>Ga0306926_10007913_pt1 | contig 11573 bp, 6 predicted proteins | sample flu12Cox44000178_FD_203759 | JGI IMG/M metagenome (GOLD analysis project Ga0306926, IMG submission 203759) | Lab enrichment of tropical soil microbial communities from Luquillo Experimental Forest, Puerto Rico - flux8day.12C.oxic.44.000.178 (v2)... | ecosystem: Environmental > Terrestrial > Soil...
AGAGTGTGCCCAAGATCGCCATGGCGCATGGCATCCCCTACGTCGCAACCGCCTCGGTTGCCGACCTTCATGACCTGGAGCGAAAGGTCACCAAGGCGATGGGCATCCATGGCGCGCGTTATATCCACATCCATGTGCCGTGCCCGTTGGGCTGGGGCTCGGCATCCCACGACACCATCCGCCTCGCCCGGTTGGCGGTGGAGTCCGGACTTTTTCCGATATTCGAGGCCGAGCATGGCGCGGTGACCGCCAGCCGCAAGATTCGCAAGATGGTGCCAGTTACTGAATATTTGCAGCCGCAGAAACGGTTCGCACACCTCTTTTCATCCGACCAAGGAACGCAGCAGGTCGCCAAATTGCAGGCACTCGCTGCCCGCAACATCGTTGAATTTCATCTCCTCGATCGGGAGGGAGATGCATGATGGAACATCCGTTCGCCATCACGCTCGACAGCGGCACGAGTCTCGCTAACCATACGGGGTCTTGGCGAACCTCCCGGCCGGTCTATGTGGATCGCCTCCCGCCATGCAACCACGCCTGCCCCGCAGGCGAGAACATTCAGGGCTGGTTGGCCCACGCCGAGACCGGCGATTACGAAGCGGCGTGGCGCCTCCTCACGCAGGACAATCCGTTGCCCGCAGTGATGGGGCGGGTCTGCTATCACCCGTGTGAAACTGCGTGCAATCGCGTGCACATCGACGAGGCAGTCGGCATCAACTCGGTCGAGCGCTTCCTCGGCGATGAGGCGATCAAGCAGAACTGGAAATTCGCTCCGCCGGAAAGCGAAAGCGGCAAACGCGTGCTCGTCGTCGGCGCCGGGCCCTCGGGTTTGTCTGCTGCCTATCACCTACGCCGCCTCGGCCATGCGGTGGAAATCTTCGAAGCGGGACCGCTCGCCGGCGGGATGATGCGCTTCGGTATTCCGAAATATCGGCTGCCGCGCGACGTGCTGGACGCGGAGATTGCGCGCATTCTCGATCTCGGCGTGACTCTCAGCTTGAACGTCAAGGTGGTGAACATCCTCGAGACGATGACGATGCGCGGCTTCGACGCGGCGTTTCTCGCGGTCGGAGCGCACATCGCCAAGCGCGCCTACATTCCGGCGGGGGAAGCGGAAAAGATCCTCGACGCCGTTCAGGTCTTGCGCTCAATGGAAGGCGAGGCGAAGCCGCTGCTGGGCCGGCGCGTTGTCGTCTATGGCGGCGGCAATACTGCACTCGACGTGGCTCGCACGGCCAAGCGGCTGGGTGCCACCGACGCAATCATCCTCTATCGCCGCACGCGCGACCGCATGCCGGCCCACGACTTCGAGCTGGAGGAGGCGCTCGAAGAAGGCGTGATGATGAAGTGGCTCTCGACCATCAAACGCATGGACGAGGGGGTGATCACGGTTGAAAAGATGGTGCTCGACGCCACCGGCTTTCCGCAGCCGACCGGAGAATTCGAAACGCTCGAGGCTGATTCGCTCGTGCTCGCCCTCGGACAGGACGTCGATCTGTCGCTCCTCAACGGTGTTCCCGGACTCGAGATCAAGGATGGCGTGGTGCGGGTCGGATCCAACATGATGACCGGTTATCCCGGCATTTTCGCGGGCGGCGATATGGTGCCGGCCGAGCGGACCGTCACGGTCGCTGTCGGCCACGGCAAAAAGGCGGCGCGGCATATCGATGCCTGGTTGCGCGGGGGCGCCTATGAGCCCGCGCCTCGGCACGAGATCGCTACCTTCGACAAGCTCAATGCCTGGTACTATGCCGATGCGGAGAAAACGGTTCGGCCGACTCTCGAAATGGCCCGACGGCGCGCGACCTTCGATGAAGTCACGCAAGGGCTCGACAAAACCAACGCGCTTTATGAGGCCCGGAGGTGTCTCTCTTGCGGCAACTGCTTCGAGTGCGACAACTGTTACGGCATTTGTCCCGATAATGCCGTGATCAAGCTCGGGCCCGGCAACCGATTCAAGTTCAACTATGATTTCTGCAAGGGTTGTGGGCTCTGTGCCCAGGAGTGCCCGTGCGGCGCGATCATGATGGTGCCGGAGGCAATCTGATCGCCTCCAGCGGACCGACGGTGTCTACGATGAGATTATTCCAGCGCTCGACCGGAGTCATTTTAGGGACGCATAATAGGCTGCTAGATTCTGAACGTCCTGGTCGTTGAGCTGGGCGGCAAACGCTTTCATAACCGCATTGTTGCGTTTACCCGATTTGTAGTCCTTCATCGCTTCGACGAGCTCATCCTCCGTTTTACCCTTCAATGCGGGATTCGGCGGGATCCCCTGACCATTTGCCCCGTGGCACCCCACGCACGCAGCGGCTTTAGCCTTGCCGGCCTCGACATTTCCCGCCGCCTCAGCAGTTGCGGCGGCTCCAAGCGATGCGACAACCACTGCGGTCAGGATGCGTTTCATTGTCCAGCTCCCCTTCCTCGTTATTCGAAGCGCAGACGCGATGTCACGCGATCACGTGTTGCAACGCAAATATAACAGACTCTACGATGAGATTGTCATTGACTGCGCGAACTCCAGAGGTCACCTCAGCTGCTGACCGAAACGCTTGTTTTTCCGCCCGAGAGCGGACAGTCCCCCACAGCTCGACTGTCCCGTCGTGAACGATGACGTTGAGCCGAGAGGTTCTCGCCCATGGTTCCGCGCGCAAACGCGACAGCAGTTCCTCGCGAATCATCAGGTCGCTGGTCGCAGCAGCTGCTTTGATCTGCTTGCGGGCGCTGGCGAGCGCTTGCACCAGATTTGCACGGCTGACGATCCCAACCAGCTTTCCGTTGCTGACAATCGGCACACGCTTGATGCCGTTCTTTTCAAGCAACGCGGCGATGTGGCGAAGGGACGTGTCGGGGGTCGCGACGATGACGTCGCGTGTCATGACGTCGGCGACCCTACCCGCGTGCGACTTTACGAATTCGGCCGCAAGCGGCTGAGTTCCGATCAACAGTGCGAGCCAGCGGGACCGCCGGCGCTCGGTATCGATTTCGGTACGCCGGATCAAGTCGCCTTCGCTGACGATCCCCACCAAGTCTCCGCCGTTTGATACGACGGGTACGGCACTGACGCGATTCTCGAGCAGAGTGTCGGCGACATTCTCAATCGAGCATTCCGGACCCACGGTAACCACCGTGGTGACCATGACATCAGCGGCTTTCATATCGGCCATCCGGTCGCTTATGAGCGACCGACCCTTTTGATCGACCCGCCGAAGACCACATCCTGTGCATCCTCGGCTGCCGCCATCTCAGCAGAGCGAGGTGTGCCGGCATTGACCTGAATCAAATTTGCAACTGGCGCTCCGAAACAGGTGATGGGGCCTCGCGCCCACGGGCAGGCCCGTAGGGGGTGTGACCCGCAGCCAATCCGCTCCTAAATTTGACCGCCCGGAAGGCAATTTGACCTCAACGAAGCTCGCTCGCAGGGGGGAGCGAAGGGGGCGGAAAGCCGCTGCGAACACGCTGCCAACCGCCATAGCATTTGTTGTATCCCTGCCACAGGTCAAATGGCCAGCTGTGACAAGCCTGCCACGCTAAGCAGAAAAACTCCGGCAATATGGGAATTTCCTCGTAAAACCGCGCGCCGCACCATTGACAGAAAAAAGGGTGCCAGCCTAACGTCGAGTATCGAACATAAGCAAAAAACTCGATAACTGGGCGGCCGCTCTCTAAAAATAACATCGCCCTGACAACGCGATATCGGGCTGGACGTAGTAGGTCCAGGCGTCGCGGGGTCTTGTTGCGTCCCCGCAGGGTCGGGGGCATTTTAGAAATGCAAACATCGACATTTGCCAATTCGACCCAGCCAGGGCTACGAACCGACGACGCCTGCGCGGAAAACAAGCTGTTAGGACTGATCGTCGGGGGACTCATCGGGACAATTGCGCTTGCTCAACCGCTTGGCGCGGAAGAGCTCGTATTGCATGCCAAGTATTTTTCGAACGAGACTTATTTGGAGCTATTGAGCTACGTGCAGCAACTCGGAGATGATCAACCCAGCATCGGCGCTCCGCCAGAGTCTCCGCACCACCTTTCTCCGCACAACTTTACTCCGATCGATCGCGAGAGTTATTCGGCCCTGCGCAACTTCGTACAGCAGATCGGCGCTGAGCAGCCGAAGAGCGCGAGCATCGGGGAAAGCAAGAGCGTCGCCTATCCGCATTCCGACACTCCTGAGCTGCTGGCGCTGCGCGACTACGCGCAGCAGATCGGGATAGACGATTCCGGTTCGTCCAGCGGCCCACAGCTCAGAATGGCGGAGGCGGATAACGCCTTCGACGCTCTGCGCGGATTGTTCGGGAGGCAGGCGCCGCAAGATCCAGTGCCGAACACGACCCCAAATTCGGCACCGGATCCGGCTTCGAAATCAAAGTCAAGAACAGCTCCTCGAGCGGCGCCAAAACAACCAAGGCAGGCACCGCCGGCTTACGCTGCACCGGTTGTTGTTGGCCATTTGGTCGGCTCGAAAACCTGTCTGGGTTGCCATGCTCTGCAAGCCGCGTCGTTTGGCAACACGCTTATGGGCCGGATCGGCAAGTCCCAGCCAGGTAAGTTCGACTGCGAAAGCTGCCACGGCCCCGGCTCCGAGCACGTCAAGGCCATCGGCTGCGCGTCGTGTCACGGCGAGGGCGGCGTGACCAAGAGGCCTGGCACGCCAAGCCTCGTCGGGCAGGACCCGCAATATCTCGTCCCGGCGATGAAGGCTTACGTCAACGGCCAGCGTCAGCACGAGCTGATGCGCTCGGTGCTCGCGGGTGTGGGCGACGCAGAGCTCCACGGCATTGCATCTTATTACGCGCGGCAGGTCGCCGCTCGGGCGGAAACCCCGCTTGTCGGCGATCCAGCCGCCGGAAGGGGTGCCATCGGCGTGTGCGCGGGATGCCATGGCGAGCATGGGATCGCCATCGTTCCCGCGTGGCCGAGCCTTGCCGGCCAGGACGCGCGATACCTCGCCGACTCGATGCGAGCCTACCAGCATGGATCGCGTACCAAGGCCATCGCCTGTGCGGCGTGTCACGGCGCGGGCGGGATCAGCCGGCAGGCCGGGATGCCAAGCCTCGTCGGACAGGATCCGCAATATCTCGTCCGGGCGATGAAGGCCTACGTCGATGGAGAGCGCAAGCACGGGCTCATGACTGCGCTCCTGAAGGGCGTGAGCGACTCCGAGCTCAGAAACATGGCCACGTATTATGCGGGTCAGGTTTCTTCCAGGGCGCAGACTCCAAGCCTGGGCGATGCATCCGCCGGAAAGAGCGCTGCCGCCACGTGCGTCGAGTGCCATGGCACCGGGCACGGGGCTGCAGATCCGGCATGGCCGAACCTGGCGGGACAGGATGCGCAATTCCTCGCGCACGCGATCAGGGCCTACAAAGAGGGATCACGCAACAAGGTCGTCGCGTGCGCGGCTTGTCACGGCGAAGGGGGCATCAGCAAGCGATCCGGGATGCCGAGCCTTGTGGGGCTCGACCCGCAATATCTCGTGTCGGCGATGAAGGGCTACGTGTCCGGTCAGCGCAAGGGGCCGGTGATGAAGGCGCTCCTCTCCGGCGTGAGCGACACAGAACTCAGCAATATGGCGCAATTCTATGCGCGGCAAACCCCCGCCCGGGCGCAGACTCCGACGGTTGGGGATGCGGCAGCCGGAAAGACTGCCAGCGCTTCCTGTGCCGGCTGCCACGGCGAGCAGGGCGTCAGCGCGAATCCGGCGTGGCCGAGCCTCGCTGGACAGGATGCGCGATATCTCGCCGACGCGCTCAAGGCCTACAAGGACGGATCGCGTACCGATGCAACCATGAAAGCCCTCGTCGCATCGCTCGACGACCGTACCATCAATGATATCGCCAGCTACTACGCCGGGCTGCGTCCAGCGCAACCCAGTGCGACGGGCGCGGCCAGCAGGAGCGATCCCGTGCTGGTCGCCAACGGGCTCGTCGCCTCCCTTGACGACCGCACGATCGAGAACATAGCGGGCTACTTTGCCAGCCTGCAGCCCGAGCAGCCTGCCGGCGCGCAGAGCGCGGCCGGCATGCGCGATCCTGTGCTGGTCCGCAACAACCTCCTCGCTGGTCTCGGCGGGGCCACGATCAACAACATCGCGAGCTACTATGCGACCCAGCGTCCCGAGCAACCGGCCGGCGCAAAAGGGGTGTCGGGCGAGCCCCCGCCCGTTCGCGTCGGCGGCGCTGCGCCCGCCGATGGAAGCAGCGTGGGCGGGATCATCTCCTTCCGCAAGAACGATCCCTCGCGCAGGGTCGAGGACAACAACGCGATTTGTCTCGCCTGTCACGAGCGCGGCGAGCGAACCTACTGGCGCGGCAGCGTGCACGAGGAACGTACCGTTGCCTGCACCGATTGCCACACGATCATGAAGAACGTGTCGCCAGTGCACGCATTGAAGACACCGTGGGAGCCCAACACATGCTTCCAGTGTCACAAGGACCGCCAAGCCCAGATCTTCCGCTCCTCGCACATGCCTGTGCGCGAGGGCAAGCTCGTCTGTTCGAATTGTCACAATCCGCACGGTAGCCCCACCGAGGGGCTCCTGCGGCAAGTCTCGATCAACGACAATTGCTACAAGTGCCACGCCGAAAAGCGCGGGCCGTTCCTCTTTGAGCACGCGCCGGTGCGCGAGAATTGCCTGAACTGCCACGATCCTCATGGCACGATCAACGAGTTCTCGCTGAAAATGTCGCGGCCAAGGCTCTGCTACGAGTGCCATACGATAGGCCATACGCAGGCCGGGGTGGGTTCGCAGTTCACCATGAGCCGCGCATGCCAGAACTGCCATACTCTCATTCACGGCAGCAACAGTCCTGCCGGTGCGGTTTTCCAGCGTTGAGGTGAAACAACAAAAGCAGCGCGTCGAAAAGGGGGAAACAGGAGCAATTCAGGGACGGGGAGCTTGGGGGCAATGTCACGTCGAATCGGAGTGCTGCGGACCTGCGTGGTCGGCGCAGCGTTGGTTGGGGCGGGGTTGGTTTCGACCCGCGCAACCGCTCAGGATTTCTACGCCATCGATCCGCACGTTCGCGGCTGCTGTGAAGGCGGGTTCGCGACCGGCGCCAATGCGTGGACCAACGGAGACTTCACCGGCGCGAAGTGGCCCGCGCCGCCACCGGTATCGCCGGATGGTGCCGTCTTGCTCACCGGGGCTGAGCCTGTAGCCGAACCGGTGCCTTACTGGTGGACCCACGGGGCGGTCGAGGTCGGCTACCGCGGCTTTACCAATGGCCCATCGCGGAACGGACCGGTGTATGACAACCAGAAGAGTCTGGCGAAATACTACGAGTACAGCACGATCGCGCCGGGAATGTTCGGTGGCGGCCATGCCGCGATCGGCAGCGTCGATGGTCTCTACCAAGCCGATATGTGGGCCAACAATATCGGCTATAGCGATGAGAGTTACTGGCTCTACGCGTCCAAGGCCGGCGAGCACTACGTCTCGGTGGTGTGGGATCAGACGCCGCATGTCTACAGCACGAGCGCGCTGACGCCGTTTATCGGAGCGGGAACCTCAGTCCTGACCGCTGCGAGCGGTCCTTTCGCCGTTGCGTCACCCGCCAGCCTTCAAGGCTTGTTGCACCAGCAGGATATTGGCATCGAGCGCAACACCGCTGCCGTCGCCTACCGCTGGACGCCCACGGAGGCCTGGGACATCAGGACGGACTATTCGCACATGACGCGGCAGGGCTCGCAGGTCGCCGGCCTCACTTTCACTGGCTTTGGCAGTGGCGGTCTTCAGCCTGAGGAGCATCCAGCGCCGGTAAAGGATACGACGCAGGATTTCGGCGCGAACGGCGAATATGCCGGCATCTCGCCATGGGGGGGAAAGTACTCGGTGCAGGTGGCTTATAACGGCTCGCGATATACCGACAGCATCTCATCCTACTTCGTGCAGAATCCTTTTACCCCCACTTTGGGATCCTGCGTGAGACCCACAGCAGCCGCGGCAGGAACGCCGAGTTGCGTATCGGCACAGGTTTCGACGCCACCCAGCAATTCAGCCAACGGCGTCGCTGGAACGGTGGCAGCGGATCTGCCACTCCTGAGTCGCTACGTCGGCACGGTGAACTACACGGCGATGCGGCAGAACGATCAGTTCCAGCCGATGACAAATAACCCGCTTGCGGTCGCATCTCCATTCAACGGAGGGGCTCCTTGGAACACGTTGGGGGCCCTGCCGCGGACCAGCCTCGATGGCGGCATCAACACACTTCTGAGCAACAACGTGGTCACGACCAAGATTCTGCCGGATCTGACATCGAAATTGAGCTATCGCTATTACAACTTCGACAATCAGACGCCGCGCGTCATTTTCCCGTGCTGGATATCCGATAGTGGAACCGGTGCGGCGATCGCCCCAGGCGGCAATCCTTGCGGGGGACCGGCTCCGGCAGGCACCGGATTCGAAAACACCATTTCGAGCCTGACGATCGGCTACACCAAGCAGGACAGCGGGGCTGCGTTGAATTGGCGGCCGTCGCGCGAATGGAATTTCAACGCCGAGTACGGTTACGAGCGCTACAACTACCAGCAGACAGACGTCAGTGTCACCAATGAGAATTCCGGAAAGCTGTCGATGGATTGGAAGCCGACGACCTGGTTTACCGTCCGTGCCAGCGGCGGCTATGGCACTCGAACCTTCGAGAGCTACAACTATCAGCAGTTCGTGCAACAAATTCAATTCCCGACAGTGGCTCCGTTCACCCCACAGCAGAACACAGCCTGGTTCTATGCCCCGGCCTACCAGCAATTCATGTTCGACCATCGTCAACGAACGATAGCGAACCTATTCGTGGACATCGTGGCGTTTCCCGGCGTCACTATCACCCCCACGTTCAAGTTCAAGGATGACAACTACGGGCTCAATCCACAGAACCAGGAGGGCGTGAACGATAGTCGAGTCACGAGTTCGGGTGTGGACGTTGGTTGGGTCGTATCACGGCGTATATCATTCGCAGTGTCGTACTACCGGGAGTATTACGATCAGACCCTGTATAATTATACGAATACGGCCACGACATCTATATTTGGCCTTCCTTTTGGCTGGCCCTTCGAAGCCGCTCCCGGGAACTGCACCACTGGGCTGAATGCAAACTGCCTGATCACGACCTCGGATAAAGAGCGCGTGAATACGGTTACCGCGGTGGCAAATTTGGCAGCAATTCCGGATCAACTGGACCTGACCCTGCGCTACACGGTCTCAAGGGGAACGGTTCAGCAGATGCTTTTGACCGCCGCGACCAACGCCGCTTGCGCCAACTGTCAGGGTGCATTCCCTGACGTGACGACATTGCTCCGGCGGTTGGACGCAACGGCTATCTACAAGTTCGATCCCACCTGGGTCGCGCAAATGGGATGGACCGGCGACGTCAAGCTAAAGCTGCGCTACACCTGGGAGAGCAATTCCGTCGCCAACTGGGCAAACGATCTGCTGACTCCCTTCAGTCCCGCCATCAGCGGCACCGCACTTTGGCTTGGCTACAACAACCCGAACTACAACGTACAGATGATCGCGGGATCGTTCATCACCACGTGGTAACGTAGATGTTCGCAACCAAAAACCGGTTTTCGATGAAACGAATCGCGTTGTCCTGTGGGTGGTTGGGCACTCGGCTCTGCAGCCACTCACAAAGCGTAACCGACGGGCAACACGGCCAAAGAAGGAGCTTGTCATGCGTAGAATCATTATGACGGGGGCCGCGGCCGTGTTCACGGCTACAGCGCTCGCAGCGTCTGCGACCGAGGCCGTTACGCCTGCGCCAACCGGCTTGGTCAGGTCCGCGCAGGTGAACGTTGTACAGGACGCGCCGTATGTCTGCGGCTGGTGGGGGCGCCGATGCTGGACCATCGGCTACGCGTACTACTATCGGCCTTACTACGTTTATAGCGCTTATCCGCCCTATGGGCCGTACCGCCCTAATACGTATTACCGACCATGACGACTCGCACGACGTTCGTCGGCTGCTTCGCCGAATGGCCATTCTTGATCATGCGCCGCATCGCGTTAAATAGCGCCGATCCGCGCCAGTCACCTTCACTGCTGATTGTCGCGAGCCGAGCTTGAGCGTGCCATCAACACGCTACTCGTCTTGAGCTAAATACAGGAGCACCAAAACTAGGTCATATCGTTCGGCAAGAAGGTCGAGTGAGCGAGGCTTCGCAAATCAGGGAATTCCGCCAACGTTCGTACAGCAGTTGCCAGTGCCAGTTATTTACGGGAGGTAACGATGGTCTGGTCGCAAATCTATAATCCGCTCGGCAATGCGTGGTTCTCGACGCTTGTTGCTGCTGTCCCGATCGTCGTCCTGCTCGGCGCGCTCGGCATCTTCCGCATCAAGGCGCACATGGCGGCGATCTATGGTCTGATCGCCTCGCTGCTCGTTGCGACCGTTATTTATGGGATGCCGGTGAGCATGGCGGGAGAGACCGCCGTCTTTGGAGCAGCTTTCGGTCTCATGCCGATCGGCTGGATCATTCTCAACGTCATCTTCCTCTACCAACTCACGTTGGAGAGGGGCTACTTCAAGGTGATGCAAGACAGCATCGCCGGCGTGAGCCAGGACCGTCGACTGCAGCTCCTGCTGATCGCCTTCTGCTTCGGCGCCTTCTTCGAGGGCGCCTCAGGGTTCGGAACCCCGGTGGCTGTGACCGGCGCCATCCTCATCGGCCTCGGTTTTTCACCGCTCGCGGCCTCCGGATTGTCATTGATCGCAAACACCGCGCCTGTCGCCTATGGCGCGCTGGGCACGCCGATCATCGCGCTCGCGGCTGTGACCGGGCTCGATCTCTACGATCTTAGTGCGATGGTCGGCCGGCAACTCCCGTTCTTTTCGCTGATCGTGCCGTTCTGGTTGATCTGGGCCTTCGCCGGATGGCGCGGCATGCTCGAGATCTGGCCGGCCACGCTCGTGGCCGGCGTCAGCTTTGCCATTCCGCAATATCTGATCTCAAATTTTCACGGACCCTGGCTCGTCGACGTTCTCGCGTCGGTCGTATCGATGGGCTCCCTAATTGCCTTCCTCAAGTACTGGCGTCCGCAAAAGATTTGGACGACGACGGTTCCGCGTGGCCGGCAGGCCGCCCTGGCAGCCAATGAAGGAGGGCACGATCCTGGAGAGGCTGTCGCCGCCCCGATGGCGCCGCCTCAAGCCGAGGTGGTCAAAGCGTGGATCCCCTGGTTGATCCTCAGCATCGCCGTGATTCTGTGGGGCACCCCGCAGTTCAAGGCTCTGCTGGACAACATCTCGATCGTGCGCATTCCCGTGACAGGTTTGCACAACTTGATCGAGCGGATGCCTCCCGTCGTGCTTAGGCCAACGGCTGAAGCCGCCATCTACGTGTTCAATTGGCTGTCGGCCACCGGCTCAGGCATTCTCGTGGCCGCCGTTGTTGCCGGCCTGGTCATGGGCTTTTCGCCCCTGAGTCTCGTGCGCACCTATTGGAATACGCTCAAGCTTGTGCGCTATTCGCTGCTCACGATCGCATGCATGCTCGCGATCGGTTTCATTACGCGTTATTCCGGTATCGACGCGACGCTCGGTCTTGCCTTCGCCAATACGGGTTTGCTCTATCCG
>Ga0306926_10007916_pt1 | contig 11572 bp, 10 predicted proteins | sample flu12Cox44000178_FD_203759 | JGI IMG/M metagenome (GOLD analysis project Ga0306926, IMG submission 203759) | Lab enrichment of tropical soil microbial communities from Luquillo Experimental Forest, Puerto Rico - flux8day.12C.oxic.44.000.178 (v2)... | ecosystem: Environmental > Terrestrial >...
ACTTGGTCGCAATAGATGGCCGCCAGATCCGGGCGTCGATCGAGGAGCGCTCTCGCGTGACTGCGGCTAAGACGAGATGTGGGTTCCGGTTGGCAAGCAGCGGTACGCTCGAAGAGAGCCCTGAAAAGCAGGGTAGTCTTAGGGGTCACTGGTTTAACCCCAGTCGCGCCCACTACAGCCGCGGCAAGGGTAGCCCAAAGGCCGATGGGTTTGCCCCGACCCCGGGACTGCGAGCGCCTGGGTTCCGGGCGGCAGGCCTGGCCGCCCGGTGGTGCAGGTTACTCTCGGATAGTCAGCCTGCTGTCCGAACCCAACACCTCGATCAATTCAAGGAGAACTTCACGGCTGACCGCGATGCAGCCCTCCGTGGGCGAGAAGCCGGGCCGAGCGATATGGAGAAAAATGGCACTGCCAATACCCGGCTGCGTCGGGTTCATGTTGTAGCCGACGACGACCAACAAATCGTATATCCCGTCGGCTCGCCAGAGCTCTTCGGTGTGTCCGGGATAGGGCCGCTCGACTAGGTGGTTGTATTTCGGGTCATAGGGATCGTCGACCCAGCCATGCGCCTCGCGTAACGGCGTCATCGGCAGATCGGTCCTGGGAAGGCTGATGCGATCGGGCCGATACATCCCGAACGGCAATGAAAACGTGCCGGCGGGAGTGGCCCGATCGCCCTCTTTCTTGTTCCGGCTCACGCCGCCGGCTCCGATCGCCGCTCGGGCCGAACCGGACAGCCAATATATGGATCCGCCGCGGTACTCAATGTCCACATGCGTCGCAGCGTCTACCGAAGGACCTTGGCCCGTGGCGAGCACCCCGAAAACTCCGCTCAAGATGGCACGACGCGAGACCACTAGGTTACGCCGACTTAATTCTACTACCGCACCTTCCATGCTACCCGGTAATCTTACCTTGCTAAACTGGTGCCGGGCTAGATCGTCGGCCCCGTGTGCCGCTGCCGAGCCGTGATGCCGGGGCTGCCCGCCAGTTTCAAAATTTGGAAGGTTAGCCCGGGCTCTACCTCGACCGGTCGGCCCTTGATGGCGAATAACATAAATTGCCGGCCGGGCGATGCCGCGGCGATGCTCGCACTTTGGGTCTGCAGACGCGCGTATGACATGAATGTGTCTTACCCAGCTGTCGGACCCGATGATGACGCGCACCGGATCAGCATCTCACGGCATCCCCACCGCCGCTCTCCAGCGCGGCCAGCAGTAATAACCCGAGGATGAGGGAGAGGGCCTGCTCATGGTCCTCACTCCAGCCGGATGGCAATGGGTAGGCTAGCTCAAAATATTCCTTCGTATATTTTCCGTTCAGGACCTTACCGTCTTCCCGGTACGCTGTCGGACGCTTGCGCTGCCCCAGGAATAGCCAACGCAGCCCAGGCAAGCGAGCACAACCAGACCCCACCTTCGGTGCATCGAGCCGCTGCAATGACTACAAGGAGCGCAAGAAATCCAATAAAGCTTGCTGGTCCGCGGGCGACAGCATCGCGAAATTGGCGATCACAGTTTTGGCTTCCGAACCACTGCTGGCGTGAGCCGTGATCGCCTGGTAGAGGTCCGATGTCCGCCCGTCATGCAGGAAAAACAGCCTCTGACCGATCCCCCACAATGGAGCGGTACGGAACTCTCTGCCAGTGGCGTCGCCCTGCGAGATGCCGTCGGCCAGCCCGCCGCCCATGTCGTGCAGGGCGAAGTCGCTAAATGGAGAAAAGCTAACCTTGCTCTGGCCGCGATACTCCGATTGGCCGGTCGTTTGTGTCATGACATGACAAGCGTGACACCCGATCTTCTGGAAAACCTGTCGTCCTCGGGCCGTTGAGGCAGTGTCGGGAATCGGCGTGGGTGGCGCCGATAGGCGGGCGAACGCAGCGAAATTGACAATGTCGGACGAATAATCTGAAGCCAAACTGCCGCTATTAAAGGAATTCGCTAAATTCGTAGAGTCCTCGGGCAGCCCGTTATACTGGCAGCTCGGATCGGTTTCCCGTTTGTTGGGAAAGCCTTCGTTGGTCACCCCTTGTTCGACATTGTAGGCCTCGCCGGCAAAGATCAGCAGCGATTTGTTCTGCGCTTTCCAGCCGAAGCGCGTGATCGTGCCGTCATTGGCGCTGCGATTGAACACGCCGACGCGAATGCCCAAGGATTCTGCCAGAGCGCGATTCTGATCCTGGGCAGCTACGAGATTGTCGTCGGGAACATTTTCGACCAACCCGAGTCCAAACAGGGGTGTCGGGATGCGGAAGATCACATTGTCTTGGGCGAGCGCCGCGGCAAAGTTGGGCTGCTTCATGTCGCAACCGGATGCATCGCTGCGGCCGCTGATTACGAACAGGTCATGTACTCCGCCATCCGGTGTTCCGTCCGGGTTGCGGACAAAACGCGCCTCACGGACCGGGCCAGTCATAGTGATAAATGACGGCATGACATTCTTAGCCCCATCCAAAGTCGCCATTGCAACTTGCGGGTTCGTCGCCGGGCTGGAGCCGCCGACGGCGGGGAACGCATGACAGCCGGCGCAGCTATTGAGATTGAACCGCGGGCCGAGGCCGATGCCGGTTTCACCTTGGACCGTTCCAGAAACTGAATCCACCTCTTGAAATCGGTTCTTCGCGGCCGCAAAAAGTTGTTCTTCGCTGACGCCAACGCCGGTAAGCGGGCCGCCGGCGCCGGGAGGTCCGCCGCGCGGGCCAGGATCGACCGGCTTCCGTCCATCATGGGATGACGAGGAAAAATCTGGAGCGCCGACGCCTTGCGCGAGCGCAGTCCCCGACAATGCGATGGATCGGAACACCACGATCGCGATAGCCGTGACCAGCGCCAGCTGGTCCAAACGCAATTCTTGCATGTCTACCGTCTCTACCGTCCCCCAGCTTGGCTGAGGGCTATGAGTTAGATCGGGAGTTGACGATGAACCCGAAACGTCACCGGCGTATTAAAATTGCAGTGCGTCAACCTTTCGTCACGAGCGGCTTAGACCAGTGGGACGGTTTTGGGGACGGCTCAGCCGATTATTTCGAAGTGTGCCTCTGTCGGCTGCATTGCGAGGCCATTGACCGGCAGCAAATCCTGCGGGCAGGCGGAGAACGTAATCACACAGTCCATCGCGGCACGCAGCGCCACATAGCTGCCGGGGGTGCTGACCGGCGGTCGCACTTCGACCCGGTTGCCGTCAACAACCGGAATGTTCATGAAGAGGTTCAACGGCGCCGGGGTTTGCGGCGGCTGGAGCCCGATGGCGGCCAGCGCCGACGCGAGATTGTCGGTGCAGTTGTCGTGGTACTCGGTGCAGCCGAGCAGCTCGTAGCGCCAGCGGTCGCAGGCGGCGAACAACGTGTCGTGGACGCCGCCCGAGGTGTCCTCGACCAAAATCAGAATCGGTCGCCGCCGATTGGTGACGAGCCGGTCGCCTATCGCGGGAATGATGCGGCCGAGAGCGACACGGCTGTGCTCCATCGACATGAATTCGTGCAGGTCGTCATTATTGAACGCCCAGGCGTCGACGACCTGCTGCCCCTTCGTGTTAATGACTTTGACCGTTTGACCTTTGGAGACACGTGCCGCTCTTCCCCGGCGCGCCGGGATCTCGATCATCTCGCTCCTCCACCCTGTCGAGCGGTCGACGATCCTAGCCTCGCCTGCTAGGCTCCGCAAACTGCGCAGAGGAGACCCGCGTGACCGACCTTCGCTCGCTGACGGCTCGTGAGGCGGCTCGGCAGATCGCCGAACGCCGGCTGACCGCCGAGGCGCTCACAGCAGCCTGCCTCGACCGGACCGAGGCGCGCGAGGCGGTGGTCGGCGCCTGGCAATATCTCGACCGCGAGCATGCGCTCGCCGCCGCCCGCCGGCGCGACGTCGAGCCGCCGCGCGGGCCGCTGCACGGGATTCCGATCGCGGTCAAAGATCTGATCGACACCGCTGACATGCCGACCGCTTACGGCTCGCCGATCTACCGCAACCATCGGCCCGCCGCCGATGCGTCCTGCGTGGCGCTCGCCAAAGCCGCCGGTGCGGTGGTTCTCGGCAAAACCGTGACCACCGAATTCGCCGCGTTCACCCCCGGCAAGACCGCGAACCCGCGCAATCCGGCGCATACCCCGGGGGGCTCGTCGAGCGGCTCGGCGGCTGCCGTCGCCGATGGCATGGTGCGGCTCGCTTTCGGCACCCAGACCGCGGGGTCGGTGATCCGCCCGGCAGCCTATTGCGGCGTTGTCGGCTACAAGCCGAGCTTCGGGCTGATAAACCGGGCCGGCGTCAAGCCGCTCGCCGACAGCCTCGACACGGTAGGCATCCTTGCCGGCACTGTCGAGGATGCGGCGTTCTTTGCGGGCGTGCTGTCCGAGCGGCCGGCATTGCGCCATCTTGCAGTGCCAAACGAGGCGCCGCGCTTTGGCCTCTATCGTACGCCGATGTGGGACCAAGCCGAGCCGGAGACCGTCGCCGCCCTCGACGGGGTCAGAGCAGCTCTCGAAGGCGCCGGGGCCGCCGTCGCCGAGCTGGCGATTGCGCGCGAGCATCAGGGGCTCGCCGAAGCACAGAATACGATCATGTGCTTTGAGGCGGTTCGTGCGTTCGCATATGAACGAATAGAGCAGAGCGCGGAGCTATCCCCGCGCTTCGCCCAGATGCTCGATGCCGGGATGGCGATCGGAGCCGAGGTTTATGACCAGGCTCGCGCTCGCGCTGCGACAGCACGCGCCGGACTCGATGCGTTCTTCGGCGGGTGTGACGCGATAGTCGTTCCGGCGGCACCGGGAGAAGCACCGGCCGGGCTCGGCAATACCGGGGACCCGATCTTCAACCGGATGTGGACCCTGCTCGGCGTCCCCTGCGCGACCCTGCCGGCGCGTTGGGCCGACAACGGCTTGCCGACTGGCGTCCAACTTGTCGGGCGGGCGGGGGACGATGCGCGGCTGATGGCCTGCGCCGCCTTTCTCGAACGCGCGCTCGCCCGGCCGTGAGGAAGACCGCCGGCACGGTATGGCTTCTTGCGGCGCTGGCGGGCTGTTCAGCGCTCGAACCCTATGCGACTTATCCGCGCGCCGCGCGCCCCGGCGAGGACACGTCTCTGACGCGGGTGGCGATATGCTACGACACCTTTGTCAGCTCGCTCGATCAGGTTCAGGCGGCGGCCCAGCAGGAATGTGCAGCCGACACGGTCGCGACATATTCCAGCACTGATTGGTATTTACAGTTTTGCCCGTTGTTGCTGCCGGCTCGGGCAACCTACATGTGCGCACCTAAGAAATAGGGCGGCATCTCCGCGACATGTCGTCCGGGGGCCGGGTTCCGACGATGTGCTAAGATGAGGTGGTCTGGGTGACCGCGCGGGCGATGGATTACGAAGGCTTTTTCAACGCGCGCCTCGAGGCGTTGCACGCCGAGGGACGCTACCGTGTCTTTGCCGACCTCGAACGACGGTGCGGCCGCTTTCCGCGCGCCTTTGATCACCGCATCGGCGCCGAGGTCACGGTGTGGTGCTCAAACGACTACCTCGGCATGGGCCAGTACCCCGCAGTCCTCGCGGCGATGCAAGAGACGCTGCGGTCGATGGGTGCGGGTGCCGGTGGCACCCGCAACATCTCCGGCAATAACCACCTGCACCTGCTGCTCGAACGCGAGATCGCCGATCTGCACGGCCGCGACGCAGCACTGATCTTCACCTCGGGCTATGTCGCCAACGATGCCGCCCTCTCGACACTCGCGCGCGAGATGCCGGACGCGGTCGTGCTGTCCGACGCACTGAACCATGCCTCGATGATCGCCGGCATCCGCAACAGCCGTGCCGAGAAACACATCTTCCGCCACAACGATCCCGGCGACTTGGCGCGCCTGCTCGGCCGCGTGGCTGCCGACCGGCCCAAGCTCGTCTGCTTCGAGTCGGTCTATTCGATGGACGGCGACATCGCCCCGATCGAGGAATTGTGCGACGTCGCCGACCGCTTTGGCGCGATGACCTATCTCGACGAGGTACATGCCGTCGGTCTCTATGGCGCGCGCGGCGGCGGTATGGCGGAACAGCAAGGCGTCATGCACCGCCCGAGCGTGATCCAGGGCACCCTCGGCAAGGCATTTGGCCTAATCGGTGGCTATGTCGCGGGTTCGGCGAACCTCGTCGATTTTTTGCGCTGCCACGCGCCGGGGTTCATTTTTACGACCTCGCTGCCGCCGGCGCTGGCCGCCGGTGCGCTCGCCAGCATCCGTCATCTGAAGACGAGCCAGACCGAGCGCGAGCGGCACCAGGAGCGTGCCGCAACCCTGAAGCACCGCTTGGCCCAGGCCGGCCTGCCGGTCATGCCCAGCCCGAGCCATATCGTCCCGGTCATGGTCGGCGACCCCACCCTCTGCAAAGCCGCCAGCGACGAGCTGCTGCAGCGCCACAAGATCTACGTCCAGCCGATCAACTACCCGACCGTGCCGCGCGGCACCGAGCGCCTGCGCTTGACCCCCTCGCCATTGCACAGCGACGCCGATATCGAGGCGCTGGTCGCGGCGCTCGCCGAGGTGTGGACCCGGCTCACCCTGCGCCGCGCCGCCTGAGCGAGCTCAGCTCGTCCCGCGCGGCTTGGCGCCGACCATCGCGCCTTGGCCGACGCCTTCGCACTTCTTGCTCGTTAGTTCGTTCGCAACAATGGGCGAAAAAAAGTGTACCGAAGCCGCGCGCTTATTACAGAATATGTAGATAATCTACATACGGTTCTGATGTTCTCCCTGACAGGGTTGACCATCTCCTTGACCCTGATTAAAAGGGCGGGGCAGATCAGCGCGGATTAGATGACCAATCTCCTCGTGTTACTTTAATTCACCGGCGGAAGAGACCCTGGGCGCCCAGTTGATCGAAATCATGCCGCCGTCTCAGGAACCTTCAACCGTGTCGGGCAAGTACAAGGCCGTGCGACGGACTAATTGCCAATGCCAAATCCGCCGAGAGCCTTGGATACCTGGCTAAATCCTACGTCCGTCGCGAGCTTCGAGCCGCGGAGAACCGTCACAGTGGGATGCGGTGTCAACCAGTGCACAAACGTCGCCGCGCCCACCAAGTCCAAGATGAGGACCAGGAATATTCCCGCTGTCGCGAGCTTTCTCATTTCCCTTCGGGCCCAGCCACCGTCCCAGCCGCTGCGCAAGCATCTGGAACCTGCAACCTCACTTGACCGTGGATAATCCGCGCCCCGGACAGCGTCAACAGATTTTCCGGATTAACGAAAATTTAGGCTGGCGTGTCCTGGGATGGCGACAACCTGACCTGGGGCCGCGCACCGCCGGCGTGCGGCTCTACCGCCGAGGCACGCCCGCCATTTCCAGACCGTCGCCCAGCCGCTGCATGAAAGATGCCGTGAACGGCCATGCATGGCGCGCGACAGAGGCGGTCAAGTCGGAGTCCTTGCGCAGAAGCCTGCGTGCGCAGCGACGGGCTTCGCTCTTGGCGCCGGCATGCGCGGCAGCGGCAACGAGGACGCGCTCGGCCCAGAACGATTCGGGTCCCGCCGCGACGCCGTCGGCAACCCAGCGCGCGGCGCGATCATAACGGCCGGCGTTGAAATGCACGCAGCCGATGCCGAGAAACAGCAGGTGCCGTAGCGGCTCGAGCGGCATCAGCCGCAGTGTAAGCTGCAATTCGCGCAATGCGCCGTCGTCGTCGCCCATATAGGCCGATAGCCAGCCCGCCGCACCCAGCCCCAGGGCCACGGCTCCAAAGCCAACGACCGTTCAATCAGCCGATCAGCGTCGGTCAGCCGCCGCGCCGGTCAACACTCCACTGCACAGGCTCAGAGCGAGCGCATCCTGCGGCGCAAGCCGTGCCGCCCGGTCGGCGAGCCGCAACGCCTGCGCGCGATCGAGCTGCGGGGGTGGCGCCGAAATTGTGCGCCGCCCGTTGGCTCCAGCACCACCCGGCGATTGCCTTCGGCAAAGCCTGCTGCGGCGCCAGTTCTTGCGCATGTTCCGCGTTCGCAAGGGCCGTGCTGCACGACTTCGGTCCCACTATGAACGCGGAAGCTAGGGCGTGCCAGCTCAGCCGTAGTGCCTTATCGGCAAACTCGTCGGCCGTATGCGATTTGCCGCGCACTGCTTTGAGCCTCTGCGACGGTAACTCGCCGAACTGTCGGCGGTACTGCGCGGCAAACCGGCCGAGCTCGGTGAAGCCGTTGGCGACAGCCACCCCGGTGACGCTCTTCGCAACCCACGTAGCAAGCAGTTGCTGACGGGCCCGCGCCAGTCGCATCCGCCGTACCCAGCCGAGCGGCGTTGTCCTGAGATAGCGCCTGAAGTGGACTTCCAGCGCGCGCGGCCGCACACCCGCAACGGCAGCGAGCGTGTCGAGATGGATCGGCTCATCGAGCCGCTCCCTGAGCCAGCCGACAGCGCGCGCCAAGCCGGGAGGCAGAGCTTTGCACGGATGCAGACCCATATCTGCATCGCTGTTTGGCATGTCTGACCGCCGATCCATGGCCTCGCTCCGAGCCTGCTGCGGATTCTGCATCATCTTGCGGATGCTGCATAGCAGCAGCGAGCCAACACCATAAGATTACCAGACGACGGGCTACCGGGCTACCAGCCCTATCGAGGAGGTCAGCCATGACACAAATCCTGTCTGGTCGCGACAGTCTTAAAGCACGGCAGCATAGTGCTTGGTCGGCCGGCGACTACGCGGTTGTGGGCTCGACTTTGCAGACAGTCGGCGAGCAATTGTACGAGACGCTCGATCTTCGGGCAGGCCAGCGCGTGCTCGACGTCGCGGCAGGGAACGGTAATGCATCGCTTGCTGCGGCGCGTCGCTGGTGCGAGGTGACCTCGACGGATTTCGTGCCGGCCCTGATTGCGCGCGGCAAGGCGCGCGCCGCCGCAGACGGCCTCGATATCGCGTTCCAAGAAGCCGACGCCGAAGCCTTACCGTTCGCCGATGCGAGTTTCGACGCAGTCCTTTCGACTTATGGCGTGATGTTCACGCCCAACCAGGAAACCGCCGCCGCTGAAATGCTGCGCGTGTGCCGGCCGGGCGGCAAGGTCGGCCTCGCCAATTGGACGCCGCGGGGTTTCGTCGGGCAGATGTTCAAGATCCTCGGCAAGTATCTGCCGCCGGCAAGCACCAGATCTCCCGCACTTTGGGGCACGCGCGAGCGGCTCGTAGAATTGTTCGGCTCCGGTGCCGGAGCGATCCAAACCGAGCGACGCAACTTTATCTTCCGCTATCGCTCGCCGGCTCACTTCATCGACGGTGTTCAGGACCTATTACGGGCCGATTGTGAAAGCCCTGGCCGCGCTCGATAAAGATCGGCGCCATTCGCTCGTCGCCGACCTCGAGGCGCTGAGCGCCCGCCTGAACCGCGCCGATGACGGCACCATGGTCGTGCCCGGCGAATACCTCGAAGCGGTGATAGTCGGGAGATGACTGATGCGGTCTCGCTCATCGCTCTCCTCCGGCACTGGAAGGGACGGTGCCGGAGCAAGTCCTCCATGATTTGATCGCCAGTGTGATCTCGTTCACACCGAATAATCCGCAATCAACCTACACTACTTGCCGCGAGTGGATCGCGAACGCGGGAGGAGGGGATGTCCAGGCTACATTGCATCGCGCTGCGCAGTGTGCCACGGGATACTGCAGCAGCCATGGCGATAACGGCTTTGCTCGCCGCAGCCTCGGAGTTCGCAAAGGGCCAGAGCTTGCAAGGCGATAGCTCTGCCGTCGCAGGCGCTGTCGCGCACGCCCAAAAGATGCGGCGTCTCTTTCCGGATGTTGACGGAGATCCGCAAACGACACCCGCTGTTATTCCGCAGTTGGAGATCGACCCCGATCCAAGCGGCGCCATTGCGACCTTCCAGCCGAGAGGACCGATGGCAACATCGAAGAATCCCTTTTTCCAAGATCTGGGAACCAATGGGCGCACCTGCTTTACCTGTCATCAACCCGAGGATGGCTGGTCGTTCAGTACGCAGCATGCGCAGGACCGCTTTCATGCGAACGCCAACGAGCCGTTATTCCGGCTTGTGGATGGCGCCACTTGTCCGTCTGACGATGTCTCGACCCACCGGAAGAAGCGCAAAGCCTACAGCCTGTTGCTCGAACGGAGCCTGATCCGGATCGGGCTGTCCATACCCTCGGCTGGACTGGAGTTCCAGATCGCCGGTATCAACGATCCCTACGGCTGCAATACGGACCCGATAACCGGTCTGACCGGCCCTACGACCGGTACGGTGTCGGTTTACCGCCGGCCGTTACCGGCGACGAATCTCGGCTTCCTGAATACCATCATGTGGGACGGTCGTGAGCCCAGCCTGTTTCACCAGGCGATGGATGCGACGCTCGGCCATGCGCAGGCGACAACGGCGCCCACCGAAAAGCAGCAACAGCAGATCGTCACCTTCGAGGGGTGCACGCAAGCCCTCGACCCGGCGCTGTGTGCGAAGACTCCCGCCGGCGCCGGGCTTTTCACCGCTCAGATTTTCGACGACGCCGGCCAGTTCCTCTTTAGCCGAGGCGCGACTGGTGGCCCCGTCTCCCTCCCGCAGCAGGTGGCAAAGTTCTTTATTGGGGTCAACGATCCCTTTGGACAAAATCCGAACGGGGCGCCATTCAACCCCGAGGTCTTCGACCTCTACCGCAATCGGGGCGGCGTGCACGGACGCAGCCCGAAAAACGAGCGTCGTCAGGCGATCGCGCGGGGTGAGGCGCTGTTCAACACCACTGAATTCGACATCACCGGAGTCGGCGGGTTGAACGACGCGCTTAATCGGCCGAGCATCTCGGGTTTCTGCAGCACCTGCCACGACACGCCCAATGCCGGAAACCATTCGGTTCAGGCACCCTTGAACATCGGCGTTGCCGATGCGGGCGCCGCCAGCCCGCCAGCCCTCGATATTTCCGGATTGCCGGTATTTACGATCTGGTGCACGTCTGGACCATTGGCTGGGCAGGTCTTCGAGGTCACCGACCCGGGCCGCGCGTAGATTACGGGCAAATGCGCCGATATCGGCAAAGTGAAGGGACCGATCTTGCGCGGACTGGCGGCTCGCGCTCCCTACTTCCACAACGGCTCGGCTGCCACGTTGCAGGACGTGGTGGAATTCTAAAACGTCGCTTCGACATCGGGTTCACCGACCAGCAAAAGGCCGATCTGGCCGCGTTTCTGAGTGCGCTGTGAGAGGCCTGATTTCGAGAGGGTGTCAAATTGGCGCCGGTGATCTCGTCAATAGATGTGCTGGCCGCCGTTGACCGAGATCTCGGTGCCGGTGACATAGGCGGCGTCGTCGCTGCACAGAAAAAAGATCGTGCCGGCGACATCGGACGGCACTCCGAGCCGGTTGAGCGGGATGCGTGGCAATAGCAATGTGGTCTCGGGCGACAACATCGCGGTCTCGATCTCGCCGGGCGCGACGGCGTTGACGCGGACGCCGAGCCGCGCGAAGTCGGCCGCCATTTCGCGAGTCAGAGCCGACAGTGCGGCCTTAGAGGTTGAATAGGCCGAGCCCGCGAACGGATGCACGTGATGGCCGGCGATAGAGGTGATGTTGACGATCGCACCCTTGCCCTGCGACAGGGCCGGGGCAAAGGCGCGGGCGAGGAT
>Ga0306926_10007918_pt1 | contig 11571 bp, 6 predicted proteins | sample flu12Cox44000178_FD_203759 | JGI IMG/M metagenome (GOLD analysis project Ga0306926, IMG submission 203759) | Lab enrichment of tropical soil microbial communities from Luquillo Experimental Forest, Puerto Rico - flux8day.12C.oxic.44.000.178 (v2)... | ecosystem: Environmental > Terrestrial > Soil...
GTCGAAGCAGCGCTTGTTGCGCGCGAGCTTCTCCTTCGGCGGCGGATCGATCTGATCGTGATTTCCGCGCCGCCGGCGATGATCGTGCAGTGGAAGGACGAGCTCGAGAGTAAGTTCGGTCTCACCTTCGACATCATCGACCGCGAGCGCCTGGGCGAGCTACGGCGGCAGCGCGGTTTCTCTGTGAACCCGTGGACGACCGGTTCCCGCTTCATCATCGCGCATAGCCTGCTGACGGACGAGGTCTACATTGCGGGTCTGCGAGATATCCTGGGGGACTTCCGGTCGCGCGCCCTGTTCATTCTGGATGAATCGCACCACGCCGCTCCCTCTGGTGGCGCGCGCTATGCAATTTCCAGCCAATTAACCCGAGCGGTGAACGATTTGGCTCATCGCTTCGAGCACCGATTGTTCCTTACCGCTACCCCGCACAACGGACATTCCAACAGTTTCTCCGCGCTGCTAGAAATGCTTGACCCCCAGCGCTTTACCCGCGGCGTGGAAGTCCGCCCGCGGGATCTCGAGCCGGTGATGGTCCGGCGGCTGAAATCCGATCTGCGTCGCCTCGGCGAAGCCTTCCCGGAGCGCAAGGTGGAGCGAATTTCGATCGCGGCTTTGCCAAAAGACGCGCCCGAGCTCGAACTGTGGCAGAAGCTCGCCGATTACGGCGAATTGCGCAGTCGCCGCATCGCCAAGCTGCCGGGCCACAAGGCGGCGCTTGCGAAGCTTGCCTTCGTCGGACTTCAGCAGCGGCTTCTCTCTTCGATCCCGGCTTTCCTGCGCACTCTGAAGGCGCACCGCAAGACCTTGCAGCGCCTTGTGGACGGCGAAGAAGGGCAGGCCTCATCGGCAGCTGCACAGGCTTTCGTAGACGGCAGCACAATGGAGCAGATCGACGACCTCGGCCTCGAGGAACAGCCGGCTGAGGACGCGATCGAGGCCGACGAGGATGCAACTGCCGAGGCAGCCACTGAGGTCGGCGCCGTCGATGCGTCCGGTGCCGACCTGCGCAAAGAGCTGGCCGCGGTCGATGCAATGATGGCTCTGGCGCAGGATACTGCGCTGCGGCCCGATGTTCGCGTGCAGTGGCTCACCCAGTGGATCGAGCGCAATTTGTTAGCTGGAAGAAATTGGAATCGCCGGCTCATCATCTTCACGGAATGGGAAGATACACGCCGTTGGCTGGAACGACGCCTGCAGGAAGCGCTTGCTGACACCGATCGCGCGGAGGAACGCATTGGCATCTTTACCGGAGCCACCGGGCAGGATCGCCGTGAGGAGGTGAAGGCTGCCTTCAACGCAGATCCGAAGAATGAGCCACTGCGCATCCTGATCTGCACCGATGCCGCCCGCGAAGGCATCAACTTGCAGACTTACTGCTCGGATCTCATTCATTTCGACCTGCCCTGGAACCCGTCGCGGCTCGAGCAGCGCAACGGCCGCATCGATCGCAAGCTACAGCCGGCTAAGCAGGTGTTCTGTCGCTATTTCCGCTACGAGCAGCGCGAGGCCGACATCGTGCTTGAGGCGCTGGTGCGCAAAACCGAGGTAATCCGGGAACAACTCGGTTCTGCCGGTCAGGTCATCGAGAAGCGCATCACCGATAGACTTGCAGCGGAAGGCATCGACCAAGGCGAGGCGAAAACACTCGCTAAAGCAATTGTAGACGAGACCGACGCCGAGCGGCTCGCCTGCGCTCGGGCAGAGATGGATGACGAGGAGAAAGCACGCCACGAACGGTTGCTCAAGGAACAGAAGGAGCTGCAAGACTCGCTCGAGCGCTCGAGCGAGCGGGTTGGGGTTCGCGCCGACGATCTGCAGCGCGTAGTCGGCGCTGCCTTAGCGCGAGCCGGCACTTCGCTTGCGAAGGCACGCACGGAAACGGTGGGTGATATCACGACCTTCAATCTCGACCCTACCGATCCCGCCTTTGCCAAAGAGCCGGGCTGGCAAGACACGTTCGATGATCTGCGCGCCCGTCCGCGCAAGCGCGGCGAGCGGATCAATGAGTGGCGAAAGCGCGTACCCATCCGTTCCATTGCGTTTGCGCCGCCGCGATTGCCCGATGGCCGCGATGCGCCGGAAGTCGTGCAAGTCCATCTCGAGCACCGTCTGGTCCGCCGCCTTTTGTCGCGGTTCATCTCGCAGGGCTTTCAGGCTGGACTATCGCGGATTTCCGTAATCGAAGGCCCCGGCGCCCAGCCGCGCGTTGTGCTCATGGGCCGGCTTGCCGTCTACGGCGCCGGCGCCGCGCGGCTGCACGAAGAGGTCATCCCTGTCACGGCGATCTGGACTGCGGCCGAGCGCGGTCGCAAGCCGCTGCGGCCGCTGGGAGAAAGCGGCGAGGAGCGCACCCTCAACCAGCTCGAAGAGGCAATGCGCAATGCCGGCGCGGCCCCGAAGAAGGCAGCGGCGCGCGTGCAAGCTCTGGTGGAACGCGACATCGCCGATCTGTTGCCGACATTCGAACGCCTGGCCCGCGAACGCCTCGCTGAGGTGAAGCTCCAGCTCGCCAGGCGCGGCGAGACCGAGGCTCGTTCGCTTACGGAACTGCTGGATCAGCAGCGCAAACGCATCGCCAAAGCGTCCGCCGAACGCGATTCCGACCAACTGCTTTTGCCCGGCATCGCAGAAGCGGAGCGCCGAGAGCGGGAGGCAGACCGCCGCCACTGGCGGATACGCTTAGAGCGCCTGGAGAAGGAGATGAAGGAAGAGCCAGGCCGCATCCGCGCCTCCTATGACGTCCACGCGCATCGCCTCGAGCCGGTCGGCCTGGTTTATCTCTGGCCAGCCTCTGGATGAATGGCATGGCGCCCGAGCTCAAGCGCGATCCCGATCTCGAATGGCTGGACTACGTTCAGCCAGTAGGCCTGGTCGTGGCACCGATCGTGTTGAAAGAACTTGGTCTCGCGCCCTCGCGGCAAACACAGGCCGATACTGCGATCGTTGCCGAGCAGATCGACGGAGATTCCACCAAGCCGACCCTACACGAGCCGTGGCCCATATTCGCGAAAGTACTCGGCTGGCATCCTCAGCACGTTGACGGCAGCCCTGGCGGGCGCGGCTTGCCGAACGATCTCTACGTCAAGCTGCCCGAGCACGACACGACGCTAAGTCCGACCTGGGCCGTCAGAGAATTGGAAGCAAGCGATCGGCCTTGGCAACTGCTGGTCCGCGTCGAGCCGCCGGGCATCGATCCCGATGGGCGAGGTTCCGCCGACGGATGGGAGGCGACACCGCATCAACGATTCGAACGGCTGTTGCGCGAAACCGGCGTCTTCGCCGGCCTGCTCGTCTCAGAAAGAAAGCACGCGCAAGACGGTGAGGACAGGTATTCGCCGGAGCTTCGGCTGATCTATGCCCCACGCGGCGAGACCTCAGGTCACCTGACATTTCCGCTGCGGGAGCTCGGTACGGTGGCTGGTAGGCCTATGCTGGGCGGGCTCAAGCTCCTGCTCGACTCCTTCCGCCTGTTTGCCGACGCCCCCGACCGCCGCCTACCGGCGCTGCTGAAGAACAGCCGGGAAGCGCAAGCCGGGGTGTCCACGGCGCTTGCCGAGCAAGTGCTCGGTGCTCTGCACGAGTTTCTGCGCGGGCTCGATGCCGCCGAACCCGACCTCATCCGACGTGATCTCTTGCCCTCGCGCACCGACGGACGCACGCGGCAGATTTACGAGACGAGCTACTCGGTTCGCGGTCTCTATGCTCGGCTAACAGAAGATGCCGCGCTCAATCCCGACACCATGGACGAGCGGCGCGGCGGCTGGGGGCGGTTGCTCGCGCTGTTCCGGCTCATCCACAAGGGCCACCAGAGCCATTTCGTGCAGGCGCGCGGCGGCAAGCTGTTCGATCCCGATCAGTTTCCGTTCCTGGAAGGGCGCGCGGATCGGGCCAATCCGCCGCGCGTGCCCGCCGTCTCCGACGGCTGCCTGCTGCGCATCCTCGAAGGCCTCATGACGCTGCAAGCGAAAGGTGGTACGCGCGAACGGCTCTCTTACCGCACGCTTGATGTGGAGCAGATCGGGTCGGTCTACGAAACCGCGATGGGATTCACGGTCGAGACCACCGGCGGCCGCGCGCTCGCGATCAGGGCCGGCAAGAACAACCGCACGCCGGTGTTCGTCGATCTCGACAAGCTCGCCACCGCCAAGGGCAAGGATCGCATCAAGTTCCTGAAAGAAGAGGCCGACCGTAGCCAGCTGTCGACGGGAGTCGCCAAAGCGGTAGAGGCCGCAAAGGGTGCGGCCGACCTTGCCGCGGCGCTTGACCCAATCGTCGACGAGCGCGGATCGCCTAAGAAGCACGAAATTGCCGCAGGCTTACCGATCCTGCAGCCGACCGACGAGCGCCGCCGCACCGGCAGCCACTACACGCCGCGCAGCCTCACCGAGCCGATCGTGCGCCATGCGCTGGAACCTGCCTTTGACCGGCTGGGCGCGAACGCGACGCCCGAGCAGATTCTTGATCTCAAGGTGTGCGATCCGGCCATGGGCTCGGGCGCCTTCCTGGTCGAGGCCTGTCGCGCAATTGCAGCGAGGCTAGTTAAGGCTTGGGAAGTCCACAGAGACAAGAAGCCCGTTATCCCGCCGGACGAAGACGAGGAGCTCCACGCCCGGCGCCTAGTAGCGCAGCGTTGTCTCTACGGCGTCGACAAAAATCCGCTCGCGACCGATCTCGCCAAGCTGTCGCTGTGGCTGGCGACCCTCGCGCGCGACCACGAGTTCACCTTTCTCGATCACGTGCTTAAATCGGGCGACAGCCTGGTGGGGTTAACGCAAGCACAGATCGCGGCAGCGCATTGGCACCCATCGAAGCCGGGTCTGCCGCTGTTCCGGCAATTGGTGAAGGACCGCGTGGCCGAAACGATGAAAGGCCGCGGCGAAATCCAGGCTGCGCCGGACGACACTGCGCGTGCGATTCAGGAGCAGCGGCACAAGTCATTAGAAGCGCGGCTGAAGGACATCCGCGTTTTGGGCGACGCGGTGATCGCGGCGTTCTTCGCGGAAGACAAGCCAAAGGCGCGCGAAAAGAAACGCGCCGATGTCGAAAGCTGGCTCACAGGCTCGTTGAAAACGGGCTTAGACAAGCTCCACGACATGGCGGCGACCTTGAAGCGTGGCCCGCATCCTCTTCTACCATTTCACTGGGAAGTCGAATTTCCGGAAGTGTTCGCATGAGAAAACGCTGGCTTTGATGCCATCATTGGAAATCCGCCGTTTCGTGGAGGCTCAAGGATATCAGGAACATTGGGCCGGAGTTATCTAGATTGGCTTCTTTCGAGGGAAGAAACGCATGGCAACAGCGATCTAGTCGCGTACTTTTTTAGGCGAGCATTTGACAATTTACGGAGTCATGGATGCCTCGGGTTGATCGCAACAAACACGATTGCGCAGGGCGACACGAGGACATCTGGTCTAACGGCGATCCTTCATTCCGGGGCTTCCATCGTCCGAGCAATAAAACGTTTGCCATGGCCCGGAGAGGCTGCAGTGATTGTTTCGGTAATTCACATCTTAAAAGGCAAACAGGAACTAGCTCAGCTAGATGGTCGATCGGTACGCCGGATTTCTGCATACTTGATCGAAGGTAGCCTCGACGATGCTCCAGCAAGACTTGCCGCTAATGACGACAAATCCTTCAAGGGCTCATACGTTTTTGGGATGGGGTTCACCTTCGACGATGTTGCGGCCGCCAAAGGAACAGCAAATCCAACTTCTTTGATGAGCGAGATAATTTTGAAAAATCCCGCGTGTGCTGAACGGATATTCCCTTATCTGGGCGGTGTCGACGTAAACAACAGCCCTACTCATTCCCACTCTCGGTATGTGATAGATTTTGGCGATCTATCAGAGATAGAGGCGCGATCTCGGTATCCCGAGCTGATGCATGTAATCGAAACGAAGGTGAAGCCGCAGCGCGCGAAGGACAACAGAGAAGCATACCGAAAATACTGGTGGCGTTTTGCCGAGCGGCAAACACGGATGCTGGCGGCAATATCTGGTTGCAGCAGGGTCTTGGCGATAGCGCGCGTGACTCCACTTCTAGCGTTCACTTTTCTAAACCGCGGTATTGTTTATAACGAAAAGATCATCGTATTTCCCTTTGATCATTGGAGATATTTCGGGGTTTTGCAGTCACGAATTCATGAGACGTGGGTCCGAGCATTCACATCGACCTTGAAGGACGATCTGAACTACGCTCCGACCGATTGCTTCGATACTTTTCCATTGCCCGAAGGGGAGGACTGGTTTTCGGGCGTCGACTACAAAGCGGAGCGGTATTTTGTACACCGCGCTGCGCTTATGGTCGCTCGCAACGATGGGATGACCAAGACCTATCACCGCTTCGACGAGCCGATCGAGACAGCTGAAGACATTTGGCGCCTGCGCGAGCTGCACGCCGGCATGGACCGCTCTGTGCTCGAAGCCTATGACTGGCGCGACCTCGCCGCGCGGGCCGCGCCGGTCTTCCTGGACGAGACCAACGAGGACGACCACACCTATCAGGGCCGTCTGTTCTGGCCGTCTGATTTTCGCGACGAGGTCCTCGCCCGCCTCCTCACCCTCAACGCCGAACGCCACGCTGAAGAAGTCCGCCTCGGCATTGCCCCCGGGGTGAAGCGGAAGTCAGAGGACGACAAAGAAGATGCGTTGGAGGACGACTAAGTCTAGATTTCATTCGCCTATTTGCCCTTAATCTTCTCTGCTAGACGCTCGTAGATGCTGTGCGGCCCGTGGCAGATGAGATCACGTACTGCGCCCTCCTTGGGGGCTGTCTCATAATAGACCGGCCCGAGCAGACGCAGTTCGATCATGTTCTTCGTGCCCTTCTCCAGGAACAGGCGCATTAGTCCGCCGCCGCTCGTCGCGCCATATGTCGGCGGCAATGCAAAGCCCTTCTCTGGAGTCGGCGTGAAGCGCAGTCGGTCGTAGCCGTCGCGGCCGTCGGAAATGGGGACGGCATCGCCCATGTTGAGCAACCCATTGATCACGGTCTTCGCCATCTGCCCTTGTACTGACGGTTGCCCCTGCCACTTTTCGATAATGCCGGCGACGAAATCGAACTGGTCGGCGTTGTGCGGCGGCGATTTGAACGCGAGCTCGCGCTGCTTTTCGAAATCGAAGAACGAGCTCGCTGCCTCGATACTCCCGCCCTCCACGAGCGGCAGCTTCACAAAAGCGATGTCCGGCCCCGTGTCATCGTAGGGCTTGAAGCCGACGCGCACCTCATCGAGGTACTTCCTCGGAAGCCGCGTTCGCTGAAACTGGTTCTCACGGATGGGAAATTGGACGAGGCCGACCTCGTTGTCTCGGTCCCACTTATCGACGACGTGGTCGGCGGTGAGAATGCCCCGCAGCTTGCCGAAGCGGACGCACGTTCCTGACCCCATTCCCCGGATTTGATCATTCGGGAGGAAGCGCACGAATCCGATCGCGTGCAGTCCGAGCTTGAGTTCTACCGCCATCGTCCTGCATTCCTGCGTCCAACGTTACCAATACCGTCAGGTACAGATTCGTCGTAAATCATCCTGCGGCTATGCGCGCGGCTGTAGCGAACAACAGCGTGCCCAGCTTCCGATACTTCAGGATCTCAGGGTCCGCGCGGTGCGCCGTCAAACGAGCGGTGATATCGCCTTGACCAACCTTCACCACCCTTGCGGGGTGGCCGGCGTGCCAGAATCACGTAGACGCCCGCGGTGCGGGCGCTTGAGAGATCGACGGTCTCGAGGCGGCACAGCTTGCCCCATTGGCCGCATTTTACCCACCCCACTGTAATCATTTTGCAATTTCCTCTAGTGCAACGTTGTGAATCCATCCAATTGGCTAACCGCGACTAACACTATGCAGTATTTTCTTGCAATTATCAATTCGCAAGAATATGTATGGCTCGGGAGGAGCCATGGGGACGAATCTAATCGGCGCGCGGATCAAGGCGCTGCGCGAGCAGCGCGGACTCTCACAAGAGGACCTCGCACACGTTTTCGGTTTCAAGGATCGGCAGACAGTCTCAGCGATCGAGACTGGAGAGCGGCGCTTATCCGCCGACGAGCTATTGACCGCGGTCCAGAAACTGGGGGCAACACTTGACTACTTCATAAATCCATTCCTGCTCGCCGGGGAGGGGAAGTTCTCTTGGCGCCAATCGAACGTGGCCCTGGAGCGCCTGAACGCGTTTGAACGCGTCGCGGGACGCTGGGTCGCGGCCAATCGCACCCTGGCTCCCGAGGTTGGACGGCCTCCGCCGAATCTGCGGCAGGCGCTGAAGCTAACGTCGAAGAGCAGCTACGAAGAGGCGATGGCCGCTGGTGAGCGCTTTGCGGCGGATTTCGAGCTTGGACCTGTTCCCGCCGAGCGATTGGCTGAGGTGATGGAACGCCGACTCGGTGTTCTCGTCCTCATGGTCGACGCGATCGAAGGAATATCAGGCGCTGCTTGCCGGCTGCTGGACCTCGATGCCGTGTTGATAAGCCGCAACGAAGTGGTGGGGCGCCGCCATTTCGATCTGGCCCACGAGCTCTTCCATATCCTCACCTGGGATACGATGCCGCCCGAACATGTTGAGGATGCTTCCGAGCGCAGCAAGATTCGCGTCGAGCAACTCGCCAATAACTTTGCCTCGGCGGTGCTGATGCCGACCGAAGTCCTCGGTCGGTTCGAACCAGCAAAAGTCAACAACGTCCAGTGGCTCAACGATACCGCGGAAGCCCTACAAGTGACGGCCACGGCTTTGAAATGGCGCCTGGTGGCTCTTGGGCGCCTCGACGCGGTTCAGGCAAATAAGATTCCCGACGCTGCCTTGCGCAACAATGGCCGGGACGTCTCTGGCCGTAAGCCACCGCCGCTTTACTCTAAGGCCTTCATGGAAGTGATCGCGCTGGCGATTGATGAGGGACATATGTCGGCGCGCAAGACCGCCGATCTTCTCGATATGAGGCTTGATGATTTGGCTGAGCTTGGCGCGGCTCATGGCGTCAAACTTGCGTTAGACCTTTGAGGGACCGATGGCGCGTCAACGCGGTCCCGTGTTGGTGGATACAAACGTTATCCTGGAATGCTGGCGGATGGATGCGTGGCGTGCGCTCACTGGTGGTTACCGCGTGGAAACAGTGGAGGATTGCGTGATCGAGACCCAGACCGGTTTCCAACGGCGCCGGCAGGAGCAGCAAATCGACAATGCCGCACTGCAATCTTCTCTGGCAGCGATTCAGAAAGTTGGAGATGCAGAGCGCGCCGCGGCAATAGTGCGCGAGCCTATGTTTTCCTTTCTTGACCTCGGGGAGCAGTCATTGTGGGCGCATGCGTTAAGCCGCACCGATAACTGGGTGTTGTGTGGTCCCGATAAAGCAAGTCTGCGCTTTGGCGTTCGTCTTGGTTTCCGTGAGCGTCTCGTCGCGCTCGAGGGTTTGTTGCAGGATGCAGGTCACAAAGCATCTGGGTTGAGGCCTGCATACACATCTAGCTGGCTTTCCAAAACGCTGGGGGAAATCGTGATCATGGAGGCGTCGAAACGAAAATGACCGCGCCCATCCGATCCGTCGATGTCCGCTCGTCGATCGTGACGGCCTTCCGCCGCGACCTCATCGGCCCTGGACCGCAGGATGCGGATCTTGCCAAAGAGCGGCTGGACGTAAGTCCGTCGCGCTGGTACCTGGCCGGATTTCTCGGGCCCGCGGACGATCCGCTCACGCAGGATGGACCGCAAGATCGTGAGGATGATCCTTCTTCACAGGAGGAAATGGAGACCGACGTCGAGGAGCCGGTCGACGACGGCGCCGGCGGCGCAGCTGGGGACGCTGAGATTCCAGATGCGCCCAATACCAAGCGGCGTTTTCTTCCCTCTTCGATCGGCCTCACGGTTCTGCTGCCGCCGGATATCACCGAGATTGAGGCGCATGTCTCATGGGGCGACTACCGCACGGAGCCGCCGCTCCCGGAACACGTCCTCGCTCCAGATGAGCCGCACGAAGTCGGACCAGACGGCAAGCGGAAAAGGAAGGACCGCCCGCCAGTGGACTGGGTGCGCACGCCACAGCAGCGCACGGTTCGCCTCGCCGTGCCGGAGGGTCGCGGCGATCAAGTGGTGATCGCGGAGAGCGCGGCTGCGCAACACCGGGGCGGCGGACTCGTCCTGGAGGCCCATGCCCGACTGTTCACTTACAGCACGCCGGATGGAAACGAACGGGCGCGCGCTCTAACCGTCTTTCTCGTCAATCGCCGCTCCGTCCCGCATCGTTTCTACGCGGACGCGAGCTACGTCTTTCAGGCGTGCCTCGAGCTTGCTTGCCCGCAGGGATTCCGTCCACGGCGCGACATTTCCGCCTACCGGTCCGACGATTTCGATTTGCGCCTGGCCGACCTGCATTATCGCGACGTTTGCGAATATGCGGTGGGGCGCAACTCGGCGGCGGCATGGAGCGCCGAGGAGGAAGTGACCGGTCGAGTGACGCGGGTATGGACCGATCCTCTTCCCCAAGCGGAAGTCGAGCGGATTGCGGCCAATGAGGACGAGGCTCTAAAGACGCGCGTCGTATTCGGCATGGAGGCGCTCGCCGAGAATGCGAGAGCAAGCGGGCCATCGCTCGATAAAGCTCTTCGCGACTTGCCGGCTCTCTACGGCGAATGGATTGCGATTGAGCAAAAGAAGATTGACGGGCTCGCGGCTCGCAGGCGCGAAACTGCGAAGCGGCTCGTCATCGAAATGGAGGCCGCACGCAAACGAATCGTCGAGGGGATCGACATTCTCGCGCGTAACGAAAGAGTGCGGACTGCATTCCGCTTCATGAACCTCGCGGTCGCGATGGCTGCTCGGCGCCGCAATGCCGGGGCAACAGGCGATCCTGCGGCGCAGCCCGCGCCGGAATGGCGACCATTCCAGCTGGCCTTCATCCTGCTCAACATCGCGGGACTTACCGATCGCAAACACGCGGACCGCGAGATTGCCGACTTGCTGTTCTTCCCGACGGGCGGTGGCAAGACCGAGGCTTATCTGGGCCTCGCAGCCTTTGTTATCGCACATCGGCGGTTGACCGGACCGGGTGTTCTTGGCGCCGGCGTGGCCGTGATTATGCGCTACACGCTGCGTTTGCTTACGCTCGATCAGCTCGCCCGTGCCGCGGGCGTGGTGTGCGCGCTCGAGCTGATGCGGACAGACTCGAAGAACATTGATGAGAAGGGACATCGCCAGTTGGGCGATTGGCCGATCGAGATCGGGCTTTGGGTCGGCTCAGATGCTTCGCCGAACCGGTTGGGCGGTCGAGGTGATGCCGATCAAACGACCGCGGTCGGACGAGTGCGTCGCTATAGGACTGGGCGCGATAAACGAGCACCGGCTCCGATCAAGGCTTGTCCGTGGTGCGGAACCCCGTTCACGCCCGCTTCCTTCGCTTGCGTTCCCAACGATACGGCGCCGACGAATCTGGAAATCCGCTGCGCCAATACGGCCTGCGATTTCACCCGCAACCGTCCGCTGCCGATCCTCACCGTCGACGAGCCAATCTATCGCCGCCTGCCTGCCTTCCTGATTGCCACAATAGACAAGTTTGCAAGTCTGCCGTGGGTCGGGGAAACCGGC
>Ga0306926_10007919_pt1 | contig 11571 bp, 10 predicted proteins | sample flu12Cox44000178_FD_203759 | JGI IMG/M metagenome (GOLD analysis project Ga0306926, IMG submission 203759) | Lab enrichment of tropical soil microbial communities from Luquillo Experimental Forest, Puerto Rico - flux8day.12C.oxic.44.000.178 (v2)... | ecosystem: Environmental > Terrestrial >...
TACAGTGAGGATGCTTCAGGCGCGTTCGTTATGCTATGAATGGACTGTAACTTCATCTTGCTCCCGAATTGCCGGTAGCGCCGGGCGGCTCTCGCATGCTACCGAAGAGGGGAATTCCCCCTGCGTCGGACCTTTCGCCGCGGGCGGACCAACTGCCTCCCTGGGAAGGCTTCGCGCGCAACCCCATTGTGAAGAAAGGTGCGGGCGGGAACAGAACCCGGCTCATTTGATGTAACGGTGCAGGATTTCCACCAGACTCTCGGCCGCTTTCGTTTCTTGGGAGCCGGCATTCGTGTCCTTGCTGAGCACGTGAAAGTTAATCTCACCTTCCACGATCTCCACCTATAACCATTAATAGCCACCGGCAGGCGGAGATTTGCTGGAACACGCTAGCGCTTTTACGGTTGCCGCTGCACAATTTCCATCGCGTTCACCCGCGCACGTTCCACAGTGAGTCCCCAATGCAAGTGTGGCCCTGTCACGCGCCCGGTCGCACCGACCTTGCCGATCTCCGTCCCCGCTCCGACCTTATCCCCTGGTTTCACTTCCACTTCGGACAGGTGCGCGTACATCGTGTAGATCCCGTAGCCATGATCCAGCACGATGGTATTCCCGGAGTAGAACAACTCCTCTGCGACCACAACTTTTCCCGATTGCGACGCAAATACCGCCATTCCGCTTGGCGCCGGAAAATCCACCCCGCCATGTGGCGATCTTGCTTCTCCGTTCAGAATTCTTCGCCGGCCGAAATTGCCGCCCGTCGTTACACCCTTCAACGGCAGGCGGAACTTTCCATCCCAGTAGCGCTCCGGCGTCACTGTTTCATAGACGGCCCGCATTTTCTTCTGCTCTTCTTCGGCGCGCTTCTGTTGCTCGGGGTCCGGCTGCACAAACTGCTTTTCCACCTTCAAGTGTTCGGTCGGAAATTTCCCCGGGCGCACCGTGACCGGAATACTGCACAAAACCGTCTTCCCGGCAGCATCCGGCCAGGAGATTTTCCAGGAATACTTTCCCGGCGCTTTCTCGAGATCCACTCCGATTAAGCCGTGCAGTGTTCCAGCCCTTTCGCCTTCCGTCCAAAGGGGAACCGGCTTACCATCCCATTCCCCCGTAATCCCCATACTGGTCTTTGCTCCCGTAACTGCCGCGATCAGGAGCGTGCCCTGGCTCGTCACTCCCGCGCTCAGGCTTAGCGAGACGCCCTCTTCGCAATTCTTACGAATCTGCGCGCGGACCGCTTGGGCCCACAACAAACAAAGTCCCGAGATTGCCGCTACGGGCCACCCGCGATACCTCAATTTTCACTCCGTGAACCGTGGTTTGCTGTTGTCGGATGTCCCTGTCTCGGGGTCACAAGCATGGGTGACCGCCATGACAGCATCCGCCAGACTTTCCCCTCACAATCATACCCGTAATGGCCAGACGATCCCTGTTAACCCCCCCCGAGAGCTGTCCAAAATAAAGAAAAGGGCCTCGTCGTATTGACCGGGCCCTTTCTTGTCGCAAAAACGGAGAAATCCCTGGGGACTCCGCGTCAGATCTTCAAACCCAAAACGCGCACCAGTTTTTCTTCCAGCCTCTTCAGTTCCTGTTCCCGCGCGTGTTCTTCCTTGGTCCTGTCATTCAGTGCTTCCTTCAGAAGCTGCAGATTCTGCCGCAACTCGATCTGGCCCAGCGCCAGGCTACGCAGCGACTTCAGCGCTTCCTTCTGCGACTCATCCAGCTCACGCGGCTGCCGGTCGACCACGCACAACGTCCCCAGCGCATAGCCATCCTCATTGACCAGCGGAGCGCCGGCATAGAAACGGATGTGCGGCTCATTTACGACCAGCGGATTATCTCGAAAACGATCATCCTTCAGCGCATCCGGTACAATGAACACATCCTGCTGCTTGATGGCGTGCACGCAGAAAGATATTTCGACCGGCGTTTCCCGGACTTCCACTCCTACTTTAGACTTAAACCACTGTCGATGGTCATCCACTAAGGACAGCATCGCGATCGGTGTTTTGCACACATATGCCGCAAGCGTCACCAGGTCGTCGAACGTCTGCTCGGGCTCGGTATCGAGAATGGCATAACGGTTCAGCGCGGCAACTCGTGCCGCTTCCAGGCTAGGCATCGCAACACCCATATTCTTCCCTCCGGGTCCTGCCCATCCCGCCGGGCTGGCGAGGTGCATCATAACTCCACTCCGCCCCGGGGTGCACATAATTTCGTGGCCTCTGGGGAGGGGCGCTTGGCGGGCCTCCCCTCCTGATGGCATCCTCTAAGTCGCAGATCTGCTACTGGTCCGCCGCCCGTGATGCAAAATAGGGGAGAAACGAATGACTCGAGTTCTGGCCGTTCTGATGGTCACATTCATCTGCCTGGGGATGGCAATCCAAACCTGGTGTCAGAAAGCCGCGCCAGTTGTGCCGGACCGCGAACGTGAGCGCCGCAGTTTTGCGATTAATCTAGCGCGGGCCATTAACGCGGCCGAAGCGGATTACAAAACAAAACATGGCGTCTATGCCAATTGGAATTCCCTGCTCGGCAACGGTTATTTCAACGAAAGCGGCACCAAGTGGGCTTCTCCGGATTTCCCCACCGTCGTGCACGCGCTCTACAGCCGGGGCCCGGAAATCGTTCCGGGCTGGAAGCTGCGACTGAACCTCTCCAACAATGAAAACTCCTATGACGTCCTGCTCGAGGATGTTACGGATCCAAAGTGCGGCTACGCAGCGGTTACCGACGAGCGCGGGCCCATCCGGCAGGGCAAGTCGGTGGATTGTCCTCTTTAGTCTTGCCTGCAAGCGAGCGATTCTACGTTGGTGGAAAATTCAGTCTGCGGAGGAGAGGCGAACAGTTTCTTCTTCCATCCGTCTCTGGGGTCGTAGGGAGAAGTACTTGTGGCGGCAAGGTTCGCAGCGGAACGCGGGTATCTGCAATACTCGATAGGCAAGGGACAAAGGATGTTCTACGTAGTCCGCAGAAATGCGTTTCACATCCAGGTTTCCACAAATGGGGCAATGCGATCGAAAAGTTTCGCTGAGCGGCATGAGTCGCGCATGGAACCGGGCATGGCAAGAAAAGCAGCGCCAAGGATACAAACCCAACAGACTCACTATGTAGTCCGCGAGGCCGTTTCGCCGCGAGCGCCGCGCACCGGGCTGTTTACAGATGGGGCAGGTCATCCGTCCTTCTTTGAATGGGCTCCGTTTTGTCAGCCAGCATAGGCTAAAGTCGGTTTTCAGGCAAGGGGAACGAAGTACCGTTGCACAGGTACAATAGACCCAGGGGGCACCATGCCGAACTACACCGAAGAACACGCCCGGGCAGGCATTTCCGCGAAATTACCCGCACTGGAAACCTGGCCCAACCAATATACGGGCTACGTGATCACCACGCGATTCCCTGAGTATTCCTCGGTCTGCCCGAAAACCGGCCTTCCCGACTTCGGGACCATCACGATCCAATATGAACCGCGCAAAGCGTGTATTGAGCTCAAGTCTCTTAAGATGTACCTCCTCGCTTACCGGAATCTGGGCATTTTCTATGAAAATGCGGTGAACAAAATGTTGCGCGACCTCGTCGCAGTCATGGAGCCCGAATGGTGCGTGGTGAAAGGCGAGTTCACGCCCCGCGGCGGTCTGAGCACCTCGATCCTTGCCCGCTGGCCGGGGCGCCGGCCGGAGCCTCGTAAACGAAGAGGCACGCGCCGCTGACCTGGAATAGACTTGTTCAGCCGCGCGTTGCATAATTTTAGGGTCTTCGAATCGTCAACCGCCTATCCCGAGGAGGGTGAATGAGTCTTTCTCCAAACGTACCGGATCCGCAGGAGTCCTATCGCTATGACAACGTGGGGACGCCCCGCTGGATTACCGTCCTATTCGGTCTTTTGTTCGCCGCGCTAGCCGTCATGGGCTACGCCGGCTATTCGGTACAAACCCGGCTCGAGCACGAATTGACCAAGGCGGAAGACCAGAACAAGATTCTCACCGCGCAACTCGAACAGGCCAATACGCGTCTTGCGGACCTCAAGGGCCAGATGGACGTCACCTCGCAGAAAATCGGCATGACCCAGGCGGAAATCGCTGATGCCAAGAGCCGCGCAGAATCCATTCGCAAACAGCAAGCAGCCTCTGATCTGAAGCTAACCCAGGAGATTACGGAAGCGCAGAAAGAAAGTGAGGCGAAGATCGGCGCCGTCGCCACGGACGTAACCGGAGCGAAGAAAGACATCGAAACAACCCGCACCGATCTTGAAGCCACCAAGTCCAAGCTCGATCGCGCCACGGGCGATATGGGCGTCATGAGCGGGCTCATCGCGCGCAATCACGATGACCTCGAGGAACTCAAGCGCCGTGGCGATCGGAACTATTATGAATTCACACTTCAAAAGTCCAAGACGCCGCAGCGTGTCGGCCCAGTGCAATTGTCACTGAACAAGACCGACCCCAAGAAATCGAAGTACACCATGACGGTTCTGGCGGATGACAAATCCATCGAAAAGAAGGACCGCACCAGCGGTGAACCCGTGCAGTTCTATGTGAAGGGCGCGGCCAAGCAATCGCCCTACGAAATTGTCGTGTTTGACGTTGGCAAGAACCAGATTTCCGGCTACTTGGCGACTCCAAAGGATGCCAACGCTGGTGCGCCGGCTCCAGCCGCGGCTGCGGCACCCGCCAAACCCTAATCTGCGCTTCGAACTGGCAACCAGATGAAATGTAAAACCGTTTCCACTGGGAGCTGGCCAGGGCGAATCGTTTTTGCGAGCGCCAGTCTGATTCTTTCGCTTTGCGGCGCTTCCTTGTGGGCGCAAAAGCAGACCGTTCCGCAACCGGCAATTCACGTGAACGTGGAGCGTGTAGACGTTGGCGTCATGGTCACGGACTCCCGCGGGAAATTCGTGGAAGGCCTACGGCGGGACGATTTTCACGTTTTCGACAACGGCGTAGAGCAGCCCGTCACGGATTTCGCGTCCGTTGAGGAACCAGCCCAGGTTCTCCTACTCGTCGAAGCGGGACCGGCGGTCTATTTCCTGCAGGATGCGCACATTTTTGTCGCGGATGCCCTGCTGAGCGGCCTCTCTGCCGGTGACCAGGTTGCCGTTGCGCGCTACACCGAAGCTCCGCTGGCTTTGCTCGATTTTTCTCCGGACAAGTCCTCCGCGCAGGCGGCTCTCGACCGGATCCGCTTTAATCTCGGCTTCGGGCAACTGAATCTCTCCACAAGCCTCCTCGGCGTTCTGGACTGGTTGGCGAGCGTTCCCGGCAAAAAAACAATTGTGCTGATCTCGACTGGTGTAGACACTTCGTCGCCCACGGCTATTGAAGCGCTGCAGTCGCGCCTGCGGGTCGGCGATGTCCGCATTCTGGCTGTTTCAATGAGCGGGCCGCTGCGTAATGGCAAGGAAGGCAGCAAGCGCACGGTCCAGCAGACGCAGCAGGGTTTGGAATCCGCGGACGCACGGCTTCGCACAATTACGGAAGCTACCGGCGGGCAGGCCTTTTTTCCGGAGAACGCAAAGGCGTTTCAGGAAACGTATCGCCAGATTGCCCAACTTGTGCGTCACGAATATAGCCTGGCTTTCGCGCCACCGGGCGCCGACGGCGCGGTTCATTCCATTGATGTACAGGTGGATACAAACAAGGAATCCGGCAAGGAAAAAACGCCCGCTTACCGCGTCGATCACCGCAACGCCTACTTGGCCCCGAAACCGCCCGCTTAATCAGCGAAGGACGGAGCTTCACACCATCATCGGGTTATCCCGGTTTAAATCAATATCTCGTTGTCATCCTGAGGACCGCGCGGTTTGCGGGCCGAAGGACCTCAACCGTAGTCCTGCAGGATTGAACCAAAGATGATCCTGCTCTTGGGTTGCGTGATGATAATTTTGACGCAGGTATAAACGCTAGCGGAAACTGCTGAACGTTACTCAAATTCTTTCATGGTTTTGGCCATTTCGCGTAACCGCTCATCCACCCGCGCAAACACGGTGCCTTTCTCGAACGAGCCATCGCCGTTGCGGATTCCCGCGGGCCGCCCCGTCAATAATTCCACGCCTTGCTCGACGCGGCCGATGGGCCAGATATGGAATTTACCGTTGGCCACTGCATCGAGCACGTCTTCCCGCAGCATCAGGTCTTCCACGTTCGCCTGGGGAATCATCACGCCTTGCGTCCCGCTCAGCCCCTGAATCCGGCAAGTATCGAAAAACCCTTCAATCTTTTCGTTGACGCCGCCGATGGCCTGAATGTCTCCGCGCTGGTTCATAGAACCGGTCACTGCAATGTCTTGCCGCAGCGGGAATTCGGAGAGTGCGGAAAGGAGCGCGTAAATCTCCGTTGAGCTGGCGCTGTCTCCATCCACGCCGGAATAGGATTGCTCGAAGCAGATGCTTGCCGCCAGCGAAAGCGGTTTGTCCTTCGCAAAGCAGCTTCGCAAGTATCCCGCGATGATGTGCACGCCCTTATCGTGGAATCTTCCGCTGAGATTCGCTTCACGCTCGATATTGATCAACCCGGCTTTCCCCAACGCCGCGCTCGCCGTGATACGCACCGGCTTGCCGAACGAATAGCCGCCAATCTCCAGGACGCTCAGTCCATTCACCTGGCCTACGCACGAGCCTGTCACATCCACCAGGAGCGTGCCTTCTTCGATCATTTCGCGGATGCGCGTTTCGATCAGGTTGTGCCTTTCCATCTTGGAAGCGATGGCCGCGCGGACGTGCGCCGCCCGCACCACATTTTCGCCGTCAGCCGCGGCCGCGTAGTGGGCTTCGCGGGCAAGATCAGCAATGTCCACGAAGCGCGCGGTCACCTTGTTCCGCCGGCCAGCCTTGCGCACACCGTATTCCAGAATCGCCGCGAACCCCCCGCGATCGAATGGAAAAAGATTCTCTTTTTCGCTGAGTGCCCGCAACCGGCCCGCATACTCCTCGATGACGACATCACTCAGGGGCATCTCTTCATCGAACTCTACGCGCACCTTGAAAATCTTCCGGAAGTCCTCCTCGTATTCGTACAGCAGTTCGTAGAGGTCCCGGTCCCCGATTAGGATCACTTTCACGTTGATGTCCACCGGCTCGGGCTTCAAGGCGGTATTCGCAAAGGGAAAGAGCATTTCGAGGGGCTGGATCTCCAGCCGATTGTGATTCAGCGTGCGCTTCAGGGCGCGCCACACACCGGGCTCCGACAGGGCCTCAATCGAATACAGAACTAGGAACCCGCCATCGGCGCGCAGCAGTGACCCACCCCGCAGATCCATGAAATCGCTCGACCAGCCTCCACGGTTGTCGTAGGCGCGTTGAATGGTCCCAAACAAATTCGCGTACGTAGGCGTAGTCTCGAAAATCACGGGCGAATCTTCCTCGTTGTTGTGCGCGAGAATTACGTTCACGCCATAAACCCGGAAGGGGTCCCGCTCCGGCCCCGGCATTTTCTGCATAACTTCGGGAGACTCCGGCGTCTGCTCCTCTTCGCCCTCCCGTTCCTTGAACGGTCCGAGATTGTCCAACAGATGATGCCTTACTTCTTCAAGATATTCGGAAACGCCCGTGCCGGGATACTTTTCCTTCAACTCCTCGATCACGCCATCCACCAATACCGAAGCGGCTTCCTGCTCGAGGTAACTCAGCTCGCTCGCCAGCTCTCGCGACAAAGTCAGCGTCTTCCGGTACACCACCGTAAACTCCGAGCGAAACTGTTCGTATTTCTTCTCGATTTCTTCGGCGGGTCCCGACTCAAGTTTTCCTTCGTGGACCATTTTCGCGATGTCCTCGATCGGTACCATCTGCCCTTCGAGCACGGGAAAAATTTCCGGCAACGCCACGGCGCCCACTTGCATGTGGCCGAGCGCAAACTGTTCGCGGGCAATCCGCCGTGTGAAATCGTCCATCAATTCTTTTTCGCGCACACTGAAGCGCTCGACGATGCGGCCTTTCTGTCTCTGAAACGGCTCGCCTTCGAACACCTGCGGAATACGCCGTCGTAAAAAATCCACGCCCGCCTGCATGTCCTTCTTGAAATCGTTCGCGGAGCCGCGGGGAAGGGAGAGCAGACGTGGCCGGTCCGTGATTTTGAAATTGTTCACGTAGCAGCGGTCCAGAGACGGCTTCGTGGCGGGGTGCAACTCCCCGATCATTTGCGCGATGGTGCCGCCGCGGCTGGTTCCTGCCAGGCCGCAGACGAACACGTTGTAGCCGGGCGCGGAGAGTTCGACGCCCATCTTTAGAGCGCGCAGCGCGCGTTCTTGCCCCACAAACCCTTCGCGGCGTGCGGCTTGCGCGGTCGTCTCAAAAGGAATGCGGGAAAGCTGGCAACGCCACCGCAGTTTGTCCAACGGCAGTTCGGCCAACTTGTGGATCGTGTTGTTGGTGGTCACACCCATTCGAGGGCGTACTCTAGCACAGCGCGAACTCCACAGCGTGCCTTTTACCCCAGCACTTACGCAAGCAGTTACGCCGTCCCCCTCTCCAGTTGTTCGCGGTGTTCCATGTGAACGCGCAGGACGCCGAGCGCGGCCGCCAAGACCGTGGGACCCGCCACCAGTCCTAACAAACCGAAGACCTCGAGCCCGCCGAGTATGCTGATGAACAGCAACAAATCATTCAAGCGCGTGCGGTTGCGCATGAGGAGAGGGCGCACGATGTTGTCTCCCAGCCCCGCCACTCCGCCGCAGATGGCCACTACCGCGATCCCCTTTCCCCAGTGTCCACTCAGCCCTAGCCAGGCTGCGGCAGGCACCCAGATCAGCGCGGAGCCCACCACCGGAACAATCGAGAAAAAGGCAATCAGCACTCCCATGAACACGGGAGCCATCAGGCCGGCAACGGCAAACGCGATCCCGCCAAGGACGCCCTGTATTCCTGCGATCATCAACGCCACCGCCACGCTGGCAAAAATCAGGTCGTGCGATTCCCCTAGCATTTCGTCTTGGATCTCGGGCTCAAAGGGAATCAGATGCCGCAGCGCCGCCACGATCTTTTCCCCGTCGCGAAGCATGAAAAACAAAGCGAACAGCAGGATAACCAGATTCACGAGGAAGGAAAACAGGTTCTTCAGCAGCGCCGCGAGATTCGACGCTAGGTAGGACGCAATCTTCTCGGCGGCTTGCCGGAGCGGTCCGATGAAATCAATGTCCCTCCAGGAGTCAGGTAACCGGTCGCGAATCCAGCCCTGCAGCAAGTCCGGTTGCGCGGAGACCCCGGCGGTGAACAGGGCTTGTATGCGCCCGCTGGCATCCACCGCCTCCCTCGCCGCGTACAACAACACTAGCAGGACGGGCACAATCAGCAGAAGGGTTACTCCGACCGTGCACAGGAGCGCCGCCCAGGTCGGCTTCATCCGCTGTGCCACCTTCTCATACACGGGGTAAAAGAAAATTGCGAACACCGCCGACCATGCCAGCGGCACGAAAAAGGGTGAGACGATCCGGAACACTAGATAGCCCAAGAGCAACAGTGCTCCGTAGGAAAGTACCGTGGTCAACCTGTTACTTGTGGTTGCGTTCCGTTTGGCTCGCGTCATCTGCGTTATATACTCTATCCAGTTCCAGCGGCGTTGGGACCCTGCGGGGCCCCCAGGTTGTCAGGTCATTCACGCCCGAGGACCCCAAGACGGTATGCCGTTTCGCAAAATTCCGTTCTCGTTCGCGCAGGCACGCCTTCTTGCTGTACTTGCTTTGATCAATTTTGTCAACTTTGCCGATCGCCAGGTGCTGAACCCCCTGGTACCCCTGCTGCGCCAGCACTTCGGCGTGAGCGACACGCAGCTTGGGGCCTTGCAGATGATTCTTCTGGTGGTTCTTGCCTTGGCCAGCATTCCTTCCGGTTATCTGGCCGATCGCTTCGATGAGCCCAAAATCATAGCCGCCGGGGTGCTGTTCTGGAGCCTCGCAGCCATCGCCAGCGGTCTGGCTCCGACCTTTACGATGTTGCTCCTCGCGCGCGGTCTGGTCGGCGTCGGGGAAGCGGCGTACGCCCCCGCTGCGCAATCCCTGATCTCCGATTCCTTCTCACAGGAGAACCGGGCTCTGGCACAGGCGGTCTATGCTTCCGGAATGATTTTGGGCGGCGTTACGGGCCTCGCTCTGGGAGGCATTATGGGCGAGCGCCATGGCTGGCAGCACGCCTTCATCATCATGGGCGCACTGGGATTGCTGCCGGGACTTTCGGCTTTCAAACTCAAGCAGCCTCCGCGCGGTCCGCGCTCGGGCGTGGTTGCCGTGAGTCAGCTGCTGCGCGTGCCTGCGTTCGTGGCCATGATTATCGCAGGCATTTGCGTTACGTTTTCCAGCGTGTCCTTCGTAACCTGGGGCATCGATTACGCCACGAACTACAAGAACTTCAGCCTGAAGGAGGCGGCGCTGTCCCTGGCCATCGTCGCGCTTCTTTCGTCGGTGCTAGGAGCGCTGGCGGGAGGCTACTTTGCCGACCGGCTGCAGAAGCGAATCCGTTACGGGCGAGTTCTGGTCATTGCCGGCGCCTTTCTGGTGGCCACGCCGTTTCTTCTGGTGGCGATCCAGTCGGAGGAAAAATGGGTTGTGCTGGCAGGATTCTTTGTGGCCATGTTCTTTATGTCCTGGTATCACGGACCGACCACTGCGGTGCTACACGACCTCACGCCACAGCGGGCTCATGCCACCGCGATTGGCTTGTACATGTTTGCGACGCAGCTTTTCGGCGCGCTGGGCCCGCTGCTGATCGGGCGCATCTCGGATATGAGCGACCTGCAGATTGGCTTACAGGCGGCCACGGCGGTCCTCGTCTTTGGCGCGCTCTTGTTGCTTCTGGTGATTTACTTCATCCGCCGCGATGGCATGCACCATCCGCGTCTTGCCGCTTTCCGCGCGGAAAACGAGGTTGCGCTCTAGGAGACCGCCTCTGGATCGTTTCGGCTTACTTGATTCCGGCCAAGGTGATCAGGCGAAGGACTTCGTCATGCGGCACGTCATACAGCGGCCGTTCGTCTTCTTCTTCCAGGCGCTCGCACAGATATTCCGCCGCGATGAAACTTGCTTCGCGGTCCGTAAGGTCGCGTCCCGTCTTTTCGCGAAAGTCCACAAATGCGGAGTGCGCCAGGCCTACGATCCGGCTCTCGCCGTCCACGAGAAACTTTGCGTCAATGGTGTCGCTATGCCGTGTGGCAATGGCATTCCAGATATGCGAGAAGCTGCAGTGGTAAACGTGGCCGCTCAACTTGGAAGTGACATCAAAGGCGCCGATGAACTCGTTCATCGCGCCAACATTGGCAAGCACCGGTACGCTAGGCACGTTCCCTCCTCTTTGCGGGTGTTCCGTGCGAATAGCTAGTGTTCATTAGCCGTGCCCCCCTGTCAATCCCACCACTCGCCTGGAATTGGAAGGGTACATCGTTACCCCCTAACGCGGTTGAAGTGTATGAGTCCGAAGAGGGGGAAGGAGATGGCCGCCCGGCTGGGGGGGGAGAGCCGGGCGGCGTGCGGCGTCTAGAATCGTCGCGCCATGGTTACTTCCGCCCGCTACTGCGATCTGGTGCGTGAGAGGAGAGACGCCTACAACCATCGTTTGCAACTGGTGGAAAGTGCCAAACAGCGCGGCGTTAAGCC
>Ga0306926_10007922_pt1 | contig 11570 bp, 9 predicted proteins | sample flu12Cox44000178_FD_203759 | JGI IMG/M metagenome (GOLD analysis project Ga0306926, IMG submission 203759) | Lab enrichment of tropical soil microbial communities from Luquillo Experimental Forest, Puerto Rico - flux8day.12C.oxic.44.000.178 (v2)... | ecosystem: Environmental > Terrestrial > Soil...
GCCGCCCTCGGCCTCACCGCACTCGAAGACGACAAGGGGGCGCAGGTCGTCTACGCGCCGGCGCCGGTCGTGCGCGAAGCGGTGCTGCAGCAGCACCCGGAGATTGCCAAGCTGCTCGACCCGGTCTTTGCCACCCTGACCCTCGAGACGTTGCAGCAGCTCAACGCCAAAATCGCCGTCGAGGGCGAGGACGCCGCGGCGGTGGCGGCGGCTTACCTGAAGTCGAAGCATTTTCTGCCGTGAGCCTGCTTCGCAACCAGGTGCTGTTTGCGCTGGTGATCGTTGCGAGCGCCGCCGCCGCCACCTCGGGTTTTGTCGGCTACGCGCCAAACCGTCTGGTCGCCGGCCGACCAGTTGGCTTGTGGCAAGCCGCCAGCCTCCCGGTCACCGCCATCATCGTGCTCCTGGGCGCGGTGCTCTTCGCCATATGCTTTGCGGCTCCAAGCCGCACGCTGCACTATGCCGAAGCAATGCTCGCGGCGGCGCTATTGCTGCTGGTGCTCGTTGCCGCCGGGGAGGCGGCGCGCAACCTATCGCCCGGCGCGAAACCGGCCGCACGCATCTCGCTGGGGGCGGCGTTCTGGGTGCTCGCCTCCTGCGCCGCACTCGGGGTTGCCGATGCGTTGCAGCGGCTCGACGCCGGCCCTGCGATGCGGGTGCTCGCGGTGGCGGCGGTCGTTGCCGGCGCCGCCACGCTGGCCGCCACCGGCATCTTCGACGGGTTGTCGATCGTCCGCGAATACACGACCCGCCGGCAGCTCTTTGCCGACGCGGTGCTGCGCCACGTGGCACTCGTCGCCGGATCGGTAGGGCCGGCCACCGCGATCGGGTTTCCGCTCGGGGTGGCGGCGGCACGCAACCAGTCTTTGCAAAACCCGCTCTTCGCGGTCCTCAACCTCTTACAGACGATCCCGTCGATCGCGCTCTTCGGGTTGCTGATCTTCCCGCTTGCGGCGCTGGCAACAGCCGTGCCGCAGCTCGCGGCAATCGGCGTTGGCGGCATCGGCGTGGCGCCGGCGATTGTCGCGCTAGTGCTCTACGCGCTGCTGCCGGTCGTGCGCAACACCTCGGTGGGCCTCGCCGGTGTCGATGCCGCCATCATCGAAGCCGCGCGCGGGATGGGGCTGACCGGGCGGCAGATCTTTTGGCAAGTCGAGCTGCCGCTCGCCTTGCCGGTATTGCTCGCCGGGCTGCGCATCGTGACCGTACAGGCAATCGGGCTCGCGGTCGTCGCCGCACTGATCGGCGCCGGCGGGCTCGGCGCCTTTGTCTTCGAAGGGCTCGGCCAGTACGCGGTCGATCTGGTTCTGCTCGGCGCCTTGCCGGCGATCTTTCTGGCGCTTGCCGCCGACTTTGTTCTGCAGACCCTCACTGCCGTACTGCGGCGGTACCGGGCCGCATGATCGAGATCGACCAGGTCAGCAAATCTTATGGCGAACGGCGGGTCGTCGACCGCTTGTCGCTGAGCGTCGGCGCCGGGGAGCTGTGTGTGCTGCTCGGCTCCTCCGGCTGCGGCAAATCGACGACGCTCAGAATGATCAACCGGCTGATCCCGACCGATAGGGGATCGATCCGGGTCGGCGGCGACGACGTGACATCGATTCCGGCCGAGTTGTTGCGGCGCCGCATCGGCTACGCGATCCAGTCGATCGGGCTGTTTCCGCACTGGACGGTCGAGGACAACATCGCCACTGTGCCGCGGCTGTTGAAGTGGCCGACGGCGCGGGTCCGCGACCGGGTTAGCGAGCTGCTCGAGATGTTTCGCCTGGACCCGGCGACCTATCGCGGCAAACACCCGCACCAGCTGTCTGGTGGCGAGCAGCAGCGCGTCGGTGTCGCTCGTGCGCTCGCCGCCGACCCCGAGCTGCTGCTGATGGACGAGCCGTTTGCCGCGGTCGACCCGATCACCCGCGACGCGCTGCAAGCCGAACTCGCCCATATCCACCGGACGACCGGGAAGACGATCGTGTTCGTGACCCACGACATCGAGGAGGCGCTGCGCCTCGCCACCCGAATCGCGATCATGGACAGCGGCCGGATCGTGCAGCTCGGTACCCCGCTCAACATCCTCGAGCACCCGGCTAACGACTTTGTGCGCGAGTTTGTCGGGCACCAGGGTCTCGGGCTCAAGCTTCTGTCGGTCCGCAAGATCGCCGACCGGCTGCGGTTCGGCGAGACCGCCGAGGGCGAGCCGCTGGGGCTCAACGCCTCGCTGGGCGAGGCGCTCTCCGCGATGACCACGCGCCATACCGACCGGCTCGCGGTGAGCGACGCCAAGGGCCGCAGGATCGGCGTCATCACCCTCGGCGATCTCGTGCGGTGATGCGCGCCGGACGGTTTCTTGCAAACCCTGTGCTGTGGGTCGGGTTGCTTTTTGCCGCGCTGCTGCTGCGCATGGATGTACTGCAGCCTCTCCTGCGCCTCGGGTTTCCCGGGGTCGAGCCGGTCATCTACGACCGCGACAGCTTTCTCGCGCTGTTTTTGTCGCAGCTCGGACTGGTTGCCGTCGCGAGCCTCGCGGCGAGCCTGGTCGGCATCGCATTAGCAGTCTTTGTCACCCGCCCCGCCGGGCGCGATTTCCGGGCGATGGTCGACGCGCTCGCCACCGTCGGTCAAACCTTTCCGCCGGCCGCGGTGCTGGCGATTGCCGTGCCGATGGTTGGTTTTGGCGCACGGCCAACCGTCATCGCGCTGTTTTTGTATGGGCTGCTGCCGATCATCGAAAATGCCGTCGCCGGGCTCGAAGGGGTACCGCACGGCGTGCGCGAGGCGGCCGAAGGCATGGGCCTCTCGAGCTGGCAAAGGCTGTACCAGGTCGATTTGCCGCTTGCCGCCCCGGTCATTCTGGCGGGCATCCGCGTCTCGGTGACGATCGCCATTGGCACGGCGACGATCGGCTCGACGGTCGGCGCATTGACACTCGGCACGCCGATCTTCGACGGGCTCGTCGCCAACAAGCTCCCCTTCGTGCTCGAAGGTGCGGTTCTGGTCGCGCTCTTCGCAATCCTGACGGATTTGCTGTTCGCCCGCCTCGACCGATGGCTCCATCGGACGGCGGGGTGACAGTCAGCGGATCACATCGAGCAGGATGCCAAAGATGAATATCGTGACCCCGCCCCACAGCAGGAAGGCGAGGATCGTGTGGGCTCGTGCCGAATCGGGCATGATCCGGGAAATATAGGCCGACCGAGGCATACGCATGGCGCCGCACCTTCAGCTTGGCAAGCCAAGCTTAGCGACAGCTTGGCCCCAATGTCGAACGGAATCGTTAACCTTGAGGTTCCGCGCGAGGAAGGAATGAAGGCGCTGCTGGTTTTCGCGCTGGCGCTGTGCGCCGGCGCCACCGCGCGCGCCGAGAACCAGATTTTCAATGCATACGATTTCGCGTTCGAAAACGGGTCGGTTATGCCCGAGCTGCGAGTCGCCTACGAGACCCGTGGCCATCTCGATCCCGGCCGCGGCAACGCGATCTTGCTGGTCCACGGGACGAGCGGCGACCGCCACGCCTTCGATCCCATGATCGGGCCAGGCAAGACGTTCGACACCGACAAATTTTTTGTGATCACGGTCGATGCAATCGGCGGCGGCGAATCCTCTTCACCAAAGGATGGGCTGGGGCAGGATTTCCCGCGCTACACGATTCGCGACATGATGGCCGCACAACATGCGCTGGTCACCCGGGGGCTGGAACTTTCGACCTTGCGGGCAGTCGGCGGCAGGTCGATGGGGTCCTTTGTCAGTCTCGAATGGGGCATCCATCATCCCGAGATGGTGCGCAGCCTGATCCTCCTGGTCCCGAGCCCCAAGGCCGAAGCCAACTTTCAGATTACCGTCGATCTGATGACCTCCGTCATTGCGCTCGACCCGGAGTGGGTGGGCGGCCGCTATACCCACAACCCGGTCGAGGGGCTACGGCTCGCCGGCATGCTGCTCTACCCCTGGACAGTATCGGCCGCCTATCTCGATCGGCTCCCCGCGCCCCAGCTCGCAAAGGAACTCGAAGCAACCGCCCGGTCCTTTGGCGGGTGGGACGCGAACTCACTCGTTTTTCGCTACGCCGCCAGCCGCGCACACGACATTGCGGCACCGTTTGGCGGCGACATGACCGCGGCGCTGTCGCAAATCACGGCGCCGACCCTGATTTTGCCGAGTGCGAGCGACCGGTTGCTCGGCCTCGACGGTGCCCGCCGGATTCGCGATGGCGTCAAACACGCGAGCTATGCCGAGATCCCGTCCGATCTCGGCCATCGCGTCGGCCGCGCTGCGCCGGACACCCCGGAAGGGCGGTTTATCGATCAGCAGATCCGCACGTTTCTGGCGAAGGTCGAATAGTCGCGGGCAATTGCCGGAGCATCGGCAAAAGGCCGGTCAGAACGCGCGGCGCGCCCCTTTGCTCCAGCCTCTGCTCAGCTGCGTCAAGATCGGCTGCGAGGCTTCGGCGACGAGTTTCGCCCCGAGCTCGGAGAGCTTGGCCGAGCCACCAACAAACGCGTCGATGCTGCTGCGGGTGAACCCGGCGTTGAGCTCGATCGCGTCGGACAGGGTCTTAACTGCCAGCATGCCGGTTGCCGTGCGCGCCGCCGCATCGATTCGCGAAAGTGCCAGCCCTGCCACCTCCGCGCCGAGCGCCTCCAGCCCCCGAGCCACGGCCGTCTGTGCCTGGACGAGGGCCGCAAACGCCTCGCGGCCGAAATCGGTGGGATCCCCAGTCGATGCGGACTTCGCCGTGTCTGCCGGCGCTTCGATGCCCGGCGGAGCCATCGTCGTCGAGGTCGGCATCGCGCCTTTTGCGGGGGGTCCGGCGTATACCAGCTCCTCAGCTGCACTCTCCATCGGCTTTGCCGATACGGGCTGGGCCTTGGCCGGCGGCACGGCTTCCGCTTGGTCCCTGCTGGGCCTCGCCGCGCGCAACGCGCGCCTCCCCTTCGATTCCATTCCTATGATCCTCGTCTGCTTGCGCCGGGCCCCTTATTGCACCGCACAAGATCAAGATAGATCGAGCACGCTACCGCGACAAGTGAGCTTGTGCGACGCACAAGATGACGGTGGGCGAGAGGTGGCAAAGATCAGCCTGGTGTTCCAGCCAAGGCAGCGGTCGAGCCCACCGACAGAGCGACAGAAATCACTCGACCCGCCCGCTCGTATCCTTGTGGCATCGATTTGACCGTCATCCTGACGAGGATCACGGCGAACGCAACGCTGAGGACTCTTGCGTCGACCGATTCGATGAGCGGAAGACATGTCGCCGGCAATCAAATAGCATCGAGTCAGCGCCTGAATCGAAACCCAGCAAGCAATCGGCGCAACATTTGGATTACCGATCGTTCGAATCGTGGACAACCATCCCGTTTTTTTCTAATGTTTCCGATGACGATTGCGCGGGCATCGCCGATGCCCTGCAGTCGACGGGGGAAATGGGGGGTTGTAGAGTGAGGCTCTTCGCGTGTAAGGGACGCGCTGCGTCCCGCAACGCTGTTGCTCGTGTATTTCGAATCTTTGCTTACGGCAGCGGCGGCGCCATTGTTGCTGTGTCGATGTTTGCGAGCCAGGCAGCGGCAAAGCAGCACCCGCGCTTCCATGTGCATGTGCATCACGCGGCGGTCGGGCTCGGCCCGGTTCTGGTCGGCGAATCGATCGTGATCGATGTCGAAACCGGCCAAGTTCTAAATGCGGAGAACGCCGACGCAATTACCTATCCGGCCTCTCTGACCAAAATGATGACGCTCTATTTGACGTTCGAGGCGCTGAACGCAGGCAGGCTTCGCCTTGATCAGTATCTCCCGGTTTCTTACGAGGCGGCCAGCCGGTCGCCGACCAAGCTCGGTCTCAGACCCGGCGAATCGATTGCCGTCCAGGACCTGATCCTCGGTCTCGTCACTCGATCGGCGAATGACGCCGCCACTGTGCTCGCCGAGGGGCTGGCCGGCGGTGAGCCGGTCTTTGCTGCGCATATGACGAGCAAGGCTCGGCAACTCGGGATGACCAGCACGGCGTATCGCAATGCATCAGGCCTGCCTGATCCCGACCAGTACACGACGGCGCGTGACGAGGCGCAACTGGCCTTTGCTCTGTATCGCGATTTCCCGAAGGAATACCGCTACTTCTCGACACGAGAATTCTACTTCCGCGGTAAGACTATCCACAATCATAATCATCTGCTCGACTGGTACGAGGGGGCGGATGGAATCAAGACCGGGTACATCGGGGCCTCCGGCTTCAATCTCGCGGCATCCGCGGTGCGCAATGGGCACCGACTGATCGGCGTGATCATGGGTGGGCCGTCAGCCGGAACGCGCGATCGGGAAATGGCCGTGCTGCTTGACCGAGGCTTCGAAGAAGTCGGTGCCGGGACCACTATGGTCGCGCACCGCGAGGCGCCGCCGCCGGCCGTCGCCGAAGCCGAGCCGCCCCCGCCGGCAGCGCCGCGGAGCAAGCCTGGCATGATCTCCAAGGCTGCCTCGCGGCTCGCCGCGCATCTCTCGCCGTTCGGCAAGGCGGAGGCGGCGCCGCTCGTGCACGAGCGCGCGCAGCCGGCTGGCGAACATTGGAGCATTCAACTCGGTGCCTTCCGTGCCGAACCGGCGGCTCTTAAGGCCGCGCGCGTAGCCGCCGCCAGCCTTCCTGGGGCAAGAGGTAGACCGGTACAGATCGTCGAGCCGGCCAAGGCCGGAAAAGAGCGCCTTTATCGCGCGCGGCTTCTAAACTTCACGCCGCAGGAAGCCTGGAGCGCCTGCGTCGCTTTGCACAAAAAGAAAATCGAGTGCTCGGTTATTCCGGTGACGAATATGAAGGTCGCAGCGCGGTAACCTGGGACGCTGCGACCGCGCTCCGCCGGCGGCAGGTCAGGTATCGGGCAACTCGACCCCGCTTGCGGCGAGCTCTGCCGCGAGTTCTCTTTTGAGACGGGCGAGACCGTCCTCGGTTGTCGATTCGGCGCGGGCGACGAGGACGGCTTGCGTGTTCGAGGCGCGGAGCAGCCACCATCCCTCGGCGGTTTGCACACGCACCCCGTCAATGTCGGTCATCTCCGCCCCGGCCTTGCGCAACCGCTCGCGGACCTCGTGCACGACCTCGAACTTGCGGGCTTCGTCGCATGGAAAGCGCAGCTCCGGGGTGTTGACCACGGTAGGCAGCCGATCGCCGATCTCGGCGAGGCTTTGGTGCGAGCGGCTGAGAACGCCGAGCAGCCGCACCGCGACATAGACGGCATCGTCGAAGCCGTAATAGCCGTCAGCAAAAAAGATGTGTCCGCTCATCTCACCGGCGAGCGGCGCCCCGGTCTCGGCGAGCTTGGCCTTGATCAGCGAGTGGCCGGTCGCCGCCATGACCGGACGGCCGCCCATCCGCACGATCTCGTCGAACAGCACCTGGCTCGCCTTGACGTCGGCGATGATCGGCGCCCCGGGATGGCGGGCCAGCACATCGCGTGCCAGCACGACCATCAGCTGATCGCCCCACAAGATACGCCCGCGTCCGTCCACGACCCCGATTCGATCGCCGTCACCGTCGAAGGCGATGCCGAGATCGCAACGCTCGCGGGTCACCGCTTGTTGCAACTGAACAAGGTTCTCGGGGATGGTCGGATCGGGATGATGCGCCGGAAAGGAGCCGTCGATCGTTTCGTTCAACAAAACGTGCCTGCCCGGCAGGCGCGCAGTCAGCTCCTGAACCACCTCCCCGGTGGCACCGTTGCCGACATCCCAGGCGACGGTCAGCGCCCGCGTGCCGTTATAGTCGCGTGCGAGTCTCGCAACGTAGTCGCTGCGGATCGCATGCTCGGTGATTCCGCCGCGGGCACGGTTGAAGTCGCCGAGACCGAGGGCAATCTCGCCCAGCCGCTGGATCGCTGCACCGTAAAAGGGCTTACCTAGGAATACGAACTTGAAGCCGTTGTGGTTGGGCGGATTGTGCGAGCCAGTAACCATGATGCCGCCATCAACGCCGAGCGTCGCCGCAGCATAGTAGAGCATCGGCGTCGGTCCGCGGCCGATCCGTACTATATCGGCACCCTCCGCTGCGAGGCCGTCGACCAGTGCGGCTTCGAGCCCAGGCGAGGTCAGCCGGCCGTCATAACCGACCGCGACGCGGTGGCCTCCGGCCTCGGCGAGGCTGACGGCATAGGCTCGCCCGACCGCCTGCGCGTCGGGGCTCGACAAGGTCTTTCCAACGATGCCGCGGATGTCGTATTCGCGCAGGATCGTCGGGTCGAAGCGATGGCCCATCAGAAGCTCAGAGGTAGGCAGCCAGGATCTGACGGAGCCCCGGCCCGAGCTCGGGGTGCTCGAGCCCGAGCGCTATCGTTGCTTCGAGAAAGCCAAGCTTGTCGCCGCAATCAAAGCGCTTGCCCTCAAAGCGCAGCCCGTGAAACGGCTGACCATCATCGATCAGCCTGGCAAGCGCATCGGTCAGCTGGATCTCGCCGCCGCTCCCCGGCTCCGCACCCGCCAGGTGACCAAAGACCTCAGGCTGGATGATGTAGCGGCCGATGATGGTCAAGGTCGAAGGTGCCGCCGCAGGCTCCGGCTTCTCGACCACGCCCCGTGCCCGCACTAGCCTGCCGCCGTCGGAGATGACATCGAGCACCCCATAGCGCAGCGTCTGGGCGCGCGGCACCTCGATGATCGCAGCGAGGTTGCCGCCGGTTTGGCGATACGCCTCGACCATCTGAGCTAGGCAGGGCACCTCGCACACCATCAGGTCGTCGGCGAGCAATACGGCAAAAGGCTCATCGCCGACCAGCTCGCGCGCACACCACACCGCGTGCCCGAGCCCGAGCGGGGTTTGCTGCCGCGTGTAGGCGATCTGCCCGGGTTCCGGCAGTCGCGCCTCGAGCTCGTCGAGCACGTCTTCCTTGCCGCGTTCGCGCAGAGTGGCCTCGAGCTCGAAGGCGCGGTCGAAATGATCATCGATCGCGCTCTTGCCCCGACTTGTGACAAAGAAGAACTGCTCGATCCCCGCCGCCTTGGCTTCCTCGACCGCGTAATGGATGAGCGGCTTGTCGACGATCGGCAGCATCTCTTTGGGCATCGCCTTGGTCGCCGGCAGAAAGCGGGTTCCCAATCCGGCGACCGGGAAAACGGCTTTGCGAACGGGCTTATGCATAAAGTCCTCGAAAGTGTCCGGGCTGCTGTCAGCCACCGTCGAGGCCTGAGAGTACCCCGTCAGTCGCCAATTCCCGATGCTAACATACACGCCGTCTCAGTTGCTCCATTGCACCGTCAATCGTACTTCGGATTGCGCGGCTTCCACCAGAGCCGATCAACCCGAGCAGGGAGGCGCCAGCGCCTTGCGCCCCCTGTTCTCCCCTGGAAAGCAGGGGAGAATCGCGACTCGAACCGATAAATATGTTTAAACTCAACATATTGCGAGAAAATAACGCGCTCTAACAGGGTGGCTTTGACAATATTTTGACACCAGGTCCTGGCGGGCTGAAAACGCAGAACGAGGCTCTTCGATCCACCACGATGATATGTCACGATCGTGGCGCCGAGATGGCGAGGCGCGATCGACGCGCCCGCAAGGAGCGCGCTCACGGTTTTGCTTTTGAGCGCGGGCCGCCTCACGGTAAGCTGAGACCAGCCGGTATAACGCGACGACGGAGAAGAGCGATGAACGACATTGCGCCGACACGGTTCAAGTGGGTCGGGACACGGCCGATCCGTCCGGACGGGGTGCCGAAGGTGACCGGGCGGGCGATGTATGGGGCCGATTTCACGACGGCGGGGACGCTCTACGGCAAGGTCATCCGCTCGCCGCACGCGCATGCCCGCATTCGCTCGATCGATGCGTCGAAGGCGCTGGCATTGCCTGGCGTCAAGGCGGTCGTGACTTCGGCCGATTTCCCCGATCAGAAATTCGAATATGTAGGTCCGGAACGGGTAGCGCAGAATTTCTGGCACATCACGCGCAACATCATGGCGCGCGAAAAGGCGCTCTATGAAGGCCACCCGGTCGCTGCCATCGCCGCGGTCAGCAAATCGGTTGCCGAGGATGCGGCCGCACTGCTCGAGATCGATTACGAGGTCCTGCCGCACGTCATCGATGTCGACGAAGCGATGAAGCCGGACGCGCCGCTGCTGTTCGAAGACATGATCACCCGCGGGATCGAACCGGCGCCGGCGAAGCCGTCGAATATCTCGAAACGGCTCGAATTTCAGATCGGCGACCTCGAGCAGGGCTTTGCCGAAGCTGATGTCGTCGTCGAGAAGGAGTTCAAGACGGCGGCCGTGCACCAAGCCTATATCGAGCCGCATGCCTGCGCCGCGCGCGTCGATGCGGATGGCCTCGCCGAGATCTGGACTGCGACCCAAGGCCACTTCGGAGTGCGCGCGCTGACCGCGAGGCTGCTCGGCATGGGGGTGGGCCAGGTGCGGGTAACGCCGTCCGAGATCGGCGGCGGCTTTGGCGGCAAGATCCCGGTCTATCTCGAGCCGATCGCGGCCGCGTTGTCGAAGAAGACCGGTCGCGCGGTCAAGATCGTGATGAGCCGTGACGAGGTGTTCAAGGCGACCGGCCCGACTTCGGGCGCCTCGATGTGGGTCAAGATCGGCGCCAAAAAGGACGGCACGATTACTGCAGCCGACGCCGTGTTCAAGTTCCAAGCCGGCGCCTTCCCCGGCTCGCCGGTCATGAACGGGTGCCTGTGCGCCCTCTCGCCCTACAACATCCCGAATGCGCGCACGGTCGGCTATGACGTCGTCAGCAACCGCCCGAAGGCGTCGGCTTATCGCGCGCCGGGCTCGCCGATTTCGGCCTTCGGGGTCGAAAGCACGCTCGACGTGCTGGCCAAGAAGCTCGGCATGGACCCGCTGCAATTGCGCCTCAAAAACGCGGTGCGGCCCGGAACCACGATGATCTACGGGCCGAAGATGAGCCATGGCGGCTATGTCGAGACGCTGGAAGCGCTGATCAACCATCCGGCCTACAAGGTGCCGCTGGGCCCCAACCAGGGGCGCGGTGTGGCCTCGGGCTATTGGTTCAATGGCGGCGGCGAGTCGAGCGCCACGGTCCAGGTCAACGAGGACGGCACGATCATTGTCTCCAGCGGCAGCGTCGATATCGGCGGCTCGCGCGCCTCGATGGCGCTGATGGCGGCCGAGACCTTGGGCGTCGATTACAGCCAGGTGCGTTCGGTCGTCGCCGATACTTCCGCGGTTGGCTTCACCAACCCGACCGGCGGCTCGCGCGTCACTTTTGCCACCGGCATGGCGGTCGTCGAGGCCAGCAAGAAAATCGTCGACGAATTGCGCGGGCGTGCCGCGATGATCTGGGACGTCGATGTCGACGGTGTGGTCTGGGAAAACGGCCAGGCTAGGCCGGCGAGCAGCAATGTCGGCGATTTCCCGCCGCTTTCGCTGAAGGAGATCGCCGCCAAGAAGGCGCTGACCGGCGGCCCACTGACGGCCGCGGCCTCGGTCAATGCCGGCGGCCAGGCGCCCGGCTTCTCGACCCAGTTCTGCGATGTCGAGGTCGATCCGGAAACCGGCAAGGTTACGATCCTGCGCTATGTCGCGGCCCAGGATGTCGGCAAAGCGATCCATCCCTCCTATGTCGAAGGCCAGATCCAGGGT
>Ga0306926_10007926_pt1 | contig 11568 bp, 11 predicted proteins | sample flu12Cox44000178_FD_203759 | JGI IMG/M metagenome (GOLD analysis project Ga0306926, IMG submission 203759) | Lab enrichment of tropical soil microbial communities from Luquillo Experimental Forest, Puerto Rico - flux8day.12C.oxic.44.000.178 (v2)... | ecosystem: Environmental > Terrestrial >...
GCCAAGTGGCGCCTGATCTCGAAGGCGCGCGGCGAGACCGATCTCGTGCTCGACGATTACGTCGCCCGCCTCGACGCCGACACCCGCGCCGCGGCCGAGAAGGCCGCGAAGCCGTGGATCGACGCGATCAAAAAGCCGCCGCCTCCGGGGTGATCGGGATTGAGCCGGTCGGAACCGGCTACTCAAAGGAAAGGACCAATCCCCCAATCAGGGCGCATAGATTGCTCCCCGGTCTAGCCATCGCGTAGCCGGTCATCCCGGATAGCTCCGCCCTCATGCCGCCTCTGAATTGTGCAAATAATGCGCAGGGAATGATGGCCGTGAGAGATATCCACCAGTGCCATTTACCTAGCGTATAGGCGCTCCCTCTCCCCCGCTGCCTGGGGGAGGGTCCACGTCTGCCCCCGCACTTGCGCCGCGCCGCCGTCAACGCTACGGACGCCGCCATGCTGCATTCCGCCGTGCTGAACGTCATGATCAAGGCCGCGCGCCGCGCCGGGCGCAGCCTCAAGCGCGACCTCGGCGAGGTCGAGCACCTGCAGGTGTCGCTCAAAGGCCCGCGCAATTTCGTCACCGCCGCCGACCGCCGCGCCGAGGAGATCGTCTGCGAGGAGCTCGCCAAGGCGCGGCCGGGCTATGGCTTTCTTGGGGAAGAAGGCGGCGCCCGCGAAGGTGCCGACAAGAGCCACCGCTGGATCGTCGACCCGCTCGATGGCACGACCAATTTCCTGCACGGCATTCCGCAATTTGCGATCTCGATCGCGCTCGAGCGCGATGGCTTGATCGTCGCAGCCCTGACCTACAATCCTGCCAACGAGGAGATGTTTTTGGCCGAGCGCGGTAAGGGCGCGTACCTGAACGACCAGCGCATCCGGGTCGCGGCGCGGCAGAAGATGAGCGACGCCGTGGTCGCCTGCGGCCTGCCCCATTACGGCCGCGGCGATCTAGCGCTCGCGCGCCAGGAGATCGCGGCCGCGCAGCGCGAGTACGCGGGGCTGCGCCGCTATGGCGCCGCCACTCTCGACCTCGCCTGGATCGCCGCCGGGCGGCTCGACGCCTACTGGGAGCGCGACCTTTCGCCCTGGGACATGGCCGCCGGCATCCTCTTGGTGCGCGAAGCCGGCGGTTTTGTCAGCGATTGCGACGGCGGCGACGCGATTTTCCAAAAACGCGGCATCGTTGCCGGCAACGAGACCATGCAACGCGAGCTCCTCCGGCTGCTCAGGGCTGCGGCCAACGAGACCGCGACCGCGCCATGACGGCGCCGCAAGTCTCTGCCAATTCCCTGCCGAGTCCTTTGCCGAGTCTCAAAAAGCCGCGGCAAACGTCGCGCTTTTTCCTGTCACGGGTCTTGTGGCATTATGGGGCGAAACCGAGCATGATCGCAGCAACACCGCGGCCATGATGCCGCCGAGCTGAAGCAACCCAATGGCGAGCGCCGACCGAAGCCCCGTCAAACTCACCTCGCCCACCATCTTCCTGGTCAGGATGCTGGTGTTCCTGATCCTGTGCGGCCTGATCGCCTATGTGCTGCACCAGCAGATTTTCAACGCCTTCCTCGCCAATCCGTGGCTCAACGGCCTGATTATCGGCGTGCTCGCGATCGGCATCATCCTGTCGTTTCATCAGATCATCCGGCTTTATCCGGAAGTGACCTGGGTCAACGGCTACCGCAGCGCCGATCCGAAGCTCGAACGCAAGCGGGCGCCGACGCTGCTTGCACCGATGGCGGCGATGCTGGGACCGGCGCGCGCCGAGCACGTGGCGCTGTCGGCGCAGACCATGCGGGCGTTTCTGGATTCGCTGGCAACGCGGCTCGACGAGGGCCGCGACATTTCACGCTATCTCACCGGGCTGCTCGTCTTCCTCGGCCTGCTCGGCACGTTCTGGGGCCTGATCGAGACGGTAGGCTCCGTCGGCTCCATCATCAACGGGCTCAAGGTCGGCGGCGATGCCGACTCGGTGTTCGATGCGCTCAAGGAAGGCCTCGCCGCCCCGCTCGGCGGCATGGGCATCTCGTTCTCGTCATCGCTCTTCGGCCTTGCCGGCTCGCTCGTCCTCGGCTTCCTCGATCTGCAGACGAGCCAGGCGCAGAACCGCTTCTACACCAACCTCGAAGACTGGCTCGCTACCACGGTGCAGGATGTCGGCGGCAGCGGCACCGTTGTGGCCGCCCCCATGCCGGTCGGGCTCACCGAGGCTTTCGAGCGGCTGCGCCGCTCGGTCGAGGACGGCGGCGCCAATAAGGCCACCACCGCCGCCATGGCCAATCTCGCCGAGGCGATCCAGGGCCTGGTGCAGCACATGCGCAGCGAGCAGCAGATGATCCGCGACTGGGCCGAAGAGCAGGCCAAGCTCAATCGCGACCTGCGCCGCTTCATGGAGCGCACGCGCGAGCCCGCCGAGCGCTGATTTTTTAGGAGGCCGCAATGGCGCTTGCCCGCTACCGTCGCGACGGCGGCATGAATTACTGGCCGGGCTTCGTCGACGCGCTGTCGACGCTGATCCTGTCGATCATCTTTCTGCTCACCGTGTTCATGGTGGCGCAGTTCTTCCTGTCGCAGGAGATTTCCGGCAAGGATACCGCGCTGCAGAGCCTGAACGCGAAGATCTTGCAGCTGAGCCAACTGCTTTCGCTCGAGCAGACCGGCAAGACCACCTTGCAGGACGAGATCACGCAGCTGCGCGCTTCGCTGACCGTGGTGCAGGGCGAGCGCGACCGGCTGCGCGGCGCCGCCAATGCTCCGGCCGCCGGCCCCGATCAGGGCGGCAGCGGCTCCGACGCCGGCGCCGCCAACGCCAAGCTCGACCTGGAGAAGGCCGCGACCGCGCGCGCCATCGCCCAGATCGAGAACCTCAACGAGCAGATCAAGGCGCTGCGGACGCAAATCGGCGCGCTCGAACAGGCGCTCGGCGCCTCCGAGCAGAAGCAGAAGGATTCGCAGCTGCGCATCGCCGATCTCGGCCAGCGGCTCAACGTGGCGCTGGCGCAGCGCGTGCAGGAGCTGTCGCGCTACCGCTCCGACTTCTTCGGCAAGCTGCGCGACATCCTCGGCAACCGGCCCGACATCCGCGTGGTCGGCGACCGCTTCGTGTTCCAATCGGAAGTGTTCTTCGACTCCGGCCAGGCGGCGCTGCGGCCCGAAGGCAAGGCCGAGCTCGACCAGCTCGCCGCGGCGCTGCTCGACCTGGAGAAGCAGATCCCGGCCGAGATCAACTGGGTGCTGCGCGTCGACGGCCACACCGATACCCGGCCGCTCGGGCCGACCTCGCCGTTCAAGTCGAACTGGGAGCTTTCCGCCGCGCGCGCCATCTCGGTGGTGCAGTATCTGATCGGCAAAGGCGTGCCGCCGCAGCGGCTCGTCGCCGCCGGCTTCGGCGAGTTCCAGCCGATCGATCCCGGCACCACCGACGAAGCCTACAGCCGCAACCGCCGCATCGAGCTGAAATTGACGGAGCGGTGAGAGGTGATGACGGCGCCGATCACGTTGCGCCGTTACGCGCTGGCCGACGAAGACGCCTCCGTCGCGCTGTGGCTGCGCACCTGGCAGGCCGCCTACCCTGACCTCGATTTCGCCGAGCGGCTCGACTGGTGGCGGCGGCGCTGGCGCGACGAGCTGTTACCTGCCGCCAAAGTGACGATCGCGGAGACCGATGGAGCCATGATCGGCTTTGTTACCGTAGATCCGCGTACGTTTTATCTCGATCAGATCGTGGTCGCGCCGGAGCATTGGCGCTCGGGCGTCGGCGCCACCTTGATTGCTGAAGCCAAGCGACTTTCGCCGACCGGCCTCGATCTCGACGTCAACATCGACAATGCCCGCGCCATCGCCTTCTATCGCAAGCTCGGCTTCGCCATCGCCGGCCCTGGCAAGAATCCGATCTCGGGCAAGCCGGTGCATCGCATGAGCTGGCGACCGTGACAAGCATGATCCCGAAAAGTGGAAACCGGCTTCCGGATAAGATCATGCTCCAACAAAATTTACGGCGCCCCGGCGAGCGCCTGTGCCTTGGCAGCATCGAAAGCCTTCGCGTCGACTTTCAGATAAGCTAGCTTCTCCTCCGCGATCACCACGGCCTCGGCGACGCCGGGCACTTGGCGCAACTTCGCCGCGAGGCTTTCGGCGTCGCGCTCACGGCCGTCGGCGAGCGGCAGAAGCCGCGTCGTCAAATAGCTCGGCTGCGCCATGGTGACGGCGACCGGAAGCCAGATCAGCGCCAGCGCCGTGGTCGTGATAAAAACACCGCCGTCGCCGCCGCGCTGATGGGCGAAGCCGCCGATCACGCCGCCGGCGAAAATGCCGAGGAACTGCAGGCTGGAGTAGAGTCCCATCGCGGTGCCCTTGGCGTCAGGCGGCGCCATCTTGGTGATCAGCGAAGGCAGGCTCGCCTCCATGACGTTGAAGGCGGAGAAGAAGATCACGAGCGCGGCGAGCACCGCGGCAAAATTGCCGGCGCCGAAGTAGAGCAGCACCTGGCTCAGCACCAGTGCGGCTACGGCGCCGACGAACACGGCCTTCATGCGGCGATATCTTTCTGCGACGATAATGGCCGGCAGCATCACCGCGACGGAGAAGAGTAGCACCGGCAGATAGACGATCCACTGCCGCTGCACCGGCAGATCAACCGTCGCCCGCAGCAATCCGGGCACGACCAGAAAGCTCGCAGTCAGCATGGCGTGGAGCGCAAAGATGCCGTAGTCGAGCCGCAGGAGCTGCGGGTCGCGCAGAACCGCGCCGATCATGGCCGGCACCGCCTCGGCGTCGCGGTGCAGAAGGAGGCGCGGCGGATCGGGCACGACGAATTGCGTGATCGCAATGCCGACGAGCCCCAGCGCCACCATCAGCCAGAAGATGCCGGCAACGCCCATGAAATTCGCCGCGATCGGGCCGGCGACGATCGCGATCATGAACGAGGCGCCGATCGAGAGGCCGACTAGGGCCATGGCCTTGGTGCGGTTGTCCTCGCTGGTGAGATCGGCGACCAGCGCCAGGATCACCGCGCCGACGGCGCCGGTGCCTTGCAGCGCTCGGCCGACGATGACGCCGCCGATCGAGGTCGAGACCGCCGCGATCGCGCTGCCGGCCGCGAACAGCAGGAGGCCGGCCACGATCATGACCTTGCGGCCGACGCGGTCCGAGAGGAGGCCGAAAGGAATTTGCAACAGCCCCTGGGTCAGCCCGTAAATGCCGAGCGCCTCGCCGATCAGATAGGGCGTGGCCCCGTTGAGCCCGCGCGCATAGGCGGCGAAGACCGGATAGATCATGAACAGGCCAAGGAGCCTGACCGAGAACACGGCCGCGAGCGAGCCTGCGGCGCGCAGCTCCTGCCTTTCCATCGTTTTTCGTTCTCCGGCCTGCCGCGAGGCTTGGACGCAACCCCGCGGGCGGCTTGCTAATGCCCTGCCCCGCCGCCAGCGGTCAATGCGCGGCTTGCCGCGAGCGTCTTATCGCGTTATAGAGCCGCCAAATTTCAGCAATCGGCACGATAGAGCCATGAAAAACGAGACCCATCCGGACTACCACGCCATCAAGGTGGTGATGACCGACGGCACGGAGTTCACCACCCGCTCGACTTGGGGCAAGCCCGGCGACACCATGCACCTCGACATCGACCCGAAGTCGCACCCGGCCTGGACCGGCGGCCAGCAGCACCTGGTCGACCGCGGCGGCCGGCTGTCACGCTTCCAGAAGAAGTTCTCGGGCTTCCTAAAGAAGTAAGGCCGGGGGACAGCGGGCGGCGCCGATGTCGGTGTTCAAGGTCGGCAACGCCACCGTCACCCGCATCGAGGAAACCTACCTCGCCTGCTATCCGGCGACGGAGATCTTTCCGGAGCTTTCGCCTGCGCGCCTTGCCGAGCACTCGCATTGGCTAGCGCCGCACCACTACGATCCCGCAAACGGCAAGATCAAGCTCAGCGTCCATAGCTGGCTCCTGCAGCTCGACGGCCGCAAGATCCTGATCGACGGCTGCTGCGGCAATCAGAAATCCCGACCGCTGCGGCCGCACTGGAACATGCTCAACGAGCCGTGGCTCGACCGCCTCGCCGCCGCCGGCGCGCGGCCCGACGAGATCGATCTCGTCATGTGCACGCACCTGCACCACGACCACGTCGGCTGGAACACGCAGCTCAAAGACGGCCAATGGGTGCCGACGTTTCCCAACGCGCGCTACGTATTCTCCAAGCTCGACTTCGAATATTTCTCCAAGCTCGACAAAGATCCGGCGACGGCGCCGACGGAATTCGGCTCGTTCCGCGAATGCGTCGTGCCGGTGGTGGACGCCGGCCGCGCCGATCTCGTTACCGGGCCGCATCGGCTCGACGAGTTCATCGATATTGCGCCTGCCGGCGGCCATTCGCCCGGACACTTCGTCTTCAATCTCAATGTCGGGGGTGCGCGCGCGTGCCTGATCGGCGACGTGTTTCATCACCTGCTGCAGGTCTACTATCCCGACTGGAATTTCCCGAAAAACTCCGACGTCGCGCAGGCGCGGGTGAGCCGCCGTCGTGTGTTCGACGATTGCGCCGCGTCCGGCGCACTCGTTTTCCCCGGCCACGTCGGCTTTCCGTTCGCCGGCCACATCGAAAAGACCGGTGCCGGCTACAAGCCGCGATTCTGATCCCTCAGCGGCGCGCGGCCACTTTGGCCAACCGCTCGGTCGCCGAATTGCTCACGACAATATCGTCGACCGCAAGCTTGCCGCGGTCGCGGGCGAGCGCACGGTAGAACTCGCCCTTCGACACCGGCGGCACTTCGGCGATGATGGTCCAGCTTTCGCCTTCGTCCAAGCTCTCGAACACTTCGCCGTCGGTGTCGACCGCATAGAGGCCTGAGCCGCCCGGCCACGCCTCGATGGTGAGTGCGCTGAACAAGGCCCGCTGGCCGTTGGGCAGGCCGCCCAGCAAACGTTCCCACGTGTTGCCGCCGTCGCGGCTGCGCGCGATCTTGCCGCGCGCCTTGCCGAGCTTGTACCACTGCGACGGCCAGCCGACACCGGCGGTCAGAAACACCGTGTCGGGATTGTCGGGATGAATAACGATGGCGTCCGGATAGTCGGCCTGCGGCGGCATCGGATTCTTGCGCCAGGTCTTGCCGCCGTCGTCGCTCGACATCACGCCAACGATGCCGTTGGCGACGATGATGCGATCGGGCCGCGCCGGATGCACCAGCACGCGATGAATGTCGCACTCGACCGGATCGGGATCGACCTTCAGCTCGGTGAAGCTTTGGCCAAAATCGGTCGAAAACAAAAGCGCGCCAATCTCGATGCCGACCAGCAGGCGGTCGCCGTCGAACACGATGTCCTTGACGTGGCCGATGCGCGGCGGCGGCGGGAAGCACCATTTGGCGACCGTCGGCGCGTTGCGCAACGCTTTCAGCTCGCACCACGAATTGCCGCGGTCCTCGCTGATATAAAGGTGTGCCGGCAGCGCACCGACGCAGACCACGTCGCGACCGTGCAGCTTGCCGGCGCGCGCCGACCACAGGTCGAGGTGGTCGATGCCGTTGAGCACCCAGGTCCAGGTCTTGCCGCCGTCGTCGCTGCGCGCCGGGCCGAAGCCGTGGGTGGCCGCGTAAAGCGCGCCGTCGTCGGCCGCGGTCACGGCGCCGACCGAGCAGCCACCGAGCGCCCTGTGTTTGATGCGCCAACCGCCGCGATCCATGACCTCGCCCGCGCGCTCAAGGATGACGACGCCGTCGACGGTGCCGATCGCGATCAGGTCCGAGGCCGCGCGGGCGCGCTGCATATTGGTGCCGCCGTTGGAAATCAGAATCATCGTTCCACCCTCTTACGACAGAATAACTTTCTCGCCGCCACTATTGCGGACCGACTCTAGCGCAGTCTAGGGTAAGTCGCATAATCCCCTTTTGCAGACCTTGAGGACTAGCGATGCCACGGATGAAGGGCGCCGAGCTCATTACCGAATATTTGATCGAAAACGGCATCCCCTATGTGTTCGGTATTTGCGGCCACGGCAATGTCGGCATGCTCGATCCGCTGTACGCGGCGCGCGACCGCATCAAGCTCGTTTCGCCCCGCCACGAGCAGGTGGCCGCCCACATGGCTGACGCTTATTTCCGCGTGCGCCACGAGCCGGTGGCGACGCTGACCTCGTGCGGGCCGGGCTCGGCCAATATCGTCATGCCGCTCGCCTGCGCGCTGACCGACTCGTCCGCGGTGTTCGCCATAACCGCGAACGTGCCGACCTCGCAGTTCAATAGGAGCCCATTCCAGGAGATCAACCGGCACTACCAGGCCGACTTCGTCAACGTGCTGCGTCCGGTGGTGAAGCGGAGCTTCCAGCCGACCCGCGTCGACATGCTGCCGCTCGCGCTGCGCCAGGCCATGACCACCATGCTGTCGGGCCGACCGGGGCCGGTGAACATTGACGTGCCCTTCAATGTCTTTCAGGAAGAGGACGAGGTCGAGATGCCGCCGCCCTCCCCGCCGCTCAACGCGCAAAGAAGCGGCGCGTCGCCCGAGGAGATCGCCCGGGCAAGCGACATGATCTTGGCGGCGCAACGGCCGGTGATCTTCATCGGCCACGGCGTGACCTTGTCGGAGGCAAGCCGCGAACTGACCGAGTTTGCCAAAAAGCTCGGCATTCCGGTGATCTCGTCGCCCAATGGGATGGGCTGCATCGACATGACCGACCCGCTGTCGCTCGGCTTCATCGGACGCAACGGCGCGTTTCCCGCCAACGAGGCCGGTCGCCGCTCTGACGTGGTCATCGCCGTCGGTGCCCGCTTCGACGACCGCTCGGCCTCGTCATGGATGCCGGGCTATTCGTGGAATTTCCCGAACACCAAGCTCATTCACGTCGATGTCGATCCGTCGGAGCTTGGCCGCAATTATCCGCCCGACCTCGGCATTTTGGCCGACGCCCGCACCTTCCTGCGGCAACTCCTCGCCGAGCTCTCGCGCCGCGGCGACAGGCCCGACACCAAGGAGTGGCTCGCCGATATCGCCAAGTGGCGCGCCGAGTGGGATCAATTCGTCGCGCCGAATTTCGAGACGCACGCGATGCCGATGCGGCCCGAGCGCGTGGTCGCCGATTGCCAGGCGGTGTTGCCGGCCGATGGCATCATCTGCTGCGATGTTGGTGTCAGTCACAACTGGTACATGCAGTTCTGGAACGCGCGGAAGCCGCAATGCATGCTCAACTCGTGGGGCTTTTCCGGCATGGGTTTTGGCGCGGCCGGCGCGCTTGGCGCCAAGCTCGCGGCGCCGGACCGGCCCGTGGTCGCGGTCACCGGCGACGGCTGCTTCACGATGGTGCCGCATGTGCTGTGCACCGCGGTCGAATATGACATCCCCGTAGTCTGGGTCATCTGGAATAATTTCGGCTGGGTCTCGATCCGCGACATTCAGCTCGGCATGTTCGGCGGCCGCGAATACGGCACCATGTTCCACCAGGGCGCCAACAAGAAGCCGTTCAATCCGGATTTCGCCGCTTGGGCCAAGGCCGCCGGCGTCGAGGCGCTGACCGTAACCAAGTCGGAAGATTTCCGCGGCGCGCTGGAGCACGCGGTCAAGGCCAACAAGCCGTTCGTCATCGACGCGCACGTCGACGCCGAGGTGCGGCCGCCCTCGACCGGCGCCTGGGAATTGCCGCCGACGCCCTACAAGGAGCCGGTATTCGGCCAGCGCTTTATTCCGGATGCCGCGCCGGTGAAGTAGCGGCGCTTACACACTGTCTTGCTCGAACGCAGCCTTCAGCAAGCCCCACTGCCGCTCGACCGGATTACCGACCGCCATCTTCATGGGCGGGGTGGCGTGCATGGTGGCGTCGAGCCGGCGCACCTCAGTTTGCAGCTTGACCGAGCGCGCGATCAGATCCTGCAAGGTCTTCGGCAAAAGCGAGATCGACTTGGCGTCGCCCGGATCGCAGGCGGCGAGCCGCACCTTGCTCTTTTCCTTGCTGGCCTGAGCGAGCGTCATCTCGCCTTCCTTGACGGCGCGGTGCAGCAGCAACCAGGAGGCCAACTGCATCAGCCGTGTGGTCAGCCGCATGCTTTCGGTCGCGTAGACCATTGCCGCGCTGCGATCGAGCTTTTTGGATTCGGTTCGGCCGGCGCCGTCGAGATAGGTCGCGGTCTCTTCGACCAGCGCCATCCCGTCGCGGAACACGGCGGCGAACACTTGCGAATTGGCCAGCCGCTCACTGAAGGATACCGGGGCGGCCTCGATCGTACGCTTATCGGACATAGGTACGCCTCACACCGGTCGACAGCATCGCTCGCGGCGGCGTTTAAGTCCAGCGGGGTTTACCCCAAAGGTTCTGACATAGTTGCCGCCGCGCGCCGCGGTAAACGCACAAAACGGGAAAATGCAGCAAAAAAAGAGCCGCCGTTGCCGGCGGCTCAAGGTGATAACAGGGAGGCGTCAAACAGAGTGGACAGGAGCCACTCAATGTCCAGAAGATGGACAATATCTGTAATGAACGAGAAAGCTTAATTAAACGTTAAGGGGGCGCAGAAACTTGCGGCATGTCAGTGCAGATTGGCGCAAGGAATAAGGCGCGGCGGCCCGCGTTAACCAAACTTGCGATTTGTCTTAACGCGCGTCCCGGTTACTTTTTGAAGAACATGTCGGCGGCCGATTTGGTGGCCTGTTTGCGCTTCATCTCAGCCTCGAGGCGGGCGATCTCCTCTTTAAGGAGCGCAATGCGCTCGTTGAGCTCGCCGACCGACAACAGCGCCAATTCTTGGCCCATCTCGTGGGTGATCTTCTTTTTCGGCAGCTCGTCCGGATCGATTGCGGCCATTTTGCCCTCCTCTGGGCGCCTAAATGGTACCGGCGACCGGCCGCCTTGTCACAGAGCAAACGCCCCACCCGCCGCGGCCTGCCGCCGCGCGGCAAGGCGCTGATCGCGCTGACCCTTTGAAAATAAACGGCTAAATTCTTGCCCTCCTCCCCGGCAACGGCTACTAAAGCCCCCAGGGTGAGGCGTCTTGGCTCGATTGGGCGCACGGCAAGCGAGCAGCCGCGATTTCGGCACAAAGCCGACTAGCAATCCTTTGGGGAACCTTTGATCGTGACGGCGCGATTGGCGCCAAATGCCGACTTTGGAGATCGACTTTTGGCTTCTCTGCGCGACGTGATGTTCCGCGCCGGCACTCTGTGTGCCGCGGCCATCGCCGTCTGCGCCACGCTTGCCGCGCTTTCCACCGCGCGCGCGGTCGAGGCCGTCGCCGTGCGCTCCGATGCCGCCGCCATCGATTTGATCGACGCCACCGAGTTTCAGCAGACCGACGGCGACCGCATCCAGGTGTCGACCGCGCCCGGCGCTGACGCCATCGTGCGCCGCGTCGAGGTGCGCGCCCGCGAAGCCGGCAAGAACTGGGCGGTGTTCGCACTCGCCAATAGCGGCGACGAGCAGATCGACCGCCTGATCGTTGTACCGCATTACCGCATGGTCGGCTCCGGCTTGATTTGGCCCGATCTCGGCCAATCGCGCATCGTCTACATCACGCCGTCGTCGGGCGATCCGCCGGAGCGGCAGGACAATCCCGGCGCCGACGTGTTCCGCATCACGCTCGATCCCGGCACGGTGATCACCTT
>Ga0306926_10007930_pt1 | contig 11567 bp, 12 predicted proteins | sample flu12Cox44000178_FD_203759 | JGI IMG/M metagenome (GOLD analysis project Ga0306926, IMG submission 203759) | Lab enrichment of tropical soil microbial communities from Luquillo Experimental Forest, Puerto Rico - flux8day.12C.oxic.44.000.178 (v2)... | ecosystem: Environmental > Terrestrial >...
CTCCCGTTACGGGTGATCGCTCGTGCCCTGTCGGCCAGAGGATACGCGGCTCTCAGCATCAGCATGCGACAGCACGACGAGCATGTGAACACCGACAACTTCTTCGATGTGCGTCAAGACATCGAGGCTGCCGTCGTTACCGCGAAGGCGCTCGGCTTCCGATCCATCATCCTCCAGGGCCACAGCCTCGGGACAGTGCAGGCCGCGTTCTATGCCGCCAGCGATTGGGACCCTACGATCAAAGCCGTTATCCTGACCGGGGCGTTCGGAAAATTACCGTGGAAGTCACGGCACATCCTGATCCAGGACGAGGAGAGGTACAGAGCTTTGGCAGTCGCCTCGCGCGAAGCGTTGAAGGCCGGCACCGCCGCCGAAGTCCTGCCAATCAAGATGCGTTGGCTCGGCGGGGTCGAGACACCGGTGACGCCGCGGCACTTTCTGACCTATAGGGACGAGCAGGCCAGCGCGGCCGACAGCACCTATTGGATCCCCCGCATCCTGCGGCCGATACTCATTGTGCGCGACGAGGCTGATGGCGTTGTGCTGCCGTTCGAGCCCCACATGCTGCTCAGCGTCGCGCAGGCAGAAGGATCACTGGTACCGAGCATCAAATACGTGCTGCTGCCCAACCAACGGCCGCCGAGCAGGGAGGGCCATATCTTCGCCGACAATACCGAGGCGCTGACTGACGCGGTGGCAACTTGGCTTGGGGAGCAGCGGCTGTGACGCCGAGGTCGCCGGAACCTGCAGACCGAAGAACAGAAACACAAGTCGAAGTTTGATGGACACGTCGCAATCATCACCGGCGCTGGCCGTGGTATCGGTCGTGCCACCGCGCTCGAACTGGCGCGTATGGGCGCGCACATCGTCGTGGCCGAGCTGAATCCGGCCAACGCGGAACACACCGCGGCCGAAGTGCGAGCCCTCGACCGTCGCGCCCTGGTCGTGCCCACGGACGTCACGTCCCGCAAGGATCTGAGCGCCATGGTCGAGCGGACGCGCGACGAATTCGGTCGGATCGACACTCTCGTGAACAACGCGGGCATCTATCGCGCGGCGAAGACGCTCGACGTCACCGAGGAACATTGGGACACGGTAATGAACATCAACGCCAAGGCCGTGTTCTTCGTCAGCCAGGCCGTGCTGCCAACGATGATCGCGCAGAAACGCGGCGTGATCGTGAACCTCGCGTCGATGGCCGGCAAGATCGGAAGCCGGGCGAATCTGCCGTACAGCGCCAGCAAGGCGACAGTCATCAGCATGACGAAGAGCCTCGCGCTGGCCCATGCTGCCGATGGGGTCCGGGTGAACTGTGTATGCCCCGCGGCTGGGCCAAGTGGTCCGACGGTGCCGAAGAGTTGAGCCTCGGCGAGATGCGACGCGGCATCGCCATCTGTCGAGAGCAAGGTATGGTTTACCTCGTGCCCAGTTTCGAAGCGGCCCTGGCCGAAGCCGAAGCGGGTGCCGGCGAGACTGATGCCGGGCTCCGGCGCCTGGACGACGCGCTCGCCGAGCTGGGGCGCACGGAGCAGCGTTATTACGAAGCGGAGATGCACCGCATCCGCGCCGGGATTCTGCTGAAGCGCGACCCGGCCAATACCGCAGCGGCCGAGCGGTCTTTGCAGGCCGCAACGCCATCGCGCAGTCACAAAAAGCGCGCAGCTTCGAACTGCGCGCTGCGCTGTCTCTTGCGAAGCTTTACCGCGCGGCCAATTGCGACGCCGATGCCCTCGCAGTGCTGGCGCCGGCGGTCGAGGGCTTCCCACCGACCCGACAATTCCCCGAACTCACCGATGCACAAACCCTCCTCGCCGCGCTAAGCCGTTAGATCGTATTGGCGTTCGATCCTGGTCACCGCTTGCTGATCTTTTCAACGCGCGCGTGATCGCGGTCGATCCGTCGACAAAGATGCTCACCCAAGCTCGCAAGAAGTCGACGGGGCGGGTTTATTATGCGCGTGCTGCCGCCGAGACGTTACCGCTCCCTGATGAGTTTGCAGACATGATCTTTTATGTCGATGGTCTTTCATCATTTTGATGATCGTGAGCAGGCTGTAAGAGAATGTCAGCGCGTATTGCGGCGCGACGGCAGTGTTTGCCTTCGTGCAGGCACTACGGATCGGATCAGCCAAACTCCTGATCTCCCGTTCTTTCCGAGAAGCGACGCCATCCTTCACAATACTTTTCACTCGCAAGCGACGATCGAGGCCATTTTTAACGATGCTGGACTTCGGCTTGTCGGCCACGAGCTCGTTCGGCACGAGGTGGCAGAAAACTGGAAAACCTATGCCGACAAACTTGCTTTTCGCGCAGATTCAATTCTGGTCCAGCTTTCCGATCAAGAATTCGAGAAAGGGCTCGCCGCGGCCCGCCGGTACGCAACGGCGGCTCCGCCGGTTGAGCCCGTAAGCGAGCTTGTCGATTTCTTCGTATTCCGGTCCATTCGTTGAATACACACGTGGCTGGCACCGGCGTTGAAAGTCGCCGGATCTTGAAGTATAGCGCTCGAATCCGTTGGTCGATTCGAATGACCACTTCGGTCGAACCTCCCGGTTCGGGGTGAGAGCGGGAAAGTCCGCAATCGGCGCGTCTCGCCCGTTGGCCCGCGTCCCCGCGAAGGTCCCTTGACTGAACCGACAAGAGCCGTTCAGCCTTGACGGCGGGAACCGGTCTTCATGCCCCATTCCGGTCATTGCTTAGAGCCACTCGCCGAGTCTCAGTGAGTGGCAAGCTGCTGTTCGTTCCGTCGCCATCGAGGTGCCCGAGGTGCTGCCACGAATGGACACCACAAGCACCTCGGCGGTGCCAGCAAGAGAGGATGGCGGTTAGGCTTGTTCAGATCGGGCGTCGAGCCAGCCCCCGGATGACCTCGCTTGGAGCTCTGTGCCCCGCGACAACGGCCCACCGGGCTCAAAGGCGCTGTATTTAGTCCTCTGTCTCTCGGTACCACGGAAGCAGCCACTGACGCAGGCGGCGAAAACCGAGATCGGTCGCAAAGCCGATCACGCCGATCACAAAAATGCCGGCGAAGACTCGCTCGGTGCGAAATGTTTGCTGCGCTTCGAGCACCATATACCCCATACCGACCGTCGCGCCGATCATCTCGGCGGCGATGATCACGATCAGCGATATGCCCCAAGCCAGTCGAACTCCCGTGAAAATGTAGGGCAGGCTGGCCGGCAGGACGATGCCCTTGAATATTTCAAGCTCCGTCGCGCCAAGAGAACGCGAGGCGCGGATCAGATTGATATCGATGCTTCGCGCTCCGGCAAAGGTATTCAGGATGACTGGGAAGGATGCCGCCAACGCGATGACGAAAATCTTCGACCCGTCGCCAATTCCGAACCAAAGGATCGCGAGCGGGAAAAGCGCGAGCGGTGAAATCGGCCGCAGCAACTCGACCAAAGGATCGAAGAAATCGTTGATCAGCCGTACGCGCGCCATCGCTATACCGAGGCAGACCCCAACCGTGACTGCCAGCGCGAAGCCGCAGACGACGCGGAAGAGGCTGGCGTAAAGCGCCTTCCACAAATGGCCGCTGGAACCAAGTACGATCAGATCGGCAAAGGCCTTGCTGGGCGGGGGCAGCAGAAAAACGTTTATGAGGCCGAAACGGGCCGCCACCTCCCAACCTGCCAGCACGGTCAGCGGCGCAACGAAGCGCAGTGTCGACCGAGGCAGCGCCGCTCTCCGCATCCGTCGGAAGGCAGCGGTCAGCATCGACAACCGCCTCATTCTAAGAGAGCCGAAAGGCGTTGCGCGATTTTGCTGACCTCGGGATCCTCGCGCAGGCGAGGACGTGGCAGCGTCACCTCCTCGATTTCGAGGACGAAGGTCGGCCGTTGCGCCATCACGACGATGCGATCGGCCATGATAACGGCCTCGTCAATGTCATGCGTGACGAATAGGATTGTCTTGCGGGTCTTTTCCCAAATTTGAAGAACTTCGCGCTGCATTCTCCGCCGGGTCAATGCATCGAGCGCCGCCAGCGGCTCGTCCATCAGGAGGACTTGCGGATCAACGGCGAGCGCGCGGGCGATTTCGAGACGCTGCCGCATACCGCCTGACAAATCGCTCGGGTAGTGGCGGGCGAACCCGTCGAGCTGGACGAGTTGCAGCATCGCGGCAACCGTTTCCTTCACATTTCGGCCGTTGCCCCGGTTGGCTTTGAGCTTCAAGCCGTACGCCACATTCTCGGCGGTCGTCAGCCACGGGAAGAGCGCGGGCTGCTGAAAGACCATCATGCGCTCGCGCCCGGGACCCGAGACGGGTTTGCCAGCGAAAAGCACGCGGCCGGAGCTCGGCGTCAGATAGCCGGCGAGCAATGAGAGAAGCGTGCTCTTGCCGCAGCCGCTCGGCCCGATAATCGCAATAAATTCGCCAGCCCCGATACTGAGGTCGAGCCGGCGGAGGACCTCCACGGCGCGGCGCCCGGAAATGCCGGGAAAGGTCAGCGCCACCCGGTCAAATCGCACCAGTTCCTGTCCCAACCCGAGAACCACTTTACTCCCCGACCAATCACGTGCGCAGTAACGCGCGCTCCCAATCACTGTAATAAGTTTCAACGGGGTTCGGTAGCAGTGGATATGGCGCACGCAACATGGCGATCACTTCGGGGTCGGGCTGTTGCCCTACGGCGTCGAGCGCCGGCAGACCAATGCGCTTTGCCGGCTCGACAACGGATTGTTCGATCAGGCTCCCGGGGTCGTCGACCGGGTCGAGGACCTTGCCGGCAACGAGCATGTAATAGATATGCCAGACGTTCGGCAGCACCGCCAGCCCGTTGCGCGCGAAATACGGTAGGCGTAAATGCGGACGCACTTCCTTCGTAATCCCGAGCGCAGCGCCCGCGATCGCGTTCGCCTGTGCCGCATTGTCGTCGACCCAGCGACAAGTGCGGATCCAGGCCTTCATCAGCCGCCGTGCCGCATCGGGGTAAGCGTCCACGAAATCCTGTCGAAAGCTGAACGTGCCGTAGCCGAGGTAGGGAACGAAATCCGAGACGTTGACTACGGTTCGCGCGTTGAACTTTTGCTCGGCAACAGCGTCGGTTGGCGGATTTGCAAAGATTGCATCGACCAGCCCTTGGCTGAGAACCTGGGGCTGATTGGGTGACGGAATGAGGACGATTTCGACATCCTGCGGGCCGACGCCATTGCTTATTTTCAATGCCGGGAGCACGAGATCCTCCATCACCCCGCGCTGATGCAATGCAATCTTTTTGCCCTTGAGGTCGGCGACCGATCGAATAGGGGAATCTGCGAGAGTCATGATCCGAGAGAATGGGTGCGTTGGCGTCCCGATCCCGCCGAGTGCGGGCGAAACCAATGGGATTTTGTGCGCCGCCGCGATCAGGGCGGGTGCGACCCCGGGCTCGCCAACCGGGATGCTGCCGGTCGCCAGCGCTTGAATGACCGCAGGCCCACCGACTGCCTTCATATATTGGACCGAGAGCCCCTCCTCCTTGAGTGCGCCAATCGCTTCCGCGTAGATCGTGACTTGGGTATTGAAGGGCACCTGGCCGATTACGATTTCCTCCGGGACTTTGGCGATTGCTGGCGACAAGCCGAGCGCGCGTGCGCTGATCGTCACCGCAAGTGCGCTGCCGCCCAGACGCAAGCCGGCGCCCAGCACTTCGCGCCGGCTCAATGGGTTTACGACTGCCTCGTTCTTATTCGTCATCTCCGCCTCCCAAGATCGCAAATTCTTGATTTGCGCTCCCGACATGGAGCGCTGGTTGCTTATGCTCCCGGTTATTCTGACCTGCGGTCCTCGTCTACATTTTGAGCAACCGACGTTCCCAGTCTGCGTAGTAGCTCTCTACCGGCTTGGGCAAGAACGGGTAATCGCCCTTTAACATTTTCTCGATCTCAGGATCGGGCTCCAATCCGAGTTCCTCGACAACGGGAAGCGTGAACCGTTTGGTCGGCTCGATAATTCCGTCATTGAAGAGTTTGGCGGGGTCGGGGTGAGGGTCGATCGTCTTGACCTGCACCATCATCTCGTAGAGGTGCCAGACACTGGGCATCACTGGCAGCCCGTTGCGCGAACACAACGGTATGCGCGCCTCCGTAGCGAGATCCTGGGGAAGCCCCAGATTCTTGGTTATCGCCTTGCGGGCGTCTGCGGGATTGTCATCTATCCAACGATTAAAGCGTATGCACGCTCGAAGAAGCTTCTTGGCGGCTTCCGGGTGGCCCTCGGCGAAATCGCGTCTGAGTGCGACCGTGCCTAGCCCAGCATAGGGCACGAGATCGGTCGCGTTGGCAACGGTGCGGGCCTTGTATTTCTGCTCTGCGACCGTGTCAGCCGGGGGAATGGCAAAGATCGCATCTACTAACCCTTGCGCGAGCGCGTCGGGCATGTTCGGATTCGGCATCGGCACAAGGTCAATCTCTTCTTTGCGGATCTTCGTTCTTTTCGGGAGGGCGCCAAGAAACATATCGGGAACCGTCCCGGGACCAAGAAAGGCGAGCTTCTTCCCTTTGAGATCGTCGAGGATTTTGATCGGGGAATTCTGCATCACCATGATGCGCTCGACGGGATGGCTCGGCGTGCTGAAGAAAGTGAGAAAGGGCGCGATCAACGGTAGACCGCGCGTCAGCCCGATAATGCTCCCTACGACCCCGAAGTCACCGGCAAGAAGATTGCCGGCTGTCATTGCTTGCATGATCGGGGCGAAATTGTTGAATCGCGTCAACTCGACGGTCAGGCCTTCCTCTTTGAAGAAGTCGACCTCGCCGACGTAAGATCCGATCGTCGGAATGATGGGTATCGTCCCCAGAACGATCTTCTCGGGAACCTGTGCCGCCGCCGATAACCCCAAACTCCTCGCCGACACGCAAACTGAAAGGAGTGCTGTGGCTGTCTTAAGCGCATCGCGGCGCGAAAGTTTGTGGAACCTCACAGTTTTGCTCCCTGGACGCCGGTTGGGCTTTTGTTGTTGGCGTATCTTCGAGCGTACCCGATCGCCAGGCGCTATTCCACTTTCAGTATTTGTTAGGCCTGAATCTCGGACAGGGGAGCTGATCGGCTAGATCGTCTACCGGAGATTTATGATCTGCGGAGCGGCCATGAATCATGCTCCGAGTGGTCGCCGCCGGCTTGCTCTCGGCACCTCGATGTTCTCGCGCAGCCCGAGGGCCCCGACGCGGTAGGCGATCCCTTCCACGCGCAGGTACCCGCGCCTGATCGCCTCCGCCTTGAGCGCCTCGATCGCGGTCTGGTGATCGCCAATCTCGTCGGCGAGCGCCGCCCGTGACAGCGCATGCAGGCGCTTGGTCTCGGCGTCGAGACGCTTGGTCATTATGGTGCCTCGGTTGTCAACGCGACGATCGCGGCCCATTCCTGAGGTGTGAAGCGCACCAGCGACGGCCGCAGCCCCGGGAGCTCTCGCGGATCTCGACCGAGCCGTCGTCGAGCTGCTCAACCGCGATCGCAGCGCCGGCATCGAGCGGGAAGCACACGCCGCGAAGAGGCTGCGCGGCAGCCATGGTCTCCGAGCCGACTGCGTCAGGCATCTTGGTGCAGGAGCTCGCCGCCCTTCCAGGTCATGCGGCGGGCCTGGCCGGGCGCCAGCCTGACCTCCGTGTTCTCGCACAGATTGGCGTGGCCGGTCAGGCATAACGGGCAGGCGCCGCAAAATACCGATGGACAGGTGATCACATGATCGCCCGGCTCGACATAGGTGATGCCCTCACCGACCGCCACCACGACCGCCGAGGATTCGTGGCCGAGCACGACCGGTGTCGGGATCGGGAACAGCCCCTCCATAAAATGCAGATCGTGCAGGATGCCGAGTGCTTCGGTGATGTAATCGGCGATCAACGCCTGATCGTTAATCTTAAACATCAGGCCGGCATCAGTCGTCACTGCCAATAGTTACGCCGACCAAACGTTCGAATATCTTGATGATGGCGGAGCCGTCTTCTTTATTGAGTCCGGCGGCCCGGCCCATCTGGTAGACCTGTTGGCTCAGATTCGCCATCAGCAGCGGTACACCAAGCGCCTTGGCGTAGCCGGTCTCCAATTCCTGGTCCTTGTACGAAATATCAATCGTCCCGCCCGGCGCGAAGTTGCGCGCGAGCATGCGCGGCACGCGGTTCTGGAACTGCACGCTGTTGCCAGTGCTCACGCTGACGACCTCAAAAATCTTGCGCGGGTCGAGCCCGGCCTTTTTGCCGAACACCAGCGCCTCGGCGATCGCGACCGTGGCGATCTGGCCGAGCATGTTGTTGATTAGCTTCATCGCGAGGCCGTGGCCGAGATCGCCGACATGGAAGACGTTCTTGCCCATCGCGCGGAACAGATCCTCGCCCGCTGCGAAGGTTTCGGCCGGCCCACCGACGATCACCGACAGGGTACCGGCCGCCGCGCCGTGAGTGCCCCCGCTGACCGGCGCATCGAGCATCGCCACCCCTTTTTGTGCCAGTTGTTCCGAAAAGCGCCGCGCGGCGAGCGGGTCGATCGTGCTCATGCACAGCACGATATCGCCCTGCTTCGCCGCTTGGATGATGCCGCTGTCGCCGAGGATCACAGCTTCGGCCTGGGCAGTGGTCTCGACCATGCAAATCGTGCGGTGGCATCTGGCCGCGACGGCCTCGGGTGAGGTTTCAACGGTAGCGCCGGCGGCGACCAGCGGCTCCAACCGCGCCGAGTTGATATCGTGCACCACCAGCTCAAACCCGGCCTTCACGAGGTTGAGCGCCATCGGCCGGCCCATGTTGCCCAGCCCGACAAATCCCACGCTGCCCGCCATGCCTTCCTCCCCAATGATGAAGACGATCGTAGCACACGCTGCTAACAAGAAACGCTGCTCGCGAGAGCAGGCCGACGAATTCGACGCCGCCCCCAGACGGATCACAGCTTCTGTAGAGCGACCCGAACTCGCTTCGCATCAAGTTGTGTCAGACGGCAAGGGGGATACAAGATGTGGGACTGAAACCGCTCGGGAGCAGCATCGGCGGGAAGATCTGCTCTGTGCAACTCTACGCGTTCTGCTACACGATGCCGGCCGAGGCGGGCTATGCCAGGACCGACTTTGTCGCCACCGGCAGCGGCGAGGCCAACGGCGCATCGGGTCCCTATGCCGACCGGATCGTCCGCCGCGGCGACACCTCGCCCGACGGGCTGCGCGAGAAAGCGCGCTTCGTGCTGGGTGCTATGGAACGGCGCATGGGCGTACTTGGCCGCTCCTGGAGCGAGGTCACCGCCACGCAGCTCTATACGGTCTTCGACATCTACCCCGCACTCGCCGAGGAGTTCGTGCGGCGCGGCGCGACGGCGGCGGGCCTCACCTGGCACTACGCCCGCCCGCCGGTCCTAGGCCTCGATGTCGAGGTCGATGTCCGCGGCCTCAGCCGCGAGATCGTGCTGTAGCGCCCGCCGGCGCTACCACGCTTCCCGGCCGCGGGCGGGACGAGCGATACCAGGGCCGGCTTCCACCAGCTCGCGCGCTGCCCGCTGTTCGGCTTCGTGCTTGTCGAACATCGCCTTAGCAGCGGCATTGCGCTTGGCGCTGAATTCGGCGCGGTTGTCGCCGCACCACTGATAGGACCCGGCGCGCGGTGCGTTGGCGCGGCTGAAATGCGGCATCACGTAGCGGGCGTAAAGCTCGTAGGACCGCTTGGTTGCTTCAAAATCCGCCCAATTGTGTGCCTGGTGCAGAAAAGCGCCAAACGTCCCCTGCCTCTCATAGAGCCGTTCGATCAGCGCAATCGCGTCGTCGGGCGTGCCGCAGACGCCGTAGCGGTTCTCGGTGAACCATTCGAGCGGGTCCTTGCCGGTCGGCACGATAAAGCGCGGCTGGTTGTTGTTGAGGTAACCCAGATAGCGCTCGAAGCCGAATTTTGCATTGGCATAGGCCTGCTGGCGAGTCTCGGCGATGTGCATCGGCCCGACGAGGCGGAGCCGGTTCGGGTCCATCGAGCGGCCGCGCTCGGCCGCCACGTCGCAGGCGATCTGCCAGTTCGAGCCGAGCGCGTCGAAGCCAAAGGGGTTGGTCGCGGCGACGCAGATCATGCCGAGATCGTACTTGCCGGCGAGCCGGCCGCCTGACGGGGTGATTGCGCTGACCACTGCGACCTCGGGATAGGGCTTGGTGTAGGGCAAGAGGTGGAGCCGGCAGCCCTCCATCGTGTACCAGTCGGTCCTCTCGGTGACGACCTCGCCTTTGAACAGACGCAGGATCACGTCGATCGATTGGGCCATGCGGTCGCGCTGGGTCAACGGGTCGATGCCCATCATGATTGCGTCCGATGCCAAGAGACCCGGTCCGGCGCCGAACATGATCCGGCCGCGGGTCATATGGTCGAGCTGGACAATGCGGTCGGCGACCATCATCGGGTGGTGGTAGGGCAGCGAGATAACACCGGTGCCGAAGCGGATGTTTCGAGTGCGCTCGGCAGCGAAGGCGATGAAGATCTCGGGTGAGCTGATGATCTCGAACCCAGCGGAATGGTGCTCGCCGATCCAGGCTTCGTGAAAGCCGAGCTTGTCGAGCCACACCATCAGCTCGAGGTCGCGCTCAAGGCATTGGGTGGGGTTCTCCTCGTTCGGATGGAACGGCGGCAGAAAAATCCCGTGGCGGAGATTGATCAGTGACATCGAGGGGCCTCGCTCCGATTGGCGCGGCGCAGGCGCGCGGCGTATCTTCGGGGCGCATTATAGGGAAAGGGGACGAGATGGCGATCAAACGCGAGAAGATTCAGCCGCAGGGCATCCATGTCAGCATGGTCGACGGCAAGACCAGGTACACCCACGTCGTCACCGTCAGCGGCACCGGCAAGATGATCTTCGTTGCTGGCCAGCTGGCGCGCAACGCGCAGGGGGTGTGCGTTGGCAAGGGTGATATGCGCGCCCAGATCCAGCAGGTCGGCGAGAACATCAAGACCTGCCTCGAAGCCGTCGGCGCCACCTTGGCCGACATCGTCAAGACCAATACCTACGTCACCGATTACCCGGAGTTCGCCAAGCACCCCGATATGAGGATGCGCTACTTCGGGCACGCCACGCCGACCAGCACGACGGTCCAGATCAGCCGGCTGGCCGACCCCGACGCGATGGTCGAGATCGAAGCGATCGCCGTCATCGACGGCTGAAAGCTGCTTCCGCCGCCATTCCGCGACTGCCAGGAGAAGGGGGCCATTTTAATCATTTTGTCATGAAGGGTTAACAGATGCGTCATCGACGGCCGGTAGCGTCCCTCCGTTTCCAGCGCAATCAGACGGGGATGAGGGGATGCGAACCGAACATCGACGGCGCAGTTTGCGGACCACGGCTGCTTGGCGTTACGGCTTGTTTTGCGGTGCGGCGCTCTGTGCATTGGCGGTCAAAGCGTTTGCGCCAGCCGTGGCCGCTTCCGGGGAGAGCAACACAAACGACGGCAACACGACGACGCCGATCAAGCACGTCATCGTCATCATCGGCGAGAACCGTACTTTCGACCATCTGTTCGCTACGTACCAGCCGGTCAACAGCGGTGAGACCGTTTTGAACCTGCTCTCCGAGGGCGTCGTCAACGCCGACGGCACGCCGGGGTCCAATTACTCGAACGTCCCGCAAAATCTG
>Ga0306926_10007931_pt1 | contig 11566 bp, 10 predicted proteins | sample flu12Cox44000178_FD_203759 | JGI IMG/M metagenome (GOLD analysis project Ga0306926, IMG submission 203759) | Lab enrichment of tropical soil microbial communities from Luquillo Experimental Forest, Puerto Rico - flux8day.12C.oxic.44.000.178 (v2)... | ecosystem: Environmental > Terrestrial >...
TCCTCGAGACGCCGGACCTCCGCGCCTCCGGGGGCACCGAAGAAATCGACGTCGCGGATGCGTTGATGATCCCTGGTCAGCCGCGCCAGCTCCTCCTGGACCCGCGCGCTCTTCGCGGCTGACTTCTGCTCGAGCCTCTTGAGGACCTTGCGATAGCGCGCGGCGAGCTGCCGATAGTCGAGATCGCGGGGCTCGTAAAACAGGCGGAGCACGTCGTCCTGGCCGACGTTCTCGATCTGCTGGATCCGGATCAGCGTCGCGTCGCCCCCCTCCCGCTGGATCTCCTGGGCGAGCCACTGAAAGTCCTCGTACCGCTCCGGCGTATCGGGCAGCAGGTAGGCGGAGCGCTTGAGCGGCACGGCCCCGAGCGACCGCAGCCGGCGCCACACGCGCACGCGGAGGCTCGATGGGCTGGGCGGGAGGCCCACCAGCAAGAGGAGAAGCGTCGAGCTCATATTCATGATGAAACAATAGTTTCATCGAGGTGTCAAGTGATGCCATTCCGAGGACGTAACTTGACAATTGATGAAACTATTGTTTCATGGAGTAACAACTAGCGGAACCTCGGAGGTGGCGCCGATGGAAGGTTTGGACGCCGACGGCTACGTGATCGAGTACGCGATTCGCGATCGACTCATCGATGCTCGCGCACGGGCGCGGACTGCTGCGCTGCTCTTCCAGCCGAAGGATCCGCCGCGCTCGAAGCGCGTCGAGGCTCGGCTGGCCGCTCTCGGAAGAGCGCTTGGGAACAGGGCGCGGACCGTGAGCGCCGACATCTCTCATGCCCTGCGTGGTCGTGCGCGAATCGCGAAGCATTCGTCGCGATCGCTCTCGGCAAGGAGGGGCGCATGACGTACGCAGTCATCAAACCACTGTCCTGCGAGCCGACGAAGCTCCGGGGCCTCTCGGAGAAGCTCATCGTCAGCCACTGGGAGAACAACTACGGCGGTGCCGTCCGGCGGCTGAACGCCATCACGGCGCAGCTCGCCGAGCTCGACTTTGCCAGGGCGCCGATCTTCGTGCTTAACGGCCTCAAGCGCGAGGAGCTGATCGCGACCAACTCGATGATCCTGCACGAGCTGTACTTCGACGGGCTCGGCGGTGACGGCATTTCCGGTGGCGCCATCGACGAGGCGCTGGCGCGCGACTTCGGGAGCGTCGATCGGTGGCGCGCCGAGTTCGCCAGTACCGGGAAGGCGCTCCGCGGCGGGTCGGGCTGGGTCCTGCTGACCTACGCCCATCGCGATCGGCGCCTCGTGAATCAATGGGCCGCCGATCATACGCACGCGCTCGCGGGGGGAACGCCGATCCTCGCGCTCGACATGTACGAGCACTCGTATCAGCTCGACTACGGCGCATCCGCAGAGCGGTACGTCGATGCCTTCATGGAGAACATCAACTGGGCGCACGTGGCGCGGCTTTTCGAGGCTCAGGCGCCCGGCCGGCGTGAATCGGAGCTCGAGGTATGGAGGACCATTCGATGACCAGGCACGGGCCTGCAACGGTCGAGCAGAACACGACCAAACGACGCGGTGTCGGCTTGCGCGCGATCAACGCGGAGCACGCGTCACCCGGGTTGACCCTCTTTGCTCCTCTCATCTCGGGAGACGGAAGGGTCTATCTCGTCGACCTTCGCGGCGAGGTGGTCCACACCTGGAACATGCCGTACCCGCCCGGCCTGTCCGGCTACCTGACCGAGCGCGGAACACTCTTCTACAACGGGCGCACTCAAGAGGAGAGCTTTCTCAGCCGCTTTCCGTTCAAGGGCGGGGTGGTCCTGGAGGCTGACTGGAACGGCAAGGTACTCTGGGAAGTCCGGCATCCCGACCACCATCACCACGGGATCCTGCTGCGTAACGGAAACGTGCTGCTGAATTGCATGGGCCAGGTTCCGGACGAAATCGCCCGGCGTGTCAAGGGAGGCGTGGAGGAGGACCGCTTTCCGTCGGGGCAATACGCAGCCCGCCCGAAAGACGACGCCGGCAAGATGTACTCGGATTACCTCGTCGAGATGACGCCGCAAGGAAGGACCGTCTGGGAATGGCGTACCTGGGAGCATCTCGATCCGGTCGAGGACGGGATCAAGGAGATCCAGGCGCCGCGGACCTTGTGGGCGCAGGGCAACAGTGTCCTGGAGCTGCCCGACGGCGACATCCTCAGCAGCTACCGGCCCACTTCGACCGTGCTTCGCATCTCGCGCAAGACGGACAAGATCCTGTGGAAGCTCGGCGCTCCGACGGTCTCCGGCCAGCACGCGCCGACCCCTCTCGAGAACGGCAACATCCTGATCTTCGACAACGGGCCCCATCGTCTCGATGACTCGATGCCGTTTTCGCGGGCCATCGAGGTTGATCCGGCGACCGACGAGATCGTCTGGAAATATCAGGATCGACCGGCCTGGAACTTCTTCTCGCCGCGCATGGGCAACGCTCAGCGCCTGCCCAACGGCAACACGCTGCTCTGCGAGTCGTCCTTCGGCCGGTTCTTCGAGGTCACCAGGGAAGGAGAGATTGTCTGGGAGTACGTCAATCCGTTCTTTGGCCGGCCGTTCTTCGCGGGATCTCCCGACACGCAGGGTAACCTGGTGTTCCGGGCGCTGCGTTACTCGGCAGAAGAGATCGCGCGAGCCAAGGCGACGGCTGGAGCTCGAAGTGCTGGCTCGTGAGACGCAAGCGATGAGCGTGACCCCGTAAGGGAGAACCACCATGCGGCAGGAGATCGCCCAGATCGCCGTACGCCCGTCGACGCTCAACGGAATCTCGCAAGAGGCACCGATCCTGGTGCTCGACATGCACGCGCACGCGTACTACCTCGAGTTCGGTGCCAACGCGCCCGCCTACGTGGATGCCTTCATGCGCGTCATCGAATGGACGGTCGTCGCCGAACGGCTGAGGGGCGCCACGGGCGACGGCCAACGGCGTGAAGCCGACGTGGGTAAAGAGACGCTGCCTTCCATCTCTGTCGAAGAGCTCCGCGCCCTCGTGCAAAGCGAACAGCCGCTCCAGGTCGTGGACGCGCGACCGAGGAACTACGTGTCGAAGGACCCCGATACGATGCCGAACGCGGTGTGGCGTGATCCGGACCGAGTGGACGAGTGGTGTGCTCAACTCTCGCCCCAATCGCCGGTGTTCGTCTATTGCGCGTACGGCTTCGAGGTCGGATGCGGCGTGACCACGGTACTGCGGGAACGCGGCTTCGACGCGCGCTACATCCGCGGCGGCATCTCCGCCTGGTACGCTACCGGCGGACCCCGTGCGCTGCGGCCCGATGCCGGGTAACGTATGGAGGCCCTGGAGCTCCTACGCACCCGTTACTCCGCGTCGCAGCTTGGCGCGCCGGCGCCCTCCGCGGAGGCGATTGAAGCGCTGCTCGAGGCAGCCGCTCGCGCGCCGGATCACGGGCGGCTCCAGCCCTGGCGGCTGATCTTGATCGAAGGAGATGCTCGTCGAGCGTTCGGAGAGGTCCTCGCCGAGAGTTTGGTCCGGCGGAACCCTCTCGCCGGCGACCAGGCTCTGGCGCGAGAGCGGGAGAAGGCGCTCCGCGCGCCCACGATCATCGTGGTCGCGACCCGATGCGACCGGTCCGTGAGGATTCCGGTCGTCGAGCAGATCGTTTCCGCAGGCTGCGCAGCTCACGGTCTGATGCTCGCGGCGTTTGCCGAAGGCCTGGGCGCCTTCTGGCGCACCGGCGAGGCTGCCTACGATGAGGCGGTGAAGGAGGCGCTGGGCATCGGGTTCATCTACGTGGGTACGGATACGCGGGGCGCCCCCTCCCGACCTCGGGCGATCCAGAATCTGGCGCGACGCTGGACCGGCGACGGCCGGAAGCCGGCGGCGTCGTAGGAATTACCGGCGTGCAATGTGCGCGGTGCCGAGCCGAAAATCGCGAGGGCCGCCGCTTCTGCGGCGAATGCGGCTCGGCGCTCGTCGCGACGTGCTCATCCTGCGGCTTCTCCAACGAGGGCACCGAAAAGTTCTGCGGTGGCTGCGGCCGGGCGCTGACCGCGGCGGAGCCCAACTCGCTCCAGGCCTACACGCCGCAATACCTGGCAGAGAAGATCCTCAGCACACGAACCGCGCTTGAAGGCGAGCGCAAGCAGGTCACGGTCCTCTTCGCGGACCTGAAGGGTTCGATGGAGCTCCTGGCCGATCGCGACCCAGAAGAGGCCCGCAAGCTCCTCGACCCTGTTCTCGAGCGAATGATGGAATCGGTTCACCGCTACGAGGGCACCGTGAATCAGGTGATGGGCGACGGGATCATGGCCCTCTTCGGGGCGCCCGTCGCCCACGAGGACCACGCGGTGCGGGCGTGCTATGCCGCCTTGCGCATGCAGGAGCTCGTGAAAGCCTATGCCGATCAGGCGTTCCGCACCCACGGCATCGCGGTCAGAATACGGGTCGGGTTGAACTCCGGAGAGGTCGTTGTCCGCTCGATCCGATCGGATCTGCGCATGGACTATTCCGCCGTGGGCCAGGCGACGCACCTGGCGGCGCGAATGGAACAGCTCGCGACACCGGGAGCCATCTGGATCACCGATCGAACCTTCGGGCTGGTCGAGTCGTTCGTGCAGGTCAAGCCGCTCGGTGCCGTGCCGGTTCACGGCCTCGAGATGCCGGTCGAAGTCTTCGAGCTGGCCGGGACGAGTCGAGCTCGAACGCGCTTTCAGGCTTCGACCGTGCGAGGTTTGAGCCGGTTCGTCGGGCGCGATGCCGAGATGGAGCAGCTTCACACGGCCCTGGACGGCGCGAAGCGCGGCCACGGCGAAGTGGTGGCCGTCGTGGGCGAACCGGGTGTGGGCAAGTCACGGCTGTTTCACGAGGTGATCCAGTCCCAAAGCGCGGCCGGCTGTCGCATTCTCCACGCCAGCGCGGCCTCCTATGGCCGGGCCAGCAGCTATCTCCCCGTCGTCGATCTTCTCAAGGTGCTGTTTCGAATCGACGAGCGTGACGACGTGCGATCGGTTCGCGCCAAGGCGACCGGGCACGTGCTGACCCTCGACGAAGCGCTGAGGGATCTGCTCTCTCCGATTCTCTGGCTCCTCGACGCCCTGCCCGACGAGGATCGCCTGCGCGAGCTCGAGCCGGCCCAGCGCCGCGAGCTCACGCTGGATGCGATCAAGCGCCTGCTGTGCCGAGAGAGCCACGTGCAGCCTCTGGTGCTCGTGGTGGAGGATCTCCACTGGATCGACCCGGAGACCCAGGCGCTGCTCGACAGCCTGGTCGAGAGTCTGCCCGCGGCGCCGGTGCTGCTTCTGGTCAACTATCGGCCCGAGTACGGTCATGGCTGGATCGGCAAGACGTATTATCGTCAGCTGCGGGTCGACCCGCTCCCGCCGGAAAGCGCCGAGGAGCTGCTCCGGACTCTGGTGGGTGACGGCGCGGAGCTCGTGCCGCTCAAGCGGCTCCTGATCGATCGGACCGAGGGCAATCCGTTCTTTCTCGAGGAGAGCGTCCGAACCCTTGTGGAGACCGGAGCGCTCGCCGGCGATCGCGGAGCGTACCGTCTGACGACGGACGTGCCGACGATCCACATCCCACCGACGGTTCAGGCGCTGCTGGCCGCACGCATCGACCGCTTGCCGCCGGAAGAAAAGCGAGTGTTGCAGGCGAGTTCGGTGATCGGCAAGGACGTATCGGTGGTGCTGCTGCAGGCCGCATTCCAGGAGCGGGAGGGTGACCTCCGCCGGATTCTCGTCCATCTGCAGGCCGCGGAGCTCCTCTATGAGACGCGCCTCTTTCCGGAGGTCGAGTACACCTTCAAGCACGCGCTGACGCACGAAGTCGCGTACGCGAGTCTCCTGCACGAGCGGCGCCAGACCCTGCACCGAAACGTTCTGGAAGCGCTGGAACGGCGCGAACAGGCACAGGCTGGTGACGACGCGGAGCTTCTCGCGCGTCATGCCATCGGCGCCGAAGCATGGAGTAAGAGCGCCAGATACCTTCGACTGGCTGCGCAGAAGACGGTCACGCGCTCATCGTACGAAGCCGCTGTCGAGCTTCTGCAACAGGCCCTCCGGGCACTCGAGCGGCTCCCCGAAACGGCCGAAACACTCGCAGAGGCCATCGACGTGCGGCTCGATTTGCGCATTGCGCTGATCCCGCTCGGTCGCTATCACGACGTTCTGGCCGTCATGCGCGAAGCCGAAGGTCTGGCGACTCGGCTCGGCGATCGCGGACGTCTCGGGCGGGTCCTCGCGGACATCGCGGCGAGACTGAGGAACGTGACCGGCGAGCATCGGCAGGCGATCGAGGTCGGCCAGCGCGCACTGGCGCTCGCGACCGAGAGCGGTGACCGAGAGCTCGAGATCGAAGCGCGCTATCGCACGGGGCAGGCGCACTTTGCCGTGGGCGACTATCGCGAAGCCCTCGAGCTGCTGTCGCGGTGCGTCGAGGACGCGAGTGCGGGCGGCGCCCACCCGTCTCCGCTGTTCGGCCCGTGGTCCCTGACGTGGCTTGCCCTGACCCTCACGAGCCTGGGGCGATTCGACGATGGGCGAGCACGTGCGCTGCAAGCGCTCGGGATCGCGGAACGCGTCGCGCATCCATTCACGGTCGCCGAGACCCTGACCGCCGTCGGCGGCGTATCGACCGCGCAGGGCGATTACGACGTCGCCATGGACGCCCTGGAGCGGGCGCGGGTCATCGTTGGCACGTGGAAGCTTCAACCCTGGGCGGTTCTCGGACGACTGGGGTATGCGCTCGCGCTTTCCGGACGTCCACAGGAGGGGCGGGAAGCTCTGGAAGAAGTGGTCCGGTCAGCGACCACGATGAGCTCGATGGGCCTCGCGCGCGCCCTGCAGCTTGCGTGGCTTGGCGAAGCCTACCTGCTCGAGGGCCGGCTCGACGATGCCCTGCGCCATGGGCACGAGGCCCTCCGCCTTGCCCGGCGCCAGCAGGAACGAGGTCACGAGGCGTGGAGCCTGCGCCTGCTCGGTGAAGTCACATCGCGCCGCGACCCGAGCTATGCCGAAACGGCGGAGGGCCACTACCGCGACGCGTTGTCGCTGGCCGACGAGCTCGGCATGCGTCCGCTCGCCGCGCACTGTCATTCGCAGCTCGCGAAGCTGATGCGACAAGGACCACGCTCGGCGCAAGGTCGACAGCATCGGGCGGCCGCCACCACGATGTACCGCGAAATGGGTATGCGAATCTGGCTGGACCGGCTGGACCCGGAGCGTCAGACGTCGACGTGACTCAACCCTGGCAATCTCCCCGCGAGTTTCGACCGCGCCGGCGCTTCCGCCCGTGTTCGAGCGCAATGGCCCGTGGTCACCTCGACGGCGCGATCCGTCAGAATGGACGCGTGAGCACCGAGGACGGCAACTGGCTGCGGACAATGCCGAGGATTGCGCCGCCGAGCATGGGCTTGAACGCCCCGGCTCGGAGAGCCAGCGTGACGGCAATGGTCCCGATCAAGATCAACAGCGCCAGTGGATCGGGCACAGCGGCCGGGGACAGTCGGGCCAATGAAACAGCCAGCACGCCGACGACCGCCGGCGACATGCCTCGCATGAGGGCTTTCATCCAGGCCATCTGCCGGATGCGATCGAGCACGGGAAGAATGGAGAGCATGATCACGAAGGACGGCAAGAACGCCGCCGCCGCCGCCACGACGGCGCCGCCGAGGCCGGCGAGCTTGTAGCCGACATACGCCGCGATCATCAGGACGGGGCCGGGCGTCAGCTGCCCGAGGGCCAGGCCGTCGATGAACTCGCGCGGCGTGAGCCATCCGAACTGTCCGACGACCTGATCCTGGATGAAAGCGATCATCGTCAAGCCGCCGCCGATCGTGAAGGCGCCGACCTTGAGGAAGAAGAGGCCGAGCTGCACGAGGTTGCTCGGGTCTGGCGTCCACCCGCCGGACGCCTCGACGGAGCTCGGCGTCGATATCCAGGCGGCGACGCCCAGCGTGGCGACAAAGAGCACCGCCGCGATCCAGCGGATACGGGTGGCGGACGCGCCGCGGTGGAAAACGAACAGCCCGGCGCAGCCGGCGAGGACGAGGATCGCGACGATCCCCAGCCGCGTCGTCGCCAATGCCGCCGCGGCGGCGATCCCGATGATCGCTTCGGGCACGGTGCTCACCGCCGTCTTGCCCAGACGATAGAGCGCGACCGCGAACAGCCCGATGACCACCGGACCGAGACCATAGAGGGCACCGCGCGCCAGCGGCGTCACGCCGAGCGTCGCGTACGCGACCGTCAGGGCGAGCATGATGACGAACGCCGGCAGCACGAAGGCGATTCCCCCGAGGAGACCGCCCCACCAGCCGCCGCGCGCGTAGGCGAGGAAGATTCCGAGCTGGGTTGCCGTGGCGCCGGGGACCATGTTCGCGACCGCGAGCCCCTCGAGGAAGCGCTCCTTCGACACCCACTCCCGCCGCTCCTGGAGCTCGGTCTGCATGACACCCATGATGGCGGGGCCGCCGTATGACGTCGCGCCCAGCTGAAGCAGGGCGGCTGCGATCTCTTTCGGCTCACCGGTGCGAGGCGCTTCGGTCATCCCAGTGGTCATGGCGCTCTCCTTGTTGGTGAGGAGTCTAGCCATGCGCCGGCTTTCTGGATCCTGACGTTTTTGTCAGGAGCGAGGTAGAACGACCCGGAATAGCGTGCCGCGACCCTCGACGCTGTCGAGCTCGATTCGCCCACCGTTGGCTTCCACCGCCCAGCGCGCGATCGCCAGACCGAGGCCAGCGCCGCCGCTGTCGCGAGACCGCGCATGATCCACGCGATAGAAGCGTTCGAAGACCCGCGGCTGATCGGCCGAGGGGATGCCGGGACCCGAGTCTTCGACCTCGATCACCGCATCGCCCGTGGTGGACGTGACGGCGACGCGGATCAGCCCCTTCTGGGGCGTGTACTTGATGGCGTTGTGCAGCAGGTTCGTGATGCCCTGGCGCAAGACGGCGGCATCGCACTCAGCCGCGGCCGGGCCGGCGAGCTCCACGGTCAATGCTTGGTGCTTCTCCTCGGCGAGCACGCGGAGACCGTCCGAAACCCCCACGACGAGCTCTCGCAGGTCCACGATGGCCCGCGTCAACGGAATTCGCCCCGCGTCGGCTCGGGTCAGCAACAATAAGCTTTCGACGAGCCGCGTGAGGCGGTCGACGTCTTCGAGCATGCTGCCGATCACCTCGCGATACCCCTCCGCAGTCAGCGGTCGCTGGAGCGCGACCTCTCCGACAGTGCGGATCGCGGTGAGCGGTGTGCGGAGCTCGTGCGAGGCATCGGCCGTGAAACGACGGAGCTGCTCGAAGGCCGCCGCGAGGCGGGACAAGGTGTCGTTGAAGACGCTCGCGAGACGGCCGAACTCGTCCGCGGGATTCGCCACCGGGAGGCGGGCATCGAGCGACTCCGCGGTGATCCAGCGTGCGGTATCCGCCATGCGGCCGACCGGCGCCAGCACGCGGCCGGCGAGGAGATACCCTCCAACCACGGCCAATCCCACGGCACAGGGGACCGCGGCCGTCAGGATGACCGCGAGCGTCCACAACGTCTGGCGCACCGGACTTTCGTCGCGGGCCACGGCGATCCGATGCGAAGCGTCGGCCATCGTGCGCTGGCGAAACGGCGCCGCACCGTCGGGCGGCCAGGACGCCGTGCGATGAATGACCGTCGAGCCTTCGGTGACTTCGAACCTCGCTCCCGTGCGCAGCGCGAGCTCACCCAGGTCACCCGCTTCCTCGCGGTAGACCTTCTCGATGGTCGCCAGGTCTTCACCGAGTTGCGCGTCGAGCGTGCCATACAGGCTGGTGCGCACGAACACGAAGACTCCGACGGCGAAGAGACAGATGACGAGGGTCAGCGCCCCGGCGTGCCACAGCGTGAGGCGGGCACGCACTGACAGGGCGGCGAGCGTCATCCGAGCTCTCTGCGAAGCATGAACCCGACGCCGCGAACGGTCTGGAGCAGCTTCGCCGAGAACGGATCGTCGATCTTGCGACGCAGCCGCGCGATCGACACGTCGATGACGTTGTCGAGCGGGGTCGCGCGCGCCGAGATGTGCCACACGTCGCGGGTGAGCATCTCGCGCGAGACGATCCCGCCCAGATGACGCAACAGATACTCGAGGATCTCGAACTCCTTCACAGTCAGCTCGAGCGTCTGGCCGGCGCGCGCCACCTTGCGCGTCACGAGATCCATCTCCAGATCTTCGTGCTGGAGCTTGAGGACCTGGTCGGTCCGTCCGCGGCGGAGCAACGCGCGGATGCGTGCGAGCAGCTCGGGGACGGCGAACGGCTTCACGAGATAGTCGTCGGCCCCGCTGTCGAGCCCGCGCACGCGATCGTTGACGGTGTCCCTGGCCGTGAGGATCAGCACGGGCGTCTGGAGGCCGCGCTTGCGCAGGGTCGTCAGGATCTCGAGCCCGTCACGATGAGGAAGCATGAGGTCCAGGACGACGCAATCGAACGTCTCGTGATTGACGAGGAAGAAGCCTTCCTCGCCGGTCGACGCCACCCGGACGTCGTAGTGCTCACCCTCGAGGCCCTCCCGAATCGCCTTCGCGACTTTCCTCTCGTCCTCGACGATCAGCACGCGCATGTCACCTAGGACTATATCGGCTGGGCGCCACGGATGCACCTGACACGAATGTCATGAACTCTTCAGTAGCACCTGCCTCGGGATGCGATCAACATCGGTGGCGGGCGGGAGCGTGCGGGAGCCGACGGCTGGATCGACCGGGCGTGGACAGGAGGCCTCATGCGACTGATGGTGACGGCGTGGCTGCTCATGGTGGCCACGTGTGCCATGGCAGCGGAGGGGAAGACTTCAGTGAAATACGACCTCGGGCTCGAGAATCCGAAGTGGAAGTTCGTGGCGGGCCAGTGGGTACGGCGCGCCTCGGGCGGGCGCCAGGTCCTCGCCCAGACCGTCGAAACGCAGCCCTGGGCGGTCGCCCTGCTCGAGGATCAGAAGTTTGCCGACGTCGACGTGTCCGTCCGCTTTCGACCGATCTCCGGTAAGGAGGACGCCAGCGGCGGCATCATCTTTCGGGCCCGGGACGCCCGCAACTACCTTCTGATCCGCGCCAACGCGCTGGAGAACAACTTTCGGCTGTACACGATCGTCAACGGCAAACGCAGCACCATCGCTTCCGCACGGGTGAAAGAGCCGAGCCTCGGGGCCTGGCACTCGATTCGCGTGGTCGCGGCGGGTCCGAGGATCCAGGGCTATCTCGACGGCACGCCGCTGCTCGATCACGAGGACAAGACGCTCGCGGTGGGCTGGGTCGGGCTATGGACCAAGGCCGATTCCGTCACCGAGTTTGCCGATCTGGAGGTTACCGGCACACCCGTGAAGTGAGGCGTCACGTCCGAGCTCTATCTCGTCCCAGGGCTCGCGTGAGTCCAGCGAAGCGATTCGGCAGCGGGGATCGGAGTCGTCGGCGACCACGCGGCAAAGCTGAACGTGATTCCCAGCGTGAGCTGCCAGTCGGCAGTGGCACCGGTGAAGCCTCGCCGGACGCCCGCGTCGAGCCACAGGCTTCTCTCGGACCAGGGCTGCCAGATGACACCGAGGAGCGCCGAATCGCGCTGATCCTCGCGCCGCGGCTTCTCTCTGTTCACC
>Ga0306926_10007934_pt1 | contig 11563 bp, 11 predicted proteins | sample flu12Cox44000178_FD_203759 | JGI IMG/M metagenome (GOLD analysis project Ga0306926, IMG submission 203759) | Lab enrichment of tropical soil microbial communities from Luquillo Experimental Forest, Puerto Rico - flux8day.12C.oxic.44.000.178 (v2)... | ecosystem: Environmental > Terrestrial >...
TCTGGGCCTGTTATTTCTCGGCATACAGTTCATGGGTGATGCCACTCATCCGCTGCGGACTTATCAGCCGTTCATCGACGCCATGCAGACCATGCAGAATCCGCTCCTCGGCATCGTCATCGGGGCAGTCTTCACCGCTATCGTGCAGAGCTCCGCCGCCACGCTCGGCCTGATCATCGCGCTGGGGAGCGAGGGCCTGATGCCGCTCGAGGCGGCGATCCCTTTGATCCTTGGCGCGAACATCGGCACCTGCGGCACCGCATTGCTGGCGTCGATGGGAAAGCCTGCGGAAGCCGCACGCGTCGGAGTCATTCACCTGCTCTTCAACGTCATTGGCGTGCTGTTGTTCGTCTTCCTGATTCCGCAAACGGCAGACCTGGCAAGGCTGATCTCGCCTTCTGCCCCGGAGCTCGCCGGCAACGCACGGCTGGCCGCCGAGACGCCCCGTCAGGTCGCCAACATTCACACGATTTTCAGCGTGGTGAGCGCGCTGGTGTTGATCTGGTTCGCCGGACCGCTGGCGCGGCTTGCCGAGCTCATCGTGCCTGAGCGCCGTGAGAAGGTCGCGGCCGCCGGCGATCCACGTTATCTGGACGAGGCATCGCTTGCAGCGCCCTCGTTCGGATTGGAGAAGGCCCGTCTGGAAGCAGCACGCCTGGGAGATCTTGTTCTGCAAGTTGTGCGACGAGGCTCAGTAGCGGCGATCGAGGGAAAGCCGCCTGATCTTGAAACCCTGCGCGATGACGCAACGGAAATCGGCCGTCTCACCCCCACGATCCTTCAATACCTCGGCAAGGTATCGGAGAAGGAGCACACCGCGGAAGACAGCCGGGAGTTGATCAAGCTGATCGAGGCCGTGAACGACCTTCAAAACATCAGCGATGCCGTGTCGACGAATCTGATCGCCACCGGAGAACAAAGGCTGCGCGAGCGAGTCGATCTGGCCTTATTCCGTGACGAAAGCACCTCGAGATTCGCGGCGTTCGTCACCGAGACTCTCGAACAGACCGTCGCGATGCTCGGCGATCCCGGCCGCGCCAAGCCGGTGCCGGTTGCCGCAACGAAGGCGGAAATGAAGAGCCTGACGATTGCGGCGCGCAAGAGCGTGCTCGACAGCGTCAAGCTCGCGGACGTGCAGGATGTCCTGAGATTCCGCCTCGCCAACGACCTGATCGAGCAGCTCCGACAGATCGGCAGACTCAGCCTGCGGATCGCCCAGGTCGCGCAGGAGCCGTAACTGAGCGCTATCGACAGATTGGACGTCAATGCAGCGAGCACCGTCCAATACCAACGCCCCGGGCGCCAGTAGCGTCAGTGCTCGCGATGGATTCGCTTCAAGGGATCGGACGGCCGGCGTGCGCAATTGTGGCGGCGACCCAACGAGGGGATATCCCAAGCCGTATCGCTTGAGGTGAAGCTCTCTGTGTTGGTATTCGCCCCGCAAGCTTGACAGGCATCTCGTGCGCCGCGCGCCCATCATGTTGAGTGAGGTACACTACAAAAAAGCTCGATGCGTTCCGCCAACATCGTCCCGTTGATGGCGCGTGAGTCGCCGCATCCGCGGAGCGCAATTCCAGGGAGTCACGTCGTGAGATTGAGATCTGGCGCTGTGCTGCGTGGCGTATTGCCGGTGGTACTGGTCTCACTTGCTGCATGTCACACCGCGGTTCTCTCGCCGGTGGGTCCCGTGGGCGAGGCCAATCGCATCGTGCTTCTCGATTCACTCATGATCATGCTCGCCATCGTCGTGCCAACGATCGTGGCGATACTGGCTTTCGCCTATTGGTTCCGCGCGTCCAACACGCGCGCGCGGTATCTGCCCGACTGGGATTACTCCGGACAGCTCGAGCTCATCGTCTGGTCCATACCGGCGCTCGTCGTTTTCTTTCTCGGCGGCATCGCCTGGATCAGCTCCCATCTGCTTGATCCCGCCGAGCCGCTGAAGTCCAAGGCCGAGCCTGTCGAGATCCAGGTGGTGTCGCTCGACTGGAAATGGCTGTTCATTTATCCACATCAGAGTGTGGCCAGCATCAACCGCCTGGTCGTTCCAACGGGAGTCCCGCTGGATCTGAGGATCACCTCAGCGAGTGTGTTCAACGTGTTTTTCGTGCCGCGGCTGGGAAGCATGATCTATGCCATGTATGGCATGACGACTCGGCTCCATCTCCAGGCCGACCTTCCCGGGGTCTACCCCGGTCTCTCGGCGCACTTCAGCGGTGCCGGCTTCCCCGGCATGTCGTTCGATGTGCACGCAGTCTCAGCGGAGGAATTCACGCAATGGGCGGCGGCGACACGGGTCACCGGTCCGGTGTTGGATGAGGCCGCATACCGCAAGCTCCTCAGGCAGACCCAGAACGTAAGCCCCTACACATACCGCAGCGTGCAAACCGGACTTTTCGACGACATCGTGGAGCAGAGGCTGCCGCCGGGCGAGGGCCCATCCACCGCGCGCAGTGCCGCATCCGGCTCCGCGGTGATGCTGGCAGGAGGGCGGCACTGACATGTTGGGGAAATTAAGCTGGCAGGCTGTTCCTTTCGATCAGCCTATTGCGCTCGCAGCCGGAGCCTTCGTAGTTCTCGTCATCGTCGGCGCTCTGGTCTGGGTGGCCGCCAAGGGATATATCCCGTACCTGTGGCGCGAATGGATCACGAGCGTCGACCACAAGCGCATCGGCATCATGTATTGCCTGCTCGCCGCTGTCATGCTCGTGCGCGGCTTCATCGACGCCCTGATGATGCGCTCGCAGCAGGCGCTCGCGTTTCACGCTGCCGGATACCTGCCCCCCGAGCACTACAATCAGATTTTCTCAGCGCACGGCACGATCATGATCTTCTTCATGGCGATGCCGTTCGTCATCGGGCTGATGAACTTTGCCATGCCGCTGCAGCTCGGTGTGCGCGACGTGGCTTTCCCGACACTCAACTCGGTGAGTTTCTGGCTCACCGCCGCCGGGGCGCTGCTGGTGAACCTGTCGCTGGTGGTGGGGGAGTTCGCCCGCACCGGCTGGCTTCCCTACCCACCGCTGTCTGAGCTGACCTACTCGCCCGGCGTCGGCGTCGATTACTACCTGTGGGCCATCCAGATATCCGGCGTCGGCACGCTGATGACGGGTATCAACATGGTGACGACCGTCCTCAAGATACGTGCGCCCGGTATGAGCTACATGCGCATGCCGATCTTCTGCTGGACGACGCTCGCCTCGAATCTGGTGATCGTCGCCGCCTTTCCGATCCTGACGGCAACGCTCGCCATGCTGCTGCTCGATCGTTACGTCGGTTTCCACTTCTTCACCAATGAGGCGGGCGGCAACGCGATGATGTTCCAGAACCTGATCTGGGCGTGGGGACACCCGGAGGTCTACATCCTCGTGCTGCCGGCATTCGGGGTTTTCTCCGAAGTGGTATCAACCTTCTCCGGCAAGCCGCTGTTCGATCGCCGCTCCATGATCGTCGCAACGCTCGGGATCTGCATCCTGTCACTGTGCGTATGGCTGCATCACTTCTTCACCATGGGGGCGGGCGGTGACGTGAACGCGGTCTTCGGCATCGCCAGCATGATCATTGCGGTGCCCACAGGCGTGAAGATCTACAACTGGCTCTTCACGATGTATGGTGGCCGCGTCCGCTTCAGCTCCGCCATGCTCTGGTCCATCGGCTTCATGGTGACCTTCGTCATTGGCGGCATGACCGGCGTGCTGCTGGCCTCTCCCGTGGCGGACTTCGTGCTTCACAACAGCCTGTTCCTGGTGGCGCACTTTCACAACGTGATCATCGGTGGCGTGGTGTTTGGTGTCTTCGCGGGCTATACCTACTGGTTCCCGAAGGCCTTTGGCTTCGTGCTCGATGAGCGGCTCGGGAAAGCCGCGTTCTGGTGCTGGTTTGTCGGCTTCTACGTCACCTTCGTGCCGCTCTACGTGGTGGGTCTCGAGGGCATGACACGGCGCATGCAGCGCTTTGACCGACCCGAGTGGTACCCCTGGATGCTGGTCGCGGAAGTCGGCGTCCTCACCATCCTGTGCGGCATCGTGCTGCAGATCGCGCAGCTCTGGGTCTCCATTCGTCAGCGGGCGAAGCGGCGTGACCTGACGGGCGATCCCTGGGACGGACGTTCGCTGGAATGGTCGACCACCTCGCCGCCACCGGTGTTCAACTTCGCGGTGCTACCCGTTGTCACGAGTGACGAGCCGTACTGGTCCATCAAGCAGGAGGCCCGGGCCAGGCGGCACCTCGTGACCGCGGAGCCCGATTACGCGCCCATCGAGATGCCGCGCAACAGTCCGACCGGGTTCGTCACGGCGTTTTTCGCGGTCGTCACCGGGTTTTCCCTGATCTGGCACATCTGGTGGCTGGTGATCCTCGGACTCATCGGCGCATACGTGACCTTCGTCGCCTTTGCCTGGCGCGATCACACCGAGTTCGAGATCCCGGCTGAGGAGGTGGCCCGTATCGATCGCGCCAACCGCGCGGCACGCGCTGCGGCATTGGCCGGGGAGCCGGTGCGATGAGCTCGCCCGCGCTCCGCCTCAGCGTTGACCCGGCGCTCGGTCCCGCCGGAATCGCGCCCGGGCATGTGACCGGTCACGGCGCCGGCGGTCCGGCGCCCAAACGCATCATCGTCGGCTACGGCTTCTGGATCTTTCTACTCTCCGACGTGATCATGTTTTCGGCCTTTTTTGCCGCTTATGCGGTGCTGTTCAAGAACACCGCGGGGGGGCCGTCCGCGCACGAGTTGTTTGACCTGCACAGTACCGCCGTCGAGACCGCTGTCCTGCTCGCCTCGACCTTCACGTGTGGCATGGCGAGCCTCGCGGTGGGGCACCGCAATCAGAAATGGACCCAAATCGCCCTGTTGGTCACCGGGCTCCTCGGATTTGTCTTTATTGTTCTGGAAATCCGCGAGTTTTCCAGCTTCGTCGCCCGCGGCGCAGGACCCAGCCGAAGCGCGTTTCTCTCGTCATTCTTCACCCTGGTCGGATGCCATGGAATACACGTGAGTGTCGCGCTTCTCTGGCTCGGCACGATGATGGCGCAGTTCTACGCCAAGGGATTCCGCCAGGACATCCGCCACCGCTTCCTGTGTTTCAGCCTCTTCTGGCACGCCCTGGACATCATCTGGGTCGCAATTTTCAACCTGGTCTACCTGGTGGGCTCACTTCCACCGGAGCTGCTGCCATGAGTGAACCATCTGATTTCGACGCGGGATCGTACGTCGGCGCGGATCGTGTGCCGGGTCAGCCCGAGGGGCGAAGTCTCGCACTGGAAGTACGCGGATACCTGATCGGGCTGGGTCTCGCCACTCTCCTCACGATCGCCTCTTTCTGGGCCGATCAGACCCGTGAGATCTACGCCTCCGGTGTGGCCATGGCGCTGCTGGTGCTGGCCGTAGCGCAGATCGGCATCCATCTCATTTTCTTTCTGCACATCACGACGGATCCCGACAATGAGAACAACATCCTGGCCCTTGCCTTTGGTGTTCTCATCGTCTGCCTGATCGTGTTTGGCTCGCTGTGGGTCATGCTGCATCTGAACCACAACCTGATGCCGATGAATCAACTCATGCAGATGCAGCGCTGAGTCAGGTCCTGCTCATGTTGCCGGCGGCAGTTGCGGCGCCACCTGAAACAGCACACCCAGCCCTTCTGCAATCGTTGGATGGGTCAGGAGAGCGTCGCGGAGCAGAGTGTAAGGAGCGCCACTCAGCATCGCCGTCTGGACGACCGCGATCAGCTCGCCCGCTTCCGCGCCGAACGGGCGGTCCCGGATTCTATTGGAGGTTCTTGCACGTGCTTGCACAACCTTGGGGCGGTAATCCGAATCCGCCGGGTCACGGTAGACCACCGGCTCAGCTCAAGCCTTCCGGCGCGCTCCCGCAAGAACCCTCGACGAGCGCCAGTCATGTGAGCGGCGGCCCCAACCGTCCGTGGAGATAGAACGCCGCCGCGTACACCAGAATCGCTGTCAAAGGTCGCCAGACCCCGATTTCCGCAAGCGCGAGCCCCAGTCGATTTCGGCCGGCGACTATGGCGGCAAACGGAACATCGGAAGTCACGTCTGCAAACTTCGTCCATTGGCCGCCGAAGCTGCGCCGCCGCTTCGCATCGATCGCAAGAGTACCGCCCACGGCGAGCACGAGCAGCGAGCCGAAGAAGATCAGGGATGCAAGATCGCCGTTGACGATGAGGTGTACGAACGCCCACAGCGCAATTCCCCACAAAAACGGATGTCGCGTGATGCGCACCATCCCTCGCGCCGCATCGGGCCCCTGCCGGACTCTTGACTCCATGCCAGCCCGGGTCGGACTCGGCGTGGTGATGCCGATGACCACGAAGAGGAACGCGATGAAGACCAGCACGTACGCGGCCGGCCGGAATCCCAGCAACAATCCCCATAGCTCCACGGTCGGCGCGTGCTTATATGCGTAGCTCATCCACACGAGGCCGACGAGCGAGGCGAGCGCGAATGCGCCGCGGTAAGGCCCTGCGCCGAGGCGCATGACCAAGCCGTCGCGCAACCTTGTTCCCGACACGCCGAAATGAATGAGAAGAAAGTAAGCACTCGCAGCGATCAGATTGAGCATGACTTGCCTTCCCTCGATGATCGGCACACTTTCGCGCTCCTCGCGCCGTCGCGCCGTCGCGCCGCATGGTCAGGAAAACGCGGTATCCAAAGTCTGAAGGTCTTGCGCCGTGAGTGTCAGTGTAAGCGCCACGGCATTCTCCTTGACATGTTCCGGAGAGCCGGATTCGGGAATCGCAATGACGTTGCCGCTGCGAATCACCCAGGCCAACGCCACGGCGGCGGCCGAGCCACCATGGACGATGCCGATCTGCGCCAGCGTGCGGTCACCGATTACGAGGTTCCTGTCGCCTCCCAGAGGAGAGTACGCCATGACCGGCATGTTGTGCCCCTTGCACCACGGCAGGACATCACGCTCGATGCGACGGTGGTTGAGACTGTAAGGGACCTGATTGGTGGCGCAGCGATGGCCATCGGGAACTCGAAACAGATCCTCCATCTGCTCCACGCTGAAATTGGATACACCCCAGGCGCGAATCTTCCCCGCCGCGCGCAGTCGTTCAAATGCCGCCACAACGCCGGAAAATTGCGCGCTCGGAACCGGCCAATGCAGCAGATAGAGATCAAGATACCCGGTGCCGAGACGAGCGAGGCTTGCCTCGCAGGCACGGGCGATGCCATCGCCGGACACCTGATCGCCCTCCACCTTGGAAACCAGGAATACGCGGTCGCGCTGACCGGCGATCACGCGACCGATGAATTGCTCGGAGCGGCCGTTGCCGTAATTGCCCGATGTGTCGATCAAGTTCATGCCGAGCGAAATTCCCGTGCGCAGCGCTTCTTCTTCGACAGGCAGCGGATGCCTCCCCTGACCGAGGTGCCAGCACCCTTGGCCGAGCGCAGTAACGGTGGTGCCGTCCGGAAGCTTCACGGTACGCGCAGCAGGCTTCGATGGCGCAGCCGGAGCCGGAATTTGTGCGGTTGCTTGCGCCGCAATGATGGCACTCGAGGGCAACGATAAGCCGAAGGCCGCACAACGCGCGCTGAATTGACGTCGGTTGAGCAGGTGCTTGTTCATGGTGTCATCTCCATCCGGCCCGGTCATATTGTAATAATCTGACTGGGGAGTGCCGACGATTCCTGCCGCTCAGCTCTGGTAGCCTCGAGACATGCAAGCAGGTCGGCCGGCACGTTCGCGCTATGCGGAAGATGCCTTGCGGAGCGCGCTAGTAAGGGGTGTGCGTCAGCTCGTGGTGCTCGGTGCCGGCCTCGATAGCGTCGGCGAGGTGTTCCGGACCTACTGGGAGACCGAGCCGCTGCTCGCTCGACTGCGCGGCCTCGGATATCGACAGATCGAGGATCTCAGTCCCGTAGAGATCGTGGCACTAGACCGAACACTCGGCTTCAACCGAGCGCACCTGGCTCACGTGCCCTTGGCAGCCTGTGAACCTCCACGTTCCGAGCCGATCTTGTCCGTGGAGTTGCCGCTCACAACCGGCGTGGCAGCTACGAGTCCGGCAACACCATTCTCTGACAGCCCGACTTCCTTCAGAAGCTTGTCCAGGACTGGTCCATAAGCGCGGTAACGCAGAGCCGCACCTACGGCCTGCTCCGCCAGATTGGTGCCACTCGCCTGCCCGTCTGCGACCGGCCCGGCCGGGGCACCCGAGTTCAGGCCATCCACCTGCATGATACGGATGCTGTCGATCTTCTCCATCGGGCGCACCGACTCCTCGATGATCTTCGGCAGCGCCTGAATGAGCGCGAGCTTCACCTGCAGGTCGATCTGCGCGCCGGAGAGCGTGTTGATCGCCTGATTGATCACCTGCTTGCCCGCTGCCTCGACCTCGTAGTTCTCCCGGTTGGCTTTCGCCAGCGTGCGGATTGCGTCCGCCTGACTTTCCGCCGCCTGCCGGGCAGCTTCGGCCTGCACCTTGACTCCGATGGCCCTCTGCTCCGCCTCCTGCGCTGCCAGAACCAGCGCGACTTCTTTGGCGCGCTCGGCGGCAGCAACCTGCTCTGTGGTGATCACGACCTGCGCCGCCTTGACCGCGTCCGCCTTCGCGGCACTCGCTTTGGCCTCGGCATGCGATTGTTCTTCGGACTTCTGCGCTACCGAGATCGCCTTGGTTTGCTCGGCAACCTGAGTCGCGCGCTGCTGCTCAACTTGCGAAATTGCGACTTCCCTTTCCGCTTCCACCTGGCGCTGACGAACCAGCTGATCACGCGCAACTTCCGCTTCGCGGATCTGCTGCTGGGCGGCGATCTTCGCCTGCTCGGCCTCTCGTTCCTTATCGGCCCGAATTTTCGCGACCGTCGCCGCCTGTTCGGCCTCCCGTGCTGCCACCTCCTGCGACTGAGTCAGCTCGGCAAAGCGTCTGTTGCGGTCGATTTCGAGCTGTTGTTGCGTGGCCTCGAAGTTCTTCTTGGAAATCGCGACTGACGTGTCTTTTTCGATCTCATTACGCTCACGGTTACGCCGCTGGGTCTGTTCCGTGAGTACCGTCAAGCCCTCTGCATCGAATGCGTTGTTGGCATCGAAAAACTGCATGGCGGTCTGGTCGATGCGCGTCAACGAGACACTCTCGAGCTCCAAACCGTTCTTGAGCAGATCCTCCCTGACCGCATTCTGGACGCCCTGTATGAAGCCCTGGCGCTTATCCAGCAGCTCCTGCATGGTCATGGCCACAGCGGCCGCCCGCAGCGCATCCACGAACTTATCCTCGACGAGCTGCGATAGCGCGCCGGGATCGAGAGTCCGCAGGCCGAGAGTCTGTGCGGCGTTTGCAATCCCCTCAACACTCGGCAGCACACGAACGAAGAACGCAACCACGACATCCACCCGCATGCGGTCCTTCGTGAACAGACTGTCTTTGCCGGAACGCGTCACCTCCAGCTTCAGGGTGTTCATGTTGACGGGAATCGTCTCATGGAACACGGGGAAGACCAGCGCGCCACCGTCCATGACGACCTTCTGGCCACCAAGTCCGGTGCGAACGAAAGACCGCTCTTTGGATGAGCGGCGGTACAGGCGCGAGAATGTGAGCCCGACGGCGATCAATGCCACGAAGGCGATTGCCGCAAGGATCAGGTTTTGTTCGAGGATCTGCATTTTCTACCCCCAGTGTCGGGCTGTTTTTGACTTCAGAGCAGGTCGGGGCGCGGGTTGGCGATGCCGGCAAAGCGGTTGCCGGAGATCTGCCGCACCAGAAGCACGCTCGCTCCTGGCTCGAAAGTGCAATCTTCTGTATCGGGTTCCAACATGATGTACAGAGTCTGGCCGTATTGGTTGACTACTTTCGCTTCCGAGGGGTAGCCCCTCTTTGCACTACCGCTGACAACGATCGCCACGCGCCCGACCAGCGTGTCGAGCGTCACCGCGGACGATTCCTCCCGTGGCACGAGGTGTGACAACCCGCTTCCCGCCATGCGGACGATCGGCAGTCCGACCACGACGGCAATCGGAACGGAGATCCAGGCCGGAAGCCAGGCACCGGTGATCTGATAAGAGAGAATGTTGGCGGCAAAACCGCACATGGCGAATGCGGCGAGAAACGTAACGATCAGGATCAGCACCGGCACGCGCCCGACGCGCAACCACCCGAGGCCGCGATCGAGAACACCTTCAGGATGCGCCGAGTCGGGCGCGAAGTGCTCGAGCCAATGGAACATACTGGTGCCGAGCAGCACCGCAAGCGCCTCGCTCGCCGCAATGAGTACCAGCAGCAGCATGGCGACGGTGAATGGCCAGGTTTCGACCGCGAACAGCATGGCGGTCCGACTCCTTCGGCGGCGTGATCAGCTCGAGACTTTGGGCAGATTTGCCTTGAGCTGCGCGAGGCGCTCCTCGACGCGATTACGGCGCGAGAGGTCACGAAGTTCCTGCAGCTTCTGCGCATCGCCACCGGCGGCACGGAGCCCTGTGACACCGGTCTGTCGGGCCAGTACCCGGTCGAAGGCGGACTGGGCGTTCTCGACACGGGACTCATGGCCTGCCCGGGACGTCCCACCGCTCATCGATCCCGTCGGCTGTTGGACGCTCGCCAGATAATCCTGGAGAGCGCCCTCCATCTCGCGGCGCTTTGCCAGCAGCGCGGTAATGTACCCCTCGAGCTCGCCGCCCTTCTCCTGTTGCTCGGCGAGCGAGCGCTGCAGAACGGGCATCTGATCGTCGATGATGATCTGCCTCTCGATACCGGCGCGCGCGAGGTTTTCCTCTCCGCGACCGAGCGCTGTGTCGATCTGCGTCGCGAGCTGTTCGTTCTCGCTGTTGAGCTTGTTGAGCTGGGTGGTGATGAGGTGCTTGGCGGCTTCCACCTTTCCCAGATCAACGCGCACCTCGCTCATCACTTGATCGATCTCGCGCACCGCCTGACGCATCATGGCTTCCGGCGCGGCATCCTCGACCGCATCGAGGAACGCATGTGCGCTGCCAGCCAGTATGCGGGTCACCCGAGTTGCCAGTGAATCAGCCATGTCCGCTCTCCTTATTTGCTTCTTTACGGCTAGCAGCAATGACGCCGCTCAAATCGAGCAGCGGCGACAGGTATCGTTCCAGAGTTTGCGGGTCGTAACAGTCCGAGATCGGCGTCACCCCGAGCCGCAGGATGGCAGCGAGTAGCTGGAAGCAGCGCTGCAGAAGTTTTTCCTCGATCTCCTGCGCCTTGCGCTGCGGCTCGCGCCCGAGCGAGCTCTCGGCGATCAACAGCGCCATGATCTGAGGGGCCCAGTCGCTTACGAGCCGTACTATCTCGGAGTGATTCGCATGACGATGCTCGAAAGCGCCCACCGCGTTCACGAACGGCGCCGTCAGATCCCGCATCCATTGCAGGCTCGCTGAGTATTCCAGCGAGCCCTCATGCTGGCGGCGAACCTGGCTCACGAGCGCACGCAGCTTGTCACTCGGAGTCGCGGCCCCCTGAATGTCGTAGGTTGCCAACCAGGCCAGGTCTTCGCCTGGAATCCGCGCAGAAACTGTCTGCATAGCCATCCGGAAATGCTCGATCGTTAGTCGCATTCATTCGTATGCGATTGCATACGACGTATG
>Ga0306926_10007936_pt1 | contig 11561 bp, 11 predicted proteins | sample flu12Cox44000178_FD_203759 | JGI IMG/M metagenome (GOLD analysis project Ga0306926, IMG submission 203759) | Lab enrichment of tropical soil microbial communities from Luquillo Experimental Forest, Puerto Rico - flux8day.12C.oxic.44.000.178 (v2)... | ecosystem: Environmental > Terrestrial >...
CGGGACCGCGTCCTCCCACACGTCGCGCTTGTCGCCCATGGTGCGGCCGAACGGCTCGAGTTCGGTGATGCTGGCGCTCTCGCCCATGCCGAACTCGACCCGGCCGTTGCTCAGCAGGTCGAGCGCGGCGACGCGCTCGGCCACGCGCGCCGGGTGGCTGGTGGTGAGCTGGATGATGCCGTGGCCGAGCCGGATGCGCTTGGTGCGCTGGCTCGCGGCGCCGAGGAACACCTCGGGGGCGGGCGAATGGGAATATTCCTCGAGAAAATGATGCTCGACGACCCAGGCATAGTCGTAGCCGTGGTGGTCGGCGAGTTCGAGCTGGGAAAGCGCGTTCTGATAGAGCTTGAGTTCGCTGTCCGCCTGCCACGGCCGCGGCAGCTGCAGTTCGTAGAAAATGCCGAATTTCATGTCGCCCGTGCTCCTGACTCGCTTAGCCGAGCAGCATAGGGCCGCGCCGGCCCAATTCCAATTCCCTACATCCCGCGAAACTTGGCGGACCGCTTGGCATGGAACGCCTCGACGCCTTCGCGGAAATCCTCCGACGTGCGCAGCCGACTATAGCAATGGCCTTCCAGCTCGATGGCGATCGAGAGAGAGGAATCCTCCGTATCGTTAAGGAGCTTCTTGGCGGTGCGCTGGGCGAGTGGCGCGAAGCCGCGCAACTCCTCCACGAGCGACGCGGTCGCGGCCTCGAGTTGGTCGTCGGGAACGCATTCGGTGGCGATGCCCCAGTCGTAGGCCTGCCGGCCGGGAATGCGCCTGGAGCGCATGACGATGTCCTTGGTGCGGGTGATGCCGACAATCTTTTGCAGCCGCGCCGAGCCGCCGGAGCCGGGGATCTGCCCGAGCCGCTGCTCGGGCAGCGCGTAGAGACAGGTCTCCGAGGCAAGACGGAAGTCGCACGCGAGCGACAATTCGAAGCCGACGCCGAAGCAGTAACCGCGGTTGGCGACGATCACCGGCTTGGCACATCGCGCGGGCGCGGCGACGTTCCCGGCCAGTTTCGAGACGTGCTCAGGGGAAGCGTCGATGAAGCCCTTGATGTTGCCGCCGCTGGAGAAATGCTCGCCCACGGCGCGCAGCACGATGATGCGCACCCGCGCGTCATCGTCGAGCGCCTCGAACACGAGACGCAGCTGGTCGCGCTGCGGCATCGAGATGACGTTGAGCGGCGGCCGGTCGAGCACCACGTCGGCGCGCTCATGTTGTGGATCGATCTCGACACGGAACCCATCGAGCGCGGCAAGGCGCGGATCGGCGAATGCGAGCGGCTCGGTCATGCGGCATTTCCTTTCTCGGGCTCGTAGTCGCCGGCCACGAGCTTGCGGCGCAGCAGCTTGCCGACCGGCGATTTCGGGATCGCGTCGACGAACACATAGCGGCGCGGGCGCTTGAAATCGGCAAGCCCGCAGCCACGGCAGAAACGGTCCAACTCGTCGGGCTCGACCTCCCTGCTGCGTTTAACGAAGGCGGCGACGACCTTGCCCCAGCGCTCGTCGGCGAGCCCTACCACCGCTACCTCTGACACAGCGGGATGCAATGAGAGCCGGCTCTCGATCTCAACCGGAGAGACGTTCTCGCCGCCGGTGATGATCATGTCGTCGACACGGCCGGTGACGAACAGGTCGCCGTCGGCGTCGACGTAGCCGGTGTCGCCGGTGAAATACCAGCCGGCGCGAATGGCGGCGGCGTCAGCCTCCGGCCGGCGCCAGTAGCCGTCGAAGGATTCGTCACCGGCGAGCAGCGCGATCACCTCGCCTTCTTCGCCGACCTGCGCGACCTCGTCCGGCGTCGTGGCGCCGAGCTTCACCACCCGCACCATTTGATTGATTCCGGCCCGGCCGGCCGAGCCGGGCTTGCGCGGCGCGTTCTGATCGATGGTGAAGGTGTAGATTTCCGACGAGCCGTAGTGATTGACGAAAAGATCCGGCTTGAACGCCGCGTCGAGCGCGTTGAGCAGGCCATCGGTCATGGGCGCGCCGGCAAAGCCGAGCTTGCGCACCGAGGTCACATCGCTCGCGGCGAAACGCGGGTGATAAACCAGGTCGTGATAGAGCGTCGGCACCAGATAAAGATTAGTGATGCGTTCGCGCTCGATCACCTCGAGCGCGCGCTCCGGTGAAAAGCGCGGCAGGCAAACGAAACAGCCGCCGACGAGCGACATGGCGATAAGCGAGCGCACCCCCATGGTGTGATAAAGCGGCATGACGCCGAGCGTGCGCTCGCCTTGCGCATAGAGATTCTGCGCCACATGAGCGACCGCGGCGGCGCGCTCCGCGCGATGGCGGCGCGGCACACCCTTGGGCCGCGCGGTGGTGCCGGAGGTATAAAGCATCACCGACCACGCCTCCGGCCCGACGCGCGCCGTCGCTGGCTCCGCATCGGCGGCGATAAGGTTTACGAATGGAATGTCGGCCGTATCGTCGATTCCGACCGCGATGCGCGGCCGCCCATGCGCGTCCTTCGATTCGGAGACCGCTTTCGCCGATACCGGCTCGTAGACCAGCGCCTTCGCTTCCGCGTTGACCAGCAAATAGTCCAGCTCGTCCGCGGTGGCGCGCCAATTGACCGGCGTGACGATGATTCCCGCGAACTGGCAGGCCCAGTGGACGGTCGCCGCTTCCCAACGGTTTTGCAGCACGGTGACGAGATGATCGCCCGGTTCGAGTTCCAGTTCGTCGAACCCTTCGATGAGCGCGGAAATCTGCCGGAACCAGGCCGCGTAGGTCAGCCGCACGTCGCCGTCGACGATCGCAAGGGCCTGCGGGTCGCGCGCGATGCTGGCAAGGAAACTGGTGCCGAGGTCAAGCATGCCGCGTTTCTTCTTCTTTAATCCCCGCGCAGGCGTGCCGCCGCATCGAGCGCCGCCGCCACGATCGGCACGTAACCGGTGCAACGGCACAGATGTCCGGTCAGGAACGTTCTGATGTCGTCCTCCTGCGGGTGCGGATTATCGCGCAGATAATAATCGAGCGACATCAGGATACCCGGCGTGCAAAAGCCGCATTGCAGCGCGTGATGGCGGCGGAACGCCTGCTGCAGCACTGATAACCGTCCCGGCTCCGGCGCGAGGCCTTCAACAGTGCGCACGGTCGCGCCGTCCGCCTGCGCCGCCAGCATCAGGCACGCGCGTGCCGGAACGCCGTCGACCTCGATGGTGCAGGCGCCGCACACGCCATGCTCGCAGCCCACGTGCGTGCCGGTCATGCCGAGCACGTGACGGAGAAAATCCGTGAGTAGCATGCGCGGCTCGGCCTGGCCCTCAACCGGTCGGCCGTTGAGCACGAAAGCGACGCGGTGGCGCGCATCGGCACTCAGGCGCGGCATCGGCTCGCCTCCGCGATGGTCGCGCGGCCGAGCCGGCGCACCAGATGGCGCCGATAGTCGACGCTGGCGTGCAGGTCGTCGCGCGCATCAAGTTCGCCGGCGATGCGGTCGAGCGCGACATCAAGGGCGGTGCCGTCGAGCGGCAGGCCGTCGAAGGCGACGGGCCGGTCGGCGACGCCGCCGATCGCAAGCCGCGCCTCGCGCTCGTTGGCGATGGCGGCGCAGGCGACGATGGCGAAGTCGCCGTGCCGGCGCGCGAACTCGCGAAAGGCGTAGCCGTGACCGGGGCGTCGTCGCGGCACAATCGCCGCCTCGATCAATTCGTTCTCCTCACGCGCGGTCGACATCAGGCCGGTGAAGAAGTCGGTAGCGCAGACGCGGCGTTGCCCGTGCGCGCTCGACAGCAGGATTTCGCCTTCGAGCGCCAACAGAACCAGCGGGATTTCCGCGCTCGGGTCGGCGTGGGCGATCGAGCCGCACACCGTGCCGCGGCTGCGCGTCTGCGCATGGCCGATGAATGGCAGCGCTGCGGCCAGAAGCGGCTGCGCGCCGGCCAGTTCCGACCAGGCAACGAGCTTTGCCTGGCGCACGGCAGCACCGATGCGGATGGCATCGTTGTCGCGTGAGATCATATCGAGGCCGGGGACGCGCATGATGTCGAGCACGACCTTGGGCCGGGCGAGCCGGGTCGAGAGCAGCGGCAGCAGCGACTGCCCGCCAGCGAGCACGCTTACCTCGCCACCTTCGGCGTCGAGTACGTCGTGCGCCTCGGCGAGATTTTCCGCCCGCACGTAATCGAAGCGGGCCGGCTTCATCGCGTCGCGCCCTCGGGGGAATTGATCAGCGCGCAAAGCTTTGTCGGCGTGAGCGGCAGATCGAGCGCAGCAATGCCGAGCGCGTCGGCGACCGCATTGGCGATGCACACCGGCGTCGACATGCAGTTGCCTTCGCCCACACCTTTGGCGCCGAGTGGCGTGAACGGGGAGGGGGACTCCGTGTGCAGGATGAGCGGTGCCGGGACTTCGGTCGCGGTGGGCAACAAATAATCGGCAAAGGTGCCGGCGAGAAACGCGCCGTCGGGCGCATAGGCATATTCCTCATAAAGCGCGGCGCCGACGGCGTGCGCGAGCCCGCCGGTGATCTGGCCGGCCACCATGCCGGGATGCAGCACGCGGCCGCAGTCGTGCATCGTCACGTATTTTTCGATGCGCACGGCGCCGGTGTCGCGCTCGATCTCGACGCCGCAGAAATCGAAGATGAATGCGTGGCAGAGCTGCGGATTGATTTCGTCCGCATTGTTCGGCGCGGCAAGTTGAGGCGGCGTCCAGAACACCGTCTCGCGCAGAACATGATCGTCGTCCGGCGTCTCTCCGGGCGACCAGTGATCGTGCGCGGCGAGGCGCGTGAACGGCACGGCGTTGTCGGGATTGCCGCGCGCGCACACCTTGCCGCCGACGAACTCGATCTCTTCCGCCGCCACGTTGAGCTTGCCGGCGGCACTGCGCGCGAGGCGCTCTCGCAGCCGCAGCGCCGCGAGGTGCACGGTGCCGGCGACCGCCGGGGCAAAGCGGCTCGAATAATTTCCCGAGGCGATCGACCACGCGTCTCGCGCGGTGTCCAACTCGCCCACCACCCGCACGTCGGCGGGGTTTAGCCCGAGTGCATCGGCCACGATCTGCGCCGCGACCGTGCGATGCCCTTGGCCCTGCGGCACGGAGGCGATCTGCACGGTCACCCCGCCCATTGGGTCGAGTGAAATCGTCGCGGTCGCCTGGGCGCCATCCTTGGGACCGGTGCGACGCCGCTCCTCGGGCGTGAGCACGGTGGTGATGTAGCCCATGTTCGAGACACTCGGCTCGACCACCGCCGCCAAGCCGACGCCGCAGATGCGTCCGTCGACGTGGGCGCTCTCGCGCCACGCGAGGAGCTTCGCGAGTCCACCTTCCTCGACCGCCTTGTCGATCGCGCGGGCGTAGTCGCCGGAGTCGAGCAAACCGCCACTGGCGGTGCGGTAGGGGAACGCGTCGGCGGGAACCAGGTTGCGGCGGATCACGTCCAGCGGATCGAGCCGCAGCTCGATCGCGATACGCTGCATCAGCCGTTCGAGGGCGTAATAAACCTGCGGCCCGCCGAACCCGCGGTTGATCCCGGCCGGCGTCTTGTTTGTGAGCACCACGCGATTGCGCACGGCGACGTGGCGAATGTCGTAGGCGCCGGTGAGGTTGCCATGCATGCGGTAGAGCGTCGCCGGCTGCGGGGCGCGCAGGTGGGCGCCCACGTCCTCGATCTGGTCCCAGTCGAGGGCGCGGATGCGCCCGTCCGCGTCAACCGCGGCGGCGAGCCTCGTGACGCGGTTGGTCGCGGAGTTGGCGGCGGCGAGGTGCTCGAGCCGATCCTCGATCCATTTGACCGGGCGCCCGCAGGCACGCGCGGCCACGCCGATCAGCACGACATAGGGCATCACGCCCTGCTTGACCCCGAAGCTGCCGCCCGCGTCCGGCGGCGTGCGCAGGCGCAGGCGATTGCCCGGCACTTTGAGTGCGCGCGCCATCACCGAATGCAGGCTGAACGGCCCCATGAAATTGGCAAGGATGTCATAGACGTCCTCGCCCGGGTCGTAGTCTGCGACGACCCCGTAGGTTTCGATCGGGGTCGCCGAATTGCGCGGATAGTGGATCTCGACCGCGATACGGTGTGCGGTGTGAACGAACGCCGCCGGCGGATCGCCGTAGGAGAACGAGCGGTCGCTCGCGACGTTGGAGCCGAGCTTGTCGTGCAGCGTCGGCGAGTTCATTTGGAGCGCAGCGAGCGGATCGACGACGGCGGGGAGTGGATCGTAATCCACTTCGATGAGATCGAGCGCGTCCTCGGCAAGGTAGCGGTCGGAGGCGACGACGACGGCCACCGGCTCGCCCACATAGCGCACGCGCTCGACCGCGATCGGCCAGCCTTCGATCGGAATGCGCAGCACGGGCACGAGCGGCGAGGAGAGGGCCGCGACCTCGGCGCCGGTGATTACAGCAGTCACGCCCGGCGCGGCGGCCGCAGCCGCCGTGTCGATCGCCCGGATGTTGGCGTGCGCGTGAGAGGAACGCAGGATCGCCGCATGCAACGTGCCGGGCGGCACGCCGAGATCGTCGATGTAACGGCCTCGTCCGGTGAGGAGCGCAGCATCCTCGACCCGCTCGATCGAACGACCGAGCCAACCTGCCGCCGCGGCCATCCTCACCTACCGTTCCAACTTCTTTGCGCATGATCTGGTTCGGAAAACCGGTTCCCACTTTTCCGGATCATGCGTTGGCAACATTGTCGTCCAAATAGCGAGCGGCGCAAGGCGGCCATCGGCACACCCGCGGCTAGCGCGCCGTGCTCGCTTGCACCGCCGGAGAAGGCGCGGGGGCCCGGCTTTTCTTCCGATACCACGACATCAGCTCGGCCAGCCCAATCATCAGCGCCAAGCCAACAACATTGACCGCGAGCTGCATCAGCAGGCTGTTGGAGATGGAGTTGACCATGAAGCGGCCGAGCACCGAGAGCAGGATGCCGAGGCAGAACACGTGCAGCGAGTGTTGACCACAGACGATGGCCAGCTTGGATATGGGGTGGCGCAGAATCGCGTTGTCGCGGCGCATGAAATGGACGACCGTCAGTACGACGGCGAAGAAACTCACCAGGCGCACGGGCGAGAGATTTGATTTGTCATCGGCCAGCTCCTCGAGCTGATCGGAGAACAGGGCTGGAATCCCGTCCCAGAAGCCATGCGCCAGCCAGCTCAGCTTGACGACTGCGACGGCGACCGTCACCGCGATCGCAATCCGCGGCAACCATGGCCAATGCGGCAGCAACGGTTGCGCGGCGCTCTGGGCGCTGCCGGCGGTCGCGCCGACGATGAACAGGAACTGCCAAGCGAACGGATTAAAGAACCATCCTTCGTTGGCGGGATAGGTCTTCGGTTCCCAGCCGAAGTACAGGGTCGCCAGATAGATCGCAAATGAGAGTATCAGCGGGGCAAACGGCAGGCGTCGTTGCAACAGCAAGACGATGGGAAAAACAGCGAGCAGCACGATGTAAAGCGGGAGGATGTCGAGGAACTCCGGCTGATACTGCAGCACAAGCGTTTTGACGATGGCGAGATCCGGCTCCTGCAGAAAGTTGTTGAGTCGCAATTCTTCGCTGTAGTTATGGGTGTGCAAACTGAACGTCGCGTACGAGACCTCGGCCGTGTAGATCATGAAAATGAATATGTGGGCGACATAGAGTTGCCAGACGCGGTAATAGATCTGCACCGTCGCGACCAGCGTGCCCCGGCGCACCAGCAGCTGGCCGTAGACCAAAGCCGCGGTGTAGCCGGAAATGAAGATGAACACCTCGGCGGCATCCGAAAAAGCGATCGTGTGCAACGTCGCGTAGGAAAGGACGTTGTTCGGGATGTGATCGATAAAGATGAAAAACAGTGACAAGCCGCGAAAAAAATCAAGCCGCAGGTCGCGCTCGATAGTCACCGGCCGCATGCTCGAGGGGCGGAGTGCGGCCTTGGCCCATTGGGTGATCCCCGGTGCCAAGCGCTCGAGCCAACTTGCTGTCGCGGCCATCCTCACCTTCCGTCCCAACTCACGGCAACATTGTCGTCCAAATAGTGGGTGGCGCAAGAAGGGATCGCATCGCACTTGATGCTCGGCGCGATCCCGCGCGAGGCGACTTTGCTCGCGCACCTCAAGCGGAGCTTTCCCAACGCGCGCGACGTGCACCTCTCGCGCGGCGGCGTGGGCTGCTATCACCTCGTGGTGCAGATCGCGAAACGCCATGAGGGCGAGGCCAAGAACGTGATGCTCGGCGCCTTCGCCGGCCCATTGCGACGTGAAGCAGGTGATCGTCGTCGATGATGACGTGGACATCCACGATCCGGCCGAGGTCGAGTGGGCCGGGGCGACGCGCTTTCGGGCCGACTGCGACTTGGTGGTGATCGGCGAGAGCCAGGGCTCGAACCTCGATCCCTCCGCGCGCGACGGCGTCGGCGCCAAGATGGGGCTCGATGCCACCAAGCCTCTCGCGGCCGAGCCGATGCGGTTCACCCGCATCCGCGTGCCGGGCGAGGAGGCGGTTGACCTGGGGAAGGCGGTCGTGGGCGGTGACTGGCGCAGGGCGGTTGCCGAATAGGAGTACGGCAGGCAAGAGACGTTACTAAAAAAATGAAAAACAACCCCTTGCAAGGTAGGCACACGGTGCTCAAATACCTCTGGTTGTCGCCAATGCTTCCGGTGACGTCGGGGATGACGAAAGTAATTAAGCCGCTGAAGACCTGACCTACCCAAATACGTACGCCGCTCCACATAGAGCGGCAGGGCCCGGCGATATGCAGCGTCGATGGCCAACAGTAACAGGAGCGCGTATGGCGTAATGAGCGAGACTAGCGACCGCCCCACCAGGGGTGAAAACGACAAGAACGTAGATACACTGACGGACGAAGCGACGACCGCAGGGAACCACGAGTTAACGGTCCGCGAACGCGCGGCGCTCGAATGGGCGCGGCTGGCAGACCCGCCGCTCCGGTTGACGCTCACAGCAGACAATACCTACGAGCAGTATCGGGCCGTTCCCGATTATCCAGACAAGGAGGTGGGATGGGCGCTCATCATGCAGGCGCTCGGCACCACGAGCCGCGAGTCCGCCCACGGCGTGCTGGCGCAGATCGTTGCAGCGAGCACATGGGCGGGTGAAATTCTCGAGGACAGCGTCAATTCGATCTTCCAGTTCGTGGTTAGCTGTAAGCCCAGAAATGAACTTCAGGCGAGGTTGCTCATACAGATGGCCCAGATGAATATGGCAGTAACCGAAGCGGCTGTGTGCCACGGCAATGCCTATGTTATGCGCGTTTCAGATTCGAAAAAGCGGCACCGTGTACATGGAGAAAGAATGTTGGGGCTGAGCACTACCGCACGCGCGTTGAGCAGCCTCGCACGGACTTTCACAGAACAGACGCGGTTGTTGATCGACCTGCAGGGGGGTGGCGATAAGAATGTCACTACTCAAAATGTGTCGGTCAGCGAAGGGGGGCAGGCGATTGTTGGGAACGTGATGCAGCTCGAAGGCCAGTCGGCATCTAAGGCGTCGCAGCATTCGCCGCCGGCGCTTACTCACTCACTGGAGCTCCCGATGCCGATGGTGGAGGAGCCTGAGCGCACCGTGGTGCCGCGCGAGCGCAAGGCATCGAAGAAAAAATGAGTGCTCATGTGCGCAATACCGGCCCGATGCTGGCGAGCCCGCGCTGCGGTGCGAAAACGCGGTCGGGCCGTCCTTGCCAGGCGCCAGCGGTTTCGGGCAAGAGGCGCTGCCGCATGCACGGCGGTGCGCCTGGCTCGGGTGCGCCAAAAGGCAATAAGAACGCACTCAAAGACGGGTTCTACACACCGGAAGGACGTGACCAGCGGAAGAGGCTTCGGGAGCTGCTGCGCGAGGCGCGGCGGCTTTTGCGAGACTTTGCTGGCGGATAGACGGGGCAGCCCCACTGCGACGATCGTGGGCGGCTGACCTCGAAGCCGTCCTCCATGCGCCAATGGGTTTGACAAACCTCCGGAGTAGCAGGACCCCTTCATATACTCTGAATCTGGCTTCGTTTCGTCAAACCGGTGCCTAGAACCGGTATTTGAATTGTATTCCCATTCTGGATGCTGGTGTACGAAACGAAGCCAGATCCGCCCCCATGGGACAGATGGTGTGCGCAGACGTGCGTGCACGCACGCTGCCAAACTCGCAAGGGCTATTCGGAAGGCAGAGCGCCCATCCGCCGCCCACCGGAACGGCGGTGCGGACGCGCGAGCGAAGGACAGCTGATCCGGGGGCGCGATCTATGGAAAACGGTACTGAATGGCGCGCAGAGACACCATTACTTGAACGGCCTGGCGCCAGAGCGCGGCCTCGTATCGGTTGAGCCGCTTGAACGCGCCGCTGTCGAGATGGGCGAGCCGCAGAAAACAGTAGGTCAGGATGCGGGTCGGGTCGGTGGCATTCTCGGCTAGAGCATCAATTGCAGGAACACTGTTGGTGCTGTCGCGCGGCTCATCCTCGGCGCCGTTGTCTTCTTGCGCCCAGCGCGGCGGAATCACAGCGCGGAACGCGCGATAGATCGCATTGGATTGCGGCGGATCGGGCTCAACGTACTGCTGGGGGGCCTGGGCGCGCTCGCGCAATATTTCGGCCTGGATACGCAGGAGGTCAGTTTCAATGCCAGTCGCGCGGCGGATGCGCCAGAGCAGCGAGGCCAGGCGCAGAACGAGTTCGCGCTCGACGGCGGTGCGGGCGTCATAGTCCGCGATGATGTTGGCTTCGAAGCCTTTATAGTCTTCGGCGTCTTCGAGGATCTCGACCACGGTTTCGGCGGTCAGGCCGTGGCGCGTGGCGTTGCGCCGCGACTGCTCTTTGCCCGCTTCGGTCTTGGGCCCGCTGCTTTTGACGGCATTGCGCCGGTTCGACTCGATCTGCCGAAGAGAGGTCATTGGGCAGGCCCGATCGCCGCTGGTGGGAAGCCGAGCCGTGCGCCAGGAGTTTTTGCGCAACCGGGAGCGGCTCGAGCCGCTGCTCCGTCCACCACGCGGCCTCATCGCCGCGCCGGTGGAGCGCGCGATGATGCAGCCGGCAGAGGGGCACGGTGAATTCATCGCTCACCCGGCGGCCGAGTGCGGCGCTCTGGGCGAATCTTAAGTGATGCGCGTCCGACGGCCGCCGACCGCAGAGCAGGCACGGCTGCAAGGTTACAAATTTGAGATGATCGCGGTCGCGGTGACGCCGCGGTTCGCTCAAGGCTAGGTCGGCTTTGTCGATCCGTGCACGCTCGTCGTCGGCGACGGCTTCCTCGCCATCCGTTATGGCGAACGGCGGAGCTCCGTCGAGCGTGAGCCTGCTGGCGTTCGGTTCTGGTGGCCGGCGATGCTTGTGTGCCTGACGCTTTCGGCCACCGCCGTGCTGTCGTGGTCCCTTGTCGGGTGTTGAGGCCGGTCGGACGGAAACAACGTCGGTCGGTCCGCGATCAGGGGAGGGGACGCCTTGCTGGTCAGCCGCATCCGCGTCGGGCTCGGATTTGGGCGCGGCGGGTTGATCAGTCGCGGCCGGGAAAGTCGCGAGCTTGAGCTCAAACGCCTCCTCAACTTGCCGCGCGTGCGCCTCGCTAAGGCTGTTTTTGGCGGCAAGCGCGCGGCGTGCCCACTGCGCGGCTTCATCGTTCTCACGAAGCTTGC
>Ga0306926_10007937_pt1 | contig 11559 bp, 21 predicted proteins | sample flu12Cox44000178_FD_203759 | JGI IMG/M metagenome (GOLD analysis project Ga0306926, IMG submission 203759) | Lab enrichment of tropical soil microbial communities from Luquillo Experimental Forest, Puerto Rico - flux8day.12C.oxic.44.000.178 (v2)... | ecosystem: Environmental > Terrestrial >...
AGCCATTGTGCGGGATCGGCGTTACGTCGCGGATCGTGATGATAGTGAATCCCGCAGCCTGTAGCGCGCGCAGCGCCGACTCGCGCCCGGAGCCAGGACCGCGAACCTCGATCTCGAGATTCTTCATGCCGTGCTCCATCGCTTTCTTGCCTGCGTCCTCCGCGGCGACCTGCGCCGCATAGGGCGTGGATTTGCGCGATCCCTTGAAACCCATGGCGCCAGCTGACGACCAGGAGATGGTGTTCCCTTGCGCGTCGGTGATGGTGATCATGGTATTATTGAAGCTTGCATGCACGTGGGCGACGCCGGAGGTGATGTTCTTCTTTTCCCGGCGGCGTACGCGCGCTTTATCTTTGGCCATGCTCTAATCCCGCATCTTCAAGAATTGGCACCGGCCGAAAACCTTCGGCCGCGCGTGTTGAAAATTTCTACTTCTTCTTGCCAGCGATCGGCTTGGCCGGCCCTTTGCGCGTGCGCGCATTGGTGTGGGTCCGCTGGCCATGCACCGGCAGCCCGCGGCGATGGCGCAAGCCCCGATAGCAGCCGAGGTCCATCAACCGCTTGATATTCATCGCAACTTCGCGCCGCAGATCGCCCTCAACCATATAGTCGCGGTCGATCACCTCACGGATCTGGATAATCTCCGATTCGGTAAGCTGGCTGACCCGCCGCTCAGGCGGAATGCTCACCTTGCCGCAAATCTGCTTGGCGAAGGTATCGCCTATGCCATGGATATAGGTGAGCGCCACTTCCACCCGCTTGTTGGACGGGATATTCACACCTGCAATTCGGGCCACGAAGCTCTCTCCTCAACGCACGCTATAACGTGCTGAAATCTAAGCGCAATTAGCAATGAAACGCAGCAAAACCGACCTCGGGAAGGCGCCGCCCCCCAGGACCGGTCGTTCCTATCCACAATTGGGTCGTGCCCTATCTAGCGATTCCGCTTGACAAGGTCAACCGGGGGGACTCGCCGGATTTAAGCTTAACACATCCAATGCCCGCGCGATGGCCCGATGCACGGCACCGATTTCAGCCATGCCATCCACAGATTTGAGCTTTCCTTGCCTCCGGTAATAGTCGATCAGAGGCTCGGTGTGGGCGTGATAGGCCTCAAGCCGCTGGCGGACCACCTCCTCGCTATCGTCGCGCCGGCGCGCGAACTGGGTCGAGCCGCAACGATCGCAGACGCCAGTGGTCTTCGTCATCTTGAAGGCATCGTGATACCCCTCGCCACAATCGGCGCACGTGAAGCGGCCGGCGATGCGTTTAACCAGCGCGTCGTCATCGACCTGCATCTCGATGACCGCATCGAGCGTCGTGCCGTGCTCGGCGAGCAGCCGGTCGAGTGCCTCGGCCTGGGCGATGGTGCGGGGGAATCCATCTAGGATGAAGCCATTGCCCTTGGTGCCGGCGTCCAGCCGCTCGGCGATCAGGCGGATGACGATGTCATCCGGCACGAGCTGGCCACGCTTCATGATTTCACCAGCCTTGCGGCCAAGCTCGGTGCCCGCCGCCACGGCGGCCCTCAGCGTGTCTCCGGTGGAAAGCTTGACGAGCGAGCGCTCGGTCTCCAGCAGATTGGCCTGCGTCCCCTTGCCAGCGCCCGGAGGGCCGAGCAGGACCAGGATCATTGACGTCGCGCTCCCCTGAGCTTCGCCCGCTTGATCAGCCCTTCATATTGATGCGCGAGCAGGTGGCTCTGGATCTGGGCCACGGTGTCCATGGTGACGCTCACCACGATGAGAAGCGACGTGCCCCCGAAATAGAACGGCGCGCCGGCATAAGCGATCAGGATCTCAGGCAGCACGCAAACTGCGGCAAGATAGAGTGCGCCGACCACGGTGATGCGGGTGAGCACATAGTCGATATATTCGGCGGTGCGCTCGCCGGGCCTTATGCCAGGCAGGAAGCCGCCATACTTCTTCAGATTGTCGGCTGTGTCTTTCGGATTGAACACGACGGCCGTGTAGAAGAAGGCGAAGAAAATGATCAGCGCGACGTAGATGATGACGTGGAGCGGCTGACCCTGACCGAGCAATGCTGTGACCGTGGTCAACCATTCCGGCCCCTGTCCCGCCGAGAAATTGGCGAAGGTCACCGGCAGGAGCAGGAGCGACGAAGCGAAGATCGGCGGGATGACGCCGGCGCTGTTGAGCTTCAGCGGCAGATGCGAGGAATCGCCCTGGAACATGCGGTTACCGACTTGCCGCTTGGGGTATTGCACAAGCAGGCGCCGTTGCGCCCTCTCCATGAACACGATCACCCCAATGACCACCACCGCGAGCACGACGATAGCAAGAATGAGCATGGTCGACATCGCGCCGGTGCGGCCAAGCTCGAGAGTGCCGAGCACTGCGTGCGGCAATCGCGCCACGATGCCGGCGAAGATGATGAGCGAGATGCCGTTGCCGACGCCTCGCGCCGTGATCTGCTCGCCGAGCCACATGAGGAAGATGGTGCCGCCGACGAGCGTGATGACCGTAGTCATGCGGAAGAACAAGCCAGGATCGAGCACCACATGGCCAGCGCCTTCAAGACCCACGGCGATGCCGTAGGCCTGCAGCGCGGCGAGCAGCACCGTGCCGTAGCGCGTGTACTGGTTCATCTGTCGGCGGCCCTGCTCGCCTTCCTTCTTGAGTTGCTCGAGGTGCGGCGACACGGTCGTCAAGAGCTGAATGATGATCGACGCCGAGATGTACGGCATGATGTTCAATGCAAAGATCGCCATGCGACCGACCGCGCCGCCGGAGAACATGTCGAACATGCCGAGCAAGCCCGACTGGTTTTGCCGGAACACCTCTTGCAGCGCCTGAGGGTTGATGCCGGGGATCGGGATGTAAGTGCCGAGCCGATAGATCAGGAGCGCACCAAGCGTGAACCAGATGCGCTTCTTGAGTTCGTCAGCCTTGGCGAAGGCGGCGAAGTTCAGATTGGAAACCAGCTGTTCTGCGGCAGAAACCATGGGGATGTCTTCCCTTTCAACACTATCCCGCGAGGTATGCGGCCGCTCGCGACATTTCTAGGGCAAGCCGTCTAGGACTTGTCCTTCTTGCCTTCCGGCTTTGCCTTCGGCTTCTTGTCCTCGGATTCACCGGATTTTTCTTTCTTTGGCGCCTTCGCGGCTCCTGCCTCAGGAGCGGAGTCGGCCTTGACCTTGCCGGCAGGCTTTGTCTCCTCGGCCTCCCCGGCCTGCTCGCCTTTGGGCTTGGCTTTGCCGGACTTGCCCTTAGTCTTTGCCGCCAGGGCCTCGCGCTTCTCGGCACGCCGCTTCGCCTTGATCGCGTCAGCAGCCGGAGCCTCGCGTCCGGTGATGGACTTAAGCGTCACTGTACCGCCTGCGGCTTCCATCGCCTTGATCGCCGGTGCCGAGGCGCCGGTCACCTCGAAAGCGAGCTTGGTCTTGAGCTCGCCGTGACCAAGTATACGCACACCGTCCTTAGACCGGCGGATGAGGCCTGCATCCTTCAGTGCATCGACGGTGATCGGCTTCTTGGCATCGAGCCTGCTGGAATCGACCGCAGCCTGAATGCGACCGAGATTGAGTTCGTTGAACTTCTTGCTGAAGATGTTCTTGAAGCCGCGCTTCGGCAGGCGCCGGTGCAACGGCATCTGACCGCCTTCGAAGCCCTTGATGGCGACGCCGGCACGCGCCTTCTGGCCCTTGGTGCCTCGCCCGGCCGTCTTGCCGAGGCCCGAGCCGATACCGCGGCCGAGCCGCTTCTTGGCCCTGGTGGCGCCGCCCCGGTCCCTGATCTCATTCAGTCGCATGATGACTACTTTCCTCACTCGTCGTCCACGATCCGGACGAGGTGATGAATCTTCGCGACCATGCCGCGCACCTGCGGGCTGTCGACCAGCGTCCGGCGCTTATGCATCTTGTTGAGCCCAAGCCCGATCAAGGTGGCGCGCTGGATCGCCGGACGCCTGATGGGGCTCCCGATCTGCTCGACCACGATCGTCTTGCGGTTTTCCGTCTTGGCCATTTCCGTACCCTCTGGGCTCAGGCCTCAGCCTGGCCTGCGCTTTCGCCAGCGCCGTCTCTTCGCCGCGAGACGATCTCGCTCACCTTCTTGCCACGCCGCGCCGCGACGCCACGCGGGCTGTCCTCATGGCGCAGCGCGTCGAAGGTGGCGCGCACCATGTTGTAAGGGTTCGAGCTGCCGAGCGACTTCGCCACCACGTCCTGAATACCGAGGGTCTCGAACACCGCGCGCATCGGACCACCGGCAATAATGCCGGTGCCCGCCGGCGCAGCTCTCAGCACCACCCTGCCCGCACCATGCTGGCCGGTCACGTCGTGATGCAGCGTGCGGCCCTCGCGGAGCGGCACTTTGACCAGGTTCCGCTTGGCGGCCTCGGTGGCCTTGCGGATCGCCTCCGGCACCTCGCGTGCCTTGCCGTGGCCAAAGCCGACGCGGCCCTTTTGATCGCCGACCACGACGAGCGCGGCGAAGCCGAAGCGGCGTCCGCCCTTCACCACCTTGGCCACGCGATTGATATGCACGAGCTTGTCGATGAACTCGCTATCGCGCTCGCGCTCCTCGCGGTCTCGTCGATTCTGGCCCCTGCCACCTTTGCGCTCCACCATGCTCTTCGTCCCTTAGAAATTCAATCCCGCCTCGCGGGCGGCGTCGGCGAGCGCCTTCACGCGCCCGTGGTAAAGATAGCCGCCGCGGTCGAACACTACGTTGGTGACCCCGGCCTGCAACGCGCGCGCGGCAATCAGCTTGCCCACGGCCTGCGCTGCTTCCATGTCGCTGCCCTTCTTGAGCGAACCTTTCAGGTCCTTGTCCAGAGTCGAAGCCGCGGCGACCGTCTTGCCGCCGGCGTCGTCGATCACCTGCGCGTAGATGTGCTTCGACGAGCGAAACACCGACAGGCGTGCCCGGCCATGAGACTTCCGCTTGAGCGAATGGCGCACCCGCTGTGCGCGCCGCGTAAATCCTTCATTCAAAGCGCCCATGGCCGATCTCGCTACTTCTTCTTGCCTTCCTTGCGAAGGATGAACTCGCCAGCATAGCGGACACCTTTGCCCTTATAGGGCTCCGGCGGCCGGAATTTTCTGATCTCCGCCGCGACCTGGCCAACCTGCTGCTTGTCGATGCCGGTGACCACGATCTCGGTCGGCTTTGGGCACGCGATCTGGATGCCTTTGGGTATTGGAAAGGTCACGTCATGGCTGTAGCCGAGCTGAAGCTGGAGGCTTGACCCCTGCACCGCGGCGCGATAGCCGACACCGGTGATCTCAAGCTTCTTGATGAAGCCCTCGGTCACCCCGGTCATCAAGTTCGAGATCAGCGTCCGCGACATGCCCCACATGGCGCGCGCATTCTGCGAATCCTCGCGCATGGAGACCTCGACGCCGCCGTCTTCGAGCTTGGCGATGATGTCGTCCACCAGGACGTGCTTGAGCTCGCCCTTGGGCCCCTTCACCGCAATCTCCTGGCCATTCACGGAGGCGGTAACGCCCTTCGGAATTGCCACCGGCTTTTTGCCAATCCGCGACATCGAAATCGCCCTTCGTCCAAACGATCCTAGAACACGCTGCACAAGATCTCGCCGCCCACATTCTCGGTGCGGGCTCGCGAGTCAGACATGACGCCTTTCGGCGTCGAAAGTATGGAGACACCAAGCCCATTGGCGACGATCGGCAGATCGCGCACCGAGGAATACACCCGCCGCCCCGGCGTCGAAATGCGCTTGATCTCCTTGATCACCGGCTCGCCGTCGAAATATTTGAGCTCGATATCGAACTCAGACCTTCCGCCAGAGTAATCGACACGCGCATAGCCGCGGATGAATCCCTCCTCCACCAGGACGTCGAGCACATGCTCGCGTAACCTTGAGGCAGGCGTCGTCACCTTGGCCTTGTGGCGCATCTGCGCGTTACGGATGCGCGCGAGCATATCGCCTAGGGGATCGTTGATGCTCATCAGTGGTCCTACCAGCTCGACTTGATCATTCCGGGAATCTGTCCGTTGCTAGCGAGCTCACGCAGCGCGATACGCGACATGCCGAGCTTGCGGTAATAGCCGCGCGACCGCCCGGTTAGGTCGCAGCGATTGCGGATGCGCGTCGGCGACGAGTTACGCGGCAACTCGGCGAGCTTGAGCCTCGCCGCGAAGCGCTCCTCAGCCGGAAGCTTGCGATCGGCGGCAATCGCTTTCAGCCGCGTGCGCTGGACCTTGAATCTGTTGGCCAGCCGGCGGCGCTTATTGTTCCGCTCGACCATACTCGTCTTTGCCATTCATTCCTCCTGTCGCAGCGTGAGCAGTTTCGTGCGCCTAGCTGCGGAACGGAAAATTCAAATGCTTCAACAGCGCACGCGCCTCGTCGTCGTTGGACGCTGTGGTGCAAACGATGATGTCCATGCCCCAGATCTCCTCGACCTTGTCGAAATTGATCTCCGGAAAAATGATGTGCTCCTTCAGCCCGATCGCGTAATTGCCGCGCCCATCGAAGCTTTTCGGATTCAGACCTCTGAAGTCGCGCACGCGCGGCAGCGCAATGTTCACCAGCCGGTCGACGAATTCGTACATGCGGTTTTGGCGGAGCGTCACCTTGGCACCGATCGGCATGCCCTCACGCAGCTTGAACGTGGCGATCGACTTCCGCGCTCGGGTGATCACCGGCTTCTGCCCGGCAATGAGCGCAAGGTCGGCAGCCGCGGCGTTCACCTTCTTTGAGTCGTTGATGCCCTCGCCGACACCCATGTTGAGCACGACCTTGTCGAGCCGCGGCACTTGCATCGGGTTCTTGTAGCCGAACTCTTTGATGAGCGCGCCGCGCAACACGTCTTGATATTGCTGCTTTAGTCGGGGGACATATGCGGTCTCAGCCATCGATCACCTCGCCGGAGCGCTTGGCAAAGCGAATCTTGCGCCCGTCCTTCAGAAACTTGTAGCCGACGCGGGTCGGCTTCCCGTCTTTAGGGTCCTCGAGCGCGAGGTTCGAGATATGGATGGCGGCCTCCTTGGAGATGATGCCGCCGTCCTGGGTCGTGGTCTGCCGCTGGTGCTTCTTTATCATGGCGACGCCCTGCACGATGGCCCGGTTCTCATCCGGCATCACCTTGAGCACTTCGCCCTTCTTGCCTTTGTCTTTGCCGGTGATGACCACCACGTGGTCGCCCTTTCTGATCTTGAGCTTGGCCATCTACAGGACCTCCGGCGCGAGCGACACGATCTTCATATGCTTCTTGGCTCTAAGTTCGCGGGTGACGGGGCCGAAGATGCGCGTGCCAATCGGCTCGCCTTGCGGATTGACCAGCACGGCGGCATTGCGGTCGAAGCGGATGACCGAGCCGTCAGAACGGCGTACGCCGGTTGCGGTGCGCACCACCACGGCCTTCATAACCTGACCCTTCTTCACGCGGCCGCGCGGGATTGCCTCCTTCACGGAGACCACGATTGTGTCGCCGATCGAGGCGTATTTGCGCTTCGAGCCGCCGAGCACCTTGATGCATTGCACGCGGCGGGCGCCAGAGTTGTCGGCAACATCGAGATTGGTCTGCATCTGGATCATGGCTTTTATCTTCGGGTTGACGCCTCGACCCTCTAGCTCGCCGCCTGCTCGCGCGGCAGCACCACCCAGCGCTTCTGCTTGGAGATCGGCGGACACTCCTCGATCCACACCGTCTCGCCCACCTTGAACTCGTTCTTCTCGTCATGGGCGTGATAGTTCTTGGAGCGCCGCACGGTCTTTTGCAGCAGAGGATGGGTGAAGCGGCGCTCGACGCGGACCACTACCGTCTTGTCGTTCTTGTCACTCACCACGACCCCTTGCAGTACTCGTTTCGGCATCTCTGTTACGCCCTCATGCCTTGCCCCCGGCTGCGTTCTTCTGCCGGGTGATGGTCTGAATGCGCGCGATGTCACGCCTGATCTCTCTCACCCGCGCCGTGTTCTCAAGCTGGCCCGAAGCCGCCTGGAAACGCAGGTTGAACTGCTCCTTCTTGAGCTTAACCAGCTCATCGGTGAGCTGGTCGAGCGTCATGCCGCGCACCTGGACCGCTTTCATGGTCCTCAAGCCTCCACGATGCGCGTGACCACGCGCGTCTTGAGCGGCAGCTTGGCCGCACCGAGCCTGAGCGACTCGCGCGCCACGGTATCGGTCACGCCGTCGACCTCGAACATCACGCGGCCGGGCTTTACCCGAGCCACCCAAAACTCCGGCGTGCCCTTGCCCTTGCCCATGCGCACTTCGGTCGGCTTCTTCGACACCGGCACGTCGGGGAACACGCGGATCCACACGCGACCTGCGCGCTTCATCTGCCGGGTCATGGCGCGGCGCGCCGCCTCGATCTGCCGCGCGGTGATGCGGGCAGGCTCCTGGGCCTTGAGCCCATGCGAGCCGAAGCTCAGGCTGATGGCGCTCGACGCGGCACCCTTGATGCGGCCCTTATGGGCTTTGCGATATTTCGTGCGTTTCGGTTGCAACATGACCGTTCAATCCGTCTCTCAAGCCTGCACCTGCGGCGCCTCGCGGCGACCAGTGGAGCGTCCGCCTTCCTGTGCCTCGAGCGCCCGGTGCTCCTGCGCCATGGGATCGTGGGCCATGATCTCGCCCTTGAAAATCCAGACCTTGACGCCGATTACGCCATAGGCGGTGCGGCCGAGAGCCGTGCCGTAATCGATGTCGGCCCGCAGCGTATGCAGCGGGACGCGGCCCTCGCGGTACCACTCCATGCGCGCGATTTCCGCCCCGCCAAGCCTCCCACCGCAATTGATACGAATACCGAGCGCACCCATACGAATGGCGGACTGCACCGCGCGCTTCATGGCGCGGCGGAAAGCCACACGGCGCTCGAGTTGCTGGGCGATGCCTTCGGCAACCAGCGTGGCGTCGATCTCCGGCTTCCGCACCTCGACGATATTGAGATGCACCTCAGAGTCGGTCATGGAGGCAAGCTCGCGGCGCAACTTCTCAATGTCGGCGCCCTTCTTGCCGATGAGGATGCCGGGACGTGCGGTATGCACCGTGACCCTGCACTTTTTGTGTGGGCGCTCGATCACCACCTTCGAGATGCCCGCCTGCTTGCGCGAGGAAAGAATATGCTCGCGCATCTTCAAGTCTTCGTGCAGCAGGCGCGCATACTCGCCACGTGATGCGTACCAGCGCGAATCCCAGGTGCGGTTGACGCCGAGCCTGAGTCCGAGCGGATTGACCTTCTGGCCCATCAAGCAGACTCCTCAACTTGGCGCACGATGACGGTGATCTGCGCAAACGGTTTCTCAATGCGGCTCGCACGTCCACGTGCACGGGCCCTCAGACGCTTCATAACCAGCTTTTTGCCGACATAGGCCTCTGAGACGACCAGCGAGTCGACATCGAGGTCGTGATTGTTCTCAGCGTTGGCAATAGCCGACTCAAGCGTCTTTTTCACATCGCGAGCGATGCGCTTGCGCGAGAAGGTGAGGTCGGCGAGCGCCTTGTCGACCTTCTTACCGCGGATCAGCTGGGCGAGCAGGTTCAGCTTCTGCGGGCTTACGCGCAGGAGCTTGGTAACTGCTCTCGCCTCGTTATCCGCGAGCGTGCGTTCGCGATGCGGCTTGCCCATTACTCTTTCGTCCTCTTTGCCTTGCGGTCCGCGGCGTGGCCGTAAAAGGTCCGCGTCGGCGCGAACTCGCCGAATTTGTGGCCGATCATGTCCTCGGTGACGAGCACCGGAATATGCTTGCGGCCGTTATGCACGCCGAAGGTGAGCCCGACGAATTGCGGCAGGATTGTCGAGCGCCGCGACCACATCTTGATCACGGCGTTCGAGCCTGAGCCCCGCGCCTTCTCGGCCTTCTTCAACAAATACCCGTCGACGAACGGACCCTTCCAAATCGAGCGTGCCACGAGCCTAACCTTTCTTCTTCATATGGCGGCTGCGCAGGATGAACTTGTCGGTGGCCCGGTTATGCCGCGTCTTCTTGCCCTTGGTGGACTTGCCCCAGGGCGTCACCGGATGCCGTCCGCCGGACGTGCGGCCTTCGCCGCCGCCATGCGGGTGATCGATCGGGTTCATGGCGACGCCGCGCACGACGGGCCGCCGTCCCTTCCAGCGCATGCGGCCTGCTTTGCCGATCGAGACGTTGGAATTGTCGGGATTGGACACGGCGCCTACGGTCGCCATGCACGCGGCAGGCACCATGCGCGTCTCGCCGGAATTGAGGCGAAGAATCGCGTCCCCTGCATCGCGCCCGACGAGCTGAACATAGCTACCTGCTGCACGAGCGATCTGGCCGCCTTTGCCAATCTTCATCTCCACATTGTGGACGATGGTGCCGATCGGCATGTTGGCGAGCGGCATGGCATTGCCCGGCTTCACGTCGACGCGCGTATTGGCAACAACGGTGTCGCCGGCTTGCAATCGCTGCGGTGCAAGAATGTACGCGAGCTCGCCGTCCTCATACTTTATCAGGGCGATGAACGCGGTGCGGTTCGGGTCATATTCGAGCCGCTCCACGGTCGCCGGCACCCCGAGCTTGGCGCGCTTGAAATCGACGATGCGATAGCTGCGCTTATGCCCGCCGCCGCGATGCCACATCGACACGCGGCCCTGATTGTTGCGGCCGCCGGTTTTCACCAGGCCTTCGGTCAGCGCCTTGACGGGTTTGCCCTTCCACAGATTACTGCGGTCGATGAGCACGAGCTGGCGCTGGCTCGGCGTGGTGGGCTTGAAGGTCTTTAGGGCCATGATCGCGCTAGATCCTCGTGGTCACGTCGATCTTGTCGCCTTCGGCGAGCCTAACGATCGCTTTCTTGACGTCCTGCTGCTTGCCGCGCATGCCCCGAAACGTCTTGGTCTTGCCCTTGCGCAGGATGGTGTTGACGGACAGCACCTTGACCTTGAACAGCTGTTCAACGGCGGCCTTGATCTCCGGCTTGGTCGCGTCGCGGCGAACCTTGAAGATCACCTGGTTGGATTCCGAAGCCATGCTCGATTTCTCGGTGATGACCGGCGCGAGAATGACGTCGTAAGCGGGCAGCGCACTCATTTGAACCGCGCCTCCAGCGCCTGCACGGCGGCCTTGGTCAGCACCAGCTTGTCGTGGTTGAGAATGTCGTAGACGTTGATGCCGGCGACGGGGAGCACATCGACGCCAGGAAGATTGCGCGCGGCCTTGGCGAAGGCCTCCTGCACGGCGGCGCCGTCTATGATCAGCACCGAGCCGAAACCGAGCTTGGAGAAGCGCGACTTGAGCTCCTTGGTCCTGGCCTCTGCCAGCTCGCATTTGTCGATCACGACCAGGGTGTCGGACTTTGCCTTGGCCGAAAGCGCATGCTTAAGCGCGAGCGCGCGAACCTTTTTCGGCAACTGGATCGCGTGACTGCGTGGCTTCGGGCCGAAGGCCTTGCCCCCGCCACGGAAGATCGGCGCTTTCTTGCTCCCGTGCCGGGCGCGGCCGGTGCCCTTCTGGCGATACATCTTGGCGGTCGTGTAGTTGACTTCCGAGCGATCCTTGACGTGAGCGGTGCCGGCACGCCGCTTGGCGAGCTGATAGCGCACCATGCGGTGGAGGATGTCGGGACGCGGGTGGAGCCCGAACACGTCGTCCGAAAGCTCAA
>Ga0306926_10007939_pt1 | contig 11558 bp, 13 predicted proteins | sample flu12Cox44000178_FD_203759 | JGI IMG/M metagenome (GOLD analysis project Ga0306926, IMG submission 203759) | Lab enrichment of tropical soil microbial communities from Luquillo Experimental Forest, Puerto Rico - flux8day.12C.oxic.44.000.178 (v2)... | ecosystem: Environmental > Terrestrial >...
ACCTTGGGCGGGACGAATGACCCACAGCCGGCAAGCACCGCGGCAATGTGCACCAACATCATCGTACGCACAATCTCGGACAGCCTTACAGGCATTGTCGAAAATTTCGTCAGGACTTCTCTTATTTCCGCTTGGAAGACACAGGTCCTGTGCTAAGCCGAGTCGTGTTGAGGATGAATCTCTCAGGCTGCGCGTGGTTTATTCCGATGAAACCAGTATTGGCGATTCGATCCGCAATGAGCCGGTCACCGTTGTCGTCGCCATCATGCTCGATATGGATTGCCGAGCATCCAGTTAACAAAAGTATTGAGAGTTCAACCAAATACATTTGATGTCTGATGGAGTAAGCAACCGGACCAATGCCAAAAGTAGACATAAAGATACGAACATAACAACAAGAACAACGGCGGTTTTGATTGTAAAATGAATAGCCCGAGCCGCCCAGAATCGAATAGATAACATCGAAGATCTCTGACTTTGGACGCCGTACTCCGTTTAGCTCGCGCTTTTCGCATCGGAGATTGTGAAAGCGTCTCAATTCTTCTCACATAACGTCAAGCGTGCGAAGACGTTTTGTAAGTCTTCGGACTGGCATCCCAAAAATCCGGCGTTCCAGGAAATTGGTAACAGGTATGGAATCTCGCAGCGTTGTCGCGGGCTTGGCCTATATTCTCCGAGGGCAAGGCGAAACGCCGATCACGTCTGTCAGCCAAGATCCTCATGAAACGATGCCACTCAGCGTCTTGTTCCACAGGCGCGCCAGGCCGCGTCGCCCGGGTCGCGCGTGTTGAGCGCAACGCCAAAATTAGCCACGTCAGCGCGCCATCTTCAAGCCCTGATAGAGAGGGGGTCGACGGGCCGAACAGCATTGGCTGCCGCATTTGCCGCATGTGCCTGGCGGGGTGTGTTTGAGAAGAGAACAGCGGCTTCGGCTCAAAAGTATCCTTCGTTCGAGAGAACGATACTTGGGTTGACTGTCACTGATGAACAGCTTCGGCTTCAGCGTCACGCTCAGAAAGAAAATGGGTTCGCCGCGGGGCAAAGAGCCTTGGTCCCTGCGCTCCATGTAAACCGGGCTGACAGTAATCGTTGTCTTGGTGGCCGGTCCACCGAATGACGCAAATAGCCTGTGAGGGATCGAACCCGAGCGCATGGTAAACGTTTGTCACTGCCACTTGCGACAATTTCCATACTATCTGTTGTCACTCGTAGGCTCTCGACGTCGCCAGGTTTCGGCTGCATTTTCCGAGGGAGTTCCTGTTGTCGCCCCCTGAACGACCCCAACGCGATAGGTCAAATGAAGTCGATTTAATCTGTGGTCAAAATGTTGAACCCAGGCCCGCTGCGGGTCTGACTGCTAACAGGCAGATCAGTGACGACGAGTGTCGTCCCGGGCGACACCGCCGCGCGCGCGTGTTCAAGAAATTCCGGCGTAATGGTCACAAGCTGAACCAGTTCATTGATGTCAAGCGCGTGGGCGCGGCCGAAGCTTGCGGTCGACATCCATTCCCGGCGTCCCTTCGTGTCGAATTTGTCCAGGGCTGAATAGACGTGGCTTCCGAGGTCCTGGCCCAAACCGGTCGTGGACACGGCGGTGCGTCCTATCTCAATGCCATTGCGGTAGACGTAAACCTGCCTGTCCGTAGTACTTAATATAATAGATACCGGGCCAGTCGGAGCGTCCTCCGGATGCCACTCATACTGGCCCTGGGCCAGTGTGTTAGTTGAGGGCGCGCCCGTCTTGCCCGATAGTAACTTGCCGGGCTCCGCCGTTTCGCCCGGGGCAAACTTGTCGTCGGTAATGATCACATTCGTACCGTTGCGCGTAACAGAATAAAGCTTTTCGGCGAAGTCTACCGGCAACCGCACACACCCGTGTGATGCTGGATAACCGGGCAAGTGACCGGCGTGCATGGCGATGCCTGTCCACGTTAGCCGTTGCATGTGGGGCATGCGTGCCCCTTTGTAGATGTTCGATTCGTGACGGACCTTTTTCTGCAAGATAGTGAATATACCCGTCGGAGTCGCATGGCTTTTTGTTCCGGTGCTGACGGTCGAGACGCCGATGCGGACGCCATTGCGGTAGACATACATTCGCTGTCCCGGAAGACTGACGATGATCACCACTGGCCCTGCGGGTGAAATCTCCGGATACCAAACATAATCACCGTTCTTGAACTCGGACGTAACCTGCCGAACAACGCGGCCCTTCGTGTGGCCAGCAGCGCTTGTGCCGGGGGACGCGGCAAAAATAAAGACGAGTATAAGTTCGAGCCGCCATTTCATCGCTGTTGCTTATTGTCCATCAAGCGGCGATGGTCCATGTCAAAAATAGTGATGATCCTTCCCAGAACTCGATCACCCGGCGGACGTCTTCCTTGTCGGTCGAGAATCCCGCGACCCCGCCGCATGCTGTTCTCTCGTCGATTTTCGCAGTGACGCAATTTCTGTTTGTCACCGCGCTGATAAATCAGCTCCTCAGTCTCCAACGCAAGAGTTGGGATCCGCATCAGGCAAGGTGCATTCAGCGAACCTTGGTTGGCGACCAGATCTGGTTGAGTAGTGCGGTGACTCGACGCTCGACCCTCTCAAGTTGACGCCCCGTAGCCGGCGCTTCGCGCCTCACCCGGTCTGAGCTTATGGCCGGAACTTCATTCGTCGAATGGTCAGACGAGTCCGAAATGTGGGGTCGCTCGGGCATTCCTGGTGCGTCATGAATGGCAACATTGGTGAATTGGGTCGGTTCATTAGCGAATTGGCTCGGTTCTCGCCAGTTTTGCTCTGAATCGAGACCGCCAACCTCTTCACGTTCGTCTCGCCCGGTTCGAGTTACCCCGGCACCGTAATCGTCCATGATGCGCTGCTTGAACGCTGGTGCATCCAGGATGCTCTCGTCGACAAGCCCGAGGCGCCGAATCGGCTTGCCAGTGCCATTGAACATGCCGTTATGTGATGCAGACGTTGCAGGCGCAGCCTCGATTATCGAGCCATTCTGCGCTAGTTGGTTCTCAATCGTCGGAAATAGTGATTGTTCAAGATTCAAAACGTTAGACGCTGGCGGAGGTTCGATCGGGGGTGGAGCCGCTCCATTTGTGGAAACATCAGGCGGCGGGGTTTCGACTTGCTCCCTGGGAATATCCCTTAGCGGAAGGGTAGATGGAAATTCAGATGGCAAATGACGAAAATTGCGGCGGTCAGGCGCCTGGCGATGTTCTCCGAAACCGGTCGCGATGACAGTTACACGAATTTCATCCTTGAGTTCTTCATCAATCACCGCGCCAAAAATAATGTTGGCATCCTCATGTGCCTCTTCCTGGATAAGGCTGGCCGCCTCATGAACCTCGTATAGGGACATGTCTAATCCGCCGGTGAGATTAATCAGCAGTCCACGCGCACCCTTGAAAGACATATCTTCGAGTAGTGGACTCGAAATTGCGCGCTGTGCAGCCTCGACGGCGCGATTTTCTCCGGACGCGTGTGCCGTGCCCATCATTGCCATCCCCATGTCCGCCATGACGGAACGCACATCGGCGAAGTCGAGATTGATGAGCCCATGCACAGTCACCAGTTCAGAGATTCCCCGGACGGCGTGGAGTAAAACGTCGTCGGCCTTCTGAAAGGCTTCCTTCAGCGTGGTGCTTCTGCTCGCAACCGACAACAAGCGGTCGTTGGGAATTGTGATAAGCGTATCAACCGCATTCTTCAGTTCACGCACGCCGTCGTCAGCCTGGCTCTTACGCTTGCGTCCCTCGAAAAGAAACGGTCTGGTAACGACGCCGACTGTAAGCGCGCCACACTCACGCGCTAAGCGCGCAATTACCGGAGCCGAGCCAGTACCAGTGCCACCGCCCATTCCAGCAGTAACGAATACCATCTCAGATTCCGCCAGCAACTTGCGCAGCTGCTCCTCGTCCTCGAGCGCCGCCTTGCGACCGAGCTCAGGATTACAGCCAGCACCTCGTCCAGTGCGTCAGCATTTGTCCTATTTGCAGCTGAATTGAAGCAGCATTGTTGCGGAGCGCCTGCGAATCAGTATTTCACAGATACAAATTCGACGTTTTGCAGGCCCGACGCGATCATATGGTTGACAGCATTTCCACCGCAGCCACCCGCCCCGATCACCTTAATCCGGGCACCAGGCTCATTTCCGACTGAATCGACCATGGCCTCACCTCCGCGACAAATGCTGCGCGAATTGCAGCTTCCTAAGTTTTCGCAGTTACCCCTACGTGGGCTTACCCAAAAGAATCTCTCATCCGATTTGATCGCCGACGAGCGGAGCTATCCCATCTGCCTCATGGCCTAACGCCGCCCAGCGGACTTAGCATCGCCAAACCCGTCTGCTTGGTGAGTCGGAAAGAGGTTGCTCTGGATGAGGCGCTTTTAGGATTGAGAAGACAGCAAGCGACCCCAGAAGATTGTTTGGTAAGGCAGCAGAACACAACCCAGCCACACAACTCCACCATGTCTCATTTATAATGGCGCGGTCGAATTGTCCATACCTATGACAGAAGATTGTTTGGTAAGGCAGCAGAACACAACCCAGCCACGCAACTCCACCATGTCTCGTTCATAATGGCGCGGTCGAATTGTCCATACCTATGACTCGTTTTGTCGGCCAGATTTATCTCACAGTCAGCGTTAGCCTCGCCGTTTGTAAGCGGCAAGCCCGGCAGCTCATACCGCTCCGGCGAGCGCTGCCTCGATTGGCTCAAGTGGCTGGCCAATCGCTGGCAGGAGTTCATGATCGGTGGTTCCATTCCGAATGGTGACGTGGTCGATTCGATCCTGGTCGGTTATTACCAGGGCCGCGACCTCATGTACGCCGCCAGTGTCCCCGCCGAAATATAACGTTTGTTCTCTCGGTGGTTTTAGTTTTCTCGGCGCTCTCTTTTCGTTCCTGCGCAGCCGGTTTTCTATTTGTTCTGCCCTGCGTCCTAGCTAATTTCGCCGCCTTCATTTATATGGGCCTGCGCGGGATCGGGCTTACGATCGAGAGGATTGCGATGCACTCGCCCGATTTGGAGGGCTGAGGCGTGACAACAGATCGCGGTCGGCAGATGGATTAGCGCGAACGCTCCTCGCCGGAATTCTAATATCGGGGAGAACAACAACGCACATGAATAAGCCCGATATATATGAAATCGCAGTCGCTCTTCGAGCAACTGTAGTGATGGCATGGACCCAGCCCTCACTTTCCAAAACGGCCTCTTAGTGGGCCAGTATGGTGGGATGCCCCCATCATAAAGAGAAGCGAGGGAGGGTCCGGTAGTGAAGATTAGAACGCTGGGTATCGACTTGGCAAAGAATTTGTTCCGAGTTCACGGGGTTGACGCGAGGGGAAAAACCACAGTGCAGCGCCAACTTCGGCGCCGCCAGCTGTTGCCGTTCTTGGCGCAAGTCCCGGCCTGCCTCTCTAGTGGGAATGGAAGCATGGGCGCACACTACTGGGCCCGGGAGATCGCGAAGCTCGGCCACGAAGTGAGGCTGATGAGCCCGCGCTTCGTGCGTCCGTACGTGAAGTCCAGCAAGAACGACGCTCGAGATGCAGAGGCTATCTGCGAGGCGGTGGCACGACCGTCGATGCGCTTCGTTGCGGTCAAGAGCCAGGCCCAGCAGGATATGCTTGGCATCGAATACGCTCGCTGCTGATCCGAGAGCGCACGGCTTTGATGAACCAGGTGCGCGGGCTACTGGATGAGTGCGGCATCGTCGTGGCGCTGGGCGCTACCCATCTCCGCCGGGCACTGGCTGAGATTTTAGGAGATTGCGATGCACGAGCGAGCGAGCTTTTGCGCGAAGCACTGGTGGAGATGTGCGAACATTGCGGCGATTCGGAAGTGGGTTACCTACGGTTACAGTCATGTAATCGACGCCGATGTTGCCGCCTGTTTCGATTCGATCGACCACGATTTGCTACTCGAACTGATTCAGCGGCGGGTTCGCGACAAATGGGTGCTACGTCTTATCCGGTGGTGGCTTAAGGCCGGCATCATGGAGGCGGACCAGGTACGTACACCAGTGCGCGGAACTCCCCAGGGTGGGGTGCTTTCGCCCCTGCTGGCTAACGTCGCATTGCATCCGCTGGACAAGTATTGGGAGCAACACCACCCGGACACCAAACTCGTGCGCTACGCCGATGACAGTGTGGTTTTGAGCCGATGGCGGCCCGCCGAAGCCTACATGCCGAGCTTCGAGGGTATCATCGGACGGCTCAAGCTTCAGTTGTCGGCAGGAAAGACGCGGATAGTCGAGGCCGAATCGGGGTTTGTTTGACGTCAATTATTTTGGCCGCTTATCGCCAGGGATGATTGTTCGCTAATCTAATTTTTTCGAAGGGGTAGCCTCCAATTCTTTTTTAATACCGCCAGCGGCGGCGCGGTATGTTCATCCGGCCGCGGCGCTGCCGCCTTGCTCGCTGTCGCTGCGTCGACGCTTGCGAGTCCGGTAGCTGGGTACATTGAATTCGACGATCGCCGCGTGGTGGACGAGGCGATCGATGGCGGCCGCAGTTGCCATGGGTTCCTTGAAGATGCGTTCCCAATCGCTAAACACCAGGTTGCTGGTGATCAGCATCGAACCTCGCTCATAGCGCTCGGCAATCAGGGTGAAGAGGACCTCCGCCTCTTCGGCGCTCTGTTTGATGTAGCCGATGTCATCCAGGATCAAGAGCTCGGACGAATCGAGCCGGCGTAGCTTCTGTGGCAGCAGGAGATCGCGCTTGGCAGCGAGCAGTTCCTGAACCAGCTGATAGGCTGGCCGAAACAACACCGAGTGTCCCTGTTCGATGAGCGCATGACCTATAGCACAGGCGGCGTGACTCTTGCCGACTCCTGGAAAAACAGCCCGTTCTCCGCCTGTTCCAGGAACTCGCCATGCGCAAGGTCACGCAGTTTCCGCATCAACGGGGCGGGAAGCGCATGATCCTCAAGTGATTCAAAGGTCTTGTCGGGTGGAAGCTGCGCAGCGCGGCGGAGACGCGCGATTTTGCGTTGCTCGCGAGCCTCGGCTTCCATCTCCAGGACCTCTAGCACCAGCAGCAGTGCATCCCGATGGCCGGTGGTCTCCAGCCGCTGAGCCAACTCCGGTGCGGCGGTGCTGAGGCTGAAGCGAGTTAGCAGCTCGGTGGTTCGTCCGACGACATCAACTTGAGTGGCTTTCATGATGCCGTCTCCTCAAGTAGTGCGTCATATAGGTGGAGATCCGGTGCACCGATCTCGACGGTTGGCACGCTCGGCCGCTCGGGTCTGACCGTCTTCCTTACGAGATCGGCATCGAATCGACCGGCGCTATCCAGCAGTTTCGTCAGGGTCCGTTCGACCACCGCCTCGCCGCTGACGGCCGCGGTATAGAGGATACGTACATACTCTGCGTCGGCCCGATCACCGTGAAAGCTGCGCAGCGCATCATACGTGCGGCGAAAGACCAGACTGGGAAACAGTTCCTCTCGCCAGCGATAGCGGGCGAACGCACCGGGCTTTTTCACCAGCGACCAGATTACGTGATGATAATCGATGCGCGCGGTGCGCCGGCCTCGGACTCGCGCGAGCCGCTCGACCAGATTCCCTGCAAAGTAAACCTCGAGATGATCGTGATGCAGCAGTACCCTGACCCGCTCGCCAATCAGCCTGGCCGGAACTGAATAGGTCTGATTCAGCACTCGGATCGTGCTCCAGCGGCGAACTGTGACAGTCAACGCCGTGTACGCGGGCAGCGCTATCGCCGGCAATGGCCGCAAATGCTCGCGTTCCTCGGCCAGCTTGTCGCCGAGTAGGGCGTTGTGCTCGCGCTCGATGATCTCGCGTACCCAACGTTGATACTCATCAACTGAAGAAAAGTCGTGGCTGCCACGCAGCACCAGCATCTGAGCCAGAATCGACTTGGTGCGCCGATGGGCCTGCTCGACTACTCCGTTTTCGTTAGCCTTGCGCGGAAAAATCCGCGTCGACTTCGTGCCATAGTGTTCGAGCAGCGTGCTGTAACGCTTGGTGAGACTTCGTCCGCCGCTCAGTGCCAATTCGTGGGTTGCCGCTGAGAGATTGTCGGAGCGCAACACCTCGACAACTCCGCCTAATCGCCACAAGGCTTCCTGAACGCCCAGCAGCAGCGCTTCAAAGCTCTCGCTCAACGCCACCGTAGGCCAGCGCCAGCCGCTGAAACTCAATGCGAGTTCGAATAATAGATGGTCGAAGGGTGCACCGCAGATCGTGATGCCCAACTCGTCGCAGTTGGTGAAATCATAGGCTGCTTCGCGCCCTGGTGGGTGATCCTGCGGAAAGAAAACCTCTTTTTCCGGTCCATTAAGCGCTCGCCACTGCCGCAGGCGCCGCTGCAGCGTCCGCAGCTGACCATGGAGGAACTCACCTGGATGGCGTCGCTGCAACTCCGCCAGAATCGTGGTCGCCTCCAGCACGCCGGCGCTATCGGCTTCCAATAGTGGCGCTATCTCGGCGTCAAATACTTCAACGAACGGATCATCACGCGTGCGCCACGTGTGCGGCTTTCGCCGCTGAGACGGGTACGAACCTTTTTTCCACCGGCGTGCGCTGCGCTCGCTGATACCTGCCGCTGCCGCCGCGCTCTCTTGCGTCTTGCCCTCCATGAGCTTCCTCCGCAACAACCTGACCTGCGCGTCCCTCACCATGGAGCCTCACCTCGCCCCACGTGACTTCCGCGCCGCCAGGACGGCGACAAGCGGCCATTTTAATTGTCGTCAACAGGCGCGTTGACTCACGATTTTTGTTACCGAGTCGCCGGTCGTTGCCTCACGTAAACTGCTACCCCGCAGCGCAAGAACTGCGGGGTGGTGGAGGAGATGGCGAGGCGACTGAGCATGGCGACACGGCGAGAGCTGAAGGATGCGATCAGGCAACGATATCAGGGAACTACTGAACCTCGAGAGCGACGGGGGATTCTGTCCGAGTTCGTTCGCGTAACCGGTTATCATCGCAAGCATGCGCTGCGGGTGCTGAATCATCCGACGACCTCACCCGTTCCGCATCAGCGAGAACGAGTTTACGACGAGGCGGTGCATCAGGCGCTCACCGTGCTTTGGGAAGCGGCCGATCGCATCTGCGGCAAGCGCCTTAGGGTCCTCATCCCGGCGCTGATCGAGGCGATGGAACGCCACGGCTATCTCCAGCTGGATCCGGCGGTGAGAAGCCGACTCTTAGATATCAGCGCCGCCACCATCGATCGGCTGCTGCACCCGGACCGCGAAGCGACCGGACGCATGCGGCGGCGCCGCTGGGGTGCGGGCTCCGCCGTCAGACAGAGCGTACCGGTGCGGACCTTCGCCGACTGGGGCAACCCGCCGCCGGGTTATTTCGAGTGCGATCTGGTCGAACACTGCGGCGGAATAAAGGACGGTGGCAACTTCGTCCACACCCTCACCTTAACCGACATTCACAGCGGTTGGACCGAATGCGCGGCGCTGGCGGTGCGCGAGCAGAGTCTGGTTGTGGAGGGAATCAGCGCCGTCACCAGTCGCCTTCCCTTCGCGTTGCGCGGTCTGGACACCGACAATGACAGTGCGTTCATGAACGAGACGCTCCAGGGCTATTGCAATCGGCACAGCATCGAATGGACCCGTTCGCGCGCCTACCTCAAGAACGATCAGGCCTGGGTCGAGCAGAAGAACGGCGCTGTGGTGCGGCGTCTGGCCGGATACGGGCGGCTGAGCGGGCTCGCTGCGGCCGGCGCACTCCAGCGCCTGTATGAAAGCGCCCGACTGTACGTCAACTTTTTCCAGCCCTCGTTCAAGCTGGCAAGCAAGCAGCGCGACGGGGCGCTGGTGCGTAAACGCTACCATCCGCCACTCACTCCGTATCAGCGGCTGCTCGGCTCCGAGCGAATCGACGAAACCATCAAGCGGCATCTGCGCGAGCAATTTGCTGCGCTCGACCCGGTGGCGCTGCTCAAGGCCATTCGCGCGGCGCAGCAGGAGTTGTTGACCATCTCCAATCGCGACGGCCGCCCCGGGACAACGGACCAACCGGAATACTTGGCGGCGTTCGCGACCGCGTGGCACAGCGATTACCGCGCCCCCAGGGAGGGGAGAAAAAACACCGCACAGCACTGGTGGCGAACACGCGCGGATCCGTTCGCGGAGAGCTGGCCGGTGGTTGAAGGCTGGCTGGCGGCGGAACCGAATCTCGCTGCCAGAGAACTGCTTGCACGGCTGAGCCAGCGTTTGCCCGACCTCTATCCTACCGGCGCTCAGCTTCGCACTCTGCAGCGGCGAGTGAAAGCCTGGCGCGCGGAGCGGGCAAAGCAGCTGGTGTTCGCTGCAATGTCCACCACTGAAGCTGCGGGGACCGTGGCGATCTCGGGTGATTGACGGGAAATAATTTTACGTCCGGAAAATCAGAAAATGGGAAATGGAGCGATCAACGGCGCAAAGAATACGAGTTGGATCTGCCCTCTCAATCGCGGTGGCTGTTCACACGCAGGGGCGAGGAGGGGAAGCCCCTCCTCGCGCTCCACCCCAACCAGCAAGCGCGACTATTATGGCGGAGTAACATTCTTGGTTGAGGCAACACGACAGGCCGATTTAATTGTCGTTGATCACGTTCGACCGCTGGATGCAACGAGAACACCCGGACATCCCGTTCGAGCGATACGCTGACGATGCCATCTGCCAGTGTCGGAGCGAGGCTCAGGCGCTGAAGTCACGTCAAGCGCTGGAGCAGAGGTTTGCGGAGTGCCGACTGCAACTGCAACCGCAAAAGACCAAAGTCGTTTATTGCAATGATGCAAATCGTCCCGGGAAATACCCGCAGCGCTGCTTCGACTTTCTCGGCTATACATTCAGGCCGCGGTCGGCGCAAAGGCGCGACGGCAAACGCTTCGTAAGCTTTCTTCCGGCGGTGAGCAATAAGGCCGCCAAGAGAATGCGACAGAGCGTGCGACGTTGGCGACTGCATCGGCGCAACGATTTGGGTCTCGAAGAGATCGCGGCTTGGGTAAGGCCCATCCTCAGTGGATGGGTACGCTACTATGGTCGGTTCTATCCGCGAAGCTTCGCACCGAACTCCGCACGATTGATGCTTTCATCGTGCGGTGGGCGATTCGCAAATACAAAAGGTTTCGGGGTCATACCGAAGCGGTCTGGGACTGGTTGCGTGCGCTCAAGCGGCGCAACCCCAGCCTGTTCGCGCATTGGACTGGTCTCGAACCGGCGGCCGGATGATAGGAGCTGGATGAACCGAGAGGTTCACGTCCAGTTCTGGGAGGGCGTGGGGCTGAGATGCCCCGCGCTACTCGCCTACCTCAGCGACTATCAGAGCTTTGAGGAGGTCGTCGCCCGACTTCCTCGTTTTATCGACGAGGTATACAACCTCCGCAGGTTGCACTCGGCGTTGGGTTATCTCTCGCCAGTACAGTTCGAGGAAAGATGGAGCGCGGCCGCCGCGTGCACCGCTAGGCCAGCACAAAAGGTGCTGGCCGGCGCGCTGCATTACGCGTCGTCCGCGGATCCAGAGTCCCTAACGCTTCCCGCTCCGCCCTCAGAAAAGGTGGAGGGCGGAGGCGGAAAGCTGTTTACCCAGTCGGAGACA
>Ga0306926_10007941_pt1 | contig 11556 bp, 10 predicted proteins | sample flu12Cox44000178_FD_203759 | JGI IMG/M metagenome (GOLD analysis project Ga0306926, IMG submission 203759) | Lab enrichment of tropical soil microbial communities from Luquillo Experimental Forest, Puerto Rico - flux8day.12C.oxic.44.000.178 (v2)... | ecosystem: Environmental > Terrestrial >...
AGCTGTAGACCTCGCCGGTTGCGATGTTGAGCGTCCCCCGACTGCGATGCTCGATCACGCGGCAGACGATTTCGGCCACGTCATCGACCAGCACGTGATCGCGCCGCTCCTCGCCTTCGCCGAACAGGACGATCTCCTGCCCTGCCGCCGCCAGCCGACGGAAGCGGTTGGGCCCGTAGCCGTTGTGCGGATCCCCCTCGCCGTAGATCAAGGTCGAACGCACCACCGCGAATGGCGCCTTGACCGTGGCCTTGAGCATCAGCTCGCGCGCGAGGTGCATGGTGCCGTGCATGGAGCCGGGCTCGGTCCGCGATTCTTCGGTCAGCGGGACGGGCGCATCGCTGTAGACCGCGTCCGAGCTGAAATAGACGACGTGGTTGACGCTCGCGCGCTCGAGCGCCGTGCAGACCGCATGCATGATACGGATGTTGTCGACCATCATGCCGGTGTCCTTGCACGGCGCGCGCGCGGAGACGACCAGAATCGCGTCGTCGGGCGCGAGCCGCATCTGCAATTGCTCGGCCGCCCCAGATGCCGTCAGGTCGATGTCGTCCTTGTCGAGCGGAAGCACCGCAACGCCGCGCGCGGCCAGTCGGCGCGCGCAGGTGCCGCCGACGAAGCCATAGGCGCCGAGCACGACCACCCGGCTCGGTTTTTGTGGAGTAGAATTGAGATGCTCCAGCATGATGACTTTCCTTACCCCTTCCGAGCGATCAGTTAAACCGGGGACCACGACCGCCGAAGGGACACGCAGTCCAGGTGATCTCAGCTTGTAGGCCACTAGAGCAGAGGTCTAAGGTGAGCAGTACCGGGAGGAAAGCATGAGCCGCCCTGGGACCATCGCGCTTGCAACTGTCTTGTGCACGTTGATTGGCGCTGCCCCTTGGCACGCCAAAGCCACTGACAATTATCCCAGCCGCCCGGTGACCGTCGTCGTGCCGTTCACACCCGGCGGATCAACCGACATCATGGCGCGGTACGAAGCAGAGGTCCTGCAGCGCGCGTTGGGCCAAAGCTTCGTGGTCGAGAACAAACCAGGCGCCGGCGGCAGCATCGGCATCTCCTATGCCGCCAAAGCCGCGCCTGACGGCTACACGCTGTTGCACGCGCCCTCGATCATCATCCTGCTCCCTTATGTGATGAAGTCGATCTCCTATGATTTCGCAAAAGATTTCACGCCGGTCATGCTCACTGGCCTGACCCAATTCGCCCTCGTCGTCTCTCCGACACTACCGGTGAACTCGGTGAAAGACCTCATAGCACTCGCGAAATCCAAACCTGGCGAACTGACTTATGCGTCGTCGGGCATCGGCACCCCGCATCAGATCTTCGCCGAACATTTCAAGATCATGACCGGCACTGATATTCACCATATTCCATACAAAGGCGCAGTTCCCGGCCTCACCGACATCGCCAGCGGCAACGTCTCGATGGAGTTCGTCGATATTCCGCCGGCGTTACCGCTCATCAAGGCTGGCAAGCTGAAAGCTCTCGCCGTGCTGTCGGCCAAAGGAAATCCGGAACTGCCCGGCGTGCCTCCTCTTGCCGAAACGGTAGCTGGCTACGATGCCAGCAGCTGGCAGGGCTTTTTCGCCCGTGCCGGCACGCCGCAACCGATCATCTATAAGCTCAACGCCGCGTTGGCCGCGAATTTTAAACGGCCGGAAACCGCCGAGCGCTTCATGGCGCTTGGCATCGTGGCGCAATGGAATACGCCAGCCGAGTTTGCTGCCTTCATCACTGAGCAAAGCGCGAAATGGGGTAAAGTCATTCGAGCGGCCGGCATTGTGCCGCAGTGATGGACAGAAAACGCGGCTCGATCCGACGCCCTCAAGCGCCTCACTCCGGTCTGATATTCGCGAACTTGATCACCTTCGCCCACCGCTCGGTCTCCTCAGCGATGAGCTTGCGGAATTCCGCAGGTGACATCATCAGAACCGGGCTGCCTAGGTTCTCGAGCCGGCCCTTGATCTTCGGATCAGCCAGCGCGGCGTTGACCTCGCGGTTGAGCAGATCGACGATTTCCGTCGGCGTGTGGGCAGGCGCGCCAATTCCAGACCAGCCGCCCCCCACATAGCCTGGCACCGACTCGCCGATGGTCGGAACATCGGGCAGAACCTGCGAGCGCGTCGCCGGCGTGACCGCAAGCGCACGAATGCTGCCAGCCCTGATGTGCTCGATCGAGGAGGGCAGGTTGTCGAACATGACCTGAACCTGCCCGCTCATGAGGTCGGTCAGCGCCGGCACCGAGCCGCGGTACGGCACATGCAGCATGTTCACGCCCGTCATCATCTTGAACATCTCGCCAGCGACATGACCGGCACTTCCAATTCCCGGAGACGCCATGCTGAGCTTGCCAGGATCGGCCTTCGCAAGGGCGATGAGATCGGGGACGGTCTTGACCGGCAGCGAATTATTGACGTTCAGAACCTGATAGCCGCGGCCGAAGGTGGCGATCGGAGCAATTTCGCGGGCGAAATCGACGGTGCCATAGAGCGTGGTGTTGATCACGTTGTTCGACGAAATGACCAGAAGCGTGTAACCGTCCGCCGGAGAGCGCGCCACCATCTCGGTAGCGACATTGGCGGCAGTACCCGGCCGGTTCTCGACGATGAATGTCTGACCGAGCCGCTGCTGCAGCCATTCCGCCATCAGGCGCGCGGAGATGTCGATTGCCTGGCCCGGGGGAAAGCCGACGACGATGCGCACCGTTCGGCTTGGATAGCCTTGTGCATTAGCAATATGCGAGACGCCCGGCAGCGCGGCAGCACCGGCTGCCAGATGTAGAAATCGGCGACGTGGGAGTATCATGCACTCCTCGGTCCTACTCGACCAACGCGTCGGATCGTCCCGTCTGCGACGCTCGCGGAATGTCCGCTATCCCTCCAATACCGATCGAATTGATGCGTGACAACAAACGCTCGCGAGTGCCAACGACAGACATTTTGCGTCGTCCACGAATTCATGAGGATCGAGCGTAACATAGGCGGCCAAGGCGTCGCCGCCGACGGCGGCAAACGCCACGTCGGTCATCCTGGTCCTAAACCAGTACAAGTGTATCGGGTGCAGTCCTGGTAAACATCCCGACACTGGAACGATGGCGCCTGGTTCAGACGACGACAGTCGCGATAGCGTGCACGGCAGGTGTTTATGCATTTCTGTTTAGCCGTCTGAGCGGCCGCGAAGTTACGAGGGGCAAGATCGGCGTCGCTCGCATTGAGTGTTCCAATACTCGACGACAGAAGCGCTGCGAAGAGGGGGAACACGACGGCAAACGACCGCTTGCCGCGTTTCATCGGTCAACTCCCTTTAGATCGAAAAAGACGACGAGTTTGAAACGAAGTCGCAAGTTCGCGCCGATCGCGTCCGAATTTCAAGGCTTCGCCCCGAGCGTGATGGTGACTCGCAGCACCTCAGCGACGGTCTGATAGTGAAAGCCGTCCTTCACTTCGCTGATGGGCCGGACCACGCCATGCTCGGCAGGGCCCGTGTTGGGGGCGGACTGGAGCGGCGCCTGGTTCGGGCCCAGGCCCGGTTCCTCATTGACCTCGGTGCCCGCATCCCAGAGGAGAATTTGGGAGGTGACGTCGCCGGCGACCGGCTTGCCGCTGGCGTCGAACAGGGCGATGCCTTCCTCCCTGGGAGCGTAGAACAGGTCGTTAGACTGCACGAACATGGTGGCGATGGTCAGCCGCTCGCCGGGTTTCGCGGTGACCTTGAACTCGAAGGCATCCCCCGGCCAGATGTCTCCGGGACTGCGGGCGCCGACCGGGGTGTCGGTGGAGCCCACGTGGACGATGCCCGGCTGGCCCTTCAGAGATTTCTCGAGCGGGCCCGTAGGTCCATCCTCCGCCAGGGCCTCGAGTCCCTTGCCGCGATCCGGCTCGCCGGACGTGAACAGCGGCCCGCGGTTCGTATGGACGACGTAGAGGACAGGCGCCACTCCCACCGGTTCCGTCTTGCCGTTGGAAAGCTTCAGGGCGTCCTTCGCGGATACGTTCTCGATCCGCACGGTGAAAATCTCATCCGCCTGGGCAGACACCCCACCCATGACAAGCAGCAGCGACGCGAGAGCGGATATCCTCAGAGTCGTTTGCGACATGGCAGGCCTCCTTCACTGAGACGAAGCAAATGCTTTTCTCTTGCAGTATAGACTCTCTCAACCAGCCCTGGACACGCCGGAGAACACCGATGCCAGAGCCTCTCGTCGTTCGCCGCGAGACGCATGTTGCAGCACCGCCCGCCGCGGTGTTTGCCCTGTTGACCGATCCCGAGAAGATTCTGCGCTGGATGGGAACCGAGGCGCAGATGGAGCCGCGTCCCGGCGGGCTCTACCTCGTCAACGTCACCGGCGCCCGCTGCGCCCGCGGCTCCTTCCGCGAGGTGGTGCCGGTGCACCGCCTCGCCTACAGCTTCGGCTGGGACGGCAGCGAGGTGGTGCCGCCGGGGTCGAGCCTGGTCGAGATCGACCTGATCGAGCAGCCGGACGGGACACTGCTGCGCCTCACCCACACCGGGCTGCCGAGCGCCGAGCAATGCGCCGGGCATGCGGACGGCTGGGCCCATTATCTTGGCCGGCTGGCGGAGGTTGCCGCCGGGCGCGACCCGGGCCCCGACCCCCGGCGCGGCCGCACCGGCAGCGAGTGACCGCCGTACGCTGCGATGTTTTCACCGTGAACCCGTTGCGCTTCGATGGACCTGTCCGCGCCGCTCGCCTGGCTGGTGGACGAGGCCGGCGACTCGCCCGGCGCTGACCGGTTCCTCGCCGATCTCGGCAGCCGGCTGCTCGCCGACGGCCTGCCGCTCGTCGGCGGCGCGCTGGCGCTCGCGGTGCCGCATCCGATCATCGCCCGCCGCACCTGGTTGTGGCGGGCGGACTCCGGAACCGTGATCGAGGCGCTCGGCTTCGCCGGCGCTCCGCCCGATCCGACTGGGCGAGACTGGCTCACCGAGCTGGGTCCGGTGCAGCAGCACACCGCCGGGCGGGCGCCGGACAGTCCCGTGCTGGGCTGGGCCACAAGCCGCCCATTCAGCGCCGCCGAAACCGACCGGGTGCGCGAGATCGCGCGCTTTGCCGCGGCGCCCTTGGCCGCGCTCGCGGGGCGAGTGGCGCTGTCGGCGCTGCTCGAGGCCTATCTCGGCCGGCGCAGCGCCGCTCGAGTCCGGGCCGGCGCACTGCACCGCGGCACCGGGGAGACGATCCGCGCCGCGCTGCTCTGCGCCGATCTGCGCGACTTCACCGTGCTCTCCGAGGCGACCGAGCCGACGGCGATGATCGCCGTGCTCGACGCCTGGTTCGACCGCGTCGCCGGCGCGGTGCACGCCTTCGGCGGCGAGGTGCTGAAGTTCATCGGCGACGGCGTGCTGGCGATCTTCCCGGTCACTGGCCCGCCGAGCGAGGCGTGCGAGGCGGCGCTGCGCGCGGTCGCCGCCGCCCGCGCCGGGATGTCCCACCTCGATGCGGTGCGCCACGCGCAAGGAATGCCGCCGCTGCGCTTCGGCGCGGCGCTGCATCTCGGCGAGATCTTGTGGGGCAATATCGGCGCGGCCGACCGGTTGGACTTCACCGCCATCGGGCCGGCGGTCAACCTGGTCAGCCGGTTGGAGGGGCTTTGCCGCCCGCTCGGCCGCTCGATCCTGATCTCGGGCGCGCTCGCCGGCGCGACCGCCACGCCGCTGGTGGCGCTCGGCGAGCACCGCCTGCGCGGCATCGCCGCGCCCTGCGCGGTCTTCACCCTCCCGGACGGGCAGTAACAGCCCAAATCGGCAACATTGATTCCAAGATGAGCAGGCACGCGACCTCGATTTCAATTCGCCATGCGCGCGGGAGCGGCTGGCCGGCCCGAGCCTACCGTCGCGCGCCAATCCTCGCCGGAGTTGGCGGTGTTCGCCGAGTTTGCCTTGCCTTTGCCGTCCCTTTTCTTGACTTCGCTCGCGGGCGTCTTCGGTTTTGGCGCCGGCGATGCCGGAGGCTTGGGCGGCTGCTTGCCGGCCACGGTCGCGCCCGTGTTGGCGGACGTTGCCCTGCCTTTGCCGTCCTCGTTCTTGACTTCTTTCTTGACCTCGATCGCGGGCGCCTTCGGTTTTGGCGGCGGCGATTTCAGATGCTTGGCCAGATCCTTGCCGGCCACGTTCGCGCCCGTGTTGGCCAAAGACGCCTTGCCTTTGCCGTCCTCTTTCTTGACTTCTTTCTTCACGTCGCTCTCGGACATCTTCGGTTTTGGCGCCGGCGATGCCGGAGGCTTCGCGACCTTCTTGGCGACCTCCTTGCCGTTCGCGATCGCGTCGGCGTTGGGCGAAGGCGCCTTGCCTTTGCCGTCCGTTTTGTCGACTTCGACCTCGGAGAGCTTCGGTTTCGGCACCGGCAGCGGCATGTGCCTGCCGGCGGCGACCAGGTCGAGCTCGCGCGGAACGAGCATCGCGAAGCGGCCCGGATGGCGAATGCGGCCGGCGATGCGGCCGGCGTCGTCGCCGGCTCCCCAGTAGAGGTCGGCGCGCGCCGGTCCGACCAGCGCCGATCCCGTGTCCTGCGCGATCATCAACCGGCCGAAGCGCGACACCGAATTCCCGCTCTCGATCGGCAGATTGGCTTCGATGAAAAACGGCGTGCCGTATTCGTGCACCCGGTCGACGGCGATGGAGCGGCCGGGCGTCAACGGCACGCCCTGCGCGCCCACCGGCTCGCCCTCGTTCGACAATCCGGTGATGCGGAAGAACACATAGGAGCGGTTGGCGGCGCGCACCTTCGCAGCTTCGTCGGGATGCGCGGCCATCCAGTCGCGAATGCGCTGCGCCGACATCTCCTGGCGCAAGATGAGATTGCGTTCGACGAGCACGCGTTCGATCGAGCTGTAGCGATAACCGTTGTGCGAATCGTAGCTGATGCGCAGCGGCGTGCCGTCCTCGAGGATCACGCGCGCCGAGCCTTCGATCTGGATCGTGAGCAGATCGAACGGATCCTTGAGCCAGCAGATCTCGAGCTTCTGCCCGTCGAGCGCGCCGGCCTCGATGGCGCCGCGATCGTAATACGGCACGAGCTCGTTGTTCCCGGTACGGCGGCCGATCCGCGCCCCTTTGTTTGGAAATGCAATGGAGCCGGGGCTGTAGCCGGCGGCGACCAAATCACGCGGCCGGCGGTAGACCGGGATGTGGAATTCGGGACTGGGAAAACGCGAGCCCGCGACCACCGGCTCGAAATAGCCGGTCAGCAGCCCCTCGCCCTCGCCTAGGCGCGCGATGCGAACGGGTTGAAAGTTCCGCTCGAAGAAGGCGCGCGCGGTATCCGAGTCCTGTGGCTTCAGCTCGATGGCGCTGCGGCAGACGTTCCACAGGGCTCCGGAGATCTCTGCGTGATCGGTGCGCCGCAGCTTGTGCGCGGCGCGGCAGTCGGCGAGATGATCATCGGCGGCCCAGCCCGCGAGCTCGTTCCATTGGACCGGCTCGAGCTGGCTGCCTGAAAGTTTCAGCGGCAGTTGCGCCGATGCGTCTTGCGGCGCTTCTTTTGCCGATTCTTTTGCCGAGGCTTTCGCTGCTGGTTGCGGCGATGCTTTTGCCGATGCCTTCGCCGCTGCTTTAGTCGAGGCTTTCGCCGCTGCTGGGGCCGAGGCTTTCGCCGCTGCTTGCGCCGGGGCTTTCGCCGCTGCCTGCGTCGATGCTTTCGCCGAGGCTTTCGTCGCTGCCTGCGTCGAGGCTTTCGTCGATGCTTTCGTCGATGCCTTCGTGGATTCTTGCGCCGATGCGGCGCCGGCTGCAAAACAGACAATCGCGCCGAAGAGGCCTGCGGCCACCCCGCGCCGAATGAGTTGCGCCCACGCCCGACCCCGACAAATCCCCATGCAAGCAAATGCACGGCAGCGAGATTTGGTTCCGCGCGCGCGAGCGCAGACCGTCAGATCGATGCGGGCTGCCCCCAAGGAACCAGCGCTTCAGGCTGATCCGGTATCAGGATGCCGGTGCTTGAGCCGTGTACTCACCCCGTCGGCGCGCGCGAGCAGTGGGCGGCGGCATAGTGAGCCCGAGCGCTTTGGCGGTCGTGAGGTTGATGAACAGAAAGAAGTCGGTCGGCAATCAGCCTATGCCGGAATTGATCTTATTATTTCCTCATGCAGCGGCATCGCTTGAGATCGAGCTTTTGGTCCGGGCTTGGACAAACGACAGCGCAGCGCTTGGATTGAGTGCGCGTTGATTCTTCGCAAGAGCAAGTCTGCGTATTGAGCTTCGCTGGGGACTCGCAAACACGCATACATGGCGACATGAGACTTTGCGCGTGAGAAGGATTTGGCGCGAACGAAAGGCTTGCGGCCGTCACAAGAGGAAGTGCGATCTGTTTCATCATCGGTCCCTCCGGTCATCCTACACGACCGCGCGCTAAAATCGTCTGTCATCGAAAACAACGACTTCCTAATCGAGACAAAAACCCTTTCCACGCACAAAGCTACCAAAGTCAGTGCGCATCGGTTCGGCGTACTGGCGCGCCTTATCTTCAGACCAACCGTAAAAAGATGCCTCGCCCCAACGATCGGGATTCCGTTGATGGCGATATGGTCGCAACTTTGCTCGGCGCCGATCATATGCGTCGACCTCGGCGGCAAGATCGTCTGCGCCGTATTTATTTTCGATCACCGTGGCGCTGAGCGATAGGCGCGGCGTGATCTCGCCGGCCTGTACCGGCCAGCCGACACAAATTCCCGCGACCGGAACGACGCGGTTTGGCAGGTGCAGCAAATCACTTACGGTTCTCGGATGATCGCGGATGGCGCTGATCGGACAGCAGCCGAGCCCGACTGCCTCCGCGGCGCGGATAAACGTCGCGAGCGCGATTGCCGCATCGACGACGGCATTGAAGAACAGATCGAGGTGATCGTTCGCGAACGGTTTGCCACGGAGCTTGGAAATCGTCGGCAAACGCCGGCCGTTCGCAGCGAACACGAGGAATACCGGCGCATCATCGATCCACGGCATCTCCGGGATAAAAGACACAATGGACTTTCGTATCGTGGCGTCGCTGACGATGACGATATCGCATTGTTGGAGATCGCTTTTGGACGGGGCAGAGAGCGCGCACGCGCAAAGGAGGCGAAGCAAATCGGGCGCTATCGGGCGGGGCAAGTATCGTCGATGCGAACAATGTCCGGCTATTTTTTCCAGTTCGTTCAGCCCGGTCAGTTCGGGATCAATCTCGAATTCGGCGCCAAAGCGCTTGAGCAGCGCCCCGTTTATTGCCTTCGAAGTCGCATGACTCGGCATGAACCGCCTCGCGTGTTGTAGACCCCGCCCAGAAGCGGAAAGTTTGGACCGTTATTCTTGCGGAAAGTTTGGACCGTTATTCTTGGAGACCTCCGCTCCACCGCGGCATTTCGATACCGCCAATCGCAGCTGGGTCATTTTCGACCGATTCAGCCGGTTTTGCCTGCCAGACCCGTCTTCAGGCTTGCAAAAATATCACAGCGATTCTTTTTCAGATCTCCACCAGCATTCGCACGGAACTCTCCACAGACGTTAGTAGATCATGGGCGGGTGGTTCCCGGTACGGCCTAGGACGCACCGAGACCGCCTGGCCCCGGAGGAGCAGGTCCCCCGGGGCCTCCTCTCCGTTGGCGTCTGCCGAGTCGCGGGGAGGCAATATCAAACGATGAGGGACAGCGCCCAAGTCAGGTACTCGGGCGCGATGATCAGCACGATGAGGCCCGCGAGCAGCAGACCCAAACCGAACAGGCACAGCACCAACGGGATCGGAAGCGGCAGCGAATGGGTCGAGCGGGCGGCAACGTCGGGCATCGGTGGCTCCTCGCGCATGCCGATGCCTATAGCGCGCGCCCCGGAGGTGCCGTGTGAAGGAGTTCACATGCGACGCATCCTCGAGCCGCCGCCGACCTAGCCAGGGCGCGTAATCTTTCTGTAAGCGCGGCTAGTCAATGTCCGCTTAGTTCCGAAGGGACCGAAGCGCGGCTGCCTTGCGGCCAACGGCCGCGATGGGTCAATTGCGACCTAAACCTGCCGAAACCCTTCCGGCGCATGGCGAGATCCCGCCCGTAGCATGTCACCCGGGCGAGGTCTCCTGGCGGCGCTATCGCATGCCGGTCCGCGATCAAGGATGATCTCGAAAGGGGGGAGCGCTGGCTCCGGCGTACAGCCGGCGCATCGGAAAATCAGAACAGTCTCGCAGACGCGAGCCGCGCCCCGTCCCTGAGAGTACGAAGCTTCGCCCAGACCACATCCGGAGCGACACGCCCCCACCCTGCCGAGGTGTCGAAGCCGCAATCGTTGGCGGCGAGCACGGCGGAAGCGTCTCCGATCACAGCAACGATCCGTTCGATTCGATCCGAGACCACCTCAGGGTGTTCGATGATGTTGGTCAGCGGGTCGATAACGCCGGCCACCAGAATCTGTCCGGACTTCAGCGGAAACTTCTCGAAGCAGCGGAATTCATGCGCGTGACGCGCTCCGGCGAAGGGCAAATACAGAGCTCCGACGTTCGCTTGCTGAATGATCGGCAGGATATCCGCAAGCGGCACGTCGCTATCATGGGGACTTTCCGAATTGCCCCAACACACGTGCAGGCGCACACGGTCTGACGGAATGCCTTCGAGCGCACGGTTGATCACGGCAACGACTTGTTCGACGAATTCGAGAAATTTCGAAAGCGGCTCATCTTTGTAGGAAATGTGCCGCTCCAGGGCGAGGTCGGGAGCATCGATCTGCAGCACAAAGCCGGAGCGTACAATGGTTTCATACTCGATCCGCAGCGCGTCGCCGAGCGCCTCGAGGTATTTCAAGCCGCTGTCGTAGTACTGATTCTTGATCGCCGCAGCGACGATACCGGGCGACGGGGCATTCATGAAGCTTTGAACAAAAACATTCGGATGCTCTTTGAGGACACCTGCGAAGTCACGGCATTCTTTCTCGATCGCCGCCGCATCGATATAGCGCACCGCTCCGACGATCGTAGGCAGGCCCTCGTTGGGCGACACCCGTGCCGCGCTCGAAGTCTGCTGGATCCACCGCTTCTTGAACTCGGGATAGCGTTCGACATCCGCGCGTGACGGCCGCTGCCAGCTCCCCCCAAGACCGGTGAGCCGCTCCTTGAGATAAAGGAAGAACGAATCGTGCTGCTGCTCGCCGTTGTTGCCGATGTCCACGCCAGCTTCCGCTTGGCGCGGCACGATTGCCCGCACCGCCGCAAGACCGGCCGCCGCAATCGTGTCCGCATCGATGCTTTCGCCGCGGGCGCGTCGGACGAAAAGCTCGGTCAAATTTTCGGGCCGCGGCAGGCTGCCGGCGTGCGTCGTCAGAATCCGCTCCGAACTGCGCCGCATGAACGGCCCTGCGCGTCGTGGGGATGGCCCCGCTACTTCAGACGACCCGTCTTTACATAAAATGCGCGCTCGGCCTCTGCGTAAGCATTTAGGTTAGCCTGCATGCGCGCAGGGTCGGTGAGCTTCGGATCGAAATACACGCCGGCCTTGAGATACTCGGCGACCAGTTCAGGGTCCTTCATCGCGGCGCGTATGGCAGCCCCGAGGTAGGCCTTGCGATCCTCGGGCGTCCCCTTCGGTA
>Ga0306926_10007945_pt1 | contig 11551 bp, 9 predicted proteins | sample flu12Cox44000178_FD_203759 | JGI IMG/M metagenome (GOLD analysis project Ga0306926, IMG submission 203759) | Lab enrichment of tropical soil microbial communities from Luquillo Experimental Forest, Puerto Rico - flux8day.12C.oxic.44.000.178 (v2)... | ecosystem: Environmental > Terrestrial > Soil...
TCCGACCGCAAGCAAACCCACCAGACCCGTATAAACCTGCGCCGCGGTGAGTCCATGAAGATGACAGTGATACCAGTACAGCCCTTGCGGCATGTTCCTCGGTATGTCGTAGGTAAAGGTGTTCGATATCCCTGGAGGGATGTGCAGCATGACGTTGTCGGCATTTCCCCTCGGACTGATGTGCGCTCCATGCGTGTGCAGATTGATCGGTGAGGAGGTCATCTGCTCCGGGTAGAGGGGAACGGGCTGATCCTTCGGCGTGTATTGCGGAATGAAGTAATCCCGGATGGTCAGGCCGGTGAGGCCGTTTTCGAAATGGACGATCAGCGTTTCGCCGGGAAATACCTGGAGAGTGGGCGCTGGATAGAGATTGCCGCCGGACTTCTGTCCATTGGATGCCGTGCCACGGATTACGTCGTAGTCGAAAAGGAGAAAATTTTGGACCGGCTTGGCTACTGTATCGAGGGTAGCCTGGCCCTGCCGCGCGGTCAGCCGAACTTCGAGGACGCCTTCCTTGCTCGTCAGCGTTACCGGCTCGCGAAACTCCGGACGAACTGCGGGATCTGTTGTTCTCTCGGCAGTTTGCGCGAAGGCGGTCGCCCCCGGACATTCAAGCGCTCCCAGGACAGCGACGCTAGCGACGACGAGCACGCCAAACGGGCGACCTGCGTAAAGCGCATCGCGGAATGAAAGTTGGTGCATGATCAAAGAGCCTCTGCCTTCCCAGTTATCGAGCCATAGCGGAAAAGAGCGAGATGAAGCGGCGCCGCTTATAAGCACAGCACGAGCTAAATGCCAACGCGGGCGGGGAGCAATTGGAGCGAAGCGGACATTCGGCGGGCACGCGAGCGTACTGCCCCGCGCTTACTGACACAAACCGGAAACAGGCGGGCCCAGAATCCCGTATGGCAGCAGTCTCCGGCAATCCTGAGCTGTGCTATGCTTTTGCCGCACGCACGGGAGATGCCGGTCGGTGAAACGGCGCGAGTTCATATCGCTTCTCGGCGGCGCGGCGACGGCGACGTGGCCGCTCGCGGCGCGCGCGCAGCAGCGCAAGCCGATGCGACGCATCGGCGCGCTCATGCCCTGGACCGCGAGCGACCCGCAAGTGCAAACCCGGTACGCGGCGTTTCTGCAAGGGCTGCAACAATTAGGATGGACCGTTGGAACCAACGTTGAAATCGACTCTCGCTGGTCCGCAGGCAATGAGGGTGGGACGCGCAGACACGCGGCCGAACTGGTTGCGCTTGTACCGGACGTCATCTTCGCGAGTGGCAGCGCGACAGTGGGGCCATTGCTGCGGGCAACCCGCACCGTGCCGATCGTGTTCGCGACCGCGCCCGATCCGGTCGGCGCCGGATATGTCGAAAGCCTGGCGCGGCCGGGCGGTAATATCACGGGCTTTACGCCATTTGAATACGGCATTGGCGCAAAATGGCTGGAGTTGCTCAAGCAGGTTTTGCCAAGCGTGACCCGAGTAGCGATCCTCCGCGATCCCGCGATTACCGCCGGAATTGGGCTGTGGGGCGCAATTCAATCGGTTGCGCCTGCGTTCGGCGTGGAGTTGCGCCCCGTCGATGTGAGCGATGTCTCAGGCATCGAGCGCGACCTTATGGCTTTCGCACGCAGGCCGAACGGCGGTCTGATACTGACGGGAAGCGCGTTCGCCATCATGCATCGCGATCAGATCATCGCACTCGCCGCACGCCACCGACTGCCCGCAGTCTATTATGAGCGATACTTCGCCGCCGCCGGCGGCCTGATGTCCTACGGTTCTGACAGTACCGATGCGTTTCGCCTCGCCGCTGGCTACGTCGATCGCATCCTCAAGGGCGAGAAGCCGGCCGACCTGCCGGTGCAGGCGCCGACCAAGTATGAGCTGGTGATCAACCTGAAGACCGCCAAGGCGCTGAGCATCGACGTGCCGGCGACCTTGCTGGCCCGTGCCGACGAGGTGATCGAGTGAAAACTCTGCTGTCATGCCCGCGCAAGCGGGCATCCAGTATCCCCCGGGCCGAGTGTGCGGCACGCCCGCGCCACCTCGAAGGTTTGCCGGTTACTGGGTCCCCGCTTTCGCGGGGACGACATCCTCAGGTAAGTCGGCGCGCGTTTATCGGCTCCTCGGCGGCGCGGCGGCGTGGCCGCTTGCGGCGCGCGCGCAGCAGGGTGAGCGCCTGCGCCGCGTCGGCGTGCTGGAAACGATTTCCGCCGAGCTCAACGCGACCAATTTCGAAGCGCTGCGAAAAGGACTGCGTGACCTCGGCTACATCGAAGGGCAAAATCTGACCATCGAATATCGCTCGGCGGACGGCCAAGTCGATCGCTTCCCGCGGCTCGCCGAGGAGCTGGTTCGTGCCCAGGTCGATGTGATCGTTACCCGCGGGACGCCGGCGGCCTTCGCTGCAAAAAACGCCACGCCGACGATTCCCGTGGTCATGGCCGCGAGCGGCGAGCCGCTTGCCACCGGCGTCATTCCCGGGCTCGCGCGGCCGGGCGGCAATGTGACGGGCTTGAGCGCGTTCACCAATGCGCTGATCCCGAAACGGATCGAGCTGCTGACTGCGGCGGTCCCCGGCGTCACGCGAATTGCCTTCCTGCAAAACATGAGCAATCCGGTCGCTCCGCCGCAATGGGAAGCATTGAACAGCGCGGCACGGTCTTTGCAAATCGAGCCGCTCCTCCTCGACGTGCGAAAATCCGAAGACGTGGCGCGCGCGTTCGCGACGGCAAGCACGCAACGAGTCAATGCGCTCGCCGTGGGCAATGACACCGTCACGCATGCGAATCGACGGCAGATTGTCGAGCTTGCCGCACAGCATCGTATGCCGGCGATCTATGCGACGCGGGAGTTCGTCGACGCCGGAGGATTCATGGCCTACAGCGTGAGCTATGCCGACCTCTACCGCCGCGCCGCCGCCTACGTGGACAAGATCTTCAAGGGTGCCAAACCGGCCGACCTTCCCGTCGAGCAGCCCACCAAATTCGACCTGGTGATCAATCTGCGAACCGCGAAGGCGCTCGGCCTCGAGCTTCCCGACAAGCTGCTCGTGTTTGCGGACGAGATCATCGAATAGTGATTTGGTTTGCTGCAATGGCCGCTCGCGGCGCGCGCGCAGCAGCCGCGTAAGCTGCCGCTCATTGGCCGCCGGCGGCATATAGATAAAGAAAGCCCCGCAGCTACGCGGGGCTCAAGTCGGGAGGAAGCCGATCGAGACGCAAGTGCCGATCGGCGAAAATTGACCTAACTCCGTCTTCGCCCTTTCGCTGTGATGGCGATCACAAAAAGGCACGCTTCCGGTATCCCGGTATGTGCCGTCGACGCCGTGGAGGGTCTCGTCTGTGGCCCGGAGCGGATGACAGGCAAAGCGCCCGTTTGTGACGACTATCACAGCGGAAGCCTGACCGCGCCGTTAAAGTTTGAGCCTACAGCAAGGGGGAGAAAACCAATGGCTCCTGAACTCTTTTTGTTGGCTGTGGGCTTTATCCTGTATATCGCCGGAACATTGGCCGCCACGCCCGACGAAGCACTCTGAATACAGCCCCCTCCGCGGCGCGGCGCTGTCGTCCATCCCGCGGCTCAAGCCTTTTGCCCGTGCTCGCGATACCAACGCGCCGCGCCCGGGTGCAGCGGAACGTCCATCGGCGTGCTGTCGCTCTCGCGGCCCATGTGCAAAACCGTCCCGTCCGTCCCCGTCTCCCAGGGAATCTCCGCTTCGCGCGCGGCAAGCGCGGCGCAGACGTCGTAGGCGACCTGCTCCGGCAGCGACGCGTTGGCGTAAATCGGCCAGCCGCTGAAATCGAGCGTGTCGACATCGCGCGCTAGACGCGCAAAGCGGGATTTGGGAAGCGAAACTTTGCGCCACCCGAGCCGCGCCATGGCGTCGAACTCGGCCGGCGCGAGCTCGATCGGTGCGAGACCGGCCGCCAGCGCTTCATCGAGCCAGACCTTGATGCCTTCGTCGAACACGGCATCGAGCTCGCCGCGGGCAAGGGGCTCGAGCCGGCGCGCATCGGCCGGCCCGCCGCAAAGGAGGAGCCGGCCGCCCCATGACTCGATGTCGTTAAGCCTAAAGCCGTGCAGCGCGAACGCCTGATCGATCAGGACGAGCGTCGAGTGGGTGGGGTCTTCGCGCACCGACACGCGCAGCGGATAGCGCTTCGCCTTGATGTCTGCGAGCGAGCGGAGACCGGTTCGCGGGTGGATCATGAACACGAAGCGGTCCCAGCTCGGATAGACCGCGACAATGCGCAGGGGAAGCGGCGCGCTGAACAAGCCGACCCCCCGATGAGCTTGCGTGAGCAGCGCCGAAGGATTGACGAACGCCAATTCGACGCCGTCGCCCTTGGCAACCTGCTCGGCGAGGATCGCGGAGCCGGTGGCGAGTCTCAGCCAGGGTCGGAACGCCGCGCCAGAGCCACTGCCGACGGCGATGGCCATATCGCGGTTGCCGCCGTAGGGCGTGGCCGGATTGCCTGCGAGATGCAGGCCGATTTCCCAGAGCGTCTTGGCACGAACGAAGTTTGCGCCTTTGGGTAACAATTCCATACCGAGCATCTCCCCGCGCTGAAAAAGCCCGATACACTATGCCACGGCTTTGGGATGAAGCTACGGAAGGGGACCGCCATGAGGCGACGCGAGTTCATGACATTGCTCGGCGGTCCGGCGGCCGCGTGGCCGATGTCGGCGCGCGCGCAAACGCCCGATCCGATCCCCTGCCAATTGGGCCCGTCGCCGCACCAGAAAGGGCCGCTGGTGTGGATGGACATGGATCAGATCGAGCTCGACGCCGCCTACGATCAGCGCTTTTACGCGCCGATGGGCGATCAGATCCAGAAGCGCGTCGCCAGCAACAGCAACGCAGTACGCGCGCGGCTCGGCGAGCCGCTGCGTCTATCCTACGGGCCGAGCGAACTCGAGAAGCTCGACGTCTACCGCGCGCGCAAGCCGAACGCGCCGATCTTCCTGTTCGTTCACGGCGGTTCCTGGCGCGGCGGCTCGGCGCGAAACAATGCGTATTCCGCCGAAATGTTCGTCAACGCCGGCTCGAATTTCATTGCCATCGATTTCATCGACATCAACCAGGCGGGCGGCGACCTTCGCCCGATGGCCGCCCAGGTGCGAAGCGCGATTGCCTGGACCTACAAGAACGCCGCTTCCTTCGGCGCCGATGCGAACCGGCTCTATATCGGTGGCCGCTCCTCCGGCGCGCATCTGACCGCCGTCGCTCTCGTCACCGACTGGGAGCGGGATCACGGCGTGCCCGCCGATGTCGTGAAAGGCGGCATCTGCTCGAGCGGCATGTACGATCTCAAGCCGGTGCGCATTTCCAAGCGCAGCTCTTTCGTCCGCTTTACCGACGAGATGGAGCAGGCAATGAGCCCGCAACGCCATCTCAATCAGCTGCGTGCTCCTGTCATCGTCACGTATGGCACGAACGAAACGCCGGAATTTCAGCGTCAGGCGCGCGATTTCGCCGCCGCCGCCAAGGCTGCCGGCAAGAGCGTCGAGCTGATCGAGGCGCCGAACTACAACCATTACGAAATGGGCGAGTCGTACGGAAACCCGTACGGCCCGAGCGGCCGCGCCGCGCTCGCGCTGATGCAGCTGCCGATTCTCGGTTAGCGCGCGTCAGTTTACCGGCCGCACGCCAGGCACGTGCGTGCATCTGGCTGGCTCGCGGACGATCTCGTACGTCCGCAAGCGGCCGTCAGCGCGGAGGCTCAGCAGCGGTTCTGCTGCGCTTTGCTGAGAGTGCAAGGATTGGCGGGCGCTCCGCTCGCGCGCCCTCCGTGCCAACCCACTGCGTAGGGGTCAACTCGGGCGCCACTCGTGTCGTACTGGGGAATGTACCCGTAGCGGCGATAGCGGTGGACATAGGCGAAGGCGGCGGACGGGCCGACGTAAAGCCCGGACTCCTGCCGTGGCGACGAGATCTCGCCAGTAAGGACGAGCAACCCGGCAACGGCACACGTAGCCGCTGCTTTTGCTAGGATGTGCGCCATGTAAGTCTCCAATTCGCGTCGATCCCCGCGCACGCGCGTCGGCCACCCCCACCCCGACCAGAAGGTTCATCGCGACGTTCATTGCGCCGCAGTCATTCTGTCGCTGCGGAGACACAACGCCGTGCCGAGAGTGTGGTTCCCACGCCGCGTGGCGCCGCTCCGCCCCACAGACCGCCGGACGAACACGCTCAACCGGCGTCCCGCCCTTTCCCGTTCGCCGGCAGCGGCGCAAACGTGTTGGTGCGCGGAAATCCCTTCGGGGCCAGCCGTCCCGCGTCGGCGCGATTGCCGCGCCAGTCCGAGAGTTCCGCCACCGTCAAAGAGAAGGCACGCCCGGCCGTGTCGGTCCAGGCGAGCCCCTGATCGGCCGTGAAGGTTTTCAGGTCGGAGAGACCGCCGTCGCGATAGCGCTGCAGCCGCACGCCGCGCCCCCGCCCCATTTCCGGCACCTGCTCGAGCGGGAAGATTACCATCTTGCGGTTCTCCCCGATCGTGGCGATGAGCTCGCCGTCAACCACCGCAATCGCGCGCGCCGCGTCGGGCGCCCTGACGTTGAGCACCTGCTTGCCCTTGCGGGTGTTGGCGAGGCACTCCTCCTCGGGCACCACGAAGCCGCGGCCCTGCGCGCTCGCCACCAGGAATTTGCGCCCACCCTGCTGGCGCAGCACGCCGACGAGCTCGGCGTCCTGCTCGAGATCAATGTAGAGACGGATCGGCTCGCCGTGACCGCGGCCGCCCGGCAGCTTCGCCGCATCGAGGGTGTAGAAGCGCCCGTTCGACGCAAACACCAGGCATTTCGATGTGGTCTCGGCGGGAAACGCGAATTTCAGTCCATCATCCGCCTTGAACGCGATGCCGGAGAGATCGGTGACGGTGCCGCGCAGCGCGCGGATCCAGCCTTTCTCCGATACGACGACGGTGATCGGCTCGCGCTCGACCAGCGCTTGCTCGAGCACCGCCTCGTCGTGCTCGGGCGCCTCGGCAAAGCCGGTGCGCCGCTTGCCCAGCGGCGTCTTGGGGCCGAATTTGGCGCGCACCTCCTTGACTTGATCGGCAACCTTCTTCCACTGCTGCTTCTCTGAGCCGATCAGGTCCTTGAGGGTCTTGCGCTCGGCGCGCAGATCCTTGTCCTCCTGCTTGATCTCGATCTCCTCGAGCTTGCGCAGGTTGCGCAGGCGCATGTTAAGGATGGCGTCGGCCTGCACCTCGGAAAGCTTGAACGTGCGCATCAGCACCGGCTTGGGCTCGTCCTGATTGCGGATGATCTTGATCACGCGGTCGAGATTGAGATAGGCGACGAGATAGCCGCCAAGCACTTCCAGGCGATGCTCGATCTGGCGCAGGCGAAATTGCGAGCGCCGCACCAGCACCTCACGCCGGTGCGCGAGCCATTCGCCGAGCACCTCGGCGAGGCCGACGACTTTGGGGACGCGGCCCTTCACCAGCACGTTCATGTTGAGCGGGATGCGGCTCTCGAGCTCGGTGAGGCGGAACAGCGATTCCATCAGCAGCTCGGCGTCGACCGCGCGCGAGCGCGGCTCGATCACCAGCCTGATGTCCTCGGCCGACTCGTCGCGCACCTCGGCGACCAGCGGCAGCTTTCGCTCGTTGACGAGTTCGGCGAGCTTCTCCACCAGCCGCGCCTTCTGCACGAGCCAGGGAATCTCGGTGACGACGATCAGATAGGTGCCGCGTCCGGTCTCTTCCTTGTGCCAGCGCGCGCGCACGCGAAACGAGCCGCGCCCGGTGGTGTAGGCCTCGGCGATCACCTCGGACGGGTCGACGATTATGCCGCCGGTCGGGAAATCCGGCCCCGGCAGGTATTTCAAGAGCGTGCGGCTGCGCGCATTGGGCGTCTCGATCAGGTGCAGCGCCGCGTCGCACAGCTCCGCCGCGTTGTGCGGCGGAATCGACGTGGCCATGCCCACCGCGATCCCTTGCGAGCCGTTGGCCAGCAGGTTGGGGAACGCACCCGGTAAGACGATCGGTTCTTCGGATTGGCCGTCGTAATTGGGACGAAAACCGACTGCGTCCTCTTCGATGCCATCGAGCAGCAGACGCGCGACCTCGGTCAGGCGCGCCTCCGTGTATCGATAGGCAGCGGGATTATCGCCGTCGACGTTGCCGAAATTGCCCTGGCCGTCGATCAGCGGATAGCGCGAAGCGAAATCCTGCGCCAAGCGCACGAGCGCGTCGTAGATCGCCTGATCGCCGTGCGGGTGGAAGTTGCCCATCACGTCGCCGACGATCTTGGCCGATTTCTTGAAGGCTGCGTCGGGATCAAGTCTTAGCAGGCGCATTCCGTAAAGGATGCGCCGGTGCACCGGCTTCAATCCGTCGCGCGCGTCCGGCAGCGCGCGGCCGGTGATGGTGGACAGCGCGTATTGCAGATAGCGCTCTTCGAGCGCCTCGCGCAGCGCGATCTCTTCGACGCCGTCGGCGGGTGGAGGAATCAGTTGTTTGCCCATGACAAAGAGTTAATGCGCGCGCGCGGAATGAACAAGCGATGAATGCGCCAGCCAGCATCCGTTCGGGATCGATCCGCTAGAGTTGCGTGCAATGGCGTTGGTCGTCGCAACGCGGGGTGATCCGGAAACCCGGATCGGCGGATGCAACGCGGCGCGGCCGGCCAATCTCGGACCGCGATCGGCGGTCGCCAAGCGTCAGAACATCGGAGGCAGCGGGCCAGCGCCTCCGCAAACCGAGGAGTGGAACATGCGTTCGATCGTGATTGCTGCCGTGGTGGCAGCGGGAGTTGGTCTTGCCGCCGCGGCGCCGAGCTTCGCCGCACCCGTGAACGGGCCGGCGATCGGCAAGGCCGCCACCGCGAGCCATGTGGTGAAGAAGGTGCATTGGCGGCACTGGCGGCATCACCACCGCTATCACCGCTACTACCGCTAACGCGGGAGCGCGCGGTGCTTCCCCTCTCCCCGCGCAAGCGGGGAGAGGACAATCGTAGGAGCGGTGTAGTTAGCCGGTGTCGTCCCCGCGAAAGCGGGGACCCATGCTCCGTGTACTCTCGATATGACAAGGCGCATGGGTCCCGGCTCTCGCTCGCTTCACTCGCTCGGCCGGGACGACAGCAAAGCATTACTCCCGCAACACCGCGGCAATGAAGCTTGCGCGCGCCTCGGCGAAGCAAAGCCCGCGCGGCTCGAGCACGTGGCGCCGAAAGAAGAAGCCGGTGAGCGCAAACGCGTCGACGATGTCGTGCGGCATGGCGGGGTCGGCGCCGCTGTCGGCGAGAAACGCCGGCAGGCGCAACAATTTGTCCTTCCACGGCTCGCCGATTTGGCGCGACACCGCGCGGCCCGACTTCGGCGACACATAGACGAGATCGTTCGCGTCGCCGCCGCCGGCGCAGCTCGCAAGGTCGAGGCCGAAGCCGAGCTCGGCGAGCAGCTCGAGCTCAAAGCGCGCGACGTTTGTTGCCGCATGGCGCGGATCGAGCAGCCGCTCGAGCACGTCGCTGAGCCGCGCGTGCAGCTGTGGGTGCGGATCGCGCTCGGGCAACAGCCGGCACAGCGCCGCCAGATGGGTCATGCCGTAGAGCGCATGGGGAACCGGCAGGAACGAGGCGGCGCGCAGGTCGATGCCCTCCACGGTGTAATGGCCGAGATGCTCGTCGAGGCGCGCACGCCAGGTGGAGCTGAGCCGGTTGCCCGGCTGCAGCACCGGGCGGAGCCGCGCGCCGGCGCCGCCGCGCACCAGGCCGAGGTGACGGCCATGGGCCCGCGTCATCAGCTCGAGGATGGCGTTGGCCTCGCCATGGCGGCGCATCCCCAGCACGATGCCTTCGTCGGTCCATTGCATGGTGAGGGCGCAGGTAGCTGCTCCGAGCGGCGGGAGCAAGTCGTGGGGGCGGCTCGAATGCCGTAGGGTGGGTTGAGCGAAGCAAAACCCACCGTTTGAGGGTGCCGCAAGTCAGCCGGTGGGTTTCGGCGCCATAGCGCGTCCTTAAGGGCGTTCACGCCCGTCTTCGACGGGCTATGGACGCGCGTAACCGCGCTGATGGCGCGCCTCAACCCACCCTACGAATGGTCAAACTGCTTCGTCGGGAAGGTCGTCGGGAAGCGGGACGCCGTCCACCGCCTCGGTGAGCTCATAATAAAGTGTCTTGTACGTGAGAAAAATCGCGCCCACGTTCTTCATGCGTGCAAGCGCTGCATCCACGTTGGGCGAAGCGGAGAACAGCAGCTCCTCCACCACGTAAACCTCGTAGCCGAGATCGAGAAGGCCGAGGCAGGACTGCAGCACGCACACGTCGGTTTCGCAGCCGGCGACGATGACCTGCTTCTTCTTCAGGCGGCGCAGGTAATTCCTGATCGCCTTTTCCTTGGTCAGATCGAAAAAATCTTTTTCGAAAAATTCCGCGCGGCCGTCCAACTCGCTTTTGAGTGCCTTAGGCAAGCCGCCCTTCCGCTCGATAGGCCGCTCGAGCGTCGCGACGATGGGGATTTGGAAGCAGCCGAGCAGGCGGGCAAAGTTCGCCATGTTACCCTCGATGCCGGAACGGCGGTCGGCCACGGCGGACAGGAAGAACTCCTGCACGTCGATGAGCGCAGCCCAGCAGCGATCACGGACGATGCGTTTGCTCATGGCTGAGTGCCGTCGCCGCGCGAGCCGCGAGCTCCGTCACCCTCTCCCCGCGCAAGTGGGGAGAGGGAAACAGCCTGCGGCTTCCACGCAGCCAAAATGAAGCACCTAATTTGCGCTTAGCGGTGCATCTCGGCGGTCACGGTCGTGCGCACCAGCGACGCGACATCCGAATACGTCGAGATGATCGGCGCGAAAATCCGGTGTCCCGGCGTCTTTCTCATAATGAGGTCGCGCAGGACAAGATAATCCATGCCGGTGCTCAGGAAACAGCGGATCGCGTCCTCGGGCGTTTCGACGATGGGCTCGCCCTTCACGTTAAACGACGTATTCAACAGGACCGGCACGCCCGTGATCGCATCGAATTCCTGCAGCAAACGGTAAAGGCGCTCGTTCTGCTCGCGGCGAACCGTCTGCACGCGGGCGGTGCCGTCCACGTGGACGATCGCCGGGATCCTGTCACGCCATTCCGGCCGCACCACCTCGGTCAGCAGCATGAACGGCGATTCGCGGTGCTCCTCGAAAATCTCGTGGGCCCGTTCGGCCAGCACCACCGGGGCAAAGGGCCGGAACGCCTGCCGGTGCTTGACCCGCTTGTTGACTATGTCCTTCATCTGCGCCTTGCGCGGATCGGCCAGGATGCTGCGATTGCCGAGGGCGCGCGGGCCGAACTCCGAGCCGCCCTGAAACCAGCCGAACACGTTGCCCTCCGCCAGCAGACGCGCCGTTTCCCGGCAGATATCGTCGCTGCGCCGCGACTTCGCCTGCAGGCGAACCTGATTTCTGTTCGCGGCAGCGCGGACCCGCTTATCGTCATAGGCCACGCCGGTATAGGCGTGGTTCATGACGAATGAGCGCTGGTTTTTCTGAACCGCCAGGTAGCCGTAATAGGCACAGCCGATCGCGACGCCGTCGTCGCCGGCCGCCGGCTGAATCCAAATATTCTCGAATC
>Ga0306926_10007948_pt1 | contig 11550 bp, 8 predicted proteins | sample flu12Cox44000178_FD_203759 | JGI IMG/M metagenome (GOLD analysis project Ga0306926, IMG submission 203759) | Lab enrichment of tropical soil microbial communities from Luquillo Experimental Forest, Puerto Rico - flux8day.12C.oxic.44.000.178 (v2)... | ecosystem: Environmental > Terrestrial > Soil...
TGCGCTCTACGTAGGGTCCTGGCTTTTCAGGATCGCCGACCAGGATCGCCTGCTTCCAACCAGGCAGTCCTTTGATGTCTACCCAATGCAAACCACCGGGCATTACGGTAACGGGTTGACTCTGTGCAATGGCGCAAGAAGTAACCGCGAAAAAGACGCCGCCGACAACACCAAGAAGCGCACGTTTCACATTCCCCCCTTTGGCCCATTGAGCTCGCCGGTGAGCATGTTGCAATCTGTAGGGGGCGTCAAGACCACTCGTTCAACCCGGACCCGTTGACGATGGGCCTTGCCGCGGTTCGCCCGTGCTTGGTGCACACAAGCGCTTGGAGAATTTCTGCTGTTCTCAAACAGGAAGGCAGGAAGTCCTAGGGAATCCTTCGACGTCCAGCCTGCAAACAACAGCAATGAGCAGAGCACCGCAGCGGCGCTCGTTGCGCGCTGCGCCGCATGCACGCAACGAGCGCCCTACGAGTACGGCGTAGAAATAAAACAAATCCCCCGCAACGTCCGCTGCGGGGGACCGGATGTCAGCCTGAATGCGTCAGGGCACCGGTACGAAGCGCACCAACGAACCCGTGGTGTCGCAAATGGCGCCGCCGGCAACCGTGTTCGTGCCCGCGTTACGCGGCGCTGCCAGCACGGCGGCGAGATCGATCACCGCGAGGCGGTTCGGAGGCGGGCCGAAGCTGCTGCTACTGGCAATCACCGCGTACGCCTTGCCGTTGTTCGGGCTCGTGTAGGCCGTGATCGTGTGCGGGTCGAGCCCCGCGTTCACCCCGCAGATGCCCGTCACGTACGCGAAGTCGGTGATATTCGGCGTACCGCTGCCGGAGGCCGACGGAAGCTGCAGCACCGCGAACGAGCTGCCGCCGAACTCGCCGGTCACGATCGCGAGGTGGCTCGTTCCCGGCGCCACCGTCACTGCCGATGCACCTGCGGAGAAGAACGCTCCCGTGAGCCCCACTTGCTGACCCGGAGCGCTCCACGTCTTGAGCGTTCCATCGAACGTCGCTTGGGTGAGGTCGGTGATGAACACGGTGCTGGTGAACTCGCCCACCGATAGCGCGATGCCCGTCGTGCAGTCCTCGGCCGCGGAATCCAGCTCGAGGGACGGCGTTATCGCACGGCCGAACTCCGTCTGGAGGACACCGGTGGCCGAATTGAACTGCACGAGCGGGTAATTGCTCTGCTCGTTCGGCGACAGGATATAGCCACGCGTCGGATCGATCGAGATGTTCTCCGATATCTGATGCGTCATCGGGAACGGCGGGGAGAACGTCCCGGTCTGCAGGCTCATCACCTGCAGGGCCGAGCTGCTCGGGCTCGGTGTGAAGCCCATCGCGATCACCGCCTCGTTGGTCAGCGCATTGACTGCGACACCGCAATTATTGCAATGGCCGCCCGAGAAGAAGGCTAACGCATTCGAACTGCTGTTGGTTGTGCTGATCAGGCCGCCGGCAAGGCTGTCGAGCATGTAGACGCCCGTGCCGTTGTCGACGCACACGGATTTGCCCGTGGCTGGATTCGCGGCGCATGAGTTGACGATCGCTGTGGTCGCGATCGACACCGGCAGACCCGCGACCGGCGAGCCTTCAAGTTGCACGACGCGAATGCCCGTCATACCGCCCTCCCACGCACCGCGTGGCACGATCGCCGTGACCGGACCCGGATTCACTGGAGCGTTGAGGCCGAGCGAGCTCGTCGGCACGCACGCGGACAGTGTCGGGTTCGTGTGCGTCACCTTCACCTGCGAGCAATTGCTGCTCGTGAAGTTCGCGTCGCCGGGGGCGTTGTCCATCAACGATACGAAATAGGTTGCCGTGGCGAGCGTGGAGGGCAGCACAACCTGCACACGTCTACTCGTGCCCAAGATCGTCTTCACGCTCGTCCCAGGCGCGGTGGCAACGGATGCACCTCCGCAGGTCAGCGAGAACGTCGCAATCACGTTGGACGGCGTGATCGTCCCCGACGGGAAGCCCGAGCCGTTGACGTTGACGTTGGTCACGCCGGCCACGCCGTTGTCGGGGGTCGTGGCCACGTTGAGATTCACCGCAGCCATCGCGGTGGCTCCGAACGCGAACCCAAGCACGCCCGCGACGAACGCCGCGCCCCGTCCGCGGCGGCTCCGACGCGCCGCCGTTGCGTTCATGCGATACCTGCATAGGCACGCGACCGCGAGCGCCAGTGCGAGCAAGGCTAGCGTCGGCGGCTCCGGCACCGGCTTCCCGGCCGGCGATGCGAAAATTATCGCGAAGTCGCCGTCCTCGAGCGGGGCTCCACCGGGGCCCCCGAAGGAGGCGCTGAAAGCGGGGTTGATGGTCGCCGTCGACCCGTCGTTCAGCGTGATCGAAAGCGGGCTGAAGTCGCCGGTCAGTGTGAAGCCGACCGGCTGCGGATTGGCGCCCCCGACCGGAATGGGGGAGCCGTTAAACGAGAGGCCGTCCAGCGACAGCGAGAAGTAGCTGGAGCCGAAGCTCGTCGACGATCCGTCGCTGAAATCGACATGCAGCGCGAGGCTGCCGAGACTGACGGACGTGGTCACCGGAAATGTGGTGTCCGGGAAGATGCTGCTGTTGGGACCGGTATTGTTGGTAATGTCGAACGCGCCGAAGCTACCCGGCGCAAGCAAGTCCCACGATACGAAGCCCATCGCTATGGGGCCGGCCATGGCGGATGGCGCCGACGCCGCGACCGCGAACAGTGCGAGCAGGCCGGCCAGCACGTAACGCCGGAAGAGTTTGCTCATCGATTTCCCCTCAGTTGAGAGCAGCAGATCTCGCTGGAGGGCCGTGCATTAGCGCGGTCGCGGCGACATGAGTGCGGAAATCATTGCACGCAAGTGGCGTGCCGCGCTGTAGCATGTCTACTGTTATGTTCTGATTAACCATGACAAATTGTCGTCGACACCCTAATGAAACAACTACGAGCGCCCGGAGCCCATTGGGGTTTGTAAAATTTAGCGACGCATGACCGGCCCTGGCGGTCGACGCGGAGCTGCACGCTTCCAATGAGCGGCCGGCTACGACCGGGCAGAATCGTCAGAAGAGTCTCAGCACCCTGTCAGAAACCGTCGGGTGTCGAGCAGGTCGTCGGGCAATGCCCCCACGAGGGGCCTGATAAGGGGCGGCGCCATGGCATCTCCGGAGGGTGCCCCCATGAAGATCGGAGCCACGAATCATCACGCACTCCCGCGCGTCCCGGTCCGACCGAGCGCCGAAAAGCGGTGATACGGTGCCGGCAGCGCTGTGGTGCGGCCTTTAGTGCCTTCAATTCATGTGGCACCCAATCCGACGATATGCTTGTCGATGAAAGCAGTTTCGGGGCGAGTAGACGGCCGCAGATCCGGGGTGACTGCTTCGTTTCCGTACTTCAGGACGACTCTACCTTTCGTTAGCGCATGAACGTCCGCGTAACACGGGATAGCGTTGCCGCGGGTGACGACATCGACGCGCCGCATACCCGATCATTTTCGTTCCCCGATTCGTTGTCGATGCTGCAGCTCGTCTCAGCTATTGTCGCTGAGCGGTATCTCGCAAGCATCATCGGTAACAAAGCCACGTGGTCGGTAGTTTCGGGTATTCCACTGGCGGTCGTGGCACAGCAATGGTCGACACCGCGGGCTATCGGATGGCCAGAGCCTGTATTGTCGGATCTCGACTGGCGGGAGGGAGTGTTGTGTGTGCATTTCAACTACCACACGCAGCTTGACCCCGAGTTTGTACTCCAAGTCCTAAAAGACTTACGACTGCATGCGCCCTAACATCGCGTTCAATCGGACGCGTCGCCGGTGGGCTTTGCGTGTTGGGCTTGCTGGTCAGTGATGCTCTCCACGGATACCGGGCGCTTGCTCGACAATCCGGTATGGTCTTGCCTGACGACCCGTCACGCGCATCTCGCCCTCGGCGGGCAGTTCGCGCGCCGCTATCCAGCGGACGTCTCACCGATCGCAGGAGTCCCAGGCCTTAGCCACGCGACTATTACGGCTCTCGAGGAGGTGGTCGCGATCGGTGACGACGTGGGAATACCCGGGCCGTTTGTCCCCGTGCTGCCCGACAACTGGCAGACGTTGTACGAATCGCGCGTCACTCAGATGATTCGCGCCGCCTCCTCGCTGCTCCCCGAAGGCGACGTCGAAATCTCAGCGCTGGGTCCAGGCGATGTAGCCGAAATGTTGGCCTTGGTCGACCTGACGCGCCCGGGACCATTTCGACCGCGGACTATTGAGCTTGGCCGCTATATCGGCGTTCGTGAACGCGGGCGGCTCGTCGCGATGGGCGGTGAAAGGATGTGGGTCGACCACTGTCGCGAAGTGAGCGCCGTTTGCACCCATCCCGACGCGCAAGGCCAAGGTTACGCGCGAGCTCTGGCGGCGAGAGTGGTTAACCGGATGTTGCGAGGCGGCGAGATACCGTTCCTGCACGTAGAGGGCCAGAACCGGCGGGCGATCGACCTCTATGAGTCTCTCGGCTTCGCTCGCCGTACCGAGTTTCCGCTCTTCGTGGCGAAGAGGATTGGCTAGGCAGCGGTAGATCTTCAGTGCAGATGCATCGGTTCTAGCGCGGCCCAACATCTCGCTCAACCGGACCCGAGGGGTCCGAGACTGGCGCGGTCTTGCCCTTTCTGCGCTAAGCGTTTTCGCCTTCACCTAGCGATACGGAGCCCGGGCGCGTTGCAACCCTTTGGAAACCTCGCGCTCTCTTCCGGTCGCGCGCGGACTCCAACACTATCCGTTCCGGAGCGAAACTAATGGAGCAAGCGATGAAGCGCGATGAACGGATAGCATCGTCGAACGGCCTCCAGACGGCCGCGGCGGGCCTCCTGAGCGCACCGGCGGTGCTGCTGAGCTGTCTATTGAGCGCTCTTCCCGCATTCTCGCAAACGCAAGCGGCGGTCGAGTATTACTATCCCGACTGGGACTACTACTTCGAGACGTCTTTCCCCGATGAAATCGCCGTCCTGGACGGAGGTGCGTTCGGCGGCGTATGGAAGCGAACAGGTCAGACGTTCACGGTCCGGCCGCAGCAGCTCGCCGGAACATCTCCGACGTGCCGATTCTTCAGCACGTCGTTTGCACCGAAGAGCTCGCACTTCTATACGCCGTTCGACGCCGAATGCGCGACGGTGAAGAACAACCCAGACTGGCAATACGAGTCGATCGCGTTTTATTTGCAGCTCCCGGACGGCGCGGGCATGTGCCCCGCCGGCACGAAGACGCTCTATCGCCTCTACAACAACGGCATGGGGGGCGCCCCGAACCATCGCTACACGACGAGCCCCGTCATATTCAATCAGATGAAGGCGGCCGGCTGGATCTTCGAAGGCAACGGCAACACGGGTGCGTTCGCTTGCGTTCCGGTGTTCGATGGCCAGGGGTTGTGGACCGGCAAAACGGCGACGGGCGTCGCGCTCTACGGCGTTATCCTCGACGACGCCTCGTACTATTTTGTCTACGTCCTTGTGGGAAGCAATACGTTCGACGGCTTTGTCTACGGCACGGCGACGACCAGCGCAACCGGCCAGTTCAACTCGTCGGACGGAAGAAACTATTCACCGCTTCGCGGCGTCTTTCCCACGACGCTCGCCGGTCCTTACGTCCCGAAGACTTCGATGAGTGGCACCATTTCATCATCGCTCGGCGACGACACCTATGCCCTCGCCTACGATTCGAACTATGAAACGCCGGCTAGCATTCCGCCGATCGCCGGTACTTATACGGGTGTGCTGGGGACGGTCGATGCGAGGATGAACGCCGTGGTCACGATCGACGCCACTGGCGTGCTCTCGGGAAACTTCTCGAACTGCTCGCTCGCCGGATCGGTGACACCACGCGGCTCGGTCGCCGTCTTCGATCTGTTGATCCAGACGCAAGGCGCCGCATGTGCGTTCGGCGGCAAGGTCCAGCACAGCGGCCTCGTCGCCTTTGATCCGACGGCCAACCGACTCTTTGTCCTGGCGCCCAATCCTGGGCGCAACAACGGCATCATGTTCGTCGGAACGAAGCCTTAGCGCTCGACGACCAAGGTTCTTCGCTCCGTCTTCGTCGCGCCGACGACTTCGATGCCCTTCGAACCGCAAATGTTCCCGAGACGGAGCGCTGCTGAAAAGTCGACGAGGCCCGGCAGCCCGGATGCGGTCAGCCGACCCACGACTTCGATGACCCAGAAGTCGGGGCTGCCGGAGTAGGCGAGCGGCTCCAGGGAAACGTGCAGGTCGGCCCACGGCTTGATGCCCGATACGACGAGCAGTCGCTCCCCTCGTTGCAGGTACGTGCTGAGCTCGATTAGATCGAAGTCGATCAGCCGACAGGACCGCGCGCAAGGCAGCGACTCGAACGAAGCGTACCCTTTCGCCATGCGATGCTCCCTTGTCGATCGGCGCGGTTCTCCATGCTATTGTGGAAGCGCTGCCCGGTTCCGGAGAAGGGGAACGGGGTATCCAAAGGGTTTCAACGGCGGTCCAGCGCCGGCGACCCATGTACAACGACGATGGCGTCACGAGGGAAACGCTCGCGGCCGAGTTGGATCGGATCTGCGAGAGCGTCGCATTCCGGCATTCGCACCAGCATCAGCAGTTCCTCCGCCACTTGATCGATTGCAAGCTTGCCGGGCGCCTTTCGGCCTTGCGTGAGATCGCGCTCGCGATCGATTTCTTCCGCAGACCCGCGAGTACCTACGATCCGAAGGTAGACGCCGTCGTGCGTGTCGAAGCGGGCCGGCTGCGCCAGCGGCTCGATCGCTACTACCACGGCGAGGGCGCGGGCGCGCCGTTCGAGATCTCGTTGGCGAAGGGAAGCTATCTGCCGATGTTCCGGTTGCGTGCCGCCGCTGCGACAGCAGCCGGCGCGCTGCCGTGCGTCGCCGTTCTGCCGCTTCAGGCGGCAACGGTGGAGCAAGCCGATGTGCAGTGGGCCGCGGCGCTTGCCGAAGAGATCTTGCAGACGCTCTCACGCTTGCCGCACGTTCGTGTCTTACGGCCGGAATCGTCGGTCGCAGCCGATGTAGCGACATCGCCTCACAGCGCGCGCACGCAGCTCAAGGTGATGTGGATCGTTTGTGGCCGTTGGCTCGATGGCGCGAGCCGAAAATTCGCGCTGGAAGTAGTCGACACATCGACCGACGACAGGCTGTTGTCGGTATGCATCGATCCCGCTGCAACCGACGCGCTTGCACTGCACGCCCGAATTCGTAACGAGCTGCTTCACTGCTTTGCCGCGCTCGCCAAGACTCGCCACGGCACCGAATCCGACGCAGCGCCTCGCCTCACGCCGGCTTCATCGACGCGGGACCTCGAGGCCTTCGACCTCTACCAGCGCGCACGCTACCTGCTGAGACAGCGCAATCAGGCGGTGCTCGGCAAGGCGATCGGACATCTGGAAAGCGCCGTGCATGCCGATCCGAGCTTCAGTATGGCGTGGGCCGAGCTGGCCGCCGCGTACGTGAGACGTCGGCAGCTGGTGTTCGACGTCGTGGAGCGCGATCCGGGTCCCGCTCAGCGCGCCGCGCAGCGCGCGATCGAGCTCGACGCCAACTGCGGAACCGCGTATGCGATTCTGGCCGGCATCGCTTATGCGGCCGAGTTCGATTGGCCCAAGGCCGATGGACTCTTCGCACGGGCGCTCGAGGCCAGTCCCCGTGACCTCGACGTTCGTCGCACGTTCGCCAAGTTTCTTATGTTCAGTGCGCGCTTCGACGAGTCGTTGCGCGAATACGACGTCCTCCAGGCCCTCGATCCGATCGATCCTGAAACCCGCTGTGACAAGGGTGCGCTGTACTTCTATTCGCGTCACTATGATCGTGCGGAGACGCTACTCACGCAGGCGATCGAAATGACGTCGCAGGACGTCTATGCGTGGCTGCTCCTTGCCGACACGTACGCGCAATCGGGCCGCCCGCGCGAAAGCCTCGAGGCCGCGAACCGGATGCTCGAGATCGCGCCGACCTACCCGAATTCGCACGTTTATGCCGCCCGCGCGTTGCAGATGTTGGGCAGAGAAGCTGAGGCCGCCGTAACGATGAAACACGCGCGGGAGCGCTTCGGTGCGTCGATTACGGATTATGAGGAAGCGATGCTGTACATCGCTCGCGGCGATGCGCAGAGCACGCTCGCGTGTCTCGAGCGCTGCGCGCTACGCAAGGACAATGGCGCGCATTGCATGGTTGTTGATCCTACCTTCGCGTCACTGTATTGCGACGCGCGATGGCGCCCGATGCTCGCGCGCGCCGGTCTGCCCGACTTTTCGTTCCGGCTCACGGGCGCGGCGAGCGAACAGTGACGGGAAAACCAACCGTGGATTTTTCGTCGCCGCAAGGCAGATTCTCCACCGTCATCATGCGGCGTGCCCGACCGCGCGAGCGCTGTTGGGATAGTCCGGCGCATTGCAATTGAAATGTGCCCGACACACCGATACGCAATTCACCGCCTATCGTGGGGGTAAGCGTCCCATCACGCGGCAGCGACGGATCTCGCCGACCCGGAGCGCCGTGCGCGGCCCACGCCGGCGGATGCGAAGGCGATCACACCTTGCGTTCGTCACCACACCGAGTGCGTCGGCAAACAATGACTCCTATTGCAATCACGCTGGTCGTTTTTGTATGCGTCTTTGGCGGGGCGCTGCTCGGCATGTTCCTTCGTACTGTTGTTCCGGAACATCAATTCAATGAGTCCACGATGGACGTCGTGAAGCTCGTGACGGGGCTCATCGCTACGCTTGCCGCGTTGGTTCTCGGCTTCTTGGTCGCTTCGGCGAAAAACTCGTTCGACGCGGTGAACGAAGCCGCGAGGGAGGCGGCCACCAAGATCGTTCTTCTGGATCGTGTCCTCGCGCAATACGGACCCGAGACGAAAGATGTCCGCGAAATGCTTCGACGAGACTTTGCTGCCCGGGTTGAGGAGCTCTTCTCCAGAGACCCGTCCCGACGTGAAGGACTGAAGTCAGTCGAGGCAACCGCCGCGATGGAGGGGCTTCAGCAGAGGCTTCGCGCACTCTCGCCACAGGATGAGGTCCAACGCTCGCTCAAGTCGCGCGCGCTAGAACTGAGCGACGCTGTCGCACAGACGCGCTGGGTGATGATCGAGCACGAGGAGAACACGATCCCAACACCATTCCTGGTCGTGCTCATACTCTGGCTTGCCGCCATGTTCACGAGCTTCGGACTATTCGCCCGGCGTAATGCCGTCGTAATCCCGGTGTTGTTCGTAGGGGCCCTGTCGCTCTCTGCTTCCATCTTCCTGATTGAGGAGCTGAACAACCCGCTCAAAGGTTCCATGACGATCTCGAGGGCTCCACTGAACACGGCGCTGGCCCAGCTAGGACAGTAGCCAAATAGCTCAACGACTTCTTGCCGTGTTGCCCAAGCGAGGTACGGCCATACTCAGTTTCCCATCCAGAAATTCCACAGCGACGATGACGCGCTCTGCGCGCCGACTGCGTAGATCGACTGACCAAGGCTGCGCCCGTCGATCATGGATGAGGCGCGGTCATAGTGAACTTGCGGGCTTCCCGCAAGATGCCCGCTCGCATAAGTCCCGCGGCCACCCTCGTAGGCGGCAACTTCCTGAAACCAGGTGGCGCTGAGATCTCCGCCCAAGGAAGCAGCGTAACCGAAGCCCCACTGCAGGCTATTGTCCGGATAGAACATGATGGTCCGGAAGGCGATGGCGTTGTGCATTCCCTGGAACACTGGCCACCACGCATTGAACGCGTCATAGCCGTTACCGCTGCCACCGGCCTCGTTCAATCGGTCGTAATAGGACGGAAGAACCTCGCAGGACATGATGACCCATGTCGCGAGCACGCCGCCACCTGCCGCCGCACCGTAGCCGGGATTCCCGCCCGTGCCGATGTTCACCACGTTCCAGAAGTCGGCATTGTTGCGCAACGTGGTGTTGATCAGCCAGTCGCCGTGCGGGACGGTGTAAGCCACGTTAACCGCATTCATGTAGTACTTCGACGACGGCCCCACGACCTCCCATGGCCAGGCTTCCACCCACTGCGTCCGAGTCACCGGGGGCAGCAAGCCCGGCAATATCGAATTCACGAAAGTGAGGCCGGCGAAGAAGTTGTTCGACATGCTCACATAGCCGCTGTCGTTGGGCCAATCGCGGTTGGCGTATTCGCCGAGCGTGATGTCGTCCGGTGTCGGAGATGCTCCGATGCCGCCACGGGGCAGCGTGGAGTTCGGGAGTTTCGCCGCCGCCGGCATATCGCCCTCCGGTTTTCCAGCGAGGTCGGGAATCGGCTCGCGCGGTTTGCCGATCGGAATGAATCCGGACGCCCGGATCGGCGAAATGTCCTTATCGACCGTCTGCACCGTCGCTTCGAAGTGATAGACCGGCTCCAGGTAGTTCCTGTTGTTGTCGTAATAGGCCAGTTCGACCTTGTCGACGAGCGCCGTCGTACCCTCCGTCGTCACGAGAGGACGCAGTTGGCGCAGGATGTCGTCGCGAACCTGATCCACGGTGATCTGAGGCTTGATACGTTCGCCGGTCGACGCCGTCCGCCAACGCCTCACTGCGCCAACCATCGTTCCGTTGGCGTCGAACGTCACCACGGCATGAGAGCCGATCCCGTAAACCCGATAACCGTCGGCATAGCGCACGGCGGGCACCAGGGTCATTAGATCGAGCGGTGGCCTTCCTTTGGTCGCGCCGCCGGGCTCCGGCCGCGTGGCCTCGCCGCCCACCACCGGGATCACTTCGGCGATCTGCAAGCGGGTTACGTCCTTGGGAATGAACTGCCGGTCCGCATAAATCGCTTCTGCCGCTGCTGTGGCGCGATCGGACGACAGGGGCCGCGTCTTCTCTGCGGTGCGAACGATCTCGCGCATGTTTGGAATGAATTCCGTGTCGCCACTCTTGAGATCGATGAAGGCGCGCAAGCCGCCTTCCTTGTCCTCCGCCACGGGCATGCGCAGGAGATAGGAATTCTGTTCGCGCCCGAGCCCGGGAAGTCCGGCTGCCTTGAGCCTCGCGTCCAGGAACGTCACGGGGGCGCCGGTCGGCACAAGCCGGAATACTTCCATATCCGGCGGCGGCGCCGGAATTTCCACGACGATCCGGATCGGCGGAGTTTGCGCGGGTGCCTGCGGTTTCGGCTGCGCCACCGGCGCTGTCTGCGCCGCTGCAGCGATTACAAATCCTGCTCCGTAGACAAGCGCGACTATGACGGCCGTCAGTTGGCCACCAGGCCTACGAGATGACATATCAACCTCCCCTCTGTTCATGGGACCGTTTGGCCCCGTCTTCGGCGGCGTGCTGTTCGGAGTGTCAACGGCTCCGATTCGGCCAGTCACCAGCCCCGCTCACGCGAGGCGCGGTATCCCCTCAAGCGAAAGATTGCACCCCGGTTTGTACTTGTACGCCTTGTCGACGACAGTGTGTGCGGCATGCGGAATATTCGACAGCCCCTGTCAGAACTGACAGGTTCCCGAATTCGGGGATCGGCGTCTAATTCGACCGCGAGGCTCGCGGCTGTCGCGGCTGATCCGCGATCTCAGCTAAGTGTTTCGTGGGTAGTAATGCGGGTATCGGAGGCACTGATGGCGAATG
>Ga0306926_10007949_pt1 | contig 11549 bp, 8 predicted proteins | sample flu12Cox44000178_FD_203759 | JGI IMG/M metagenome (GOLD analysis project Ga0306926, IMG submission 203759) | Lab enrichment of tropical soil microbial communities from Luquillo Experimental Forest, Puerto Rico - flux8day.12C.oxic.44.000.178 (v2)... | ecosystem: Environmental > Terrestrial > Soil...
GGTCTCGAGGTTCACAGGGTCGAGCGAGAGCACCGGGTCCGGCACGTTGTGGATCGGCTGCAGGTTCATGTCCAGGGGGTGGTTGAGCTGAAGCGTCACCTCGTCCTGGTACGAGAACGCCGCGGCCGGGGCGAGCTGCCAGAAGTTCGCGTTGTTCCACATGATGAGGACGTAGTAGTCCTCGTTCGTCGGCACGTTGATCTGGAACTGCCCCGGCCCACCCCACTGGTTGCCCGTCGTGATGGGGCCGGCGTCCGGGGCACCTGCCGGTGGAGGCGAGCCGTACCCCGGAACGCCGTTGATCCGGGTGGCCTTGTAGGCGTAGATCGTCGCCCCGCTGGTCGGGCCGTACTGCGCCGACGTGAACGTCCCCGAGATCGTCGGCGTGCTCACGAGACCGTCACCAAGTACCCCGCAGCGGTGAGGAGCTGGGCCACCGCCGCGGGGATCGTGTAAGTGTGGCCGCCGTAGAACTCCATGACCACGGGGTTGGGCACCCTGTAGGTCGAGCTGCCGAAGACCGACCAGTTCTGCGCGACGATGTTGTCCGGCGCCATGATCGGGTACGGCACGTTCGAGTTGGCGTTCTGCGGGGTCGGCGTGTCCTGCACGACGGTCCCGTCCGCCAGCACGTAGACGTTGACCCCCCGGACGAACGGCTTGTACCAGCGCCAGAGCCGGTCCTGGGGAAGCCCGGTCAGGCGGCTCCGGTCAGCGATCGTCGGCGGGGTGAACGTGTAGATGGCGAAGGGCTGCTCACCCGCGAGGGGTCCGAACCCCGTCGAGTACCCGGGGTGGAAGGGGCTGCCCATCTCATGCGCCCGCGATGATCGTGCCGATGAGGGCGAGGGCGGAGAGCGTGGCCGCGCCCTGGGCCGTGTACCTGACGGCGAAGTTCGTGGTCCCGGCGTTCAGCGCCTGGATGAACGTCACCTCGGCGGTCGCCTGGACGGGCTGCTTGCCCCCGATCCAGAGCACCTGCTCGGGCTTGGACCCGACGGCCACGACCGTGGCGCCGCTGATGTCGAGGCCGACCTGCACCTGATTGTTCACGGCCTGGGTGTCGATGTTCATGGAGAGGACGAGCTCTGCCGTCGTCGGGTCGTTGAGCGTGACCGAGCCGGTGACCGGCGGGGTGAGGTTCGTCCACGCCGCGTTGTTGGCGAGCGTGAACGGCCCCTGGTTGACGACGTTCCAGAACGGCGGGTGCGAGTCGTTCCAGAGCACGGTCACGATCTCGCGCATGTCGGCCGGGCTTATCAAACCGGCCGAATTGTCGGGGAGCAAGTTCAAGAGGTCCTGCAGCGTCGTCGCCATCTGGCTACGGCTCCGTGATCCCCAGCCTCCGTGCGGCCTCTGTGTCCCCCAGGTTCCTCGTCGCCAGCAGCCTGGTGCGAGCACGAGGCTGTGTGTCGCCCGAGCCGGGGTCGTCGGCGTCGTTGTCACCACCGACCGGACGGCTGTACTGGGTGTACCCGCCGTCGCGCATCATGTCGAACGCGGTGTTCGGGCAGGTGTCGACGGGGCTGCAGAACGCTGCGCGATCGTGGCTGTCGGTGAGCGCGGTGTCGAACCGGTCGATCGCCCCGGTCTTCTCGACGAGGCGCCGGGGCTTGTAGTCCTGGTGCTCAACGGCTTGGAGGTCGAGCGGCGGCTCGATCGCCTGGGTCCCTGACGGCCCGGTGTCCTGGTAGTTCTCCCGGGTCTCCTCGGAGCCGAGCTTGAAGGTGTCCGGTCCGCTCGATACCACCCCGGGGTTCGGGCGCGGCTCGACACGCGAGCCAGGCGTCATCAGCGGGCCGTTGCGCGGCGTCGGCGGCTCGCTCGCCGTCGGGTTCCTCGGCTGGCGAGGCGGGGGCATGGTGTCGCGGGCCATCAGAACACCGTCTCTGCGGGAAGCGGCGGGATGCACTCCACGTCATCGCCCGGGCGGTACTCGCTCCGGGCCATCTCGTGGGCGTTGGCGTCCCGGTAGTTCCGCTTGGTGGTGTTCAGCTCCGCTCCCCGGCCGCTCGGGATGATCTCTGCGCCCGTCGCGATCGGCGGGTCGGTCCACCCCTCCATCACCCGGTCCTCGCCGCGGACGTCGCCTGCGTGGCGGCCCATCTCGGAGTCGGTCGCGTTCGGCCCCTGGGGGGGCTGGCCGTACCCACGGTCAGGGGCGGGCGGGAGGTGGAAGCCCTCGCCGATGGTCTGGCTTGCCGGCTCGACCACGCACGCCTCGTCACGGACATCGGCGCGTCGGCCCATCTCCGTGTCGGTCGCCGGTCGGCCCTTGCGCTTCGGGTCAATCGTCATCGCCTCACCTCGATCGAAGGGTCATGTGGCCGGTTCCCCCTGCCGACCTCGCCAGTCTGTCGGTGTCTGGCGGCCCGGCAGGGGGTCACGACCATCTTCCACGAGCGGAGGAGCCCCAAGCTCGCCGACCGCTCGTAGGTGCCATCGCCGAGAAGCACGCTTCCTGCGGAGAAGTGGAGTCCTCGGCATCCGGTCTTCCTTGTTACTCGTTGATGGACGGTGGAGGACCCGGGTTGATGTCGCCCAGCGTGGTGGCCGACTCGATGCGCTGCATCGCGGCCTGACGGAAGATTCCGTACGCGCCGAGCCAGTACCAACCGAGCGGCACGAAGCGCCGCAGGTGGTCGGTGACCGGGCCGTCGATGATGTGGGGGACCGCACCGTTGCCGTCCGTGATCGAGTACGCCTTCGCCAGGGCCTGACGGCCGAGGATCAGCGTCGCGAAGACGGTGGTGGTGCCGTAGGCCCCGTAGTACGGGTAGCCGGAGAACTGGCCGCCCGAGGTGCCGCCGAACACAGGAGCGCGCGGCGACTCGACGAAGCGCACACCCTCGAACGTGCCGATCTCGCCCTGCCAGATGGCCGCGGGGTCGGCGTAGTTGTGCGGGTAGCGCCACGACGTGACGCTGGTCTCGTTCATCAGGTCGTACTTGGTCGACGGGTGGATGACCCCGGCGTAGTACCCGTCGAAGTCCTCCGTGTTCGCAGCACGGAGCTTGGCCTGCACGGTGAGGACGTCGGCGGACGAGATGAGCGAGCCGTAGTTCTGCTGACCGACGCCGTTACGGCCGGCGGTCTGCGCCGCGTTGATGGCGGCCTGGGTCGCGCCCTGTCCCGGTGAGTACCAGACGTTGGTGCCCCCGATGACCGCAGCACGAGCGACACCGTCGATCGAGACGCCGGCGTTGAAGCCGATGACGTTCGCGACGACGGGGTCGATCTCGACGAACGCCTCGCCACGGAGCTTCGCGGTCGTGATGATCGCGTTGCCGTACTCGGCGAGGGTGAGGACTACGACGGAGTCCGACAGCGGCTGCGCCTGCACGTCGAGCGACTCGTTGGCGAGGGCGGCGTAGACAGGCGGGAGGTCGTTGACGATCGTGAACTGGACCGACGCACCCGGCATCGACTGACGGGTCGGCTCCACGTCCGCGAAGTTGTCGTAGATCATCTGGGGTCGGAGGGCGAAGTACGCCATCCGGTCGTAGGCGGCCTTCGCGAAGTCCAGCGAAGTGCTGCCGGTGAAGATGTCAGGTGATCCTTGAGGCATGGTTCCTTCTCCCCGGAGGGATCAGGGCGTCAGCGCGTGCCTTTCGTGTAAATGCCCATCTCGGGGTGTTCCCGCTGGTACTTGTCCACGAGCTCCATCACGGCCTGCTGGCCTGCCCGTGACGACGGCTGCTTGTCGGGGAGGGCCGCGAGCTCCGCGTAGAAGCTCTGCCCCGCGTCAGGCTGGGGCGGTCCGCCCCCGCTCACAGTGCCCTGCGCTGCCTGCAGCCTCGCCAGCTCGGCCATGATCGCCGACTGGTCCTCGCTGCCTGCGGTGGCGGGCGGGGGTGGCTTCTCCTCGAACAACCCGTACTCCTTGGCCTTCGCCAGGATGGCGTCCGGGTCGGCGTCTCCCTTGTAGGCGTCCCTGAAGAGCGCCCCGAGTCCGTCCCGTGGGATCTGCGCCTCGGCCATCGCTGCCCGCATCTCCGCTTCCGCGGCGCGGTGCAACTGTTCCTCGTACTGCGCCCGCTGCTTGCGGGCGTCACGCAGCTCCCGACGGATGTTGTCGTCGAGAATCGCGCCCTCGAGATCGTCGTCGTCTTGAGGCATGGTCGCTCCGTTCTGGTGTACGCGCATCAGCCGGAGGGTCTGAGCGTGTCGACTTGTACGCAACGGGGTCGTCGGTCCCGCCGAAGGGGTTGAACGGCCAGCTCACCGGGTGCCCCCGGGCCAGCTCGCGCTCAAGGCGCACGGTACCACTAAGGACCCTGGCCCTCCGTGGATGCCGAGCCAGCACCCCGAACGCCCTTGGCCGTCGCCTCGAACCCACCGCCCGCAGAGAGGAACGCCTCGCGTGCGGACTCGGCCGTCCGGACCTGCTCGCGCGCCAGGGCCTGCGTGGTCCCCTCGTACCCCGGAACCATCGCGCCGAGGAGCTCCCGTGTCGTGACGTGGGGGGCGACCGCGCCGGGGGCGGTGGCGCGCAGGTACCCAAGGTTCGCGGCGGCGTCGATCGCCGTCGCCCCTGCGCCTGGGGTGTGGAGGAACTCAAAGTGGGCGAGCTCCATGGCCTGGGCCTTGCTGATCGGCCCGAGGCCGCTCGTCCGGGTCTGGGCGCCGAACTCGGCGGCTTGGAGCTGCTCGCCCAGGATCATCGTCGCGCGGTTGGGGTTGGCGAAGTACGCCGTCAGCGCCCCCAGGCTGTTCTTGACCCCGAAGTAGTGCTCGAACTGCCGCTTGACGAGCGGGTCGGCCTGCATGGCGACGGTGTTCAGGTCCTTCAGCCTCGCGTTGAACTCGATGGGCGAGACGTCGTGGGCCACCAGCTCACCGATCTCCCGCTTGGAGATGAACCCATGCGGCAAGGCGTACTTCGTGGCGAGGCCCATCATGGCGTGCTCGTAGGTGATGTACTGCGTCTCGCTCATCAGCGGCAGGCCCAGTTTGGCCCGGTCCTTCATCCCGGGGAACGCCGCGTCGTACTGGGGGGTCTTGCGGATGTCCGCGATGATCTGGTTGTAGTCCTCGCCAGCGACCGCCCGCTGGTAGACCCACTTCACCATCGCCGGGTCGCCCAGATCCCACTGGCGCATCGTGGCCTGCACCCGTTCGTACGCGCTGTAGACCTCGGCGTTGGTCGGGTTCCGAAGCGCCCGGTTCCCGAACCGGTCGACATAGACGGCGGTGTTGTGCTTGGGCGCAGTGGTCCCGGTCGCCGACGCGAGCCGCTCGCCTTGGGGCAGAGCCGTGAGCGGCGCACCGCCGCCCTGCTGGATCGTCTTGCCGAGGCGGTAGACGTAGGTCGCGAGCGATTGCGCGCCCGTCGCACCCACGTCGTAGACGAGTCCCGGCACCCGGCCCACCGCCTGGATCTCGTTCTGGGTGAGAGTGCGGACCTGGACCGGACCGCCGTTGCCGTTCTCGTCGGCGGCGATCACGAGGTTGTTGCCGAGGTAGATGACCTCGTGGCCGAAGTGGCCCTGCGCCCCCTGCTCGAAGATCACGTCGCCCGGTTGCAGCGAGCCGCTGGTCACGGGGACCATCCACTTCTGCTGCTGCCAGGTGGTCCGCGCCCCATCGACGCCCGGAACGTCGCCGACGCCCTTTTGGATCGCGAGTTGCACGAACTTCGAACAGTCCATCCACGACCCCTCGAACCCCGACGGCTGGCCGCGGTAGGCGAGGGCCTCGCGGAGGAACTCGACGACGTCGTTGCCGGGATCACGCGCCTTCGCCCTCCCACTCCCGGTGGGGGTGGTCGTTTGGCCGGTCGGGTGGCCGAGCGGGTTCCCGGCGTGCTGCTGTTGTGCCAGCGCCTCGCGCCGGTCCTCGGCGCGCGCGGCGGCGGTACCTGGGGCTGGCTCCGGTCCCTCAGCCACGTGGCTCGCCTCCCGAGAACGCGTCGTTCATCGCCTGGCTGAACCCCTGCGCCCGTGAGCTCGCGGCGGGTGAGTGGTCGAACCCCAAGCCCGGCTCACTCACGAGGTAGAGCTTGAACTGGCTGAGGGGCATCAAGGTCGGCCGACCGGTCTTCTGATCGACGGTCCCGTCCAGCACGTGCATCCACATCGGGTCGGTCCAGTCCGGCTCGGTGTCATCACCGAGCGTCGCCTTGGCGATCTGCACGTAGGGGTCGACGAGCACGCGCGGGGCGAGGCCCTGGGCGATCTGTGGGGCAAACGTCGGGAACATCCCGGTCGCGATCTGCTTCGCGTACTCGAGGTACTGATCCTCGTGCCCCTTCCACGCCTTCGCTGCCTCGTCGGAGATGGGAACGAGGTAGTCGGCAGCGATCTGGTCGACGCTGCGACCCTCCTCGCCTTGGGTAGGAGCCTCGGGCTTCTCGCTGGGCGGCTTGGCGCCTGCGGCTGGTGGCTTGGCCGCGCCCTCGGTCGGCCCGACGTCGGCTGGCGCGGGCGGGAGCGACGTGTCCGGCGGCTCGTCGGCAGCGGCCAACTGCTCGTCGAAGTCCAGCCGGGGTGGCCTCGAGGGGACGAGCTCATCCGCCAACGAGCTGCCCTGACACGGTGTACTCCGCCGCGAGCGGGCGGAAGACGCTCGAGATCGTGTACTGCAGACGCTGGCCGATCGCCTTGGCCTGGTCCTGGGGGATGCCCCACTCAGGCGGGAACGTGTACTTCCCCTCCTCGATCTGCGTGAGCTTGTCGTTCCACCAGGACACGGTAGTGCTGTACCCGTACCCGCCCTTGTTGGGCGACGCCAGGTACGCCCGCAGCGTCCCGGCGGTGAAGTACGACGAGAGCTGTGCGGCGACGTAGATGCTGTTGTCCAACACGCTGTTGCCCCCGTAGTGCGAGTCGAGCGCCATCGTCTCGAACTCGTGCATGGTCGTCTCGCGCCACGCCTCCGTCTGGTGGCTGTTGTAGTACGACGCGTACTGCGGCGCGATCTTCAGGAACTGCTGCAGGTACGACGGCCGGCCGGTCGAGTGGGTCCCGAAGTACTCCTGGTAGAGGGGATACGTGTCGGCGTTCGGTCCGAGCCTCGCCGCGTTCTCGTCAAAGTTCTTCCACAGCACGTCGTAGACGAACGCCTCGCCGCTGGCGTTGACCATCGCGTTGATGTACTGCTGCGGCGAGTCCTTGTGGCGCAGCCCCACCAGCCCCAGCGTGTTCGCCGACCACTGGCTGTACCCCGCGGTGCGGTCGCCCGGTGGGGTCAGCGCAGCCGCCGCGCTCGGGTACTTCCCCACCATGTACGGGTTGGTCAGCGCGAACTGCACCCCCGGCAGCGTGTCCGCCCACGTGCCGCCCTCCACGGTCTGGGATCTGGACACCGGGATCACGACCGCCCACGGGAAGTGCTTGTGGAACGCGTCGTCGGCCTTGGCGACGTCGCCGTTGAACTTCTTGAGGAGGCCCCGGTACGCCGTCTGCAGGTCGGGTGCGGCCTGACCGAACGAGATCGAGAACGGCGACATGGCACCGAGGCCCATCTTCACGACCCAGTTCCAGACGGTGTGGATGTTCATGTTGTCCAGAAAACTCTGCCGCCACGCCGGGTCGTCCCACTGCTGGGAGAACTTCGCGTACGTGAGGAACAGCCGGACCTCGCCGGGCGTCGAGTGCGCCGGGAGCGTGATGCCCCCGCCACCCGGCCCCTCCGGGTGGAAGTACGCCGTGTTCCCCGTCCCCGGCACGTTCGCGTACGAGTTGTAGATCCTCGTCATCTCGCCGAGGATCGCCGCCTCGGCGACCGAGTCCAGCACGGTCTGGTACGAGCTCGTCACCCCACCGAGACCGCCCCAGCCGAACTCCGCGCCGCCCGCCCCGAAGATCAGCTCGACGATGTGCTGCAGGATGCTGTTCGGCAGGGCCGCCAGCACGAGTGGCAGTTGGTTCGAGACCTGCCCGCTCACCTTGTTGTTGAGTCCCCTCCACCAGTCCGGCCCCAGGAGGCTGTGGAGGCCGAAGTGGCCGATGTTCAGGTCGAACCCCTGGTACCCCGTGAGCATCGAGAGGTCCTCGATGGCCCGCAGCGGGAACGACGCCACGGGGCCGGCCTTCGGGGTCACCATCGCGAGGATCCGCTGCCACGGCGCGCTGCCGGTCGCCGAGTCCTCGGCGTTGGGGATCGGGTTCATCGACTGGGTCGAGTTGAGCATGAACAGGAGGTTCAGGCCGTAGAACGAGTACGGCGACGTCAGGTACGCGACCCCGTTGCGCGTCAGGCTGGCGATCCCACGGTTGATCCCCAGCATGAGCTTGATGTACTGCTCGAACGCGCCGGGGTTCTCCTGCCAGAGCCGGCCGACCCTGCGCCACGCCTGCATCTGGGCGAAGTAGAACGGCGCAACCACACGGGCGGCCTCGTCCCACACCGTCTTGTCGAGCGGGTTGTGGATGTACTGGACCATCTTCTGCACCGCACGGATCTTCGCGAGCGCGTCGGCCTGCGCCTGGGTCATCTCTCCGTCGCGCACCGCGCCGCGCAACAGCGCCCGCTGGTCGGCGAAGTCCAGAATCCACGTCGCGTCGCGCGAGAGGTTGTTCACCATCGGCCCGAAGATGTGGTCCTGCATCCACCCCGTGACCCCGTGGACCCACTCCTTCGACGCCTTCTTCACCGCCGTGGTGACCGGCCCGGAGACCATGTTGAACGCGTCGGCCGGGACCCCGCCGTGCACGTCCGCCTGCCACGCCTGCCAGGAGCCGGGAACGGAGCGGTCGATGATCCGCTGGGCGCCGATGAGGTCGATGTACCGACGCTCGGCATCGAGCAGCCCCGCGTTCTGCGAGGCCCAGAGGCTGTTCTCGGCCATCGGGGACCCGACGACGAACCCTGACGTGCGCTTGCCGAGGATTGCGGCGTGGTCGAGCCGCGGGTCCCCCGTCGAGGTGAACGTGCCGTGGACACGGTCCGAGACCGCCGGGTGGAACGCGCGGTCGAAGTAGCGGATCTTCTCGCCGTAGTTGTCGATGAGCTCGAGACCGGTCGCCTGTGCCGCCATCTCCGCTTGACGCCAGTTGCCGGTCCGCTTGTACTCGTCCACCCAGGACTTCAGCAGCGCGCGATCCCAGTCCGACCGCTCGAGCGCGAGCGCGCGCAGCCACCGAGCCTGGATGAACCCGTGCGCCGTGTTCGGGTACTCCTGGAAGTTCTTGGAGAGGGCGTAGCGGACCTCTGCGCTCGACTTCGTGTACCCGATGTTCTCGTGCATCGCTTGGACCGCGGCGTCGATCGCGCCGGGTCGCCGGTTGTACTGGGTGATGTCCGAGGTGTGCTGCGAGCGCACCGCTGGCGGCGAGATGTGGCCCTGCTCCATCCAGATCGACGCGGCCGCCGCGTCCATCAGCTCGTTGAACCGAGGACCGGCGAAGGACCTGGCGAGTCCGCGGTTGAGCCCGAGCCGGAACGAGTACAGCGCGGCGGTGAGGTGCCACATCTCTCTCGACTCCGGGATCGGCATGTCGTTGCGGACGAAGTACGTGGCGGCGTAATCGCGTGTCTGGGCGATCACCGCCTCCTGCTCCGCGGTCGTGGCCGTGCCCTTCTGGGCCTTCTCCATGTAGCGCGCAAGCCGTCGCCCGGTCTTCGTCGGCACCCACGTGAGGCGGCCGCCCCGCTCGATGACCGCCTGGCGGAGCTTGTACTCGGTCTCGCCCGAGGTCCCGATGAAGTGCGAGGCCGCGGTGTTGAACAGTCCCTTGCGGTACATGTTCGCGAAGACCTCGGACCCCGCCACCCGGAACGCCCACCCACCGGTCGCGAGCGCCAGCGGTTTGAACCACCGGTCGTTGAAGAGGAAGTCGATCCAGTCCCGCGCAGAGCCGAGCGCGACGCGCGGCATGTCGTTCCGCATGATCTTCCAGTGGCGCACCCCGTCGATGGTCTCGGACTTCTCGAGGGCCTTCTTCCACCCCAGCACCATCTCGTGCACCGCCGCGTCGACCTGGCTGTAGTTCGGGAGCGTCATCCGCTCGAGCTCGTTCGGGACCGCGGCCGAGCTGCGCGTCGCCGTCGAGAGGTCGTCCTTGTTGAGGACGTCGACGTACGAGAGGTTGACGCCGTCCGGGCCGATCACATAGACGCCGGCCTCGTCGCCGAACGCGTTGCCCGTGAACTTGGCGGCGAGCTGTCGGGCGGCACGGACGATCGAGGTCTCGAGCTCCACCCCCGCCTCGGGGCTCAGGCGCTCCCTGGCCGCGCGCTCCCAGAGCTTGCGCTGGAAGAACCCGGCGTACGCGTTCTCGACGATCATCCGCCACTGCGCCGGGTCCGTCGTGTGCAACAGCATGTTGCCCAGGTGCTGGACGACGCCCTCGCGCTCGCCCAACTGGCGGTAGACCTGCAGCACCGCTGGCACCAAGTTCGGGTCGCCGATCATCCCGGTCTTGTTCTCGAACTTGGCGGCCCCCGAGGTCGTGTCGAGGTACATCGCCAGGTTGGCGAAGAGTCGGCCCGGCGAGTACCGACCCGGGATCGCCCGGAGGTTCGCCTTCAGGAAGTCGCTGAAGTTCCGCAGCGGCAGGGTCTCCACGCGCATGAGCGTCGTCGCGCGCTCGCGATCACCGAACCAGTCCAGAATCCGCTGCTCGGTGGCGGGCACGTCAATCGAGTCAGCGGCCAGCCTCGAGCTCGCGATCCGCGGCGGGAGCTCGCTGCCCTTCGGGACCTTGGCGTACTTCAGCTCGGTGGCTGCACCCTCTTTGTAGACCTTCAGGTCGTCGATCTCGGGCGCGGCGGTCGCGAGCCTGCGGTTGGCCCGGGCGATCGCGCCGGCGTCGTTGGTCGCGTAGTACCGCACGGCCTTGCGCCAGGTGCGCCCACCGGGCGCCTCAAAGAGCACCCTCGCCTTCGAGATGTCGGTGCCCGGGAAGTAGGGGTGCAACAGCCCCTTCAGCCCCTCGGGGCTCCGCGCCTCTGCGACCAGCCGACCGTACGCCCCGAGGGGCATGGGGATCCCGAAGTTCATCGTGGTGTCGATCCCCATGCGGAGGGTCTCGCCGATGAAGTCGTGCTGCATCGAGTCCGGCAGGAGGTTGTAGACCATCCACCCGAACGTGTCGGGCGGGTGGCCGGGGCTGTTCTTCGACCACTCCACGCCGTTGGCGGTCCGCGCCCAGGAGTCGGGGTAGATCAGCCACTTCGCCGTCGCGATGTTCGTCGCCTCCATCGCGAAGAGACGCGGGGAGGTCAAGAGGTCCGAGATGATCCGCGCCACGCGGATCGGCACGCTCAGGGTCTGGGCGATCCGCTCGGTGCTGTACCCGATGTACCGGTCGACCCCCGGCAGCCCGGACCTCGCGAAGTTCCGCCAGAACTCGCGCTGTCCCTCCTCGAACGCCCTGCGTGCCGCCGCCCGCTCGGCGTTGGTCTCCCCGCTGATCCCCAGGCGCTCCGCCATCGCCTCGAGCCGCTGCTGGCGCGCAGCCGTCTCGGCGGCACGCGCCGCCTGCTCGGCCTCTGTCGCGGGCCGCATCGTCCACTCAGCCCCCTGTGCACCACCCTGGACCTCGTCGGCGGCGCCGGGCCTCATCGTCCACTCCATGCCCGCGCGCCCGCCCACGACCCTCGCC
>Ga0306926_10007950_pt1 | contig 11547 bp, 9 predicted proteins | sample flu12Cox44000178_FD_203759 | JGI IMG/M metagenome (GOLD analysis project Ga0306926, IMG submission 203759) | Lab enrichment of tropical soil microbial communities from Luquillo Experimental Forest, Puerto Rico - flux8day.12C.oxic.44.000.178 (v2)... | ecosystem: Environmental > Terrestrial > Soil...
ATCAAGTCCTGGCGTTTCAGCGAGCGTCAAGGACTGGAAGTCCGAGCCGAGTTCTTCAACCTGCCGAACCGTCCCCTTTGGAGCCTGCGCGCCGCAAGCCCCGGGACAAACACCTATGCCAAGATCACGTCCACGGTGATTGATTCCCGCCAGCTGCAGTTCGGCCGAGAGTATAGCTTTTGATGGGAAGGGAGGTGCCGCTCCGGAGAGTCTTGGTACCGTAAGTTTAGATCAACCGGCCGGCGGCAGCCTTACGCCCAGCACATCGCGCAGGTAGTTGATGTTGTGCGCGAGATAATCATCGACGGCCAGATCCAAGTTTCCTCCAATGGCGTCGAAGCCGTCGTCCCCCTTCCGCGGGCCGTCCAGGTCGAAAATTGCCCAGCCCTTGTAGTGCCTGTCTCGCAGCACCTTGAAGACGGCTGGGAAGTCCACGCCACCACCGCCCAGGTTGTGATAAACGCTCGCCACGCGGTGCTCCTCCTCGGTCGGCGTGGAGGTGTTGCCGCGATATTTGGCGTAGGTGTCCTTGAGATGTACTTCGGCGATGCGAGGGAAATAATCGTTGATGATTTGCGCCGGATCTCCGCCGCCCAAGACCAGATGTCCGGTGTCGGCTGTCATCCAGACATATTTGGGATCGGTGAGCTCCATAGCCCGGCGCATGTCGCGTTCCCGTTCCAGGGGTCCCCAGATATGGGGATGCGGCGCCAGTCTGATTCCCATGGCAATCGTTTGCCTGCCGATCTCGTTGAGGGTGTTGGCGAGTCTTTTGAGCTGGTCGTCGCTCGGGCCGCCGGGCGGGCGACGCCCCATGTTGACCTTCCAGTGGTCGCTGCCGAGCGGCTGGAGAAGATCACGGGCGAAGGCCACGTGATCGGCGATGGTTTTGGGGATCTCCCCCGGATCGATGAAGTTGGTCGACTGGCCCATCTCTCCATTGGAGGCGTCGATGAACGTGATGCCAGCTTCATCGAAAATCTTCTTGAGCTCCATCGGATTTTTCCGATATTTCTCAATGGCATCCCCGTACGGCTCGATGCCCTGGAGTCCCAGGGCGGCGATTCTTTTGACTGCCCAAATGATGTCGTGCTGACGGCCCCAGATGGAGCTGGTGGTCCCGAAAAGAATGTCCGGATTGACGGGGTCGAGCGACCGGCGAGAAGCCGCACCCCACGCCTTGGTTGGCCCCACCACGCCTGCAGCAGCAGTTAAGCCACTCCACGCGATGGCGGATGAAAGAAACTCCCGCCTTCTGAGCCCGCGCTCAGTAACTTTCGTCGACATAAGACACTTCCTTGCTGGAAAGTTGTTTGACGTGCGGTCAGAAACCGAAACTGGGTTTCCATTTGCCTCCCGCTCATTTTACAGCGTCCCGAACGGCTCGCAAGGGGTTTGGCACACCGAGGGAGGCGATGGAACCAAGTCTACGTTCCCACATCCAGGTTTGCGCGCGGTCCTATAAATAATGCCGTCGACAGGCATCGCTATGGTCTAATCGGTACGCTCGGCTGCCACCAACCAGACGGCAGCGGCCAGCTCCACTCCTGTGGTCGAAGCGTACGGTGTGAGCGAGCACCGGATGGACTCGATCGCTGCGGCTCGAACCTCATCCGGCTGGCCGGTGAGTGCTCTTTTGGCGGGACCGACTTGAGACGCGTGGAAGACCGCCTCTTCGAACCCTCCGCCGGCCGCGAGGTCCAATCGAACGTCCAGCGGGGTGAACGACGGTGTCGTAAAGCCGGCCAAGGTCAGAGTGCGCGTTACCCGCGCAGGGTCAGCAAACGCGAAAGGTCCGGGCTCTTCGGGCTGTGGCTTGGGAAGGCGCGGAGCGTGCTTATACACAGCTTCGAGCGGAATCTGGAGCCAGGGGTTTTGGTGGATCGAGCGCCAGCATGCGAAGCGCAGACGCCCGCCAGGGACCAGCCCGCTCCGCAGGTTCGAAAAGGCGGCGATCGGATCGCCGAAGAACATGACTCCGAAACGCGAAACCATCAATTCGGCGCGCAGATCGCCCAACCCCAGCTCAGCAGCATCACCAAGCAGACAGGCCGTGTTGGCGTACTCGCGCAAACGTTGCTTCGCGCGCTCGAGCATGGCTTCGGAGATGTCGATTCCCGTTACGCGCCCGGAAGGGCCAACCATGCGAGCCAGTTCTACGGTTGTGGCGCCGCATCCGCACCCGACGTCAATTATTGTTGATCCGAGACGAGCCGCGGCAAAAGCGAGCAACGGCCCGGTAATGGGAGCGAGGGTACGGTCCAGGCGCTCGTTTTGACGGGTCCAGTATTCGCCTTCGATTCCATTCCAGCGCGCGCGCTGCTCATCGTTGAAGGTCTGTGGGGGTGTCATGGTGGAAGATTTCATTTTAAAATTGCCGTCAGGCCCTCGTCTCAGTCGACTTCTCTACTCGGTGTGAACGATGAACCCATATTGACACCATGCGGGGGAACATGTGAGATTACATTGGAGGAGGCCCCTCGCTCATGAATAAAAGCCTTTCCGCGTTGTACGCGGTTGCTGCCTGTTTGCTGTTGACCTCGGTGCCGGTTTTCGCGCACCACGGTGATGCGGGGCGGTATGAGGACAACTTGACCATCCTCAAAGGAACCGTGGTGGATCTGCAATTGATCACCCCGCATTCGATCGTTGTTGTCGATGTGACCGATGAGAGCGGCAAGGTATTCAGGTGGCAGGCGGAGATGGGCTCAAGGCCCGCAATGATCAAGGATTTTGGTTGGACCAAGGACACCCTCAAACCCGGGGACAAGATCACGCTCACCGGCCGGCGCGTGAAGAGCGGCGCTCCTTATATGAATTTGACGGATCGCGCCAACATCGTCATGACTGATACTGGCAAGGAAATCTTCCGCACCAACAACTACGGTACGGAAGTGCGCAAGCGTCCCGCTGCGGGATATGACTCTCCGACCCAACCGCCACCCGCCCCTAGGGAAGGCGGGCCCAATAACTGAACGGTTTTGAGAACCCTCTGGTGATGACATGAAGCCCAAGAATCCCCCTCCTGTCTTGCTGGTGTGCGTGGCGGTCCTTTCGGTCATCACTCTGGCACGCGGACAAGATCGCTCCGCGCCGTCGGCGTCTTCGGGGGGATACGGCTCCGGGCAACTGAAACAGGTTGCGTACTTGAAGGCCTCCAATGCCGAAGCGAATGATCATTTCGGAAACGGTGGCACGCTCGAGGGACACTCCGTCGCCCTAAGCGGCGATGGCAGCACGTTGGCCGTGGGCGCTCCCTACGAGTCCAGTGGTGCCAAGGGCGTCAATGGCAACCAGAACGACAATTCGGTATACGCGTCCGGCGCGGTTTACGTCTTCGTTCAAAAAAACGGCGTGTGGAGCCAGCAGGCCTATATCAAAGCTTCCAATCCCGGAATGAGCTATCGTTTCGGTCACATGGTTTCGTTGAGCCAGGACGGCAACACGCTGGCGGTTGCTTCTCATTTCGAGGCTAGCGCCGCCAAAGGCGTTAATGGCGATCAGAACGACAAATCCATCCCCCAGGCCGGCGCGGTCTACATTTTCACGCGCACCGGCACGGCCTGGAGCCAGCAGGCTTACCTCAAAGCATCCAATACAGGCGAGGCCGCGGTTGGAAAGACACCAAGTAAAGGTGATCAGTTTGGCTTCTCCATCGGTTTAAGCGCCGGCGGTGACACGCTGGCGGTGGGCGCAATCTCCGAGGATAGTGGCGCCAAGGGCATCAACGGAGATCAGAACGACAATTCGCAGCCTTCATCGGGCGCAGTTTACCTCTTCGCCCGGAGCGGCTCGACCTGGTCGCAGCAAGCTTATATCAAGGCGTCGAACACCGATACCAACGACCTATTCGGCTACTCGGTCGGCTTGAGCGCCGATGGGAACACTCTGGCCGCCAGCGCCTACGACGAAGACAGTTCCGCCAGGGAGATTAATGGCGTAATGGACAAGAACCGGCGGGGCTCAGGGGCTATTTATGTGTTCACTCGCACCGGTACAGCATGGGCGCAAACTGCGTATCTAAAGGCTTCGAACGCGGAAAACGGCGATTCTCTCGGCTACGAGATCGCCATCAGCCAGGATGGCAACACCATCGTCGGAGGGGCAGCCGATGAAGACTGCTTTGCTTCCGGTATCAATCCTCCCGGCTGCGACAATGACTACAAGACCGATACCTCCACGGGCGCGGCATACGTTTTCTTCCGCGATGGCGGCAAGTGGACACAGCTGGCGTTTATCAAATCGTCGCACCCGAACAAGGAGGATTGGTTCGGCTCCCGGTTGACCGTCAGCGGGGATGGCAACACCTTAGCCGTGGGCGCTCAACTCGAAAACGGCGGATCCCGGGGCATTAACGGCAATCAGGCGGACCTGTCCGCCGAGGATTCCGGCGCGCTCTATCTGTTCACTCGCAGCGGAATCACGTGGGTACAAAAGGCGTACCTCAAGGCGTCGAATGCGGAGGCCTACGATGAGTTCGGCAGCGCCATGGCGCTCAGCAGAGACGGAAAGACGTTGGCGATCGGCGCCCGCAGCGAGGCGAGCGCAGCCAAAGGAGTGAACGGAGATATGAACGACAACTCGGCCCCCGGGGCGGGCGCCGTCTACATCTTCTCCAATCCGTAATCCACGCTCGTCAGCGCGCTGGGGCGACCGATGGCGCCGGTTTATTGAACCTTTGGGGGTCGACCCCTGCGTTCGGCACCACTTCGCTCAGCTCCACGTTTTCCCGGCCATCCAGCCAGGTCATTGTCCAGTGAAACGGCATCTTGACCCCTGCTACGTCGCGATAGTCCGAGAAATCAAACTGTGTGGGAACACGACCAACCGGCGAGGCGGCATAGCGCCGCAGCCTGACTAATAGGCCCGAGTCGGGATCGAAATACAACGTTGCGATCGAGCCGCCTGCACTGGTTCCCTGGATTACCTCGACGCGTCGATCGTCTATGATGGCAGGCGCGCCTGTTCGCCATTGCCCCAGCGCTTGCTTGATCTGCCCCGGAAACGACAGGAGCGCGTCGAGCCTCGCGCCCTCCAGCTCACCTCCGGTTAGCGCCATCACGGCGACGGGTCTCAGCGGCGCGGCGAACCAGCCGACCTGCCCATCGTACGTCATGGTGCTGTCGCCGTTGTCCGTGTGGATGATCAGGGTACGCTGATCGGGGAACCTTGCATAGATCTCAATGGGCCTCTTCGCGCTCTCCGGTCCGTACCCCGAGCTGGTTCCTCTGGCCACAAAGCTGGTGATGCCGGCCAGCCGCTTCGCCCCGCCGAGCGCCGCGATATATTTGTCGAGGATCTGGTCCGGACGGGGAGCTCCGGGAGCCGCCTTGACCGTGTCATCCAACTCGTCGTCTGGCGGAGCTCCGTAGATCACTCCCAGATCCGGGGTGACCCTGGGGTGATCTGCGCCACGATGGCATGCAAAGCAGGTCACGACTTGGCGCCCCCCGAAAAAGCTTTTGTTGATGGTACTCATCATCGCAACCATCCGGCGCGCAGTTTTTTTTCGCTCTCCGTTGTCGGCTGCGTAGTTTTCCCACTTGCTGTCGTTGGCGGCATGGCAATCCTCACAGGACATGCCGAGCGCCGCGGAAAACACACCCATCGTGGCCATAAACTCGTCCACCGGAATGCCCTTCAGCACTTGGACGTTTTTGAACACATCCTCCGCCATCGGTGGTGCCACCGACGGTTCCCGTGCAGGCCCCGCCTGGCCGCTCGCCAATGCACCACTAAGTACCCAGAGTATCGTCACTCCGACACGGTCGGCTGCATATCTGTATCGGGACTTCTTGTTCATTACTCAAAAGCTCCTGCCAAAGGCCTTCGCCCCCGTAGAATATCACGAGGTGCCGGACCGTCGATTGCGGCCGGGACGGTGGCGGCCGGGCTCAACATGAGAGCGATCCTAGGCCGCACGAGTCGCGTCCGTCGTTTCAGCTGAGGGCTTCGGCGACCAGTCCGGAAGCGCGGTACTTTGGCGGCCGAACGCGACGCGCGCGAAAATGCTCCGCCAATCGGATGAGGTCGAGCAGAATGTTACCCAGAGTATGTCAGCAATTGCATGAAGCCGAAATCCATGTGCAGTTGCATATGGCAGTGGAAAAGTGTCAACCCTGGGTTGTCCGCCACGAAATCGATGGCCGCGGTGCTGCGGCGGCTTACGCTGATGACATCCTTCAGCAGACCCGCCATGGGCTTTCCTCCTACCTCTGTGACCTCAAACGTATGGCGGTGGAGGTGCAAAGGATGAATATCGCCGGTATCGTTGTTGAAGGCCAGCCGGTATCGCTTTCCCTTCTCGAGGCGTAGTTTTTCGATTTCCGGGAAGGACTTGCCGTTGATGGTCCAACGGTTAAAGTCCTTCCGATTGCCGGGAATCTTTGCAAATTTCATCTCGAACGTGTGGTCCGGCTGAGGCGCGACTGCGCCCGTCCCGAACTGGGTGTAATCCCAGGGGCCGCGGCCCACGTTGGACGGCTGGATCCACTGGGGTTCTCCACCCTTGTTGGCGTATTCGACCACCATACCCATTCCCATCATGCGTTCATCGTCCTTGGCGGAGCCGAATAGCCAAATCCCCGGGTTGTTCATCTCGACGATGGCGTCGATACGCTCGCCGATATCCAGGTAAACGACGTCCACCATCTGCGGATGTGGTACCGGGTTCCCGTCCATGGCAATCACGTTGAATCGGTGGCCTGGAAGCGCCAGCCGGATCTCATCGGTTGCGCTTGCATTCAAGAGGCGAAATAGGATCCGCTGTCGGTCGCGCACGCGGATCGGCTCCCCGGCTCCCAGCATCTTGCCATTCAGGGTTGCCGATCGGTAGGCGATCTCCCAGCCGTTGTCGGGAGGCCCCATGTTGGCCAGCGAGGGCTCCCAGTGATGCACCGCGACACAGATTTCCTGGTCATAGTCTCCCGCGTGTTGGGCTGGCTCGACAATCGCGAATCCAAACTGGCCGGAGAAGCTGGCCCGGCTCAAGTCCCCATGGGCCATGGAATGCGTGTGATACCAGCGGGTGCCTGCAGGTTTCGGCGTAAAGCGATAGCGCCGGTGCCCATGGGGGGGAACTGCCGCCGTCCCTTCTTCAACGGATCCGTCTACCGCCGAGGGGATGTGCTGGCCGTGCCAGTGGACCGTCTCGGCGACGTCCGTTTCGTTGAAGACGTCGACCGTCACCGGCTTTCCTTCCTTGAATCGGAAGATCGGCCCAGGCACCGACCCGTTGTAGCCCACCGTCTTGATGATCTTTCCAGGACCGATCTCCAGGGACACGGGAGCGATTCGAAGCGTGAGATTCGCCTGTTCCTTGTTGGGTTGGTTCAAATCAGCGGCTGCCGATGAAGAGCCCAGGGAGGGGACTGCTGCCGGCACCAACCCCGAGAACTTCAAGAAGTCGCGGCGATTCATAATTTTCCTCCTCGAATCGTTTCCTTGTGGAGTGCGTCACACCACCATATCACCAGGGTTTCGAATTCCCAAGCAGCGTTCCGGTGTATTCTGTTGAGAGTAATCCGGCAATCCGGCGGAAGGGTCTATGCAAGCCAGGAGATACTGCGGAGAGCGTCGTGCGCTCGGGAGCTTGATATTGGTTCTCGCGATTAGCGGGGCGCCGTTGACTGTGCTGGCGCAAAACAAGCCGTGGACTCCTCCACGAACGCCTGAAGGTCAACCGGACCTTCAGGGAGTCTGGAGCAACGCCTCCATCGTTGCTTTAGAACGGCCGACGGAACTCGAAGGAAAGCAATTCTTCACTCCGGGAGAAAAGGCTGCCTACGAAGCGAAGGTGTTCGCCCGGTCCTCTCGAGATAAACCGCCGGCGGCCGGCGGCGTGGGAACCTATAATGATTTTTGGTGGGACGCCGATTCCAAGCGCGCGCCGAATTTCCGCACGTCGTTGATTGTCGACCCGCCCGATGGGAGGATCCCTCCTCTCACGCCGCAGGCCCAGCGGCGAATGGAGACGGACCGCGTCTATGCGCGGGAACACCCGGCCGACGGTCCGGAAGACCGGTCGCTCATGGAGCGCTGCATCCTGTTCCCGACTACGGGTCCCCCGATGCTTCCTAGCTTCTATAATAATTCCCAGTTTGGCGCCCTTACCACCAATTATCAGATCGTCGAGACTCGCGAGTATGTGACGATTCTGGTGGAGCTCAATCATGATGTCCGGAGGATTCCCCTCGATGGCAGACCGCACATTCCGCCCCGAATTCGCCAATGGCTCGGTGATTCGCGGGGCCGCTGGGAGGGCGATACTCTCGTTGTGGACACGACGAATTTCACGAGTAACACCAAGTTCCGGGGTGCCGACGAGAATCTTCACCTCACTGAACGCTTCACCCGGACCGGTCCGGACACGATCCTCTACGAATTCACCATGGTTGACCCGACGGCATTCACCAAACCATGGAAAGCGGAAGTCCCCATGATTGCAAGCGAAGGGCCCTTGTTTGAGCATGCCTGCCACGAAGGGAATTACGGCTTGATCGGAATTCTCCGAGGTGCCCGAAGGGAAGAGACGTTCGGCCTGAAATAGTAAGAAGTTCTTCTCGATCGGGCCCTGTCTGCAAGAACATATGCCTCACGCGATCACAGGCGACGGGATCCGGCTCTTCTACGAGGAAATCGGAAGAGGCATGCCGGTTGTCTTCGTGCACGAATTCGCTGGCGATCTCCGAAGCTGGGAACCGCAGTTGCGACATTTTGGCCGGCGATATCGCTCGGTTGCGTTCAACGCCCGAGGTTATCCGCCATCGGACGTACCAGAGAGTCCCGCGGCGTATTCGCAGACCCTTGCCTCAGACGACATTAAAGCCGTGCTGGATCACCTGGGAGTCGACAAGGCGCATATCGTCGGCTTGTCGATGGGCGGCTTTGCCGCGCTCCACTTCGGATTCCGGCATCCCAATCGGGCGCTGTCCTTGTGTGTTGGCGGTTGCGGATACGGTGCCGAGCCGGCGCAGCGGGCGCGATTCCACACGGAAGCGGGTGCCATCGCCGAGTTCATCAGGTCGGCGAACATGCCTGCATTTGCAGACAAGTACGCATACGGACCGGCGCGCGTGCAATTCGAAAACAAGGACCCGCGCGGCTTCGCTGACTTCAAACGCATACTGGCAGAGCATTCGGCATTAGGCTCCGCGAACACACAGCTTGGCGTTCAGCGCGAGCGCCCTTCACTGTACGACCTGATCGACTCCATGAAGCGCCTGACCGTGCCCACGCTCGTGGTTTGCGGTGATGAGGACTGGCCGTGCCTGTTGCCGGGCATTCTGATGAAGCAGAACATCCCGTCGGCTGCTCTCTCGGTCATGCCCAATTGCGGCCACACCATCAATCTCGAGGAACCCAATGAGTTCAACCGGATCCTGGGGGAGTTTCTAGCGCAGGTAGACAGTAGCCGCTGGCCAACGCGCGACCCTCGCTCGGTTAGTCGATCGATTACAGGGATGGGGCCCTGAACGGCGCGCGTTGCGGTGGAACGCGATGAAGACTGGCCGCATTCTGCGAGGTATATAATGCCTGTGCTGAAGCAAGATAATGTCATCTCTAGAAGCCTCGTCACAACCGATCAGGCCAACCGTTAAAATTGCGCCGAACAACCCGGTCTTTGACCTTCCCGTTCTGGTGGCGATCGAGGAAGGCCTTTTTGAAAGGGCCGGTCTCGATGTGCGGATGTCCGCCCGTTATGAAGACCGCGAAAAGACCCTGTCCGAACGAGAGGTGTTGAGCCGGCTCAAGGAGGAACTTTTCGAGTGCGGCTCGGCTGACAGTTACAATGTCTGCGAATGGGCGAGCATCGACCGTCTCGAACGCGGCCGGCGCGGCGGAAGCATCGCGGCGCTCCGTGCGGCAGTGGTTGCGCAAGCGATCCTGAGCTTCGATGATCGTTTGCAGACGCCTCGCGACCTGGCGGGCATTCCGATAGCCGTCAACGAGTTCACCGGCTCGCATTACACCACGCTACAAATGCTGGAGGGCGCCGTCGGCCGCGAGGAGATCAAGATCGAGCATATCGGCGCGCCGCAGAAGCGGCTGCAGGCGCTGTGCGATCGTAGCCACCTCGCGGTGACCGTGATGGAGCCATTCATCAGCTTCGGTTTGAAGCTCGGCGCCCACATCATCGCGGCGGAGTTTTATCGCGGCGCCGAGGTGATCGCGCCAAGCCTGACGCCGGAACAGCGCCGCGCTTACTATGAGGCAGAAAACGCAGCAGTCGATCGGATTAATCAGGGTTTCGACCGCTATGCGCACTATATCGTCGAGCCGACGGCGGGTGCTCTCAAGCCGGCAGAGCTGTGGCGTGTCTTTTTCCGATACAAACACGTCGATTATTATGACGCCGAGCTCTTTGGCCGGACCTACGAGTGGATGAAGTCATGGAACCTTACTTCCGGCCGAAGCGGGCATGCCGCGCTCGTTGTTGACCTAGGCGTCTCCCGCGACTCCGCTCACCCACGGCTGCTCGACTGATTCGCGGTCTAAGCTACGCCGGAACTCGAGACCTGATGAAACCCTCCTTGTGCCGTCCAGCAACCTGCGCGGTTTCAATGTCCGTCCACGAGTCAGCCCTGGAAGTGCTCGCCGAATCCGAGTAGTCAGCGTTTGGGACTGTCACCCGACTTCGGCAACCCCTCGATGAAGTCATGAATCTCACGCAGCACTTCGGACTCGTTTGAACGGAAAACCTCATGACTGGCATTCTCCAATCGAACCACGCGGGCGGAAGGCACGCCTGCTTCAAAGGCCGCCGCCTGATCCCACTTCATCTGGTTTCGTGCCTCAACCCCCACTCGGGCCGCCGAGTCGTCTGGGCCGCGCACGGCCTCAAGCGCATACATGGCGAGCACAGGCGCTCGGATGTCGGTGTATCGTTGTGATCCTCTGGAGATCGCGGATTCAACTGGTGGTACCTGAGGCGGATGAGCTGCGCCCTGGAGTGGCGGTGGTGCGTTCTTGAAGCGTTCTTGGATCTGCCGCAACGTCCTGTCCAGCTCGGGAAGATTAGTCTGCAATAATTCGTTCAGCAAGTGCGTTGGGTCTGGCGGCCGCTTGCCGGGCTCCAACTGTTCGAGCTTTCTTCGAACCTCATTAACCTCGATGTCCAAGAACCCCTTCGAACGGTCGTAATAGGCATATTGATAAGCCGCCTCAAGGTAGATCAACCCAGCGACCTTTTCGGGATGACGTGATCCCACAGAACTCAGCTCTTGCCCACCAAGCGAATGCCCCACGAGAACCGGACGATCCAGTCCGAGGCCGTTGATCACCGCCAATACGTCATCGCCGAAACGGTCTGCCGAATAGTTCGCGTCGGTGGGTGGAGGGGCACTGGAACTGCCCGACCCACGTCGAGTGATGCCATAGACGTGATAGGAGGCGGTCAGTTTCGGTGCGAACGTATCAAAGTCGTGAGCGGTGCGGTTGCCACCGTGGAACAGAATGATTGGACGGCCGGACCCGCCCCAGTCGAGCACCTCCAATTTGACTTCGTCCTCTACGGCCACGAACCGGATGCTGTGCGGAGTTGTGTCC
>Ga0306926_10007951_pt1 | contig 11546 bp, 12 predicted proteins | sample flu12Cox44000178_FD_203759 | JGI IMG/M metagenome (GOLD analysis project Ga0306926, IMG submission 203759) | Lab enrichment of tropical soil microbial communities from Luquillo Experimental Forest, Puerto Rico - flux8day.12C.oxic.44.000.178 (v2)... | ecosystem: Environmental > Terrestrial >...
TTCGAACGCACCAAAGTCATGTTCTTCGTGCGGGTCGTTGGCGTGGCAGAAATCGTCGTACACAGTGATGGTCTTCACGATGCGCTCGACGGCTTCCTGGCCGAGCGCAGCGACGCCGGGTGTAATGACTGCGAGGCCGCCGTGGAGATGTTGGCGAAGCTCGTCGTTGAGAGCACGAATCTCATCGGTCTTGGTGGTCATGATGGAATCTCGTTTGTTGGGGTTACGTGCTGATGGCCGGCTTGCCGCTGGCGGAAGATGAGCTTGTCAGCCGCGCCAATGGCGCGATGGTGGAGCTCGGGCTTGTGACAGCCCGAGCGATGTTCACTTGGCGGAAATCAGCGGCCGTTCGGGTGCAACAGGCCGAGGGCCCATCGGGGCCGGGTGATGGCCGGCACCTGGGGAAAGTCCCGCCACCGCAGCAAGAACATGTGGTCGCTCTTGTCGGTCGGGATCGCCTCCCACCAACTGCGCCACGGCCCGTCCTCTTTGGCGAGTACGAGGCAGTTGATGTCGATGTCGTCCCACGTCTTCGGAAAAGCGGTTGCCGGCTCTGCCGAAGCCGGCTTTGCCAAACTTTTCGGTTTGGCAGACTGCGATTTTGGTGAACGGGAATCAGGGTCGGTTGCTGGCAGCCCGTGCGGGTACAGCAACCCGACGGTCAACCGATGGCGGGTGATCCTGCGCTCGCGGGGGTAGTCACGCCACCGCAGCGTGAGCATGTCGCCGCTCGTCTCGACGACGATTGTTTCGTACCAACCCTCGCCGGGTTCATCGAGAGCAATCACTACATGGCCGGGCGCGATCTCGTCCCAGTTCCTCGGCGGGTCCCCTTGGCCGTTCGAAGATGAGGGCTTCGTCGAACCACTGGCAGCCGCGGCCTGTGACGATGCGTGGTCCTCCTGTGGGGAGCTGCCGGCTGCCGCCACGAGCTTGGCGTACAGGTCGCGCCGAATGTAGGGCACAAACCCTCGACCGTTGGCATGGATTCGACCGGAGGGAACGCGTCCTGCCAGATCGACGACGACCGGGCCGACGATTAGTAGGACGTGTAGTTTGAGGTGCCCCGCTGCCTTGGTTGCGAGATTGGCGTGCTTATCAGTGAACCGAGCCGCCTTCGGTTTGCCGTTGTCATCCACCCCGAACAACACAACGGGGACGGCCGAACTTGAGTCTGTCTGTCGATGCGTTGCCTTTTGGGCCATAGCTGATCTCCTGGAATCGAAAAGGCCCCCGACTTGGGGGCCTGTGGGTTTGCAGCGTCGGCGCTCGAAATCGTCTGCTCGCGACGACGAGCGATTTCGGCGTTTTGCCGCGCAGCTCAGAGAATGAGCTGCAATATCAATATACTACAACCAGAAGTAGTAGTCAAGCATGAACTTAAAATACTGAAATCTCGCATGAATTGCTCAATTCTAGGACATTTGTGTGGTGCAAAAGTCTCAAGTTGATTCATTGTGCAGTGCAACATATGTGAGTTGGTATGGGGACCAAGTGAGGCTATCAGGCCGGAAAAGGAGAATGTCATGGTCAAGAATTTCGACGAAATGCAGAGCTCGGGCACGAGAATGCCAATGCGACGATGAAGTCGTTTGGTGTGGTCTCCAACGGTGTGCAGGCGATCGCGACCGAGGTCGCCGACTATTCGAAGAAGTCCTTCGAAGAGGCCACCCAGGCTTTTGAATAGTTGCTCGGCGCCAAGTCGGTGGAGAAGGCGATAGAGCTCCAGCATGTTTACTTCAAGAACGCTTATGGGGGCTTTGTCACTCAGGCAACCAAGATTGGCGCGCTCTATGCCAACCTCGTCAAAGAAACCTGCAAGCCGTTCGAAGATTATGTAGAGAGGATCACGCCAGCGAAGTAGCAGCAAAAACCGAAATGAAGAAGCCCGGTCTTGACAGGCTGTGTGGAAACGAGAGGCTCCGGCGATCCGGGGCCTCTTGTCTGATAGTTTCAAATGGGTGCTCGGCGGTGCATCGCCGCCGCCGCATGAGGCTCGGATCAGCCTCGACGCGCGCATTCATGCGCTCTAGCGCGTCCTCATAAAGGTGACGTCGCACAAAGCGGCGCTCGACCCTGGTGCATCTCGGCTTCAGCGCGCAATCCGAGCAGTCCTCCGCCACATATAGAATGCTGCGCTTCCTGGTCAGGACCTGCTTGCGCACCAGAGTGCGTCCGGCCGGGCACCGGAAGGTGTCGGTCTGAGGCTCATAGCTGGCCGGGCTTTTTGTTGCTGTGGCCCGATCTTAGCACAAGCTCATCTGATTGGCTCAATTGTTGCGAGCGCTTCTTATTGGGGACGAGCTTCGACGAAGCCAATGTTCCGAGACGCCTTCAAGCGAACGCGATGCCTGAAGCCAGCGGCTACTACGAATGGCAAGACACGCCCGGTGGCAAGCAGCCATACTGCTTCAACGAACTTTAGGGCACGACGCCCCGTGAAGCCGTGATCCTCAGAGGAAGGGCTTTGCTGTATCGTCCATTGGCGCCGATGTTCGAGGTTCCAGAGTGGCTCAGAGAGAAGGCGGGTGATCTGCCCTACCAGCAACCGACCAAGTACGATCTCGTGATCAATCTGAAGACCCCCCAGGCACCTGGCTTGACCATCCCCGCCGAAGCTTCTGTTTACTGCCGACGAGGTGATCGAATGAACGAGGCAAATGAAGCTCACAGAGCGGCATCGGCGCTTGCCGCTTTCCAGCTTACCCAACTCGCTTTCGCGGCCCTCGTGAAGAAGGGGATTTCGCCAAAGGCCCAGGCTGAAGAAATACTGAGAGAGGCAATCGAGTCTATCAAGGCCGGGGGCCCCTGGGATCGAGCTGCTGAAATGCTCGCCATCGTTTTGGAAAGGCTTTCCAAGTTTCAGCCGCCACCTCGGCAATACGGCGACCGAGGAAGATCGAGACAATGTCTTGGTCATTTCAGATCCGTGGACAAGATGAGCACTGATAAAGAAAGGCTGCATTGTTAGCGAGTGACGTTGGCGCTCAGCCACTCGCGCAGTTTCGACCATCGGCGCCGCCCCGAAACACTGCGCACCGCAATGGCAACGGCTTTCTTCTGGCCGACCAGGACGACCAGCCGTTTGCCACGAGTGACGCCGGTATAGAGCAAATTACGCTGCAGCATGGTGTAGTGCTGCGTCATGACCGGGATCACCACGGCTGGATATTCCGAGCCTTGGCTTTTGTGGATGGTCGCGGCGTAGGCCGGGACCAGGGCGTCGAGCTCGCCAAAACCATAGGTCACCGGGCGCCCGTCAAAGATTGCGGTGAGCTCACCATCATCAGGCTCAACACTCGTCACGTAGCCAATGTCGCCGTTATACACCTCCTTGTCGTAGTCGTTCTCGATCTGCATGACCTTGTCGCCGGGCGCGAAGGTCCAGCCGAACCTCTCGACTTTGCGGTCGCCCGCTGGGTTTAACGCCGCTTGGAGTTCGATGTTGAGGGAGCGTGCGCCAACACCGCCCCGGTTCATCGGGCAGAGCACCTGGACATCGCGGATTGGATCGAGACCGAAGCGGCGCGGGATGCGGTTGCTCACAAGCTCGATGATGCGAGGAACTGCGGTCTCGGGATCGTCCGCTTCGACGAAATAGAAGTCGCTTTCGGCTTCGGGTTTACGCAGATCGGGTATGATACCTTGGTTGATGCGGTGCGCATTCACGGTGACTTGGCTTTTGGCCGCCTGGCGGAAGACCTCGGTCAAACGCACCACGGGCACGGCTGCACTCGCGATCATGTCTGCCAGCACTTGGCCAGGTCCGACCGATGGCAACTGATCGACGTCACCAACCACGAGCAGGGCTGCTTTGTCCGGCACCGCCTTGAGCAGCGCATGCATCAGCAGCACATCCACCATCGAGGTCTCGTCGATAACGAGCAGATCGCAGTCGAGCGGGTTCTCGGTATCCCGCCGGAAGCCGCCGCCCTTGGGATCGACCTCGAGCAGCCGGTGGATGGTCTTGGCCTCGAACTTGGTGGCCTCGTTCATGCGCTTGGCCGCGCGGCCGGTGGGCGCGCACAGCAAGAGCTTTACGTCTTTCGCCGCGAGAATGCGCAGAATGGCATTGACGATGGTGGTCTTGCCCACCCCCGGTCCGCCTGTGATCACGAGCACCTTGGAACCGAGCGCTATCGCGACGGCCGCTTTCTGGCTTTCCGCGAGCCTCAGGCCGGTGCGCCGCTCGATCCAGGGGATCGCCTTGTCCGGATCGATTGAAGCCCAGGGAAGTTTGCCCCTGGTGAGTGTCAAAAGCCGTTCGGCAACGGCCCGCTCGGCACGATGAAGGCTGGCAAGGAAAACGCAGTCGGTCTCACCCAGGCGATCGGCAATTACGGTGCCATCGGCCAGTTCGAGGTCGAGCGCCGTGCCGATCAGATTCTGCGGCACTTCGAGCAGCTTTTCGGCAAGTGGCATCAATTCGGCGGAGGGCAGGCCGCAATGGCCCTCGTCCATCGCCTCGGTCAGGGCGTAGGAGATGCCCGCCCGCACTCGGATCATGGCCGTCTTGTCGACGCCAAGCTTCATGGCGATAGCGTCAGCCGTCTTGAAACCGATGCCGCGGATATCGCGGGCCAGCCGATAGGGATTCTCCGACATGACCTGCACGGCGTCGGCGCCGTAGGTCTTATAGATGCGCACCGCGCGCGCCGTGCCAACGCCGTGGCTGTGCAGGAAGACCATGATCTCACGGACGACCTTCTGCTCGGCCCAGGCCGCAACAATGCGGCTCGCCCGCACCGGGCCAATGCCATCCACCTCCCGCAGGCGGTCGGGCTCCGCCTCGATGACGTCGAACACCTTCTCCCCGAAGGTGCGCAGGAGTTTCTTGGCATAGACCGGTCCAATGCCCCGGATCATGCCCGAAGCAAGATATTTCTCGATGCCTTCGACAGAAGTGGGCGCGGAGGTCTTGAGGAACCTGGCCTTGAACTGCTGGCCGTGGGTGCGGTCGTTCACCCAGTCACCGGCGGCGGTGATCCACTCGCCAGCGGAGATTGCGGCGGCATGGCCAACCACGGTGATCAGCTCGCGGTGGCCACGCGCCTTGACCCGGATGACACAAAACCCGTTCTCGGCATTTTGGTAAGTGACGCGCTCAACCAGCCCGGCGAGTAGCTCGCGATCAGGTGGTTTCGGCTCCGTCTTCATGGTGTTCGCCGCGCTGCTGAAGTGTCTCGCCAAGGCTTATCTGCCTAACAAATCTTGTTGATTCTCCGCACCTAAAAGATGGTCTGCAGTCGTGGCGATAGGGGTTCTTTTGATAAATAAAGTACGACAGAAACGGGGGCAGTCGGAGTCCGCACGATGAAGGCGCGCAAACCGACGACGACAGGCCCAGGCGATGACGAAGTGCGCCTCCTGCTCGATCGCTACAAGTGCCCCATACCGTTCCACGAGGTTCGGACGCGGTTCCTTGGGAATATTGCATCGCCAGTGATGTCAGCGTCACCCATCGAGACAGTGAAGGGACTGTGGGGCGGCGAACTTCCACCGCTTGATGACATCAATGCGGCCGACGAACTAATCGGGGCGCTGGTGATGGGGTTGTGGAACAGACTCACACGTCATCAAGAGCGCAATGCACCATTCCGGTTGCTGCGTTTTGACATGCCCGAGACATCGAAGGGCCTCCATCGTCTTGCTCTGACACGTCGTCAGGAATTGGATGGATTTGTTGAGGGGTTGTTCGGAACGCAAGAGCATATCGATCTTCCGGAGCGCGCGCATCGTGCATTGAACTCACTTTCCGAAATGCGGGCGATGCTTGAGGGGATACGCCTGCTTATGGAGGACGAGACAAAGACAGGTACAGATTCTGAAATCGCTGAGACCATTCACAATGTGCGCGAGCTAACGAAGATCGCCGAGCACGAGATGCACGAGGCAGTACTTTCCTGCAAACGGGCGCGTCGTCAGATGTTGCGGCCATTCTCCGCTTCGAAGCCAGTGTTGCATTGATCTGCAGAATTCCAGGCCGCGGTTATGAGACAGCCCGAGCGTGGCGATTAACGAGATCACGACGATCGAGGGCTTGGCCGAAGAGGGGACTCTCCATCCCATGCAGGCCGCGTTCGTGCGCCATGATGGCTTGCAATGCGGTGTGCATGACCGAGCCCCACGCCGCGTTGTTCAATGGAGAGTTGCGCCTTCATGCATCATCGCCAGCGCCAGACAGCTATTGATGCGCTGGCCATTGACGATGATCGTGCAGACGCCGCACTGTCCCTGGTCGCAGCCCTTCTTCGAGCCGGTCAACGCGCAATGCTCGCGCAACGCGTCGAGCAGCGTGGTCCGCGGATCGAGATCGAAGGCATAGGCCCGCCCGTTGATCGTGAAACTTACGTGCTCGCTTGGCAGAGGGGGAGTGTCCCCTGGTGCCGCCGGCTCGGCTATCGAGGGAGAAGACGCGAACGCGAGAGTCGCGACCCCGCTCGTCTTGAGGAACCACCGCCGCGTTGCCATCGATCGAAGGAACTCTTTCACAGCGCTGCCTCCGTATGCGTTATCGCCAATTATCAACGAGCATCAGGCGTTCGTATCGAGCATCCCGCGATACTCAGCCGCGCCGTTCGCATGCTCGAACCGCTTGGCGAGATGCGCGGGGATGTCGAGGATTCCCGCTGCAAGATCGCCGCTGTCGGCCACGAGCTCGCGCGTGATTGAGATCGGCGTGGGACACGGGGCTTTCAGTTTGCCGATGGCACCGCCGGATTGGAAACTCAGCTGTGCGTGGAATTTCCGCGCGAGCTGTTGCATGCGCCAGTTTTCCGCGAGGCAAAGCACATGCAGCCGCTCGATTTGCCGGTTGCGCGCTACGAGCCAAAGCTTGTACATTAGGTCTCCTGACGTCGATGAAAACCCTTGATGGGCGGGTTCCGTGAGCAATGGACGAACCGCTAAGCGCAAGGACTTATGAGCGGTTCGAGTGCGCCCAGTCCAAACCACAAATAGGCTGCATGTACAGCTATCGCTTGCCCGAAATTGCTCTGGCATTGCGAGAAATTGCGGCAATGTCACTCCAAGGAGTGCCGCTGACGGGCGGCACAAACTTACGGATCTCCGCTGCTGGTACGACGGTCCTCGACTAATCACGGCGCGTGATGCGGCGCTGGCGCGAACAGGCAAGCGACGGATGTGCGCGGAGCTGGCGCAAAGAGCGGATCACCAGATCGCCCACCACAGACAAGATGATTGTGGCGACGGGGAGTATGTTGTCCGAAAGACCGAGAAGAACATGGCATGTGCAGACACGATCGCCAATGCAATCGCCCGTGATTTCGAGTCAGTTGATGCAACTGGGGCGCCGCGATGTTCGGTCTGGAGAGCAAAGGATTTCCTGCTCTGAACGAGATCAAATGCGTGTTAAGGGTATCTCCCACAGTGGTGCAGCAAAAGGATCGCGATCTTGATGATCATCATCGAACCCGAAATTTGGTGCGTCTGCACCACGCTCCCACTGGCTAGCACGACGGCCATACGAAGCCCCTCTTCCGTTCCATAACCTGTCATTCTGCGAATCGCGACGTGGCCGACAGACAAGGAGACCAAGCATAAATTTTCGTATTAAAAACTTCGCCGCGTTCCTGCTGTTCTGACCAGCAATCGTGATATAAATTCCGGGCGCTCGACCGGTTCGAGTAGCTTGATCCGCACCTCCGTAGACAACCGAAGGAGCGCATCCGTGATCCATAACGTCCGTTTCATAAATCCGACGACGATTTCCAAGCCGCCAGGATACACCCATGTGGTCGAGGTTGCCGGGCCTGGCCGTATCGTACATATTGCCGGCCAGCTTGGCCTCGACACCAGCGGCAAGCTCGTCGGCGGCCCGGGCGAGCACTCTGACATTCTCGCCCGCTAGCCATGCCGCCGACCCGGGCGATACGCATCGGGTTTCAACCCGGCACCGCGCCCCGGTTCTTTGTCGCCCGCGATCAGCGGATGTTCGAAAAAGCCGGATTGGCGGCCGTATATATTCCAAATTCATATCCGGGCCGACGATGTTGGCCGCGTTGCAGGGCGAAGATATCGATGTCGCATTCATGACGACGGCGCCGGCGATCTTCGCACTTTCCCAAGGAATCGACATCCGCGTCTTCTTCATCGAATCCGATGCCGCCAAGACCCAGGCGCTGATCTCGACCAAAGAAGCGGCGATCAAGTCGCTGGCCGATCAAAGAGGCAAGAAGATTGCGGTGACGTTCGGGACTTCGACCCATTACGCAATGCTGAAATCCTTCGAGCTGGAAAAGATTTCCGAATCCGATGTCACGGTTCTCAACATGCAGCCGAGCGCGATGCTTCCGGCGTTCATCAAGGGCGACATCGCCGGCGCGTGGACGTGGGATCCCTGGACCGCGAAGATGCAGAGCGAAAACGGAACGATTGTCGGAAGCCTGGACAGTCTCAATTTGCCGATGGCCGGCGTTTGGGTGGTGCGCAGCAAATGGCTCAAGGACAACGCAGTCGCGGCGCAACGCTTCATCAAGGCCATGGACGCGACGACCGACTACATGAAGACCCATGAGGCCGATGCGGTGAAAGCGATAGCGGATGAGCTGGGAGTGGATGGCGCTTCCGCCAAGCTCATCTACTCGCGGATCGAAGTGCCGTCGTTGCCGCGGCAAATCGACGGCTACGTCGCCGCTCTCGGCACGTCGGCGACGAAGAGCCACGCCGGAATGGCCAGGCACATGAACGACCTCGCCGAGTTCTTTCATAAGCTCAAACAAATCCCGGCTAAGCCGGATGTGGTCGCCGCGATCGATCCGCAGCCGCTGGAACAGTATCTACACAAGCAATGAGCGACCGACGTGTCGGCAAAGAGAGGTGGCCGTGGCGAACAAAGACGAGCGTGAGGAGATCAAGGTCGCGGGGATTCCCGAGCTGATCAGTCACTATTGCCCGGTCGTGCGCGCCGGGCGGATGGTTTTCATTTCCGGAATGGAGCCGAAGGACGAGAATGGAAACGCCGTCGGCAAGGGCGACGTCACCGCGCAGGCGCGGCAAGTGCATGAAAATCTCAAAAAGTGCCTTGCCGCCGCGAGCGCCACGTTCGCCGATGTCTGCAAGGTGACCGTCTTCGTCCGCAACATCGGCGATCGTCCGAAGATCAACGAAATCCGCAAGGAGTATTTCGGCAATGCGCGTCCGGCCAGCACCTTGGTCGAGATTTCGCGGCTCGCGAGCGATGATTTCCTCGTCGAGATCGAGGCCGTCGCGCTGCTGCCGAGTTAGGTCCAAGTCAGATCCAAGTCCGGCCGAGTTAGATCCAAGTCCGTCTGCAAACAAAATCATCGTGAGAAACCATGCCCGACGCCCAAGACTCCAAGGCACAAGACTCCAAGATCGCCAATGTCGATCGACTGCATGCCTACATGGACCGCAACAAGCTCGCGGCGGTGGTGGCCCGCTCGGGACAAAATTTCACTTACCTCTCCGGCATAGCCTATCCGGGAACGCTGGCCCGCCTGCTCGATCTGACCGATTCGCCGCGCGGGGTGATGGTTTTCTGGCCGCGTAACGGCGAACCCTCCATCATCTTGAACAAAACGGCGGAGCCGCTGACCCGCCGCGACTCATGGATCAAACAGCTTGAGCTATATGAGGGATACAGCGAGTCGCCTTACAGCCGGTTGTGCGCGGTCATAAAGAACGCCGGTCTGGCGCGCGAGCGCATCGGAATTGAGAAGAATTTCGTCAGCGCCGCCCATTGGGAGGAGATGCTTGCGCTGCTGCCGCAGTTGCAGCTGATCGATTGCACCAAAATGATGGACGAGGTCCGCTGGATCAAGACGCCGCGGGAGATCGCGCTTCTGAAAGAAGCGGCCGACTTGCTTGACGAGGCTTATCTCGACGCCTTCCGGGCCACCCGGCCGGGCGATAGCGAGCGCAAGCTCCACAGCCGCATCGTCTACAATTGCCTCGATCGCGGCGCCGGCTGGGTGCACGGAATCTTGGCCTCCAGCACGAACACGGTCAATTACGGCGGCGAGGGGGACACGGTGTTTCAGCGCGGCGACATCATTCGCGACGATTACGTCGCTTATTGTGCCCAGGGTTATCCCGGCCATCAGTCCCGCAACGTCATTTTCGGCAAACCGAGCAACGCGCAACAGCGCGATTATCTCATCCTCAGGGACATCTACGATAAAACCATCGAACGATGTCAGCCGGGCGTCCGCTCGGGAGACGTGTTTGAATTCGTCGTCCAAGAATTCAACAAACAGGGCTGGGAATACAAGCCGATGCTGGTCGGCCACGGTGTTGGCAGCTGGTGGCACCAGCAGGAACCGATCATGTCTCGCGACTGCGACATTGTGCTTGAGGAGGGCATGGTGCTGGCAATCGAGCCGCACCGCGGCCATTGGCATATCCAAGACATGATCGTCGTTGGCAATAAGGGTCCCAAACTGCTTTCGGATCAGTTCTCGACGCGCGAAATGTTCGTCATCGAGTGAACCAGGCGGCATTTCGCGCTGAATCTGCCGGACGCGTGCGAGATGACGAAGGGAGCCGCTCATGCCGGCGCTTGATGAAAACAAGAAACTTTATCTGCGGCTTGCCGAAGAAGTCCTCACCAACAAGAATTTGGCGCTCGCCGACGAATTGATCGCCACTGATTTTAGGGAACACGTCGGCGGTGAAGTTCGGCGCGTCGGCATCGAAGGTTTCAAGGCGGCCCGATTACGGCGCAACGCGGCCTTTCCGGATTGGAAAGTCACCGTCGACGATATCATTGCAGAAGGCGACAAGGTCGTGGCTCGCGCCACAGGCCAGGGCACGCATCTCGGCGAATACATGGGTATTCCGCCGACCGGCAGGCGCATCAAAGTAAGTTGGATCGCGATCTACCGGATCGCAGACGGAAAATTGGCCGAGCACTGGCAACAAATCGACGAACTCGGACTGCGCCAGCAACTCGGCGCCACCCTGACACTGCCTCCGATCTGACAGCGCGCAGCGCTTCGTGAGGCGCTTGAAGTCCGAAGTGACAAACGAAGCTGCCAAATGCCATCGGACTGGAGAAACTCAAGTCTGCCTCGCCATTCCTGCTCGATCTTTGTCCCGCCGGTGAGGGTGATCCCCAGCCTCGGCGAGCGCGATTTTCTCCTGCGGATCAGCGACGGCATCCGCTGTGAGCCGAGGCGGTCATTCTGCGCCCTGTCCGATTCCATAATCTCTCATTCTGCGAATCGAGTCATTGTGGACAATCTGACAGTGGCTCGTCAGCATGCCTTGCCAAAATTCGAGTTGCCACCGCATCTGAAATTACCTCGCTAAAAAATGAACAGCTGGCTAGCGGAACTGCGCGCCAATTTACTGATAAGCAAAGTGTAATTTCTTTATCAGTTGCTTTGACGTTCAGCCACTTAGGCGTGGGGCCCGTTTGGAGGCTAGGGGCGGATTGAGTTTTTGCGTCGAAGGTTCCCGGAGGGAGAGGAACTGTAGTCCAACATTCTCCGCGTAGAAGACCGTACTCCGGCGTGATAGGGCGTACGCGGTCCGCCTCGATACTTAGCGGGAAGAAGTCGCTC
>Ga0306926_10007952_pt1 | contig 11546 bp, 8 predicted proteins | sample flu12Cox44000178_FD_203759 | JGI IMG/M metagenome (GOLD analysis project Ga0306926, IMG submission 203759) | Lab enrichment of tropical soil microbial communities from Luquillo Experimental Forest, Puerto Rico - flux8day.12C.oxic.44.000.178 (v2)... | ecosystem: Environmental > Terrestrial > Soil...
AAGCGAAGGCCGCACCGACCCGGCCATTGAGGACTATAACCAGGCGATAGAGCTCGATCCCAAGTACGCCCTCGCCTTCAACGACAGGGGGGCGGTGTACATGCAGAAGGCCCAACCGAACCGAGCTATCCAAAGCTTCGACCAAGCCATCAAGGTGGCTCCCAAGCTGGCCTCGGCCTACAACAACCGAGGCGGCGCCTATAGCACCAAGGGTGACTTCGAGCGGGCCCTTCGCGACTACGACGAAGCCATCCGACTGGCTCCCTTGGACGCTGCTGCATATAACAATCGAGGCCTCGTCTTCACAAGGCGTGACGAGTTCAACCGGGCCATTGAGGATTACAACCAGGCGATCCGGCTCGACCCGAAGCTGGCCGGCGCCTATACCAATCGCGGCGGCGCGTACGGCCGCAAGGGTGATTTGGATCTGGCCACCCGGGACTATGATCAAGCCATCCGTCTGGCGCCTTGGGATGCCAACGCTTTCAACAACCGGGGCCTCATCTATGCTCGGCGGGGCGAGACCGATCGGGCTATTCGGGACTATGACGAGGCAATCCGGCTCGAGCCGAGGCTCGCGGTCGCGTACAACAATCGCGGCAATGCTTTCAGCAGCAAGGGCCAGGACGCTCGCGCCATCCAGGACTATGACCAGGCGATCCGTCTCGATCCAGGCTACGCATTCGCCTACAACAACCGCGGCAATGCTTATCGGAGCCTTGGAGATTCCCTGCGCGCCCTCAAGGACCTTGACCAGGCGATACTTCTGGCGCCGGACTATGCCCTCGCCTACAACAACCGGGGCAACTTACACGTGAATCTTGGTGACCTGGACCGGGCGATTGAGGACTATGACCTGGCCATTCGTCTCGCCCCGACTCTCGCCCTAGCCTATGGCAACCGGGGCAACGCCTATAGCAACAAGGGTGAACTGGACCGGGCCATTCACGACTATGACGAGGCGATCCGGCTCAACCCCAAGGATGTGATGTCCTACGACAATCGCGGCCTCGCCCATACCCGCAAGGGTGACCTCGACCGGGCGATCCTGGATTTCGACCAGGCCATCGCGCTCCGTCCCAGCGACTCCTCGGCCTGGAACGCTCGCTGCTTTGCCCGAGCCCTGGCCGGTTACCTGGACACCGCCCTCAAGGACTGCGACGAGGCGCTGCGGCTCAGACCGGAGGACAGCAACGCCCTCGATAGCCGGGCTTTCGTCTATCTCAAGCTCGGTCAGGTCGACCGATCCATCGAGGACTATGACGCGGCGCTTCGGGCGGAACCGAGGAAGGCCCATTCTCTCTACGGTCGTGGCCTCGCCAAACGGCGCAAAGCCGACATCGCCGGCTCCGAGGCCGATATCACTGCGGCACACGCGATTTCGCCGCGCATCGCGGAGCAGTATCGCGGCTACAGCATCCCACCGTGATTCGCGCGGCACTGAATCGGTAAACCTCCTCGACATCGCGAGAGCTCGGCATCGTGTCGTGCTCGAGCCGAGCCACGGATGCCGCTCACGGCGTTCCGGTCTCGAGTCGGGAAAGACTACGATTCGAGGAGCAAGCTTCCTCGGCATCTCGCTAACCGCTCGTGACACAAGCACTCCCCTTCTTGGCTCGTCGCATGCAGCCTTCCTCGTGAGGCCGGCCAAGTTGCCGGCCACCGTCAGTGCGGAGGAGGCTCGAGATGCGGGACTGGATGGCATTTGCCACAGCGATCGTGCTGGCCTTGCTTACCAAGATGCTTCTGCCCTAGCCGCTTCCCGTGAGGCACGGGGTCGAGGTGATGGCCATCAGCGACCGAACGAGCGTTGCAGGAGGGTCCATGGCGTCTCGCGGCCTCGGCGAGCGCGCGCGCAGGGCGGGTTGCCTTCGCTGCGGATCGACGTGCTCCTCTCTCGATGGTTGCCCGGTCTGCGGGGGTGAGGTGGTGTGCGCCCGCTGCCTGTTCGGGGTGCGCGTGGACGTTGACGAGATCCATGCCGCTTTCGTAGTCGAGGGCTGAGCACCCCTGTCGGATGGGCATGATCAGGACCCTCCACCTCGCCGCTCTACTCCTCGCGCTCGTCGCTCTGGGGCCGGGGTCCACTCTGGCCGCAGAGACGGAATGGCCGGTCATCCAGGCGGGGCGGGCCGGCTTCCATTGGTCCTTCTCCCTGCGCTTCAATCCGGATCCGGTGCCACCGGGCGGTGTCATCGCCAACGAGGCGCGCTGGTCGGAGCCGCCGCAGTCCGGCTCGGTCATCTGGTACTTCGCGGGGGTGAACGGGCAGACGGCGCACATCTTCGTCATCTTCCAGGAGTTCAACAAGGCGGCGGGACGCGTGCTGGAGATCGAGCGGCGCCCGATCTATCTCACTCTCGACGACGACGATGTGGCGACCCTCACCCTTCTGCCGCTCTACGCCAAGCCCACTGTGGTGAAGCTCAAGCGCAGCCCCGACGAGAGTCTTACCGTCACCCTCCAGCCGAAATAAGCGCTCGATTCTCGGAGCGCGAGGCGGGGCGGGGCCTGTCATCGGGGGCGGGGGAGCGCTCCAGCTGCGTCACCCGCTCGCCTGAATCGCCGCCCTGCGGGCGGCGCACAGGACGAGGGGGTCCCACTCCGCCGGAGCGCATCCCCGCCGCCACCCGCCCCAATCACACGTGCGGCACAGGACGAGGGATCCCACTCCGCGAAGCGCACCCTCGTCCTCGGCGACGGGCCTGATCCGTCGCGCGCTTCGCGGGTTCGCGATAGTTCGGGCTAGCGTGCGCTGGCCCGCCGCGCCGCGCGGAGAGTGGCCGTATCCTCTGCCAGCACCTTGCGCGCTGCCACGTCGATGGCCACGCCGTATTCTCGTCGCGCGTAGTCCGCGCTGAGCTTCTCCTCCAGCACGTCTTTGAGCACGAGCTCCGGATCGCGCTCCAGCGGATTGCCCCATCCGCCCGCGCCGGCGAGGAGGTGGCGAAAGACATCGCCCTGCCGGATCTCGAGAGTGCACTTGCTCGGAAGCTGGCGGCGCTCGCCATCGGGGTTGAGCACGTTGTCCGACGGCGTGCCCGGCCGACCGCCCGCGAGGCCGTAGGGGAGGTGGCGGCGGCGATCCGTGCGAAGCTGCAGCGTGCCCGTGGCCTCGAGGAAGCGGTACTGCCGTTCCACGGCGAGCCCGCCTCGATGCTTGCCCGCGCCTCCGGAGTCCGGCACGTAGCCGTAGCGCTCGATGAGGAGCGGGTACTCCGACTCGATCACCTCGATGGGATTGTTGGAGAAGTTGACCACGCTCGAGCTGCAGGCATCGACGCCGTCCCGAGCGGGGCGTCCGCCCCAGGAGCCGAAGAGGAACTCCAGGAACACGAAAGGCCGCCGCTCGCGATCGTAGCCGCCGAAGCTGACGCCGGTGTCACCACCCACCTCGCAGGCGAAGACGCGGTCGGGGGCGATCTGGGCCAGCGCGCCGAAAAGCGCGTTGGCGAGGCGGAAGCCCGTGAGGCCGCGCGCGGCCACCGCGGCGGGCATCACAGGATTCACGATGGTGCCGGGCGGGGCGATCACCTCGATGGGTCGGAAGTAGCCCTCGTTGTTCGGGGGGTCGCCGCCGATGAGGTGGCGCACCGTCGCGTAGACCGCGGACTTGGTGAAGGGCAGCGGCGAGTTGATCCCGCCGCGCACCTGGGGGGCGGACCCCGTGAAGTCCGCGATCATGCGATCGCCTGCCACGGTGAGAGCGACCGTGAGGGGGATGGGATCGGGATCGATGCCGTCGTCGTCGAGCCAGTCGGTGAACTCGTAGGTGCCGTCCGGCATGCGCGAGATGGCCGTGCGAGCAAGGCGCTCGGCCTGGGCAAGCAGCGTCGTGGTGCAGGCTTGGAAGCGCGCGGCGCCGTGCTGCGCGATCAGCTTGAGATAGCCCTTCTCGCCGGTGAGGCACGCGGCGACCTGTGAGCGCACGTCACCCAGCACCTGGCGCGGCACGCGCACATTGCGGTCGATCATCTCGAACACCGCGTCCACCGGCTCGCCGGCCGCGTAGAGCTTCACGGCGGGGATGCGCAGCCCTTCCTGGAAGATCTCGGTGGCGTCACACCCGTTGCCGCCCGGCGTCTTGCCTCCCACGTCGAGTTGATGGCCGATGCTCGCGGACCATCCGACGAGGGCGCCGTCCAAAAAGATCGGCTTGAAGATGTAGAAGTCGGGCAGGTGGGTGCCGCCCTCGAACGGGTCGTTGAGGATGAACACGTCTCCGGGGTTGGTGCGGCCGGCGAACTTTTGGCGCACGCGCGCCATGGCGTCCGGGATGGAGCCCAGGTGCAGGGGCAGGGTGAGGCCCTGCGCGATGAGGCGCCCTTCCGCGTCGCAGAGGGCGCAGGACATGTCCATGGCGTTCTTCAGATTGTTCGAGTACGCGGTGCGCACCAGCGCGATGGCCATCTCGTCCACGATGGTGTCCAGCGCGTTCTTGATCAGCTCGAGCAAGATGGGATCGCTCAGCTCGCGGGTGGGCATGCTGTTAGGCTCGGAGGGGGGCCTTGCCCCCCTTCCGAAGCCTCCCCCCAGGAAGAGTTGCGCCGGCCAAGCCGGCGCTCGAACGCGGCCTGTTCATGTCAGGTTCCCGAACTCGGAGAGAGCGTGGACCCTTTCGGAAGCCTCCCCGAGGAGTGGTTGCGCCGGCGAAGCCGGTGCTCGAACGCGGCTGGATCATGTCAGGCTCCCGAACTCGGAGAGAGCGTGGCCCCCTTCCGAAGCCTCCCCGAGGAAGAGTTGCGCCGGCGAAGCGAGCGCTCGAACGCGGCTGGATCATGTCAGGCTCCAGTGCGGATGACGATGTTGCCATGGGCGTCGAGGTGCGCGGATCCGCCCGGGGGTACGAGGGTCGTTGCGTCGTACTCGTCGACAAGTATGGGACCGGGACGCGGCGTGGCGTCGAGATCCTGCCGGTCGATGACCGGTGTGCGCAACACGCCATGCGTGGCGCCGAAGTAGGCCTCACGTGCGGGGGCGCTCGCCCGCGCTCCGGTGACCAGCCGCATTTCTCCTCGCGCCTCGGGACCGCGGTGCACGCGCGCGGTCAGCCGCAGATTGACGATCTGGATGGGATCGCCCTCGGCCTTGTGGCCGTAGGTGCGCTCATGCTCCTTGCCAAAGGCCTCGGCGAGCCGGGCAATCGTGTCCGCGCCACCCGCGCCGGAGCCGAGCGGTACCGCGAGCTCATAGGACTGTCCCTGGTACTTGAGGTCGGCGCTCCGCTCGATCTCCACATGGCCCCCGTAGCCCTGGGCACTCAGGAGCGCCTCCGCCTCGCGCTCCAGAGAGGCGAGGGTGGAGGCGAGATCGCGTGGGTCGAGGTCGGCCAACGGCCGCAGGAAGGTGCGCACGAGGTGGTGCTCCACCTCGGCCTCGAGGAGACCGAAGGCGCTCCACACGCCGGGAGCGGGGGGCACGAGGACGGTGGCGATCTCGAGCGACCGCGCCATCTCCGCGGCGAAGAGCGGGCCGTTGCCGCCGAAGGCGATGAGGGTGAACTCCTGCGGATCGCGGCCGCGCTCGATGGTGACGGCGCGCACCGCCCGCGCCATCCCCGCGCATCCCAGGAGATAGACGCCGTAGGCGGCCTCATGGAGGTCGAGGTCGAGACGCTCCGCGACCTGCTCGGTCATCGCGCCCCGAGCGCGCTCGGCGTGGAGGGTGAGTCCGCTGGGAAGCCGCTCGGGATGGAGGTAGCCGAGGCACACGTTCGCGTCGGTGAGGGTCGCCTCAGTGCCTCCGAGCCCGTAGCACACTGGTCCGGGCACCGCTCCCGCGCTCCGCGGACCCACGTGGAGCGCGCCTGCGGCGTCCACGCTGACGATGCTTCCGCCACCCGCTCCCACCTCTGCGATGTCGATGGCGGGGACGCGTAGGAGATAGCCGCTGCCCTTGTAGAGCCGGCTCCCCTGGGACATGCTGCCGCCGATCTCGAACTCGCCCGTGCGCTTGATCTCGTAGGCCTCGATCACGGATGCCTTGGCGGTGGTGCCGCCCATGTCGATGCTGATCACGTTGCCCTCGCCGATGCGCCGGGCGAGGGCAGCGGTGGCGATGACCCCGGCGGCAGGGCCCGACTCGATCACGTGCACGGGACGGCGGCGGCCGTGCTCTGCCGTCATCACGCCGCCGTTGCTCTGCATGACGAGGAGAGGGCCGCGGAGGCCGATGCGCGTCAGCTCGCGCTCGAGCAACTCGAGGTACCGCGCCATCACCGGCATCACGTAGGCGTTGGTGACGGTGGTGCTCGTCCGCTCGAACTCGCGCATCTCGGCCAGAATGTCCGAGGACAGGGTGAGGGCGACGCTCGGCGCGCGCTCGCGCACGATGGCGCCCACCGCCTGCTCGTGCGAGGGATTGGCATAGGCGTGGAGCAGGCACACCGCGATGGACTCCACCCCTTCGGCGACGAGGCGGTCCACCGCTGCCTCCACGCTTCGTCGATCGAGCGCCGTCACCACCGCGCCCAGGTGATTCATCCGCTCGGTCACCTCCAGGCGGACCCGCCGCGGCACGAGGGGAGTGGGGCGCTCGAAGTCGAGGTCGTAGAGCCGCGCGAGGCGGAGGCGGCCGATCTCGAGGAGATCGCGGAAGCCGGCCGTGGTGATGAGCCCCGTGCGCGCTCCGCGCCGCTCCAGGATGGCGTTGGTCGCCACCGTGGTGCCGTGGATGACCTCGCCGATGGCCTCCGGGCCGAGTCCCGCGTCAGCCAGGAGGGCCTGCGTGCCGGAGAGGATCGCTTCGGCGTAGTTCGCCGTCGAGGAAAGGACCTTGCGGGTCAGCGCGCGTCCGTCCGGTCCCACGAGGACGAGATCGGTGAAGGTGCCGCCCACGTCGACTCCGAGCCGGAACGTCATGAGCGTCTCCTTGCTAGGCACCCGATCCCCCCGCTCCCGTCATGGCCGCGTCCCCCCGGAGCGTCCGTTCCTTTCGGCGGAGGCGAAGGCCCGCCAGTCCTCGCGGCAGGAAGATCACGAAGACCATGATGACGAGCCCCACGGCGATCAGATTGTAAACGACCCCGATGAAGCGCAGCCCCTCGTTGATGGCGAAGAGGAGGATTGCGCCTAATGCCGGCCCCCAGATGGTGCCGAGCCCGCCGAACACGGCCATGCCGATTACAAGCGAGGTGGTGGCCGCGGAGGCCACGGTGGGGCTCACGAGCTGGATGTAGTAAGCGTACAGGGTGCCCGCGAGGCCAGCCAGGCCCGAGCTCACGCCGAAGGCGAGGAGCTTGTATGCGGTGGTGTTGATGCCGAGGCTCTCCGCGAGCACCTCGTCTTCGCGAATGGCGCGAAAGCCCCGGCCGGCGCGCGTCTTGTGGCAAACGTAGAGCATGAGCCCGAGACCGACGGCCGCGATGACGGCGACGAGGAGGTAGGCGGCGCGGGCGCGCGCCAGGCCGGAGGCGGGCAATCCCGTGAAGCTGCCGAAGTCGTAGATGCCGAAGGGCCCGCCGGTGACGGCCAGCCAGTTCTGCGCTACGAGCCGGATCAGCTCGGCGAGGGCCAGCGTCACCAGGGCGAGATAGTGGCCGCGCAGGCGGAGGGCGGGAAAGCCGGCGCCGAGACCGACGAGGGCGGCGACCGCGGCGCCCAGGGCCATGCCCACCCATGATGAGAAGCCGAGGTGCTTGCTCGTGGCCGCGGCGGTGTAGGCGCCCAGCGCGAAGAAGCCCGCGTGTCCGAACGAGATCTGCCCCGTGTAGCCGGAGAGGAGATCCCAGCTCGAAGCGAGGAGCGCCCAGATCAGCGCCTGGGTGGCCAGGCTCAGGACGAACGGATGCGCCACCAGCAAGGGCAGCAGCACGGTGGCCGCGCCCACGATTGCGAGCAGGGGGCGGCGGCTCATCGCGCGTCGCTGCGTCCGAGTAGTCCCTGCGGGCGGAGCAGGAGCACGGCGATCATGACGAGGAAAGCGACGCCGTTTTGCCACTGAGACGGCACCACGATCACCACCATCGACTCCGCCACCCCGATGATCAGGCTGGCGAGGAGGGCGCCCGCGAGGTTGCCCATGCCGCCCAGGATGGTGATGGCGAAGGCTTTGATGGTCAGCGGGAATCCCACCGCCGGGTACACGTTGAAGAGCGGCGCCATCAGGGCCCCGCCGACTCCCGCGAGGCCGACCCCGAGGGCGAGAGTGAGGGAGAAGATGCGGGCGAGGTTGATGCCCATGGCCTGGGCGCCCTCGGGATTCTGCGCCACGGCCCGCACGGCCAGGCCTTGCCGATTCCAGCGAAGGAAGGCGAAGAGCGTGGCGAGGAGGATGGTGGCGACCACAAGGACGAGCACGCGCTGATAGCTCACACCGGTGGGGCCGATCTCGAGGATGCCGCGAACGAGGGGTGGCACCTGTCGGTAGTCGCCGCCCCCGATGGCAAGGAGCGAGGACTGCATGAAGGTGGAGAGCCCGAGAGTGAGCACGAGATAGAGTGATCCAGCGGGCCGCCGGCCGAGGCGGCGGTTGAGCGGCGCGATGAGGAGGGGATACACGGCGAGGCCGAGGAGGAAGGCTCCGAGGCCGGAGGCGACCACGCCGAGGGCCGCGGGGAGGTGGAGGAGGACGACCGCGGCAAAGAGGACGTAGCCGCCCACCGCGAAGAACTCCCCGTGGGCCACGTTGATGACGTTCAGTACGCCGAAGATCAGGGTCAGCCCGACGGCGAAGAGCGCGTAGAGGCCGCCCAGGACGACGCCCTGGATCAGAAACTCAAGCAGCGATTCCATGATCCTCGGAGGGGGGCCGCAGTTCGAGTTGAGCGGCGGCCGGGCCGACGCGAGACGAGGACCGAGCTAAATCGAGTTGAGCGGCGGTCCGGCCGACGCGAGACAAGGACCGAGTTAAATCCCCTTCCGAACCTCCCCCCTGAAACCCAAATTGCGCCCGCAAAGCCTGCGCTCGAAACCGTCGCGCTTGGTCGGTCAGCCTGCATGAGATTCCTTTCGCGTCTCTCCGAGGTAGAGGCGGCGGATGCGATCGGTCTGACGAAGCTCGGCGGGGGCGCCGTCAAAGGCGTTCTGCCCCAGGTCGAGCACGAAGATGCGATGGGCCACGCGCATGATCATCTCCACGTTCTGCTCCACGATCAGCAGGGCGAGGCCGGATCGATTGAGCGCCTCGATGGCCGCGTACACCTCGTCGATGAAGCGGGGCGCGAGGGCGGCCGAGGGCTCGTCGAGCAGGAGGAGACGCGGCCGCGTCACGAGGGCCCGTGCGAGGGCAAGGGCGCGCTGCTCGCCACCGGAGAGGCTGCCCGCGGCCTGGCGCCGGCGCTCGCGAAGTCGCGGGAACCGCTCATAGGCGCCGTCGACGGAGTCCGCGAGCTCGCGTCGCGAGGTCAGGCCGTAGCCGCCGAGAAGCAGATTCTCGTGCACCGTCATCTCGGCAAAGAGCCCACCCGACTGGGCCACGAAGCCGGCGCCGAGCTTCAGCATCTGATCTGGGCGGAGCCCGACCAGGCTTCGGTTTTCCAGGGTGATGCGGCCGGCGAAGGGAGCGAGATAGCCGAAGATCGTCTTGAGAAGGGTGGACTTGCCGGCCCCATTGGGCCCGATCACGCCCACGATGGTGCCGGGGGCCACCGACAGGGACACGCCCTGAAGGATCTCGAGCCGTCCATAGCCCGAGCGGAGCTCCGCGACCTCGAGCATCAGGAGGAGCGATGCCGCTGCCCGAGCAGCGCGTCGATGACGCGGAGGTCCCGGCGAATCTCCTCCGGCGCGCCCTCGGCGATCTTGAGCCCGTGGTCCATCACCACGAGCTTGTCACAGAGTCCCATCACGAAGGCCATGTCGTGCTCGATGACGAGGAAGGTGCGCCCCTCGGCGCGCAGCGCGCGGATGGTCTCGGCGATGCGCTGGCGCACCACGGGATGCACGCCGGCCAGGGGCTCGTCGAGCATCAGGAAGGGAGGGTCGACGATCAGGTTCATGGTCAGCTCGAGCAGCCGCTGCTGTCCCACCGAGAGACGCTCGCCCGGATCGTGGCGCAGGTGTGTCATGCCGAGGCGCTCGAGCCAGCTCGTGGCCGCCGGCTCCCAGCCCGATCGCTGGCGTCCCATGGCGGCGATGGAGAGGTTGTCCCACACTGAGAGATCGCGAAAGATCTTGACCGCCTGGAAGGTCCGTCCGATGCCGAGGCGGGCGATCTCGTAGGTCTTGAGGCCGTGGAGGCGCCTGCCCCCGAAATGCACGGCGCCCGCGTCGGGACGGAGGAGATTGGTGATCAGGTTGAAGACAGTGGTCTTGCCCGAGCCGTTGGGGCCGATGAGCCCGACCACCGTGCCCGCCGCGACCTCGAACGAGCAGTCGCTCACCGCGCGGACCCCGCCGAAGATCTTGGTCAGCCCCGACACCGCCAACGTCGGCGCCGTGTCGGCGAGGGACGGGCTCATGCGCCCGGGCGGCGCCTCACTTCTTCTCCCACGCGTAGGGCGGGATGGATATGAACTTGCCGCCGGCGGTGGCGACCACCGAAGCAGGGAAGATCGGCACCTTCTTGCCGTTCTGGACCTGGATCACCACTGTCTGGATCGGCATGCGATGGCCCTCGGCGAGGGAGGTGAACTTGCGCGTGCCCCACGCGGTGGCGAAAGTGCCGCTCTCGATGGCGACGCGAATCTTCTCCGGGTCGAGACTGCCCGCCCGCGAGATGGCCTCGAGGGCGATGAGGGTGGCGTCGTGGGCCTGCACGACGAAGTTGGTCGCGTCGGTGTTGGTCTTCTTGCGGTAGGCGGCCATCATGGGCTCCGAGACTTCCGAGTACCGCGCGGGCCACCAGCGATTGTTGATGATGGCGCCGTCCATGACCTTGGCGTGCTGGTCGATGAAGCTCTGGGCGGCTACGGTGGCGCCCATGTGCGCGATGAGGGCGGGCACTTTCAGCTCGTACCACTGGTTGAAGAGAACGGGCCCACTCGAGCCGTAGATCTCGCCGATGATGACCTGGGCTCCCACGCGCTTGATCTTGGCGAGCTGCGGGGTGAGATCGGTGACGCCACGGTCCACGAACTCGTCGGCCACCACCTCCACCTCCTTGGCGTTCTGCTGGAACCACTCGCGCGAGATCCGCGAGAAGTCGCGGCCGGCGTCGGTGTTCTCGTTGAGGAGAGCCGCCTTCTTGGGCTTGAGCGTTTCGTGCACCGCGGCGACCAAGGACCGCACGATGTCGTTGGCGGTGGGGCTCAGCTGGAACACGTAGCCCATCTTGTTGGCGGCGATGCGCTCGCCGATCTTGAGAGAGGCCGAGCAGCAGGTGATGACGGGCACCGAGGCCTTCTGGAACTCGTCCATCACCCGCAGGAATACGTCGCTCGAGAGCACGCCCACCCCCACGGTGATCTTGTCCACGGTCAGCGCGCGCGTGACCACGTTGAGGCCCACGTCGGCCTTGCCCTCGTCGTCATACCAAATGACGCGGACCCGCATGGGCTTGCCGCCCAGCTTCAGGCCCTGCTCCTGAGCCCGCTCGACCGCGATCTCCGTGCCCGCCTTGATCTGAGCGCCCACGTCGGCGCTGATGCCGGAAATGGGCATGAACGC
>Ga0306926_10007953_pt1 | contig 11546 bp, 9 predicted proteins | sample flu12Cox44000178_FD_203759 | JGI IMG/M metagenome (GOLD analysis project Ga0306926, IMG submission 203759) | Lab enrichment of tropical soil microbial communities from Luquillo Experimental Forest, Puerto Rico - flux8day.12C.oxic.44.000.178 (v2)... | ecosystem: Environmental > Terrestrial > Soil...
GGATCTTCGAACCTTTCTTCACCACCAAAGGCGTGGGCGAAGGCACCGGCCTGGGCCTCGACACTGTCTGCCGGATCGTGCGGAAACATCACGGCGACATAAAGCTGGAATCCCAGCCCGGCGACACGCGCTTCCAAGTGCGTATTCCCATCGACCAACCTAGGTCAGTCCAGCCGCAGGCAGGTTCCTGAGGAAGGCTGATGAAAGGCCCGCGACGTTGCCATCCCGATCCCGCATGCGCAAGAGGGATCTGCTTTTGTTTGTTTCAACACGAAACAGCAGATGCTTCTCCCGCGTGCGGGATCAGCATGCCAGGTAATCTATTTCATCAGCGTGTTTAATGAGGAGGGCTACCGTGGCACCACGATGCAGTCATCTGGAACACGTTCAGGAGGTCAAACCCAACACCCGAGGCTGTGAGGAGTGCTTGAAGATGGGCGACATTTGGGTCCAGCTGCGGCTCTGCAAGACCTGTGGCCATGTGGGTTGCTGCGACTCGTCAAAGAACCGTCACGCAACGAAGCACTTTCAGCAGACGCGCCATCCGATCATGCAATCCCTCGAGCCTGGAGAGACATGGGGATGGTGCTACGTAGATGAAGTGGAGATCGATTTTGCAAGGTGAGCCGATGTACGAGGCTGATGAAAGACGACCTATGGAAGTGACCGGGGGTACGGCGGCGTCACCATCGCTGCGCGAGTCCCGCCAAGCGGGACACCGTGAGTTTTCCGTAGGTTAAAACCTATGGCCACTCACAGTGTTGCCCTGCGGTCAAGTCGCCGGAGGAGGCAGCTATGAAGTTGGCAAGTATCATGTGGAAAAACGCCCTGCGCAACCGCCGGCGGACGGTCCTCACAGTTCTGAGCATCACCATCTCGATCTTCCTGGTAAGTACCCTGGAAGCTGTGGTTGACACTTTATACCGTCCCAGCAATGGGTCCAGCACTCCGCACCTCCGGCTGGTGGTCCACCGCTCGACTTCGATCACCCAGAGTCTGCCGGAATCCTACCGGCAGAGACTTCAGACTGTGCCGGGTGTGAAGTACCTTGTCGGGCTCACTTGGTTCGGCGGCCAGTACATCGACGAACGCAACTTCTTTGCCAATTTTGCGACCGATACGGAGAACTTCGAGAAGGTCTTCGACGAATACATCATTCCACCTGACCAGCTCGCTGCCTGGAGATCCGAGCGCACTGCAGCCCTCGTCGGCAGGAAGTTAATGGAGAAGTTCAACTGGCGGGTGGGCCAGCGCGTGACGCTGAAAGGAACGATCTACCCGATCAACCCTGAGTTCACGATTCGAGGCGTCTACACAACACCGGACCAAACCGAAGAGGATGCGTTCTACTTCCACTACGACTACTTTGACGAAGCTCTGGGTCGCTTGGGTCAGATCGGGAGCTTTACGATCAAGGCTGACTCGGCGGAGTCTGTTCCCCACATCATCGACACGGTTGACGGTATGTTTCGCAACAGCGCCGCTGAAACCAAGACCGAGACTGAACAGGCGTTCGCCCTGGGCTTTGTTTCCATGCTGGGCAACGTCAAGTTGCTGCTCACGGCGATTTCTGCGGCAGTGGTGTTCACGATTCTGTTGGTGGCTGGCAATACGATGGCCATGTCTATCCGGGAGCGCACCGGAGAGGTTGCCATCCTGAAGACTCTCGGCTTCCGCCGCGACACCATCCTCATCCTGCTGGTAGGCGAGTCGCTGGTGATCGCGCTGCTGGGCGGGCTTTTGGGCGCTTTAGGGGCCAAACTGGCGTACGCCTTCATCGAGATGACTTTCAATAAGGCTAAGTTCCTAGGGTTCGCCTACGCCGTGGGAGCCGGTCTTCTTGGAGGCTACGGCGTCTGGGTGCTCTTCGCCGGCTCGTCCGCAGTGCGTGGATGGGTTAAGGCCACACGCTACGTCTCGACGACGCTGGGATTCCTGATCGGATTCGGTGCCGGCATTGTCTTCTATATGGGCGTGGGAAACGTCATGAGCCAGGGAGGCTTCTTCTCAAGTTTTGGCGTTAGTGTGCCCACGTTGTTCGCCTGCCTCGGCATTGCTGCAGTGGTCGGCGTTGGTAGCGCTCTGTTGCCTGCCCTGCGAGCCTCCCGCATAGGTATCGCGGAAGCTTTGCGCTACGTCGGATAGCGCCGGGCCGCGCTATACTGTAGTGGACGATGACGTGCGCGCAACTGGTTTTCCGCAATACACTGCGCAACCGCCGGCGGACTATTCTAACGGTAGCCAGCGTGGCCGTTTGCACGTGTCTCGTCGCGATACTGTGGGCCACTTATCGCTATCTTGAAGCCCCTCCCGAGGTGGATCGGACCCACCTCATCCTTAGTGTTACGGCGCGGACGTCGGTGACCATTCCCTTACCGGTCAGCTACCAGTCGCAAATCGCCAAGGTGCCGGGCGTGGCCGCCGCTATGCCGCTCTTCTGGTTCGACGGGCGGTACGGCAAGGACGCGGACCTGGTTCCTGCCCTAGCTTTGGACGCCCAGAAGCTGCTGGCTTTTCTCTCGAATTGGCACGTGCCGGAAGATCAGTTGCGGACCTTCGTCGGAGAAAGGGACGCCTTGGTGGCCGGGCGCAAGGTGGTCGACAAGTATGACTGGAAGATCGGCGACCACGTTCACCTGCGCAGCCCGAACTACTCCGACGTCGATCTCGACCTGGTCTTGCGAGCCGTTTACACTTCCGATGGCGACCAGAGCATGCTGGCGCTCCATTGGGATTACCTCAACGAAGCTCTGGGCCACCCCGATAAAGCGGGCCAGATTTGGGTCCTGGCCCGATCCGTCGACGACATCCCGCACCTCATGGATGACATTGATACCGTCTTCCGTAATTACCCCATGGAAACGCGAACGCAGACCTTGAAGCAACTGGTCGTGAACTTCCTGAGTTGGCTGGGCAATCTGAAGGAAATCATGCTCATGATCTCCGCCGCGGTGGTCTTTGCGGTGCTGTTGGTGGTTGCAAACACGATGGCCATGTCGATTCGCGAAAGGACAGCAGAAATCGCCGTCCTGCGGGCCCTGGGGTTCCGATCACGACAGGTGCTGGCGATGCTGGCTGGCGAGGCTCTAACTATCTCTCTGGCAGGCACGGTCCTTGGACTGGCTTTGGCCGCCTTGGTGTTCCGAGTCATGGAGGGCTATCACATCGGTGGCGCGATGCCGGCCCACATCCGTGTGGACGCGACTACAATGGCGCTTTCATTGCTGGTTGCTGTCATTATCAGCCTTGGGAGCACCCTCATACCTGCCCACCGCGCCGCACGCTTCAGCGTCGCCGAGGCTCTACGCTTTGTGGGGTAGAAAGAGTTCCTGGGCAAGGTCCAGATCCAGGGTGCCGAGCCTTGCACCTTTCTGCCGCACACTTCCACCGTCGCCCCACGCCACCCCCCGCCGCCTCTAACTAAGGTTGAAGACCGCAGCAGGGAAGTGGGTGTAGACTGGTGTCGTGTCCCGCGTCATCACATACAATGCGGAGCCCGAGAGGCTGGCCTCAAGCGAAACTGCATTTAGGGTCTTTCGTTTCTGTGCCCTCTGTGCCCTCTGCACCCTCTGTGGTGTAGTAGCGCCTGGGCTGCGCGCCGACGAATTCTCTCAGACCGCTCATTACGCCGTCCGCATGTTTTCCGTGGGCACACTCACGCTCGACACCCGTACCGGAGATATATTTATCGAGGGATGGGACGAGCCGCGGTTGGAGGTGGAAGCAGAAAAGGTTGTGCGGGCGAATTCAGCAACCAAGGCCGAACCACTCTACGACAATGTCAGGATCGAACTGGAAGGCCAGGACAAGGCTGTGAGGCTGCACACCGTGTATCCCCCGCGAAAGCTGTGGCGACCTTTCCGCGATGAATCGAAGCTCTCCGTGAATCTGCGCATCAAGATGCCTTTCGAGGCGAACCTGAAGGTGCACTGCGTCGATGGCGACGTGCGCATCAGGGGGATCACCGGGCACGAAGTGCTCCTGGTGAACTACGGCGACGTGGAAATTGATGTCCCCGATGTGTACCACCTCCGCTCGCTTGCCGCCCATGCCTGGGTGGGCTACGTACAGACCGACTTACACTCTACAGGCGATCAGGACAGTGCCGGCCTGCACCCCAGGCTTTCTTTCTGGAATTCCATGGGTAGCCAGGACATCATCGTCAAGGTGCGAATGGGCGGGGTTTGGGTCTATGACTATTGAGTGATTAAGAGATTTTGTGCTTGAGCCATTCAAGAGCCAACCTCACAATCTGCGGATCACGCAATTACCCAATTATAGTTCGGGCCACTGCTTCCCTCTTTTACTACCCGGCGTCTAAGCAGGTGAGGTGGGGATTCCCCGCATAGCGCGCTCTGTGGAGACGAACAGTATGAACAGGAAACAAAACATTCCGTTGCTTGCTGCGATTGTCAGTCTTCTGCTGGCGAGTCCAAGTCTTCTACGCGGAGACTATCGCAATGAAAAGACCTTGAAACTCGATCCCGGCGGGCGCTTCGTGCTCGATTCGAGCCCAGGGAGTGTGAACATTACGGGCAAATCCGAGTCAGGTGCCAGCATTGTGATCACTTCCAACCGCGACGACCTCGAGCAACTGCTAGAGCTCCGATTCGAGGAGAGTGGCGGAGAGGTTCGGTTGACCGCGCACCGGCGACACAGCTATGACTGGCCCAAACGGGCCTGGGTCCATTTCGAAGTCCACGTACCCGCCGACACACGCACCGAGGTTAAAACCAGCGGTGGAAGTGTGGAGATCTCAGGCCTTCGAGGCGACGCTAAACTGAGCACCTCGGGCGGATCCATCAAGGTCTCGGACCTGTCCGCCAACCTCCAGGCAAGCTCTTCCGGCGGAAGTATCCGCGTCGAGGAGATCAAAGGGAACGCAGAGGTTGACACCTCGGGGGGCTCAATCGACGGCGACCACGTCACTGGAAGGCTTGAGGCCAGGACGAGTGGGGGTTCAATCCGCTTGGAGAAGGTGAGTGGCGACTTGCTGGCGCACACCTCGGGGGGCTCGATCCGCATCGAGGACGCGGGTGGTCGTGTTGACGCTAAGACCTCTGGCGGCTCGGTGGAGGTCGCGTTTGCCAAAGATAATGCACATGGCGGGGAATTGGAGACGTCAGGGGGTGGAGTAACGGTAAGACTTGATCGCTCCGCCAACCTGAATCTAGAAGCATCCGCTTCGGCGGGATCGGTAAGCAGCGATTTGCCCATCCAGGTCGTTGGCACTCTGTCGAAATCTCACCTTAGTGGCACCATCGGATCGGGTGGAGAGACCCTTAGACTCCAGTCTAGCGGTGGTCCTGTCCGCATCGAGGCGAGGTGAAGCGCATACATCGCGCATTTTGCGATGTATGCGGCCCTCCAAGATCGCACGGATGGCAAGAAGGGCGATGCGCCATCCCAGACACAGATGCTTGGCCAAAGCGTGTTCCCCACAGGAGATTTGGTGGAGCGACAAAGCGACTATGATGAATACGCTTTCGCAGGGGAATTCTACGACTTCGTGGTCCCCTACTGCGAGCGAAAGGACGTGGGCTTCTTCGTGGAGATGGCGCTGGAGGCGGCAGGCCCGGTACTGGAGATCGGCTGCGGCACGGGACGAGTGCTGATTCCCACCGCGCGCGCCGGTGTGGAGATTGTGGGCATGGATTCCTCATCCAAGATGCTAGCGGTTTGCGGGGAGAAGCTGGAACTCGAACCCGAAGAAGTGCGGTCCAGGGTCCGGCTCGCCAAGGGTGACATGCGGTACTTCGATTTGAACAAGCGATTCCACTTGGTCACAATCCCCTTCCGACCCTTCCAACACTTGTTAAGCTCGGAAGACCAGATGAGTTGTCTCGCTTGCGTTCACAAGCACCTCGTCGACCAAGGTAAGCTGGTGCTGGACGTCTTCAACCCTTCTCTTCCGCATCTTGCCGGGAAGGCAGATATCACCGAGTTGATGGGGGAAGAGCCGGAATTCCTGATGCCCGACGGCCGGCGCGTCCTGCGGCGTCATAACATCCTGTCACGGGATTGGTTCAATCAGGTCCAGGACCTAGAGGTGCTTTACGAGGTTGGTCACCCCGACGGGGACGAGGAACGACTGGTGCACCGCCTGCGCATGCGGTATTTGTTCCGCTTCGAGGCGGAGCACCTGCTCGCGCGCTGTGGATTCCAGGTGGAGGCGCTCTACTCGGGTTACGACAAAAGCCCTTACGGATCGAAGTATCCGGGAGAGCTCATCTTTGTGGCGAGAAGAGTCGGCTCGGGGCCTGTCGGCCGTTAACCGTCGACGGCCAACTATCTTCGCGCCTCACTGGGGCACGGCGCCGGACGCTGTTGTTGTTTGCTGGATCTTGCCCTGGGCGGTCAATTGCGGTGGCGCCAGAAGAGTGACTACGACTCGCCGGTTCTGTTGGCGTCCTTCGGTCGAGTTGTTATCCGAGGCAGGCATATCTTCTCCATAGCCGAGGTAGCGGACCCAAATCAGTGGGATCTTGTCATGCAGCGTCAAGTAGCGAACCACCGCGTCGGCCCGGCGCTGGCTCAGGGCCAGGTTGTACTGCTTCGAGCCTGTCGCGTCCGTGAAGCCCTGCACCTGGATGACATAGCGCTTCAGGCCGTCGGTCGTGTGGGCGAAGGCGTCCAGTTGCTCCTTGTCTTCGTCCGTTAAGTTGTAGCGGTTCACTTTAAAGAGAACCGTCCCAGACTTCACCGGCTTAAAGTTGTCGATGTTATCGAGTTCCTGCCCCACCAGGTTGGCCTGGTCAACGCCCTTTTGCGCCAAGGCGTTGGCGGCCTGCGCGTCACTCTCGGCCTTGCTCGCCTGCTGCCCGGCGTCCTCGGCCTTCTTCTGTGCGTCGGCGATGCCCGCCTCTGTCTTGTGGTCGAGGTCAGTTATGCGGGTAGCGTTCTCATCCGTCTTCTTATCCACGGCGCTGATCTTGGCCTCGAGGTTAGCAACGTTCGCCTGCACGTACTTTTTGGTTGCGCAACCGGCGTTTAGAAGGATCAGCAAAGACGCTGTCCCTAGAGTCACTATCGTTCTCGAACCCATGGTTCCTCTCCTTTTGGACACCCGTACGCTCAGGAAGTACAATGGAGAGCACTTGCGGTGCCAAACAGGCCGCAAGCAGTATGTGGTTGAAGAACAAGGTGCGGCATGTATCCAGGCAGGGCAGACCTACGGCTTTTCTACAGTCGGCGTGTAAAATCTGCTGTAGGGGCACCCCTTGTGGGTGCCCTTAGGCCGGAAGAGACGAGAGAGGGGCGTACACAATAAGGGCACCCACAAGGGGTGCCCCTACGTCGGCGGGTCAAGGGCACCTTGCCGCCGGAGCCTGTATCGGTGGAGAATCATGGAATGGAAAGCGGGCTTACGATTTCTGCGGCGCTGATTGAAACCTACCTCCATTCGCGGCCGTGCCTCGCTCGCTGGATCGAGTGGTTGGCCGGACGTCGGTACAGATTAGCACGCTTTGGGAACCGCCCAACGCCGCTCGTGGTGATTGCCCACTCCTTCCGCGACTCTTCCACCTCGCGACAGGTCGCGCTGGCGACTGAGCAGGACTGGCCGGGAGTACCGAACCGGTGCCGTGAAGCCTATGACGAAATCCTCTTCAGAGCGCCCGAAATCCTTGTGCTTCAACTCCGGCGCAAGAACCTGTGTGGATGTCTCGGTCACCGCCACCCTGTAGTTGGAGAGGGTCCCTTCGCCGAACCTCACGAGGCTTTTGGGGGTTCAGCCATCGGAGAAATCGATATTGCCTGGCGGCGCGTTGAGACGTGGCAGGCCCTTCCCTTGACGGATATCGCTTTTGATACCAAATTCCTGGATGGCACGCGCCGGGAGGACTTCCGGGCACAGCAGTTTCGCCTGAAAACTCTCAGCATCATGCTGCACGAGATCAACCATCTGGTCGCGCCGCAAGAACCCGAGAAGGCCGTGCGCGAGCGCAGCCTGAGCTTTTACCGCGAGACGTTAGCAGGCTACATGGAAGAGACGATGGCGTCCCTCTCACTTACCATTGACCGCTCATTCTCACGGCTGGAGTGAGGAACGGGAAAAAGGCGAAAGGGGAAAATGGAAAAGAGCCTGCTTCCGGGCTTTGCTCTTTGCCCTTTCCCCTAATACAGCTTCGGCGGCGCGAAAACGGAAATGAAGAGAGCAATTTCAAATGCCAAATCGCAAACAGCAAATTTCAGATGGGGCGAAAAACAATTCGCCATTTGCACTTCACCATTCACCTTTTGCCGTTCTTTGCGCATTTTCCCTTTTGCCCCTTTGCCCTTTGCCCCCGTTTTCGCTCTTTCCGTAGCCGCACTCACTCTGGTTTGCCTCACAGCCGCCTGCCATCACATTGCTACCCAACCGGTCACCACCCAGGTGGTGGTGCTAGGCTTCGACGGTGCCGACCCCGGCTTGCTCTCCAGATGGATGAAGGAAGGCCAGCTTCCCAATCTGGCTCGTCTCGCACAAATGGGCACCTTCCGACCCTTGCGAACCACCAACCCTCCGGAGTCTCCCGTCGCCTGGGCGTCATTCGCCACGGGCTTAAATCCCGGCGGCACCGGGATCTTCGATTTCCTGACGCGTGATCCGAAGACCTACCTCCCCGAGCTTGCCCTCGTCACTCGGGAGAAGCCTGAGTTTCTCTTCGGGTTTGTTCCGATCAAGCCACCCAAAGTGATCAACGAGCGTAGCGGCATGCCTTTCTATAAGGCGGTTGCCGATGCAGGTTACAGGACCACGGTTATCCGTATGCCGCTGGAGTTTCCTCCCACACCGCTACCGGGCGGCAAGCTCTGGGCTGGACTTGGCGTACCCGACCTGCGCGGGACTTGGGGGACGTTCTTTTACTTCGGCTCCGACCTGACGCCGTGGGACGTCGGGGACACGGAGTTCGGCGGCAAGCTGGTTCGCCTCGAACTGAACGGGAACCAGGCTTCGAGCTCGATCGAGGGTCCGGTGGATCCGACCGCCAAGTCGTTTACGCGAATTTCGGTGCCTGTGCAGTTCTCGGTCTCGCCCGAAGCGAACTCCGTCACCATCCAACTTGCCCACCGCGCCGAAACCATTAGAGAAAAGCAATGGAGCGATTGGTTTCAGGTCAAATTCGCCGTCACTGCTTTGCTTTCGGTCCGCGCTACCTGCCGCTTCTACGCACTCCAAGTCTCCCCGGACCTACGACTTTATATGTCGCCGCTGAACCTGGATCCCGAATCGCCTCCTCTCGCAGTTTCGGCTCCGGCGAGCTTCGTCGCGGGTCTTGTGAAGAAGCACGGAGAAATCAAAACCCTCGGATGGTGGCACGACACCTGGGCTCTGAACGAGGAGAAGATCGACGAAGGGGTTTTCCTTGAAGACCTTTTGCGAACCGACCGGCAGCAGGCCGAGATCACGATCGATGAGTTGAGGAACGATCCGCCCAGCCTGTTGGTGTCCGTCTTCACGGGCACCGATAGCGCCTCGCACATGTTCTTCCGTTTGATGGACCCACAGCACCCCCGCTACGATCCCGAACTTGCCAAGAAGTATGGCGACGCCATCCGTCAAGTTTACCAGGCCATGGACCAGACAGTGGGAGAGGTTGAGCGCGCCATGAAACCCAACGGGACCATGCTCATCGTCTCCGACCATGGGTTTCACACCTGGAGGAAGGGTTTCAACACCAACACCTGGTTGGTCGAGAATGGTTACATGACGCTCAAAAATCCCGGCGCCCAGGAAAAGACGTACAACCTCGATCAACTCTTCGGACAGGGGAGCTTCTTTCCCAATGTAGATTGGAGCCGAACCAAAGCCTACGCCTTGGGCCTGGGCCAAATCTATTTGAACGTGCGTGGGCGGGAGCAGTCGGGGATTCTGGACCGCGGTCCGGAAACTGACCGGTTACTGGAGGAGATCCGCCAGAAGCTAGTGCGGTTTCTGGACCCGGACACCGGCGAGCCGGTCATTCAAAACGTCTATCGGGGCGTGGACATCTTCCACGGCTCGCGAATGGAACGCGCGCCCGACCTGCAGATCGACTTTCGGGACGGATACCGAACCTCCTGGCAGACGACACTGGGAGCAGTCCCAGCCGGTATCGTCGTGGCCAACATGAAAAAGTGGAGCGGTGACCATTGCGCTTCCGATCCTACCGATACTTCTGGCATCTTCCTTTCCAACCGCTTGGTCCGAACGCCCGAACCCGGCCTCCTGGACATAGCCCCTACTGTGCTGCAGATTCTCTCGGTCCAGAGTCCTGGTCCAATGGACGGTCATGCGCTCGATTTCCGCACGGAGACAGCGTTCCGCTATTAGTCCGCGGCGGTCAGGCGTATCTTATCGATGGGGCGAAGTCGAAAATGGAAACGCTGGCTAGACTGTGCAACCCTACCGTATTGTCGTTCCATCGAACTGTAATATAGTCGAACTTGCTTTGAAGTGCATGCCCGGCCTTCGATCATTTCGCGCGCTTTCGCTGGGGGTCGCCCTTCTCTGTTGCTGCTGGGACGTTGGCCCTTTAGGCGCCAACGCTAGTCCATCACCTGAAAAGAGTGACACCGTCGGCGGCACGGTCCTAAATAGTGTGACGCATAGGCCCGTTGGCCGCGCGCTCGTCTACTCCCAAGACAATCGCTTTGCAACACTGACGGATTCTGCCGGGCATTTTGAGTTCAAAGTTCCATCAAGCGAAGCTGAAGGGAGAAGTGAGGGTCCTATTCCTTCGGCAAGTCCTCTCGGAACATCCCCGGCCGGTGAAGCAAGCCCTCCAATTTTTGTGATGGCGCGCAAGCCCGGCTTCCTTTCCGACCCGAACACCCCGGCTACGCAATTGAACCCGGGCCAAAAGGACGTTACGATCTATCTTACGCCGGCAGCCCTCATCGTGGGCCGCGTGACCCTCGCCGGTGCCGACAGCCCGGAAAGGGTTCAGGTGGAAATTTACCGCCGCCAAGTCCAGGATGGCCGCGCGCGTTGGACCTCCGCGGGAACGTTCAGAACGTGGTCCAACGGAGAGTTCCGTTTTCCCGAGCTATCTCCCGGAACCTACAAATTATTCACGCACGAAGTGATGGATCGTGATCCCCTCACCTTCAATCCTCGGGGTCAGTTATACGGCTACCCACCTTGCTATTTTCCGGGAGCGAACAGCTTCGCTGCGGGAAGCGCAATTCAGTTATCAGCAGGCATGACGCTCGACGCGGACCTCACGCCCAGGAGGCGCGAATATTATCCTGTAGACGTCGGCATCACGAATGCGCCTGAGGGGGTGGGGGTCGGCGTCGAAGTGTCTGCGGGGGGGCAAGGAGGCCCGGGATATTCACTCGGCTATAACCCGCAAGCGCGAAAGATTCAAGGCTTTCTGCCAAACGGTACGTACACCGTTGAAGTGTCGACTTTCGACCAGCCAGGCGAGGCGGGGATCGCCTACATCAGCGTGAAAGGTGCCGCGGCTACAGGTTACGCTGTGACTTTGGCCGCTAACGCCTCCATTAGCGTCAACGCGACAGAAGAATTCACATCGGCTGAAGGCGCTGGCGATGGCCTGCAGACTTTAGGCGGCGGGAAC
>Ga0306926_10007955_pt1 | contig 11545 bp, 8 predicted proteins | sample flu12Cox44000178_FD_203759 | JGI IMG/M metagenome (GOLD analysis project Ga0306926, IMG submission 203759) | Lab enrichment of tropical soil microbial communities from Luquillo Experimental Forest, Puerto Rico - flux8day.12C.oxic.44.000.178 (v2)... | ecosystem: Environmental > Terrestrial > Soil...
CCCGACCACGTCGGGGGCCATGCCCTCGATGCCAGCCTCGCCCGCCGTGGCCAACACGTAGGCCACGTGGCGCCCTTGCCTGGTCCAGCGGGCGACCGCCGCGGCGGTCCCGTACTCCAGGTCGTCGGGATGGGCGACGACCGCCACGGCGCGGTCCCAGTCCTCCGGCATCGGCTCCATGCTGCCTCCATGATCGCGGGCCTGGCCGGGCGCGGGGTGCGACCGGTGGCCGTCTGAGTCTCAGCGTGCCACGGCCCGCCCAGCGGTGCGGCACGGGGCGGGCGTGGCGGCAGGTGGCATGGCCACCACACCCGGCAAGGACGAGATGGGCGCCCCGATTGTGACGGGACGCCCGCATACATGGAATGGCCGCCGGGGCGGCACGCTGGCACATGCCTGGCCCCGGCGGCCGCGTGCCCAGGTCCCGGCGGCCGCCGCGACACAGACCGCCGGGACCTCCGGATCAGGCACGCTGCCCGCGCCGATCCTGGCCTTGGCTTACTTCACGAAGTACCAGTTCTCGGGGTTGATGTAGAGCGTCGGGCTCTGCGGCAGGGCACCCTTGAGGTTGTTGGCGACCTCGGTCAGCGCGTACGCGCTGTTCGGCTGGAACATGACCGGCAGTTGCGTGCTCAGGTAGTTCTGCCAGGTGTACATGCCCTGCGGGTTGTCGGTGGTCAGTGTCTGGGTGATGTAGTTGTCGTTGGTCTTGCTGCAGTACCCGCCGGAGTTGGCGATGGCGCCGCACATGAACAGCGTCTCGCCGGTCGGTGAGTAGTCAGGCGCGAACGTCCAGCCGCCGCCCAAGTTGGGGCTGTGACCCGTTGCCGAACCAGTACAGCGGCCGGTACATCAGGTTGGTGAAATACGCGGTGTTAACGATGCTGATGTAAGCGCTGCTGGTGAACGGGAAGACGTAGTTCGGCGTGGTCGACGGGGGCAGCGCATAGACGGCCGTGCCGCCCTTGACCTTCGCGCCGGTAGCGCCCGGGGTTGCTGCTGCCACTGCTGCAACCGGCCGCGGCAATAGCCAATGCCGCGACCGCGGCGGTTGCCGGCAGGTAGCGGCCCAGCCGGGGCGCCCGGCGGGGCTAGGTACGTGGGGTCGTCTCATAGCTGGCCAATCTGCCTGGCCGCTCTTGCGTCCCGCTTGGCGGGCACTTGGCGCTGGCATGTTGCTGCACTTGGCGCCCGCATGTCACAGGAGCGTGACGAGTGACTTTCGGTTAGAGGCCGGCTCACCCGGTGGTGCCCCTTTTGTTATGAAATGCCGGAAAGCTACCACCTAGCATTTGGAATTGAGATGACCTTGACACGCGCGCAGCGTGCCGTGGGAGGCGCTTGTGGGGCGCGACATCGTGGTGCGGGTGCTCGGGCCGGTACGGCTCCGGGCCGGTGACCGCTGGCAGGTGCCAGCGAGCCCGCAACTGCGCCTTGTCCTCGGCCTGATGGCGCTGCGGATTGGTCAGGTCGTGCCGGTGGCGGAACTGATCGACGCGATCTGGGAGGACGAGCCGCCCCGGTCGGCGCGGGCCAGCCTGCAGGCCCTGATGACCCGGCTGCGCCAGCTGCTCAGGCCGCTCCCCGGCGCGTCACTGACCCGCTGCGGCGACGGGTACCTGCTCGAATTCGACCAGGACCTGGTCGACGCGGAGCGGTCCCGGTCGCTGGGGCGGGCGGCCCGCGCGGCGGACGGGGCCGCCGCGATCCCGCTGTTCGATGCCGCCCTGGCGCTCTGGAACGGCCCGGCGCTGGCCGACGCACCGGACACCGAGCGGGTCACAGCGATCCGGTACGGGCTCGCAGAGGAACGCCTGTCGATGCTGCAGGACCGCCTGGCCTGCATGCTCGCCCGCGGCCGGGAGCGGGAGGCGGCGGCCGAACTGCCCGCGGCGCTGGCCCGCCACCCGTTGAACGAACGTCTCGCCGGGATGCTCATGGCTACCTGGTACCGGTCGGGCCAGCGGGCCGAGGCACTCGCCGTGTTCCGGCAGATCCGCGGCCGTCTCGTGGCCGAGCTCGGCGTCGAGCCCGGGGCCGAGCTGCAACTCCTGCACCAGCGCATCCTCGCTGGTGACGTGGGTCTGGCCGACGGTCACCAGCCCGCTGCGATTGACGGTCATGGGCCCGCCGACGTCGACGGCTACCAGGCTGTCGTGTTCGACGGCCAGCAGCCCGCCGCGCTCGACGGCCGCGTGCTCGCCCCGGCGAACGGCCACCAGGCCGGGTCGTCAGGGCACGGCCCGCGGGCCGTGCCAGCCACCGAGCAGCCGCGGCCGGCCGACGGCCAGGAGCATGTGGGCACCCTTACGGTGCTGCCAGTGCGGCCATGGCCGGTGCCCCGCCAGCTTCCCGCGGCGCCCGCGCAGTTCATCGACCGGGCCGCCGAACAGGCGAGGCTCGACGAGCTGATCGGCCAGAGCGCCGAGCCCGCCGGCGAGGCACAGGTCCGGGCGGTCGTCGGGTCGCCCGGGGTCGGCAAGAGCGCGCTGGCGACCGTCTGGGCGCACCGCGCGGCCGGGCACTTCCCCGACGGCCAGCTCTACGTCAACCTCAAGGGCTTCGGCCCGGCCGCCCGGCCCGTCCTGCCCGCGCAGGCGGTCCGCGGCTTCCTGCAGGCACTGGGCGTGCCGTCCGCCGAGATCCCGGAAACGCCCGATGCGCAGGCGGCCCTGTACCGCAGCGTGCTGGCCGGCAAGCGGGTGCTGGTCGTGCTGGACAACGCCAGGGACGCTGACCAGGTCCGGCCGCTGCTGCCCGGCAGCAGCCGGTGCGCCGTGCTGATCACCAGCCGGGTCCGCCTCGACGGCCTAGTTGCCACGGTGGGCGCGCGGATCCTCACCCTGGATGTGATGTCCGAGGCGGAATCCCGCGAGCTGATCGTCCGCCGGCTGGGTGCCGCCAGGGCGCAGGCGGAGCCCGAGGCGGTGGCGGACCTGGCCAGGCTGTGCGCGGGCCTGCCGCTTGGCCTGGCGATCGTCGCCGCCCGCGCCGCCGCCCGTCCCGGTTTCCGGCTGGCCGCTCTGTCCGCGGAACTGGCCGGCGGGGATGGGCGCCGCCTAGACGCGCTGGAGACCGCGGACACCACCAGCAGCGTGCGCGAGGTGTTCTCGTGGTCCTACCGGCAGCTCAGCCGGCCGGCGGCGCGGGTATTCCGGCTGCTCGGCCTGCATCCCGGCCCGGATATCACCGTTGCCGCGGCGGCGAGCCTTGGCGGCACCGGCCGCCCGCAGGCGCGCCGCGTGCTGGCCGAACTGGCCGGAGCACACCTGCTGACCGAGCACGTGCCCGGCCGGTTCACCGGCCACGACCTGCTCCGCGCCTACGCAGCCGAACTGGCCGCCGAGGCAGAGGCCGAGGCCGACCGCGACCTGGCCAGGCGCCGGCTTGGGGACCACTACCTGCACACCGCCGCGGCAGCCGGGCGCCGGCTCTGCCCGGCTCGCCCCCCGCTCGGGCTCGGCGACCCGCAGCCGGGCGCGGTGCCGGAGAAGTTCGCCAGTTACGCCGAGGCGCTCGCCTGGTTCAGCGCGGAGCACCAGGTGCTGCTCGCGGTCGCCGACGCCGCCGCGGCCACCCACGGCGACGCGCGCGCCTGGCAGTTGCCCGCGCTGCTGACTGACTACCTCAATCGGGAGGGCCACTGGCACGACCTGGCCGCACTCGGCCGGGCCGCCCTGGCAGCCGCCGAGCAGGCCGGCGACGGGCTGGGCCGGGCGCATGCGCACGCCAGCATCGGCGTCGCCAACCTGCGGGTGGGCTGCTACCGCACCGCGCGCTCACACCTGCTCCGGGCCAGTTCGCTGTTCCGCGAGGAGGGCGCGACCGCCTGGCAGGCGCGCAACCACCTCACCGTCGGGGTGCTGTTCGACCGGCAGGGCCGCCACGACAAGGCACGGCGGCAGGCGGAGCGGGCGCTCAGCCTCTACCAGGACCTCGGGTACCGGGCGGGCGAGGCGCACGCGCTGGAGAACCTGGGCTGGCACCTGGCGAACCTCGGCGCTGCCACGGCGGCCGTCGACCACTGCCGGCGAGCGCTCGACCTGAACCGCGAGGTCGGCAACCCGATCGGCGAGGCTCATGCCTGGGATCATCTCGGCTTTGCCATGCACCTGGTCGGCGACGACGACGAGGCCATCGCCTGCTACCGCCGCGCGCTGAAGCTGTTGCGGGAGGTCAGGGACCGGGCCGAGCAGGGCGGGGTGCTGGCCCGCCTCGGGGACATCTACAGCTCGGTGGGGAACAAGGCGATGGCCAAGGCCGTGTGGCGGCGGGCTCTGGCGATACTGGAAGAGCTGCACGACCTCGGCGCCGACGAGGTCCGGTCCAGGCTGGGCGTCGCGCCTGGGCCGGCGGTGCCCAGCGTGTGCTGAGCGTTTACCGTCCCTGGCTATCCTCGCTCTTACCGTCCCTGGCCATCCTTGCGATCATGAAATGGGGCCGTCGGGGAACAATCCCTGAGGGGTGCGCAGATGGTCTGGGATCGGCGGCGCGTTGCGCTCACCGCAGTAGGGGCTGCCGTCATGGTGGCCGTGGCGGCGGGGAGCATCGTCTATCTCCTGCACCGCGGCACGGCCGGCAAGCTTGCGTCGGCGCCGAAACCCGCCCCGGCGCACTCGACGAAGCCGCCCGCGGGGCCGCTGCTGTCCCCGTTCACCGGTGAGCGGGTGCACCGGCTCAAGCGGGTGCTCGCCGTGAAGATCGGCAACACCTTCCCCGAGCGGCCCGCCACCGGGCTGGCCAGGGCCGACATTGTGTACGTGATCCCGGTCGAGGGCGGGCTGAGCCGGATCATGGCGGTCTTCTCCTCGCACCTGCCGCGGGTGATCGGCCCGGTGCGCAGCGCCCGGCAGGACGACCTGCAACTGCTGCGCCAGTTCGGCCGCCCCGCGTTTGCCTGGTCCGGGGCGCAGCCACAGCTGGTGCCGGTGGTCCAGCACTCCAGGATCGTGTCCCTGTACGCGCTGACCGCCAGCGGCTACTTCCGCACCGTCGACCGGGTCGCGCCGTACAACCTCTACGCCGACACCAGGACGCTGATGAAACAGGCCCGCCACGCCAGCGTGGCCCGCAACATCGGGTTCCGGTTCGGCTCGCTGCCGCCCGGCGGCCACCGCCGCAGGTCGGAGTCGGTGTCCTACCCGGCCGCCTCGTTCCGGTTCCGGTGGTCAGCCGCCAAGGACCGCTGGCTGATCTCGATGGACGGCTCCCCGGCCATCAGCACCGCCGCCGGGCAGTTGTCCGCGCCCACGGTCGTCATCCAGCGTGTGGTCGTGGGCCTGTCCCGGTTCCTCGAGCAGGGCCCGATGATGCCGCCGGACGCGGAAACCGTGGGCTCGGGCACCGCCACGGTGCTGCGCAACGGCGAGGCCTTCCAGGCGCGGTGGTCCCGCCCATCGGCCAACGGCGGCACCACGTTCACCACGGCCTCGGGCAAGCCGATGACGTTCGCCCGCGGCCCGGTCTGGATCGTGCTGGCCTACGGGCCCGGCTCGTCGAAATGGCGGAGCGGCAAGCCCGTGCCGTGACGCACGGGGGCACCCGGGCGGTGGTCCCGCGCCGCGATCCACGCGCGTACCCGCCGAGGCGCCGCGCTCGCGCCACCGGTGCCCGCTGTGGCACGGTACAGGAGATGCCGGCGGCACCGGGCCTGCCCGGCGCGGGCTGGGCAAACCGTCACAGCGCGGTGAGAGGATCGGGAGCGTGGTCTCAGCGGTATCCCCAGCGCCGGGTGCCATCCGCCTGACCAGCACGCAGGGGCGGTGGGTGCTCGCCGCCACCGTGCTCGGGTCGAGCATGGCGATGCTCGACGGCACCGTGGTCAACGTGGCCCTGCCCACCATCGGCAAGAGCCTGCACACCGGCCTGGCTGGCTTGCAGTGGACGGTCACCGCCTACACGCTCACCCTGGCCGGGCTGATCCTGCTCGGTGGCGCGCTCGGCGACCGGCTCGGCCGGCGCAAGATCTTCGTGGTCGGGGTGGTCTGGTTCGCCCTGGCCTCGGCGCTGTGCGGCCTCGCCCCCGACATCGGCGTGCTCATCGGCGCGCGGGCGCTGCAGGGCATCGGCGGCGCGCTGCTCACCCCCGGCTCGCTGGCGATCATCCAGGCCTCGTTCGCACCCGACGACCGGCCCAGGGCCATCGGCGCCTGGTCCGGCCTGGGCGGCGTGGCCGGCGCGATCGGCCCGTTCCTCGGCGGCTGGCTCATCGACTCGGTCGGCTGGCGGTGGATCTTCCTGCTCAACCTGCCGCTGGCCGCCGTGGTGGTGGCCGTCTCGGTGCGCCATGTGCCGGAGACCAGGGACCCCACCAGCCACGGCCGGTTCGACTGGGGCGGGGCGATACTCGCCGCGCTCGCACTGGCCGGGATCACCGACGCGCTCATCGAAGCACCCGTGCACGGCTGGGCCCGGGCGGCGCTGACCGGGGGCGCCGGGATCCTCTGCGGCGTCGGCTTCGTCCTGCTGGAACGCCATCGCGGCCGTGCCAAGAACGGCACGCCGCCCATGCTCCCGCTGGACGTGTTCGCCTCCCGCGAGTTCAACGCGGTCAACGTGATCACCTTCGTGATCTACGGCGCGCTCGGCGGCACCATCTTCCTGCTGGTGCTCCAGCTTCAGGTGGTGTCCGGCTACTCGCCGCTGGCCGCGGGCGTCTCGCTGCTGCCGCTGACCCTGCTGATGCTGGTGCTGTCGTCCCGGGCGGGTGCGCTGGCGCAGCGCATCGGCCCGCGCTGGCTCATGACAGCTGGCTGTCTGCTGTGCGCCGCGGGTCTGGTCCTGGCGGTCAGAATTGGACGTAACGCTAATTACGTCACCGATGTGCTCCCCACGGTGCTGTTGTTCGGGCTCGGCCTCTCCGCGACCGTTGCCCCGCTGACGGCCACCGTACTGGCCAGCGCCGACGTGCGCCATGCCGGAGTGGCCAGCGGCGTCAACAACGCGGTGGCCCGGGCCGCGGGCCTGCTGGCCGTGGCCGGGCTCCCGCTGGCCGTGGGCCTGACCGGCGAGGCCTACCGGGTGCCGGCCCTGATGAACCCCGCCTTCCAGATGGCCATGGTCATCTGCGCGGGCCTGCTCGTCGTGGCTGCCGTGCTGTCCGCGCTGACGATCGACAACGACGTGCTGCGCCCCGAGCCGGAGCACCCGGTGCCCCAGCCGGAGTGCCTGACCTGCCTCCCGATCGGCGCGCCGCCGCTCGAACCCGGGAACCGAGTCGAGGCCCCGCCGCAGGCCCACTAAGCTCGATTTCCGTCACCGCCCGGCTACCTGCGGCGGGGCATCCGGAACCCACGACGAGAAAGCCCGCATAATGCGCTGGTCACAGATGCACATCCCGACCCTGCGAGAGGACCCGGCGGATGCCGGAGCGCCGAGCCATCGGCTGCTGGTCCGCGCGGGGTACATCCGGCAGCTCCACGCGGGCCACTATTCGCTGCTGCCGCTCGCGGTCCGGGTGCGGGCCAAGGTGATCGACATCATCCGGGAGGAGATGAACCGGATCGGCGCACAGGAACTCCTGGTGCCCACCATGCACCCGAAGGAGGTCTGGGAGCGCAGCGGCCGCACCGAGACCATGGCCGACGTGATGTTCATGCTGACCGACCACAAGGGCGGCGAGAACGTGCTGGCGGTGACGAACGAGGAGATCTTCACGCTCCTCGCCCAGGAGCTGAACTCGCATAAGCAGCTGCCGCAGTCGTGGTACCAGTTCCAGACCAAGTTCAGGGACGAGGCCAGGCCCCGGGCCGGGCTGCTGCGGGTGCGGGAGTTCACCATGAAGGACTCCTACAGCTTCGACCTCGAGCCGGCCGGGCTTGACGTCTCCTTCGACAAGCACCGCACCGCCTACCTGGAAATCTTCGCGCGGCTTTCGCTCCCGGTGATCCCGGTGGAGGCGTCGAGCGGCGCGATGGGCGGCAAGGACTCGACCGAATTCATGTCCCCGTCCGACATCGGCGAGGACCTGGTCGCGCACTGCCCGGCGTGCAACTACGCGGCGAACGTCGAGAAGGCCACGTCCCGGCTCGACGAGGTGGCCGACGGCCCGGGGCTGCCGGTCCCCGAGCGGTTCGACACCCCCCGCATGCGCACCATCGAGGACCTGGCGACCGAGTACGACGCCCCGGCGAACCGGCAGATCAAGACGCTGGTCTACGTGCTGGACGGCAAGCTGACGCTGGTGCTCATGCGCGGCGACCACGCGCTCAACGACCAGAAGCTGGCCGACGCCACCGGCGCCGTGGAGATCCGCCCGGCCCACCCCGACGAGATCAAGGAGGCGCTCGGCGCGCTGCCCGGCAGCCTCGGCGCGGTCGGGGTGACGAACCTGCCCGTGCTCGCCGACGATGCGCTGCGCGGCCGCCGCGACATGGTCACCGGGGCCAACACCGACGACGTCCACCTGCGCGGGGTGGACGTCGCCAGGGACATCAGCGTTGGCACCTGGGCCGACCTGCGGGAGGTGGCCGCCGGGGAGCCGTGTATCCGGTGCGGCGAGCCGCTGGAGATCGTGCCGACGATCGAGGCCGGGCACATCTTCAAGCTCGGCTACAAGTTCACCAAGGCGTTCGGAATTACCGTGCTCGACGCCTCCGGTGAGCGGGTGCACCCCATCATGGGCTGCTACGGCATCGGCGTGGAGCGGGTGATGGCCGCCGTCGTCGAGCGCCACCACGACGACCGTGGCATCGTCTGGCCGGTCGCGGTGGCACCGTTCACGGTGGTCGTGACCGTGGCCCAATCCGAGGACCCCGAGTCAGCCAAGGTCGGCGACTCGGTGTCTGAGCAACTCGCCGCGGCGGGCATCGAGGTCATCATCGACGACCGGTCCGAGCGGGCCGGGGTGAAGTTCCGCGACGCCGAGATCACCGGGATCCCGTTCCGGGTGACCGTGGGCAAGCGCGGCCTGGCCGACGGCACGGTCGAGGTCACCACGCGCGCGACCGGGGAGACCGTCAAGGTCGCCATCGGCGACGTCGTGGCGCACCTGCGCGGCGCCCTCGCCTCCTGAGTCCCGCCGCCCGGCCGCGGCTCGCCCGACCCAGAGATGCGTTTGTAATGGGTGGCGCAACCATTACGTTCTTTTGCCGTGGTTGCGCCAACTATCACAAAGGGTCCCGCGCGGGCGGCGGTGCCGGGCGGGCAGGCCGGGCGGGATCAGTACTGGCCGTCGCAGACTGGCCGGGCCGCTCCTGCTGCCTCGCTCGCCGGGTGACCACTACGCTGGCCAGGGCGGTCGTGCCGAGCACCAGGGCGATGATCGCCAGCGATAGCCAGGGGCCGATCTGCGGTATCGGGACCGGCCCGAGGCCGGTCACGCCGGAGCCGTGCAGCGCATCGCTGAGCAGCTTGAGGCCGATGAACGCGAGCACCACGCACAGGCCCGTCTGCAGGTACACCAGGCGCGCCAGCAGCGCGGACACCAGAAAGTACAGGTGGCGCAGGCCGAGCAGGGCGAACACGTTCGCGCTGAACACCAGGAACGGATCACGGGTCAGACCGAACACGGCCGGGATGGAGTCGACCGCGAACATGAGGTCGGCGATCCCGAGCGCGGCCACCACCGCGAGCACCCCGGCGCTGCCGCGCCGGGTCAGCCGGGCCGCGATGCGCCCCGCCACCCCGGGCGGGGCCTCCGTCACGGGGACCGGTACCGCGGCCGTGTTCGCAGGTGATTCGCCGGATTGCGGGAACTCGCCGGGGACGTGACCCGAGCTGGATTTGGTGGGCAGCGGTGTCTCGTGAGGGTGCCGGGCTATCTGGACCGCCGTATAGAGAAGAAACAGGCCGAACAGGTATTCCAGCCAGCCGAACCGGTGCAGCGCGGCCGCGCCGAGCCCGATGACGACGCCGCGCAGCACCACGGCGACACCGATGCCGGCCATCACCACGCGGCCCTGCAGCCTGTTCGGCACCCGGAACCAGCTGATCAGGATGACGAAGACCAGCAGGTTGTCCATGGACAGGCTGTACTCGGTCAGCCAGCCGGCGAAGAACTGCCCAGCGGGCGTGCTCCCCGAGGTGAAGGCCAGCATGCCGCCGAAGCACACCGCCAGCAGCACGGTGGCCAGCGTCCACCCGGCCGCTTCCGCCATGCCGACCGGACGCTCCCGGCGGGCACTCGCCCACAGGTCTGCGCCGAGCAACACGACAAGGGCGGCGATAAGCGCCGCCCAGCCCCAGACAGGGACCTGAAGAGATGCCATGGCTACCCGATGGGCCTCACTGGCTTATCGTCCGGCCTTCTCCCGCCTGCGGTCGTGATCTATCGGTCTGGAACGCCCTTCGCGGGCGGCATTATCTGCCTGCCCGGCCCGGGCACCGGCAAGGTGCCCGGGCCCGGGCGCGGCCAGGCCTGCCGGAATGAGCAGTGCCCCGGTGTACTGCCCAAACCGGCTGGCGACCGTGGCGGCGCGGGCACGGCGTCGAAGGTCCCTTGACTCATGACCGTCACGGTGACCTCCAGCCGGTTGCCTGGCCCGGCCGCTCCGGGCTTCTTCTTAACTATTGCTTGCCGATCGCATAAGGTCTTCGTGACCTACCGGCTAAAAATTACCCCCTACCTTGCCGACGACCGGCAAGGTTGGGAAGCGACGAGAACGCAGCGCGGGCGGGCCCTGCCGGGCGTGGGGCAGGCGTGCCTGGCTGGAAGGCGGTGCCTGGAGTGACTCCGCGCGGCAGCGGGCCGGACCTGGCCGCGATAACCCGCGCCGCGAGCCGGGAGGCCGGCGGGGTGCCGCCCGGGCTGCTCGGCGGCTACCTGCCCGCCGTCCTGGACGCGTTCAGCAGCGGGCGCCGCCTGACCGCCGCGGAACTGGCCGGGTACGCACGGTCCGGGGAGCAGGCGGCGGAGGGCGGGGTCGCCCTGGGCGGCCTGGTCGACCTGTACCTGTCGGCCACCTGGCGGCTGTGGCGTGAACTGCCCGCCGACAGCTACTCACCCACGATGCTGCGCGGCGCGGTGCTGGCCGTGCTTCATGCCGCGGACGACGCCGTGGCGGCCGCCGCGAGCGGGTTCGAGCGGGCCTACCTCTCGGTGGCCCGCCGCGAGGAGGCGGAGCGCCGGGAGTTCCTCGAGGACCTGCTGTCCGGCCGCGGCGGCGTGGCCGACCTGCTGGCCAGGGGGGAGCGGCTGGGACTGCGCCTGGCCGGCCCGCACCAGGTGATGGTGGTGGGCTCGGCCGGCGACGGCGGCGACGGCGGCCTGAACCTGGCCGGCCTTCACGTCGACGGCGTGGTCGCGGAGGCCGCGGCACCGTCCTCCTCGCTGGTGGTAAGCCGCCGCGGCCGGCTGGTGGTGATCGTGGGAACGGCCGGCGACGACGAGGCGGCCGGGGTGGCCCGTGCCCTGGCCGGTGCGCTGGCCAGGCAGACAGCTGGCCGTGGCGGTGCCCGCGAGCCCGGCCGCGCGGGGCCGCCGCCGTGGCGGATCGCCCTCGGGCGGCCCTATCCGGGGCCGAGCGGCGTGGTGCGCTCTTATGACGAGGCGGCCGACGCGCTGGACGCGGCCCAGCGCGTGGGCCTGGCCGAGGAGGTGGTCAAG
>Ga0306926_10007956_pt1 | contig 11544 bp, 8 predicted proteins | sample flu12Cox44000178_FD_203759 | JGI IMG/M metagenome (GOLD analysis project Ga0306926, IMG submission 203759) | Lab enrichment of tropical soil microbial communities from Luquillo Experimental Forest, Puerto Rico - flux8day.12C.oxic.44.000.178 (v2)... | ecosystem: Environmental > Terrestrial > Soil...
TCGCACCACAGCGCTCGGCCAGGTGAGGAAAACCGAGTCCCGTAACCTCTTCGAACCAGACCGGGAACCGAGGGGTCGTACCCTCTCCCACGCCGATGGTTGGAATCCGTGAATCAAACACGTGCAACAGCTCCGCCTGCGGCAAACACCGCGTGAGGTGCGCAGCGGCAATAAAGCCGGCGGTACCGCCTCCGAGTACTGCAATTCTCACACCGCGAACTCCTTGAGGGTTTCAGCCGGGCGAAGCAGATGCTGCACGCCCAGAAGCGCGTGTGCGATTTCCGAGCTCGACGGAGCTGCTTGGTAGAGACGGCTAAGGTGCGTGTTGTCGCGAGTAGGCGACCCGCCATCGAGGTCGCGACCAGTGGCGAGCCGCCAGGGCTGAGCATTCAGGGATGCCAACTCCTTCTGAAAGTCCGGCATAGAGACCCCCCCGTTACCTTCGTCCAGGTAAGTCCGCAGAAGCACCACCCCCCGCGCCGTCGCAGTCATGCCCAGTCCAAAATACGGATCGAGCGTGCATACCGAGTCCCCAATCGCGACCAATCCAGACGGCCAAGCTGTCAGCCGTTCGTAGTGCAGCATGCGATTCGAGGTGGCTCCGTAACGAAGAATTGAGGATACCGGCCTCGCACGAGCGAGCGCCGCTCGTAGCTCGCCCTCTCCGAGGCCGGCGACGAAGTCTAGGAAAGCCTCGTCGTCGGAGGGGAGCGGTTCGCCGGCAGGAGCCAAAAGCACGACGCCCCAACGATCCTCCTCCGCGCGCAACATCATAGCGGAGCGAAGCCTAGCGCCCATCGTAGGCGCAATGGAAAGGCAGCGCCAATTGGGAGCGTCTTCCGATTTCATGTGGAACCAGCACGATACATACTGCATTCCCGACTCGACCACGGTCTTGTCCGCCCGTGATCTCGCGCCGTTCGGCAGGCAAGACAGCCAGCGGGCCAGTGTCGAACCTTCGCCGCTGGCATCCACAACCAAGTCGGCCAAGAGGGTTGTCCCGCGGGCGGCTTGCTGCTCGGCCACATAAACGCCAGTCACTCGATCGCCGCGCGAACTACTGACTAGCCCCAGGACCTTCCGGTCCTCTCGGACGTGTACTGTTGAAATGCCGGCCAAACCCGCGCGCAGCACCTTTTCGAGAAGGGTCCGCGAGCAAGCGTACGTGATGATTCCCGAAGGGGTTCGCGGCAGCCAGCCTGCGGGAAAGCGCAATACGGCGTCCGCACTAGCGTCGAAAGGACCGGCGCCACGCGCGACCAGCTCTTCGCTCCAGCCTGGCATCAATTTGTCGAATGCGGCCGCTCCCGCCGCCATCAGGAGATGAATACAGCGACTCTGGGGCACTCCCCGACGCGCGGGGGGCGCGGGCGAGTTTGAATCAAGAGGATAGCGAAAGCGCTCGAGGATCGTAACACGCTCGAACCGGCCGGCGAGGGCATGTGCGGCGAGCAAGCCGCCGATTCCCCCGCCAATGATCACACCATGACCATTTGTCGGGGGCCCCACGCCGCGCAAATTCGAAGCTAGCACCGCAGGTCGCACCTGTACTTCTTCGGAACCTCATAGGAAATGCGCGTTAGGGTCTGCGCGGCGATCCACTCGATCTTACCGTTCTTTTCCACGAACGGGCCCATGATGTGCCGCTCGTTCGGGTTTATGCAGTGGTGATTGTTGTACCAATCTCCGTCCGCAGTCTCGAGGTGGAAATGATAGACATCCGGCCGAGTCTCGGTGCCGGTGATCTTCACCTCCTTAGTCTTGCCTTGGGCGAGCTTGCCAGTGACCTTAAGATCCAATTCCAGGCGGAGCACTTTGGCAACGGGTGCCTTGTGAATGAAGCGCTTCGATGAGCTCGTATCGTCCGGTTGGTCTTCCCGGAAATGTATGAGTTTGTCAGGGATGTGCCAATATACGGCGACGAAGCTCGACGTCGAGTCGAGGTACTCACCTTTTTGGTTGTAAGTAATTTTTTGCACGGTCCAGAGACCGACCATGATGTCATACGGCGTGGCGTAGTCGAAGGCGCTTTTTGAGCTCATCGAATCCTCCCGGAGAAACGCTTAGAACTGGATGACGAACGCATTCAACTCTTCCTCACGACGTGGTCGGGAAAGCCAACCTTCTCGCACAGGAACATCGTAGAGCCGGCCCGGCCCAAAGCGGGCCCAGAAGTGCCGAAGCCCTGGCGCAACCACGCGCACCACGGGAAATCCGACGTCAGGCCGCGTCTGGTCAAGGATAAGGATCTCGATCCCTTGCTTCGCTGCCAGCTTCCTGCAGGTGACTATGTCCTGTCGGAGGTCGTCCGACGCCAGGTTTTTGAAGTCACTGAGGCGCCGCACTCCTGCTTCACGATCAGGCATCAAGTAGCTGACGTCCGAAGCTCTTACCGTCCGCCACCAATGTACGGCATCGGGTCCTCCCCGGTACGTACGGCTCGATTCTGGGCCGGTCGCGGTTGGTACTGCCTCCAGCGACTGGCTCAGCTCTGCCAGCGCCCGCGTCAGAGCGACGTTGGGGTCGAGATGTGCGCCGAAGCCGTAGATGATGTCCTCTTCGACTTTGTCCACCCGCTTTGACAGTGCAGCAAAAGTAGGTATGCCAAAATCGCTTGTGACGTCGAGTGCCCAGAGGTCGCGCCGAAGGTCGCGGTAGTGACGTATGAGCCCCGAAACGTATGCGTCGTCGACCGTCTCGAGAGCCACGGCCCGCCGGCGCAGTCGGTTGTACCACCAAAGGGCGACGGCGTCCCGCTCTATCAACTCAAGCAGCCCTTGCAGTACGGCCTCTTCAATGACGGAACCGGCTGCACAACCGTTCGAGTCGGCTCTGGCAAACAATGGATCCGGACTGCGGTATCCGTAGTAGCAGAACGACGTCGGCAGATAGCGAATCTCTTTGGCCGACAACGACCAGAGCGGCGTCCACTCGATCTCAACATCCTCGCGAAACGGCTCGGGCACCCAGTAGGCCTTGTGTCCTCGCGAATTGTGTGACTGCCGTTGCGCGTACTGCCGCTCGCTGTAACCCATACATGCGTTCGGATGAATCGCCGCTCTGCCCAGATCTGCGAACGAGGTCCGGATCCGTGATTCTGTTCCGTCGAAGACGCCGCAATATCGCTCCAACGATTCAGCCAGCGCGCTCACACGCGCCTGCTCGGCACTCTTTCCCTTACCGCCGGAACGCCGCCGCAGTCCCTCCTGGAGGAAGAACCGGTCGTCGTACATGTCGGAAAAATTGTGATCGGCTGCGAACGTAGGAGTAAGGCATCTTCCCCGGCCCTCGGCCCCTGCGGTCCGCTCGCCCGGTACGAGTGTGCTTACAACGCCCGTAATCGGACTCAGGTGCCGCTCAAGCTGCTCGAGCACCTCCCGTTGGTCAAGGGCGCGACGCCCTCCGTCCGAAGTATGGACCTTTTGGCGTCGTCGCAGATGCACCGGCCTCGAGCCGTCGATCCGCTCTGGAGATCCGCACGACGGACACTGGGGACGGCGGATGAGCCTGTGGTGGGTTCTTTCCAGTGTGAGAACGCTCGTCGACACGACCCGGTCTAGGAGGATCGATTTCCCTTCAGTTCCGATCCAGCGGGTGATCTCCGTTGCTGCTTCTGCGAGAGTTGCGTGCTGCGTCGAAGCGATGCATCCAGAGATCGCGCCCACGGGAGTGTCCATCCCGGTGCGCCGCGCGACGTATTCCTCGAGCTTGCGGTGGCCCCGCAGCCGCTGCGCGAGACATTCCCAACACGCCGTCTTCCCTGGTACGAACATTGGCCCGATCAAGGTTTCCATCCCCACGGGCTTCGTCAGAAGCCAAGGCTTTGCGGAGATCAGTGACCGGGCATTCCATGCCGCGAGCTCCGGTCGCAGGTAGTCGTCGGTAACGACGATTGTGACATCGCCCTCACGCACGACCTTGACCGCCTGGCGCCCGAGCAAATCCGCGAGGAGCGCAACATCAACTTCGCCGAATGCCATTGCCGATACGAGCGTGCCGTCGAGACGCGATCGCGCCTGCGAGGGGAGCACACCCATGCGCTCCCAGAAAGCCATCGTGGGTCGCGCTTCTGCGGCGGTATCCTCAGCGAGATACCCGCTGGTCCTGAGGCGATCTAGCGCAGCGAAGACGTGCTCCACCGGATAGGCGCTAGAGAGAACCTCGAAGATCGCTTCGACCTCGTGGGCGCCGTCCAGCATTGGTGCCAGCGCCGCGTAGATGGGATCAGGCATCCACGCGTGTCGACCTTCGGAAAGCAAAAAGAGCCCATCGTCCGAACTGATGGGCTCTACGCAAGACTTGAAGCGTGGACGTGGCGCTCCATTCACATCCATACAAAATCGTCACGCCTAGCAGCAGGAGGGCGGATGCGGATGGTGATGGGCAAGTTTGTTGTGGGGCACGCCCTTCGGCCTGGGGCGCAACTTGACTATTTTCTTGAAGGTCTTGCCAACTTCCTTGCCGTAAGCCTTGATGGCCTTGGTTGGATCGGTCTCCAACAGCTTCCTGAATTTAGGGTCGGTCCATGCCTTCGCATAGATCTTGCCCCACTCCCTATTGGTTAGTGCAGCCACTGATCTGTGTCCCTTGAAGGGGTTGGTGACAACCCAGCTCTTATGGGACGGCACCCCACGACCGCCCGCGAACTACAATACCCTTCCCTCTCTCAGACGTTCTAATCCGGAGAGATCGAGGCCTTGATAGCCTTCAACGACAACTTTTCGTCGCCCGTGCTACCGCAACTAAAGTTACGATTGTGCCCTCGCTATGTCAATAAAATACCCTGTTCCACACCCGCGCACAAAATCCTCGTCTCTCCGTCACGCCTTCGGATCAACTATGGGCCGCGTCCGCATCCATTCAAACAAACTATGGCGCTCAGCAGCAGGAGGGCGGGTACGGATTGACATGGTGAAAATGCTCGTCGGGTATACCCGCCGGCTTGGCGCGCAGCGTGACTATTTTCTTGAAGGTCTTGCCGACTTCCTTGCCGTAAGCCTTGATGGCCTTGGTTGGGTCGGTCTCCAGCAGCTTCCTGAATTTCGGGTCGCGCCATGCCTTCGCATGGATCTTGCCCCAGTCGCTATTGCTGAGTTTAGCCATTGATCTGCCTTTCGAGGGGTTGATTAGTAACCTGGGTCTTATGGGCGGCACCCCGCAGCCGCCCGCATGCTCGACCGGCGTCTCCTCCATCGCAACGCTTGAAACTAGAGTTGCAATCCTCCTTGTGTCAATAAAGGCCGATTCGCGTAAGGGATCGCGTATGCAAACAGATCGATCCTTCGCGGGTCGGGAGGAACTGGAAGCGGCGCGCCGTGAGGAGAGTGATAAGGGTCATCTGATGAAGCGCGAAGTGGTTGGCGAGACACGTACGACTGCCAACGCCGAACGGGAAATAGGCCGATTGGGGCGTGAGTGCGATGCTTCCTTTCATAAAGCGTTCAGGAAGGAAGCGATGCGGTTCTGGAAAATAGCGTGCGTCGTTGTGGAGCAACTGCGGACTTACCCACACCGCGACATCCCGGGAGAACTCAAACCCACCGAGTTCGAAAGCGGTCTCCACCTCTCTATATAGGATGGGAGCCGGTGGATGCAGACGCATGCTCTCTTTCAGTGCGGCGAGGCAGTAAGATCCCGAAATGGCCGCCGACTCCGAGACGCCGGTCGCGCAGAGGTGCTCGGCCTCGGCCGCGAGTCTCGCAGCGATGTCAGTCGGAGCGATGTCGCGCCAGAAATTCACCAAAGTGGACGGGATCGTCAGATGTCCGGCGTAAAGCATCTGTATGACTTCACCCGCGATTTCATCGCGGCTGAGCCGCTCGCCGTCAGGAAGCCGGGCCTGAACCAACTCCGAAAGGACGTCCCCCCTTTCTTCACCGCTTGCAATGCGTTCGTCGATGATGCGAATGGTTGTTTCCATCCGGCGCGGCGCACGGGGCCGCATCATGGCCAAGGGAGCCGTGGGATCGCCGCTGGGGACGCTAACATATTCCTCTCCGTACGCTTCCGCGAAAGGGAGCACTCCAGAGCGGCCATCGCTAGGTCCGTAGCCTTCCAGTTCAGCATCCACCACCACCCGCGCAGCGATCCGGGCGGTGAGGATGCGCAGTTCCTTGAGCAGGTCGATCTCGGAGTCGCGAGCCCACGCATCCAGCATGTCCCCCGTGCACTGGGCAACCACGGGCAACCAACGCGAAACCGAACGTGCCCTGAAGAAGGGCCGCAGCATCCGGCGGCGCGCCTGCCAGGCCGACGCCTCGAGTGTAGTGAGGCCGTCCCCCCAGTGGCCGCGATTGGAGTCCTTAACAAACTCCGGTTTGCGGAGGCACGCTTCGCGCTCGAAAAAAAGCTCACGAGCCTGGAGCGCGCCGTTGACGAGGATGCAGGGCGAGCGTCCGAGGTCGAAGCCGACGACATCTCCGTAGCGCTCGGCGAGGGCGGTCAAAAATCCGAACATGTCAGCCCGCCAAAACTCATAATTGAGTTTGCCCAAGTCCTCGCCCTTGGGCCCGGGTGGTGCCGTCGCCATCAGTTGCCTACCCCCACCGATTTGGCACGCCCATGAGCTCAGACGCAGTGCTGGTGAGCTGCGCGCTCGCGCCCGACGCGGAGATCGAGCCAGGCCACGGGGCATAGACCGCCCCTCCCCGGCACTCTCATGACGCCAGCGTATCGAGCAAGGCCTTGGCCTGCTTCAAGTCGAGCGTGTCGAAGCCTTCGGTGAACCAGCCGTGGATCGGAGCTAGATGATCGTGGCCCTCCTGCCGCTTGCCGTGATGATCCCGCCACAGCCGCGCCATGCTCATCGCCGCGCGCAATTCCCAGGACTTTGCCTGTTGCTCACGCGCAACCGCGAGCGCACGCTCGAAATATGCCTGCGCTTTCACGACATCCGGCTCCGGCAACAGCAACGCGATTTCGCCGGCTATGCGATAGACATCGGCTTCGTGCCATCTTTCCTTGGCTGTTTCGACCGCCGTCATTGCTTCGCCAATGCAGTGCCAAGCGTGATCGAATTGGCCGAGTTTGGCATATGCTCTCGCTAAATAAGACAAGTGCAACGGCATCCACAGTGTTGATCCCGTCGACCGTAATGCGGTGATTCCTGCGGTGATCATTTGCACTGCGTCTGCGGCTTTGCCGGTCAGGGCCAATAGGCACCCTTGCACCGACATTCCCAACGCCTTCCAGAACAAGGCGCCCTTTTCGTCGGCTAAAACGACAAGTTCATCGGCTTCCGCGTTCGCTGTCGGGTAATTTCCACATTGAGTATGGGTCACCGAAGCGTGGACCAGCGCATACATCAAAGTGGCGGCTTGGTCGATCTCGCGCGCGTCCTTGAGTGCGTCGCTTGTGTCTGCGAGCGCGGCCTGCGGATAGCCAAGCATCCACAGCGCCCACGACCGATAGGACAAGGTTGCCACCCGGACGTCTTGGCCAAATCGAGTCGCCAGCGGACGATGCTCGGCAGGATCGTAAAGCGCGATCGCGCGGTCGAGGTGCGCTCGCCCTTCCGCGAAGTCGCCCGTATGCAGCAAGGCGCCCATGATGCGATGCCCGATCATGAGCGGAACCTTCGCCCTTTGCTTCTTGGCGAGCGCCAGGAATTGGCCTGCTAGCTCGCGCAGAGCGTCGCCGTTGAACGCAACGTAGCTCGAGCCCCAGAAGCTGTGGAGGACCGAGAACAACAGCAGCGGATCTTCAGGAGGCTCTCCGAGGGCTTCAGCTTCTTCGATCAGTAGACGTGCCCGCTCCGCGGCCGCCTTGGTTTCAGGCGCAGCATATCCTTTGACATGCATGAGTGGCGTTATAAGCGCAACCTGAAGCCTTATCTGCTCCCGGCGCAGCGCAGGAGTCGCGGGCAAGGTCGCGATCTGGGCAAGCGCACGAGTGAGCTGCTCTGCGGCTTCAACCAGCGCCGAGCGCTCCAGCGACCGCTGTCCGGCTTTGCCCCAGAGGCCTGCGGCCTTTTCGATCAGGCCGGCCTCGGTGCAGTGACGCGCCAGCAGCTCCGGCTGACGCTCGGCGATATCCGCGAATTGGCTCTCGAGTGTTTCGGCGATACGGGCGTGAAGCGCGCGTCGCGGCTCGCGCAGCAGCGTGCCATAGGCGGCGTCCCGTACCAGGGCATGCTTGAATAGGTAGGTCGCGTGCGGCGGCTCGCCTTGCCGGAACAGCAAACCGGCCGCAATCAGACGGTCGACCGCCGATGCCAGCTCCGCCTCCGGCCGGCGTGCCACCGCGGCCAGCAGGGCGTGCGAAAACTCCCGCCCGATCGCCGCTCCGATCTGCGCCACTTCCTTGGTGGCGCCGAGCCGGTCGAGCCGCGCCATCAGCGATGCATGCAAGCTTGCGGGGACCGCCGGGGCCAGTGACGGAACCGCTGCAGCCGTGTGCTTCGCCGCGCCCTCACTGCCGGCCTCCAGCACCGCCTTCGTCGTCTCCTCGACGAAGAGGGGAATACCGTCGGTGCGCTCGATGATGTCCTGCCGGATGCTTGCGGGCAGCACCTTGTTGCCGACGAGATGATCGATCATGGCGCTGACTTCGCGCTGCGCCAGTCGATTGATGGTGAGGACAGTCACGTGAGGCCGTCCGATCCAGGGCGGATCGAATTCCGGCCGGGCCGTCACGATCAGCAGCACGCGAAGGGTCGCGATCCGATCCATCGCCCGACCGAACGCTTCCAGGCTCGTGGGGTCGCTCCAATGCGCATCCTCAAAGATTATCAGCAGCGGACGGAAGCGCGTCAGGGCTTGCATTTGAAAAATGAGCGCATCCAGCGTTCTTTGGCGACGTTGCTCTGGGGTCAGCTCGAGCACGGGATAGCGTCCATCGTTCGGAAGCGACAGCATCTCGGCAAAGAGCGCCGTGTCCTCAATCGAAGTCGACGTCCGCGCCATCACCGCATCGAGCTTGTCGAGCCTCGCCTGCGAAGCATCATCATGCATCAGTCCGGCGGTGCGTTCCATCTGGCCGATGATCGGATAAAACGCGCTGTCCGTGTGCTGCGGCGAGCAGAAATAGCGCACACGGGCATGCCGCTCGGTAGCGAGGCTTTCCAGCAACGCAGCCGTGAGCCGCGATTTCCCGATGCCAGCCTCGCCGGAGAGCAACACCACCTGGCCTTCACCCGACTTCGCTCGTCGCCAACGCCGAAGCAGCAATTCGGATTCTTCATCTCGCCCGACGAGAGCGGTCAGGCCGGTCGCGTGCAGCGCCTCGAAGCGGCTTGCCACGGAACTCACCCGCAGCGCTGCCCAGACCCGCGCCGGTCTGGCAATGCCCTTGAGATCCCTAGGCCCGAGGTCCTCCAGTTCGAAGAGATTGCCGACAAGCCTGCGTGTGCTGTCGCAGATGACGACCATGTTCGCCTCGGCGATCCCCTGTAGGCGCGCCGCGAGGTTCGGCGTCTCGCCAACTATGCCGCGCTCCTGCGCTTCCCCTGACCCGATGAGATCGCCGACGACAACCAGCCCGGTCGCAATTCCAACGCGGGTCTGCAGGGAAGCGCTCGACTTAAGCCCGCTCACTGCTGTGATCAGTTCGAGCCCCGCCCGTATAGCCCTCTCGGCGTCATCCTCGTGGGCTCGGGGATAACCAAAATATGCGAGGACACCGTCCCCCATGTATCTCGCTACGAACCCGTCGAAGCGCTGCACGGTCTCGGTGACGCATTTCTGATAGGCCAAAATGACCTCGCGCAGGTCCTCCGGGTCCATCTGCGCGGAGAGTGCCGTCGAACCGACAAGGTCGGAGAACATCACAGCGATTTGGCGGCGCTCGGCTGCGTCCTGGGCGTCCGGCGCCGTTCCGGTGGCTGGTTTGTGTGTCGCCGCGGCGGCGCCCGTAAGCTCACCGATGGCCGCGAGTATTTTTCGCCGTTGCCCGAGCGGGATGCCGATGTCCTTGAGGTCTTGATCGGTCAGATGGCCGAGTACCGAGACATCGATCTTGTGCTCGGTAAAGCGCTCGGCGTGTTCCGACATGCCGAGCTTTTCGAGCCAATCCGCAATTTCCTGCATCGCGGCACCTCCTGACCGCGGATTTATCTTGGCCCGACCGACTTATGGGCCGCGGCGACAGAGTTTATCCGACAAATTCCCAGCGTAGTATACCGCTGGACCAAACAGGCTAGACTGCTTTTCCGGCGCAAAATGGCTCCTCCCAGACGCTGCGAGTCGTATTTCGGGCTAGTGCCAGTGAACGCGTAGCAAGCGGGCCGCGAGGATTATTGCCCCAAGCGCCGCCCGCCAGCCGCGCCCAGCCTGCCCCGCCCGTTCGCGCCCGCCAGCCGCTCGAAGCGGATCAGCGAGAAATGTCCGAGCGGCGGCATCGCGCGGCGTTCGAGCAGGCGCACGCCACCGTGACGCTCGGCCCATCGCGCCAGACGCTGCCAGCGGAATTCCGGCCGCCAGCCGAGTCGCCGCGCTACCGGGGCAAAGCCCTGCTCGAAGACGCGGCGCGGCCCGGCCTCGGCGCCGAGATGGTTGACGAGGATGATCTCGCCGCCCGCCTTGGTCACGCGCGCAAACTCGTCGAGCGCCGCCTCGGGGTCGGGCACCGTGGTGATGACGTATTGCGCCACCACCGCGTCGAAGAAAGCGTCGGGGAAGCCGAGATGCTGCGCATCCATCACCGCCAACGCCTCCACATGGGCGAGCTTGTGCTCCGCGACCCGCTCGTGCGCCTTGCGCAGCATCGGCTCGCAATAGTCGACGCCGACGATGCGGTGCGTTGGCGCATAGTCGGTCAGCGAGATGCCGGTGCCGATCCCGACGTCGAGGATGCGCCCGCCGATGCGCTCCGCCGCCGCGATCGAGGCCTTGCGGCCAGCGTCGAACACGGCGCCGAAGACGAAATCGTAGACCGGCGCCCAGCGCGCATAGGCCTTGGCAACCGTGTTGATGTCGATTTCGCCCGCCATCGCCCCCGTCACGTCAACTCACGCTACGGTTCTATCGCCCGAATGAAATACAACGACGAAATTCGAGTGCAAGTTCCGCATTTTCCGCGGGCCGCGAGACCCGTTGGGGACCCCATGGATATTCACATGCGCTCCGCGCCGGACACTACGCGCGCCTCCCGCATGAGCGGAACGTGCGTCGCCGCGACCGCGCTTTGGATGAAGCCGCCACCGAGCACGCGCGCCTGCCCTTCGGCGGCGTCGTAGAACACGCAGGCCTGACCCGGCGACACGCCGTCCTCGCCGTCGAGAAGATCGACCTCGACCCCCGCGCCTCCCCGGCTCAGCCATGCCGGCTGCGGCGGCCGCGTGGAGCGCACCTTGACGAACACCTCGTGCCAGCCCGCGCACAGCGCGTGATCGATGGTGTCATCGCCCAGCCAATTGACCTCACGCAGCCGCATCCGGCTGGTGCGTAGCGCCTCGCGCGGCCCGACCACCACGCGGCGCGACGGCGCATCGAGCCGCACCACATAGAGCGGATGGCCGGCGGCGATGCCGAGTCCCCGCCGCTGGCCGACGGTGAAATGGATGACGCCGGAATGTCGGCCCAGCACGCGGCCGTTGAGATCGACGAT
>Ga0306926_10007957_pt1 | contig 11544 bp, 10 predicted proteins | sample flu12Cox44000178_FD_203759 | JGI IMG/M metagenome (GOLD analysis project Ga0306926, IMG submission 203759) | Lab enrichment of tropical soil microbial communities from Luquillo Experimental Forest, Puerto Rico - flux8day.12C.oxic.44.000.178 (v2)... | ecosystem: Environmental > Terrestrial >...
CCAGGATCTCCGCCAGGATTTTGTGCGATTGCGGAAACGTCGACTCGCTGTGCGGATAGTCCGAGCCCCACATCATGTTGTCGACGCCGATGACGTCGCGCAGGCGAATGCCGATGGCGTCCTCCTGAAAGCTCAAGACGACATTGCGGTGGAAGAAGTCGCTCGGGAGCATGCCGTCCTTGAACCGGTAGATCGCCTCGCCGTGGCGCTCGCGGTAGGTGTAGTCCATCGAGGTGAGGACATTCGGCGCCCAGGAGAGCTCGAACTCGACGATCGCTAGTGCCAGGCGGGGGTGACGCTCGAAGACGCCGGAGAAGATCATGTCGCACAGCGACAATGCCGGATAGAACGCCTTGGTCGCGCGGCTGCTGGCGTCGCGCAATGTTCCGGGACCGGCACCGCGGATCTTGCCCTGCCGTCGCGTCGCCGTGTGCAGGCTCAACGGCAGATCGAGCGCCGCGGCGGCGGCCCAGAACGGCTCGTACTCGGACCCGTCGTAGCGCCGCTCCTCGGCCGGATATTCGGTGATCATCGCACCGGAGAGGCCTAAGCGCGCGGTGCGCTCTAATTCCCTGATCCCCTCCTCGACATCGTCGAGGTTGATCATCGCGATGCCCTTGAGACGCGCGGGATCGGTGCGGCAGAACTCTGCGAGCCAGTCATTATAGGCGCGAAAGATCGCGGACATCAGAGCCGTATCCGCCACCTTGAAGTAAAACAGCCCTTGCGAGGGGTAGAGGACTTCGCCGGCCACCCCATCGAGCGCCATATCCTCGAGGTGTTGCTCGGGGTCGTACCCGCCGCGCAGCACATCTTCAAAGCGCCCCTGAGGGGAAATCGTCTCCGGGGCCGCGAACCGCGCTCCCGCGTTCGAGATGAGGCCGATCCCGGAGAGGATTTGATCCGCCTCGACGACGACATGGTCGCCGCCGTTAATCCGTTCGATCCGCGGCGCGCGATCGCGGAACGCCTTATCGATGCGGGTCTGCCATAGATCGGGCGGCTCGAACACGTGAGAGTCAGACGACAGCACCAGAGGCAGCATCGGCATCTCCTTTTCTCACCCGATCGCCGGCGGAATTTTTGGCAACCAGTCCAGCGCCGTCAAGGTGAGCGCGTTAGCGATCTGTGCCCGGCTGCCGCCAAGGTTGGTTTAGGTCCCACATGGGCCGAGCCTCATGTCTCGCGAACGATCGAAATCGGTACATCAAAGTCTTTTGAATAATTGCTGGCTCAGCCGCGGGCTTGGCGCCGAGAGTAGACAGCTTGCCGTGTTCGTCGAGTCCATCTCTCACGGGATGAGCAGGATCTTGCCGATATGGTGGCTCGATTCCATCAGGCGGTGCGCGTCTGCTGCCTCGACGAGCGAGAATTGCTTGTAGGTGAACGTGCGCAATTTGCCGGCCGCCCACAACGGCCAGACCTTCTCCCGCAATGCCGCAATGATCCCGGCCTTCTCTTCGATGGGGCGCGAGCGCAGCATCGAGCCGGTGACCGTCAGATGCTTGCGCTGGATCAGGCCGAAATCGGCCTCGACGCGGGATCCCTGCATCAGCGCGACAAAGCACAGCCGGCCTTCGCGCGCCAAGAGTTCGAGTTGCGCCGGGATGTAGTTGCCGCCGACCATGTCGAGGATCGCATCGACGCCGCGGCCATTGGTGAATTGCTTGCCGACCTGCACGAAGTCCTGGGTGCGGTAGTTGATCGCGACATCGGCCCCGTAATCGAGGCATGCCTGGCATTTCTCGTCGGTGCCGGCGGTAGCCAATACCTTTGCGCCAAACGCCTTGGCGAGCTGGATCGCGGTGATGCCGATGCCGCTCGTCCCGCCCTGCACGAGGAAAACCTCGCCCGCCCGCAGATGCATTCGCTGGAAGACATTGGTCCACACGGTGGCGAAGGTCTCCGGCAGGCCGCCGGCATCGACAACGCTGACACCTTCCGGCACCGGCAAGCACTGCACCGTCGGCGCTGCGGCGTATTCGCCATACCCGTCGCCGATCATCAGTGCGCAAACCTGGTCACCGATCTGCCATTGCGAGACACCGTCGCCCGTTTGGACCACCGTTCCCGAGCATTCGAGGCCGGGTGTGTCGGGAGCGCCGGGCGGCATCGGATAGCGCCCCATACGCTGCAGGCAATCGGCGCGGTTGACCCCGGCGGCAGCAATCCGGATCAATACCTCTCCGGGCTTCGGCTCAGGCACTGGCCGGGTCGCCGGGACCAGCATCTCGGGTCCGCCTGGCGCCTTGATCATGATGACGGTCTGGGTCGCAGGGATATTGGCAAGCACTACGGCCTCTCGTTCCTGGAGTAGCCGTGCAGTATAGATTGCGCATGCGGCGCACATAAGCGGAAGCGGAGGAGTGCCATGTCGATTTTGCAGGGTAAAGTCGTGCTGGTGACCGGTGCGGGGGCAGGGATCGGTCGGGCTACCGCGCTGGCGATGGCGGAAGGCGGCGCCAATGTTGCCGCCGCTGACATTGACCTCGCTGCCGCGCAGCGCACGGCGGGTCAGGCGGCCGGCAATCAGCGCCGGGCGATCGCGATCGAGGCCGATTGCGGCGATGTCCCGAGCATCGATGCGATGATCGCGCGCACCGTAGCAGAGCTGGGTCGGCTCGACATCATCGTCAACAACGCCGGCGTCACGCGATATGCGCAGATCATGGATCTGACGGAGATGGATTGGGACCGCATCCATCGGGTCAACGCCAAGGGCGTATTCTTCTGCCTGCAACGCGCCGCCCGAGAGATGATCAGACAGGGTGGCGGCGGCCGGATCATCAACATCGCCTCGATCTCGGGGCGCGGCTATCCCGGCGCCTCGAACGCCGCTTACGCTGCGAGCAAAGGCGCGGTCATCTCAATGACCTGGATGGCAGCCCAGCAGCTCGGTCGCCACAACATCAACGTCAATGCGATCTGCCCGGGGGTGACGCGCACCGAACTTGGCGCGCGCAACGCCGTCGAGCGGGCCGCCGAGCGCGGCATCACGGTAGAAGCCTTGCAGGCCGAGGCCGAGACGCGCATCCCGATCGGCCGGGCCAACCAGCCGGAGGACATCGCGGCAATGGCGGTCTTTCTCGCCTCGCCCGCCGCCCGCAACATTACGGGTCAAGCCTATAATGTCGACGGGGGGCTGGTGCCGAGCTAACCTCTTGTGAAAACCTCAAAGGAGCGCCCCTCTGCGCCCTCTAGTGGGAAGAGGGAGGGGCGGGCGCAGCGGGAGGGTGAGGTGGGCGGCGCCGGGAACGCACCCATCGGCCCCCTCACCCTGCCCTCCCCCCCGGCCAGCGGGGGAGAGGATAAAACTTCGACGCGGTACAGCCTCTATTGATTGTCTCCGCAGTTCCACGGCTGCTGACCGGGCGCCTGCCGTTCTTTTATGGTTGGGTCATTCTCGGCTGTCTGTGCTGCGCCGGGTTTTCGCGTCAGGGGCCGGCTGTCGCTACATTGTCCATTTTCGTCGAACCGCTGACCCGCGAATTCGGCTGGTCGCGCGCCGCGCTGTCGGGGGCAGTGTCACTGGGCGAAGTACTGGCGGCATTGCTGTCGCCGCTAATAGGCCCGCTGGTCGATCGCTATGGCTCGCGCATCGCACTGTCGGTTGCGATACTTGTCAACGCCTCAGCAATGATGCTGCTTTCGTTGACTCCTTCCTTGCTCGTCTTCTACCTGTTGTTCTGCATTGCCCGAATGAACTGGGCCGGACCCTTTGAGCTCGCCATCTATGGCGCCGTCAACAATTGGTTTGTTGCTCGTCGCGCTTTCGCCACCTCGATTGTTACGGTGGCGCAGGCAGCCGGTCTCGTCGCAATGCCGCTGCTCGCGCAGTTTGCGATGCAACGCAGCGGCTGGCGCTTCGGCTGGCTGGCGATCGGGCTGCTGACGCTTCTAGTTGGTCTTCTGCCCGTCTGGCTGTTCATGGTGCGCCGGCCGGAGGATCTTGGCCTGGTCCCGGACCGGCAGCCCGCCGCCGGCATCGTCGCTCCGCGGCCGCAGTTTCTAGAGCCGAGCTTCTCACGCCGAGACGCCGTCGGCACAGCTGCATTTTGGTTGCTATTGCTCTACACTGTATTGGTCTACCCGGTGCAGGCCGGGGTAAGCCTTCACCAGGCGGCACATCTGATCGAACGCGGGGTTGCCCCGAGCATCGCAGCGGCAATCGTCAGTACCTTTTCACTGATGTCGGCAGTCGCGAGCCTTGCTTGTGGCTTCCTGCCGCGCTCATTGCCAATCCGTTATCCCTTGGCCGCGATCGGCGCGTTGCTGGCCGCCAGCACCTTGCTGATGGTTGGAATATCGTCCTCCGCAGAAGGCTATGTTGCCGCGGCGATCTTCGGCTTGGGCCTTGGCGGGCTCCTGACCGTATTGCCGATCGCCTGGGCCGACTATTTCGGCCGCGCTCATTTTGCGTCGATCCGCTCCGTTGCGCTATCGGCGCAAGTGCTGGCGCAGGCGGCGGGCCCGCTCCTCTCGGGCGTGCCGCATGACTGGACCGGCAATTATACGCTGTCGCTGCGCTGCTTCACCGCGCTTTCGGGACTCGGCATCTTGGCGGCGCTGATGGCGCGCCGCCCGAGATAACGCCGCCGAGCAATCGCCAAACCGGCTGTTGCAAGTGCGACAAGATGCACTATGATTCATTCGATCGGCTCAGGAGGCGAGACATGGAGCGTGGGCACCACATCGATATCCGCAACGTGGCCTATTTCCACCATGTCTACGACAGCGAGCAGCCGGACATGCGGCGGCTCTATGAGCAGGCCAAGATCGATCAGTGGAACGCTGCGACGGATATCGACTGGGAGCAGCCGTTGGAGGGCGACGGCGGTCTGATCGCCGACGATCTGGTCGATATTCACGGGACCAAATTCTGGGACCGCCTCTCCGACGCACAGCGGGTCGAACTCAACCGTTGCGTCAGCCGGTGGCGCATCTCGACCCTGATGGCGGGCGAGCATGGCGCGATGCTGGTGTGCAGCCAGCTGGTCGAGAATGTTGTGGGGCAGGATGCGAAATTGTTTCAGGCCACCCAAGTGGTCGACGAGGCGCGGCACAACGAGGTATTGCAACGCTATGTGACGTTGCGCCTCGATGGCGAGACCTACCCGCTCGCCGGCAATGTCAGGGAAATCTTCGACACCCTGCTCGGCACCTCGGCCTGGTACCTGAAGACGATCGGCCTGCAGCTCGTCGCCGAGACCTTCGCCGTGTCGCTCTTCCGCATGCTCGCCGAGTCGTCAAAGGACGCGATCCTGCGCCAGGTCTGCCGGCGCATCTTGCAGGACGAAGCGCGCCATATGGGCTTTGGCATGCTGTCATTGCCGGCGGTCGTGGACGAGGCGTCGGCGGCGGAACGGCGCGAGATGGAAGATTTTGCGGTCTGGGCATTGAACCGCACCTTGCGAGGGATTTTCCCGCTCGCCGCCTATGAGGATATGGGGTTCGACAGGGCCGACATCGAAGAGATCAAGCTGCTGCGTCGCGAACGCGCCGCCGGCGGCGACGAGACAGCGTTCCGCAAATACTTCCGCCGCGACCTGCATGCGGGGCTCGTCCGCAATCTGCGCAAGGTCGGAGTGCTCACCCCCCGCATCGAGCCGGACATCGCCTCTCTCGGCATCTCGCTCGCCGCCTGAACCCCGCTCGGCTTGCCAATTCCGGGGTCCTCGTGTATCTGCGAGGCCTCGGCGCTGCCGTAGCTCAGTGGTAGAGCACCCCCTTGGTAAGGGGGAGGTCGTAGGTTCGATACCCACCGGCAGCACCATCTTTTCGAGACTGGAGTGGCGCTCGCGGGCCGGCGGGCGCGCGCCGGCTAACGAGGCATATCGGCCGAGCAGGGTATTGCTGCTGGGCGAGCCCATAACTGGCGAAACAAGAGCCAGCCGGTCAGGTAAGCAGTAAGCAGCACGAACACCGGGTATAGGACAATGCCGGCCGCTACGATCAGCCACTGTGTTCCAATCGAAACTCTGCCCATCGCGTGATTGCCAATGCACTGGAGCGGCCCCCTTTCGCTCCGGCGCTTGGCCTAAACCAAAGCTCTATCGCAGTTGCGCGACATTGGGCGGGGCGGAATAGCTCATTTGCCTCGGGCTGCTGAGAATCATCTCGGGCCGCCCGCGGAAGAAGCTGATATACCCGGTCACGCACACCCGCTGTCCCTGCAGCATCGTTTCCGGCGCCGCGAATTTTGCCCGGTCGTGTCCGTAAATCACTGCAGTCAGCGCACCTTTCGGATCCGGTTGGTTGGGATTTACGACGGTAAGGAAGGTCGGGTTCGCCCGCGAGCCGACCATATAATCGGCGGATGCGACGACGCCGCAGACCGTAGCGTTGCGGCCGATCCCTGCCATTGCAGCCGACGGATCAATGGATACGGCCCCGGCCGCGGACGTCCAGATGCCGAGCACCGCCGAGGCGATCGCTAGTCTTGCCGGATACATTTGCTTTCTCCGATTATTGGGGGGTTCAGCAATATGCTGGGCGAAGATTTACGATCGTGTTAAAAGGACCGTCACTGCGACCTATAATTGTCGGTGTGACGATCACTAGCCTGTTCAGGTTGTATAAATAGTTTCGCTGCAAGCTGCCTCCTCCTCTTCCCCCGGAGGCTCAAATGCGTGCGATTCCCCCGATCCTTGCTGCCTTGACGGCCTTGGCTGTCTCATCGACACAGGCGGCGCCTAACCCAAACCCGGAAAACTGGTACCCCCTTGGCCCTACCCTGTCCTTCGGGCTGGGTGACCAAGCCTGCGGTGACGGCCGACACCAGGCGCTGTGGCGCGATTGGCGCGGCGATTGGTGGTGGGGCCCCTGCGTGCAGAGCAGATGACTTGGCTGCGCTCGGCAGACGCCTCGATGGTATGTGCGATCGAAGCGGCACGGATCTGCCTTCTCATCTTCGGCTGCGTCGCGGCGGGCTGGGTGGTGGGGTTCGGTATGGGTTACCGCAGAGGCGTGAATGACGCCATTGCGCACGACATCGCCGCCCACCATCGGATCAACGCAAGGTGGTGAAGAGCTCTAGCCTCGAGGCTAGGGATTGCCCCATCCGCCTGTCGGGCCGCGCCAATCGGCGAACGGATAATCGAAGGCGCCGCCGCGGGGGCCCCAGACCCAGTAAGTAGGGACCGGCGGCCCGCCATAAGGACCCCACCCGCCATTCGGCCGCCAATGCGGTGAGGTCCATCCATGTCTCCATGGGCCCGCTTCGCCGGGCGCCGCGTGCCAGCCGGAGCTATTACCGGCGCCCCGGACGCTAGGTCCCGGCAGCTCGGCGTGGGCGCCTGTCTGGGCACTCAGCGCCAGGAACCCGGCCAGGGCGGGTCCGAGAACGCGCATCTCAGGTCTCCTGTGACACCGCGGCGTTTCGCTCCGCGCCATAACGGTTTACCGGGCATCTTTCATCCCTGCAGCGCCATTCTAGGAGTTCAGGAGCCCCGCGATCGCTCCGCTCATGCAGGTGGCGATCGTGCCGGAGACAATCGAACGCAAGCCGAGCTCGGTGATCTCGCGGCGGCGTTCCGGCACCATTGCGCCCATACCGCCGACCAGAATGCCGAGCGAGCCGAAATTCGCAAAGCCGCACAGCGCATAGATAACGATCAGGCGCGACCGCGGACTGAGCGTCTCCTGCGGCAATTTCGCGAGATCCAGATAAGCGACGAACTCGTTGAGCGCGGTTTTGGTGCCCATCAGCGCCGCTGCTTGGGCGCTCTCGGCCCAGGGCACGCCGATCAGCCACATGATCGGGCGGAAGAGGAGCGCGAACAGGCCCTGCAATGTGATGGCGCCGGGCAATTGCGCCAGCACCATATTGACCAGCGCCACTAATGCCACAGTGACGATCAGCACCGTGACAATGCCGACCAGCGGCGCCACTCCGGCCCGCGTGCCCTTTACAAGTGCATCGAAGGCGCCGGTCGGCTCCTCGCCGACGGTGATTCCGGCGCTGTCCTCGCTGGGACGGAACGGCACCATCAGCGCCGCCACCGCCAATGCCGCGGGCGTGCTGATGACCGAGCAGATCAGGATGTTGCCGAGCGCGTCCGGAATGACTGGACCCAGCATTGTGGCGTAAACCACCATCACCGTTCCGGCGACACCCGCCATGCCGCAGCTCATCACGGCGAACAATTCGCCGCGCTGCATCCGCGCGAGGTAGGGACGGATCAGCAGTGGCGCCTCGATCATGCCGACATAGACGTGGACCGCGGCGCCCAGCGCGAGCGCGCCGGAAATACCCATGCTGCGCCGCAAGACCCAAGCGAAAGCGCGGGTCACCGCCTGCAGCACTCCCCAGTAATACAGCAATGCCGACAGCGCGCTGATCGTCAGCACCAGCGGCAATACCTTGAAGGCGAGGATGAAGCTGGCGCCGGGCGCCGTCTCGACAAAGGGCAAGGCACCGCCACCGAGATAGCCGAAGACGAACGCGGTTCCCCGGTCGGTCGCCTCCTGCAATGCCAGCGCCGCCTTGTTGAGCAGCAGCAGCACATGCGCTGCCGGCGGGAAGCGCATCAGCAAGACCGCGAGCGCGACCTGCAGCATGAGGCCCGTGCCGACCGTACGCCATGGAACGCGCCGCTCACGGTCGGCGCGCCGCCACTCCCCCAACGCCCAGGCGAGTGCAAGCAAAAGGAATATTCCGAATACTGCACGCATTGCGCGCAGCTTCTATTTGTCGAGCCAAGCGTCTTCGAGGCGCCAGCCGTTGTAATTGCCGTTGACCATCATTGTGTGGCCCTTGAACTGCGGTTGCCAGCAGGCTCCCGAGACCGGGTAGAAGATGATCGGGCGGGCGCCGTCCTCGGCCAGCTTGCGTTCGATCTCCCAGACGATTTGCTTGCGCTTGGCGGGGTCGGCCTCCATCGATTGCCGGTCGATCAGCTGGTCCGTCTCCGGGCTGCAATAGCCGGTGTAGTTGCGCTCAGAGCCGCACGCATAATTCTCATAGAATTGCTGGTCCGGATCGTCGAGCCCGTTCTCGCCGACCGTCACGCCGACCATGTAGTCCTTGCGCATGACCTTGGGGTACCACTGCGGAGTGTCGATCGCGTCGAGGACGCCGTCCATATAGATCTCCTTCAGCTGGTCGATCAGCAGCACGGACGGATCGCGATAGGCCTGGACATTGCGGGTGGTCACGGTCACAGAAAGCCGCTTGTTAGGCCCGTAGCCGAGCTTCTTCATGATTTCGCGGGCCTCGGCGCGGTTCTTCGCCACATCGGGACCATAGGTCGGCAAGGTTGCCAAGATTTCGGGCGGCATGCCCCAGGCCCCGGCGGGCGGCGGCATCATCGCGCCGCCGATCGAGCCCTGCCCCTCGCTGAGGATGTCGATAAATGCTTGGCGGTCGAGAGCCAGTGCCATCGCGCGGCGCAGCTCGGGATTGTCAAAAGGCGGCGCCGCGCGATTGACGAGCAGCATGCGCGGAATGTTCCACGGCACGATCTCGCAGATTGCCTGCGGGGCTTGGCTCTGGAGCTGCTTCATCAGTGGGAGCGACAGGATCCCCACTGCGTAACGATCGAAGTTCCCCGCCGCGAAAGCCATGATCGCGGTCGACGGGTTCTTGATGATCGTATATTCGATGCCGTCGAGATAAGGCCGACCCGGTTTCCAATAATCGGGGTTTCTGGCGACCCTGATTACCTCGTTCGGCTTGAATTCGACGAATTTGAAGGGCCCTGTGCCGATCGGGTGCGTGCGCATGTCGCGCGGCGGCACATGGCAGGGATAGACCGGCGACCAGCCCGAGGCGAGCAATGCGATAAAGGCGGGCTGTGGCCGCTTCAAATGAAAGGTGACCTGGTAGTCGCCGTCGACCGTCACCTCGTCGAGATTGCGATACCAGGATTTGCGCGGGTTGACCCTGAGCTTCTCGCTCGCCTTGCCGCTGATGAGGTCCCAGGTGCACTGCACGTCGCGGGCAGTGAACGGCTTGCCGTCATGCCATTTGACGCCTCTGCGCAATGTGAAGATCAGCTTCGTCCCCTCCTCGTTCCACGACCAGGTCGAGGCCAGATCGGGAACAATCGACTGAAGGCTGTTCTGCTTCACATGCTGGTCGAACATGACGAGGTTGTTGAACACCCCCATCATCGGCGCCAATGTCGCGATCGTCGATTCCTCGTGAACCGACATGCTGGCGGGGCTGTCCAAATGCGGGATACGGAGAATACCGCCCGACTTCTGCGCCTGGGCCGCGTGAGGCCCTAACATGGCGGTCAACAGCAGCGCCATTGCTGCAAAGTTGCGCAGATTTCGCGGCATGTTCTCCCCCTATCTCCCAGCCGAGCAATCTCCGTTTCTAACGCAGTTCAGGGATAAACCGAAATCTACGGCACTGGCCCTGACGATCGACGGCTTCCCTGCAACCGAAAATAGTGCCTCATAATTCTCCGTCGCTGCTTCTGCAGCAAATCTGCAGCAAAACCTCCCCGAAAAGTTGCAGCGTTGACGTTCGGTCCTTGCCAATGCATCAGCCATTGGCATCTCGACCCACGAAAGTCGGCTCGTTCCAACGTCAGCGGCCCGAAGTAAGCCATACGAACACGGCTATTTTAGGGTTGAATAGCGAGCGTGCGTTGATGCGGAACCGAAAGGGGAGGGGCCTCATAGCGCAAGAGCGGTCGGAATCTAACGGACCCCAAACGCCCGCTGTCATGAAACTGGCGCTTCGCCGCTTGAAGTAGGTTAAATTCGTCTCCAGAACTGTCGTCGCCCGAGCAATGGCCACTGAGACCGCCACCCGCCGTCTCGCCGCGATCCTCGCCGCCGATGTGGTAGGCTATTCACGCCTGATGGGCGCGGATGAGGAAGGGACGCATGAGCGCGTCAAGGCGCATCTGCGCGAAGTGGTCGAACCGAAGATCGGCGAGCACCACGGGCGTGTCGTCAAGACCACCGGCGACGGCGTGCTGGCGGAATTCGCCAGCGTCGTCGACGCGGTACGCTGCGCGGCCGAAATTCAGCATAAGATGGCCGACCGCGATCAGGACCTCGCTGCGGAGCGACGCCTTCGCCTTCGCATCGGCGTCAATCTCGGCGACGTGATCGCCGACGGCGGCGACATTTACGGCGACGGCGTCAACATCGCGGTGCGGCTGGAGGGACTGGCGATGCCCGGCGGCGTGTGGGTCTCGGGCACCGTCCGCGACCATATCGGCGACCGGCTCCCCTACGCCTTCCAGGATATGGGCGAGCAGAGCCTCAAGAACATCGCGCGGCCGATGCGGGTCTATGGGCTGAGAGTCGAAGACGGGCGCAGCCTGCCGACGACCACCGTGTCGTCCACCACTTCAAGTCCGCCGCCCGTCGCCGCGCCGCGATTGTCGATCGTCGTGTTGCCGTTCACCAACTTGAGCGGCGATCCGGAGCAGCAATATTTCGCCGATGGAATAACCGAGGATTTGACGACCGATCTGTCGCGGATTGCGGGCATGTTGGTGATTTCGCGCAATACCGCGTTCACGTATAGGAACAAGCTTGTCGATACAAAGCAGATCGGCCGCGAACTGGGCGTGCGCTACG
>Ga0306926_10007958_pt1 | contig 11544 bp, 8 predicted proteins | sample flu12Cox44000178_FD_203759 | JGI IMG/M metagenome (GOLD analysis project Ga0306926, IMG submission 203759) | Lab enrichment of tropical soil microbial communities from Luquillo Experimental Forest, Puerto Rico - flux8day.12C.oxic.44.000.178 (v2)... | ecosystem: Environmental > Terrestrial > Soil...
TCCCGCTGTGGCGGAGCGCCGCCAGCCTGCAGGGGCACGTGCGCGCGGGCGCGCAGGTGATCCTCGAAGCGCTGGCCGCGCAGAGCGCCGCGGCGCCGCTCCCCGGTCCCGGCTCGTCCCCCGCGTCCCCCGACGCCGAGCTGGCGAAGCTGGCCGGGCTGCCGGGCCTCCTCCCCGGCCTCGGCAGCGCGCGAGCGGTGCGCCTCGCCGCGACCTCACCCGCGGTCGGGCGGACGCTGGGCGCGCTCGACCTGCGCGGCCTGACCGGCGCCACGGTGATCGCCATCGATCGCGAAGCGGGTGACGTCGTCTACCCGACCGCGACCGAGACGCTGAAAGCCGGCGACACGTTGATCGTCACCGGCAGCGACCCGGCGGTCGACGCGGCGGCGAAGATGCTTGGCGAAGCTAGCCGTAGCCCGCCGACTTGAGCTTGGCCTTGGCCATCTTCGCGATCTTGCCGCGCCCGCTCCCGGCGAGGTCGGCCAGCACCTCCTCGCCGGCGGCGTGCCGCTCCTCGACGAGGTGGAAGCCGATCTGGTAGCGCTGCTCCGGGGTGAGGTCCCGGTCCTTGCGCAGCGCCGCCGCGAGGTCGAAGCCGCGGTCGAGCAGCTGGCGGACGATGGTCATCGCCTCGTCGCGGTGGCCGGCCGCCAGCTCCGCCGCGCCCAGCACGTAGCCGTCGTCCGCGGTGGCGTCGCCGGCGCGCCCGATGAGGCGGAGCACGGCGAGGGCGCGCGCCGGATCGCGCTTGCGGAGCTTCGCCGCCAGCGCGCGCAGCCCAGCCGCCGTGGCCTTGCGGTCGAGCTCGCGCGCGAGCGGCAAGAGGGCCTCCGCCGCGGCCGCGTCGCGGCCGATCCGCGCCAGCGCGTCGGCGACGAGGGCGCGCGCGAGCTTCTTTCCCGGGGCGCCTCCCGCGGCGAGGGTCCCCGCGCGCGGGCGCAGGAGGCGCGCCAGCAGCGCCGCGCGCTCGCCGTCGGGGGCGCCGAGCAGCGCGCGCGCGATCGCCAGGGCGCCGTCGGGGCGCGCCGCGAGGGCCGTGGCGGCGGCCTCGGCGCGCATCCGGTCGCCGGTGGCGGTCAACACCCGGGCGAGCGCGTCGCCGCCGGCGCCGCCCGCGATCTGCGCCAGCCGCTCGAGCGCCAGCAGGCCCCGCTCGGCCTCCGGGCCGAGGGCCAGCTTGCCGAGGCGCGCCGCCAGCGCCGGCGGGATCTCGAGGCTCGCCATCGAGTACAGCGCCGCGCGCGCGAGCGCCGGCTCGGCGCGCTCGGCGAGCTCGGCGAGCGTGCCGACCACGCGTGCGCCTGATGTCCTGCGGGCGGCAGCGCCGCCCGCGTTGCCGCGGGCGGTGAAGCGCAGCGCGACGATCGCTTCCTCGCGCACCGGGGCCGGCTGCCGCCGGTCGCGCGCGAACGCGAGCAGCGTCGGGATGGCGCTCGGATCCTCGAGGTAGCCCAGGATCTTGAGGCCGCCCGCGACGAGCGCGGCGCTCGGCCCCCGCTTCCCCCGCGCGCCGAGCAGCTTCGTCACCCCCGTGAGGTAGGCCGCCTTCTCGCGGGCGCTCGCCTCCTTGATTCGCTGGCGGACGGCGAGCGCCGCGGCCCGCGCCGCCTCGAGGTCGGTCGTGTCGAGCGCGCCGAGCAGCGCGGAGAACGCATCCTTGCCTCCCACGCGCCCCAGCACCTCCTCGAGCGCGCGCCGCTCGAGCACGTCGGTCGAGTCGGCGAGGCGCGCCCGCACCGCCGCGACCGCCGGATCCCCGAACGCGATCGCCGCGTCCACCGCCGCCCGGCGGACGTCCGGATCGCGCGAGGCGAGACAGGGGAGGACCTTGCCGAGCGTGCGGCCCGCCGTCTTGCCGCCCGCGAGCCGGCCCAGCGCCTCGAGCGCGTGCCGCTGCACCGGTGGGATCCCCACCGTCGCCGCGTCCGCGAGCGCGTCGATCACCTTGGCGTCGCGCGCGCCGATCTCCCCGAGCACGATGGCCGCCGCGATCTGACGTTCGTGCGCTTCGCTGCCGAGCAACGCCCGGATCTTGTCCACGAGGGGAGCCGAGGCCATGCCGCATCGTAGGGCGGCCCGCCCCGCGAGGCAAAATGCCCCGCATCAAAAAATGGCTCAACGATCTGTCCGCCCCACGGCCGTCGCCCCAGCGGACATCAACACTCGTTTGGCCAACGTCGCCCCAGCCTGCGGTCGAGTTCTTCCCGCGTCCGCGTTCGGGGATCGCCCCGTGCCCGCGACGAGTTGCCGCCGCATTCTGGCGACGAGTTGCCGTTGCATTCTGTCGTCGGCGGGCGGTAGGCTGGCTTCGGCCGTCGGAACGCGCCCATGATCAATTCCGCGAGCGTCGCCATCGCGCTGGTGCTGAGCTTGGCGGGCCCCTCGCCGTTCGAGACGGGGGCCCTGTCCGGCTCGACCGCGGCCGCTCCTCTGCGGCTGGCGGCCGGCAAGCTGTGGGCCCCGAAGAAGTCCAAGCCCAAGTCCGACGACGACGACGACACCTCTCAGAAAGAAGAGGAGCTGCTCAAGCCGCAGAAGACGAAGGCCGCGCCGCAGCGGTCCGCCCCCGCACAGAGGCCCGCGCCTCGTCCGGCAACCGGGACCACCACCCGGGCTCGGCACCGCATCAAGATGGATGATTCGGCCGGCGAGGAGGAGGACGACAACGACAGCGAGGGGGACGACGAGGAGGAAGATCGGCCGAAGATCACCAAGCGGCGAAAGCGAGTCGCCGAGGAGGAGGAGGAAGACGACGACGACGAGGACGAGGAGATCCTCCCGCTGCCGAGCGTCGCCGTCGTCCTTCCGCGGCTCGTCGGGCTGGAGGTGGGGACGGCCGTGATGGATCGTCGGTTCCACTTCAACACGCCGGGGCAGGTGGACAACCACGTGCGCTTCGGCTACCAGTTCGCGCTCGAGGCCTTCCCGCTCCTGCGGGTACCGTCGAACTTCTGGCGCCGGCTGGGACTCGGGGCGTACTACGAAGCCGAGTCCGGTGATGCCAGCGTCGTAAGACCTGACGGGACGACATCGAGCCTCTCCGCGAGCATGACCCGCTGGGGCTTCGACGCCCGCTACGTCATCACGCCGCACGCTCGCGTGACGCTCGTTCCCGCCGTCGGGTACGGCAGCTCGGCGGCGAAGGTCGACATCCCCTCGTCGCTCATGATGATGACGATGGGGCTCCCCTCCAATTGCACCACGGACGTTTCGTTTCCGTGCATGGCGACGGCCAACCCCTACTACATGACGATCGACCTCCACGTGCGGTTCGCCGCTACACCGGAGCTCGGGCTGGAGCTCGCCGGCGGTTACATGCTCGGGGTCGGCATCACCCACGGGCCGGGGCAAATTTCGACCTCCGAGGCGACCGCCAGCATGCAGGGCTACCACGTCGACATCGGCGCGAACATGCTCGTCTACCGGGACTGGCTGGCGCTCTCCGCCCAGATCCCGATCCGTTACCACGGCTACAGCTTCAGCGTGCCCGCGGGGAGCGCCGCTGCTTACCGGTCGGCGAGCGATACGAGCTACGGCGTCCTGCTCGGGCTCGCGGCGCTCGGGCCCTAGACGCGTGGGGGAGAGCGAGCTTGCTCGCTCGAGCCCATCGCGTGGGGCGCGGGACCCTGTGAGGGTCCCGCACTTGCCGACGGCGCACGCCGGCCGGTGATGACGCGGGCGCCGTGCTTCGACAAGAGGTAGGCCCAGATCCAGTTGAGGAAGACGACCACCCGGTTGCGGAAGCCGACCAGGTACCAGAGGTGGACGAAGGCCCAGGAGAGGAACGCGATCAGGCCCCATAGGCGCAGGCCGCGCAGCTCGGCCACGGCCCGGGCGCGGCCGATGGTGGCCATGAACCCCTTGTCGAAGTAACGAAAGACTTCGCGCGGCTCGCCGGCGCGCGTGGCGAGGATGCGGCGGGCGACGAAGCGCCCCTCCTGGATGGCGACCGGGCTGATGCCGGGCAGGGGTGTGCTCTCGCCTTCGGGCACGAGCGCGGCCATGTCGCCGATGACGAACACCTCCGGGTGTCCCGCCAGCGAGCAGTCGGGCTCGACGCGGACGCGGCCGCCGCGATCGAGCGGCACGCCCAGCGCGGCGGCGAGCGGGCTCGGGCGCACCCCGGCGGCCCACAGCACCGTGCCGGCCGGCTCGAAGCGGCCGCCGATCCAGATCCCGCCCGCCTCGACCCGCTCGACGCGCACGCCGGCGTGCACCTCGACACCGAGCTCGCGCAGCTGCTCGACGGCTCGTTCCGACAGGCGCGGATCGAACGGCGTCAGGATCCGATCGGAGGCCTCGACGAGCACGACGCGCGTCTGCCGGGGATCGAGGTGGTGGAAGTCCTGGAGCAGGATGTCCCGCGACAGATCGGCGATCGCTCCCGCGAGCTCCACGCCCGTCGGCCCGCCGCCGATGATCACGAACGTCGTCAGGCGCCGGCGCTCGGTGGGGTCGTGCGTCTGCTCGGCGGCCTCGAGGGCGGTGAGCACCCGCCGCCGCATCTCGAGCGCGTCGTCGAGGTCCTTGAGCCCGGGAGCGTAGGGCATCCAGTCGCCGTGCCCGAAGTAGCTGGTCTCGGCCCCGGCCGCGACGACGAGGAAGTCGTAGCCGAGCGCGCCGCCGTCGGCGAGCCGGACCTGGCGCACGGCGAGGTCGATGCCGGTGACCTCGCCCAGCACCACCTCGACGTTGCGATAGCGGTGGAGGACGGCGCGGATCGGATAGGCGACGTCCGTGGCCGCGAGCCCGGCCAGCGCCACCTGGTAGAGCAGCGGCTGGAACAGGTGGTAGTTCATCTTGTCGACGACCGTCACGGCGATCGGCCGATCGCCGAGCGCCTTGGCGGCGGCCAGCCCGCCGAACCCGGCGCCGATCACGACCACGCGCGGCAGCCCGCCGGCCTCCGGCACGACGACGCCCCCCAGCGTCGGCGCGTCGGTGGCGGTCACGCCGTCATTCTGACCTGCGCGACCGACGGCGACAACCGGCGACGAGCGCCAGCATCAAGAACGCCGCCGCTCCGCCCTCGGGGCCGCTCCCCGTCGCGCAGCCGCAGGCGACCGTGCCGCCGCGTCCGAGCGGCGGCGTTCCGCCCCCGTCGACGCTGTCGCCCGAGGTCCCCGCGCTTGCCCCGGCCCCGCCCGCGCCGCCGCCGCCGTGGCCGGCGGTTCCGGTCGTCCCCCCGCGCCCGGTGGTCGTTCCGATCGTCCCCGCGGTGCCCGTGGAGGTGCCGGTCGTGCCGGCGGTCCCCGTGGTGGTGATGATCATCGGCGGGTCGCACGTCCCGTTGTGGCAGCCGGCGTTGCCCGGGCAGACCGCGCCTTCGCAGGCGTCCTTGCACATCCCCATCCGGCACACCTCGCCGGCCCCGCAGGTCAGCGTCTCGCAGCCGGTGTCGACGCAGGCGCCGCTCGCCGCGCACGTCTGGCCCGCCGGGCAGACCATGCAGGCGCAGCTCGTCACGCAGGCCCCCTTCTGGCAGACCGCGCCCGGGCAAGAGACGCCGGCGCAGAGATCGACGCAGACCCCGAGCTCGCAGTCCTGCCCGAGCGGGCAGGTGACGCCGTCGCAGCCGCCCACGCAGGTGCCGCCGCGGCAGACCTTGCCGGTCGCGCACGTCACGGTCGCGCACGCGTTCTCCACGCAGACGCCGCTCACGCAGGTGTAGCCGGCGATGCAGCCGAACTCCTCGAACCCGCACGGCGGGACGCAGGTCCCGTTGAAGCAGATCTTGTTCGAATCGCAGAGCCCCATGCCGTCGTCGACCATGCCGTTGCAGTCGTTGTCGAGGTTGTCGCAGGTCTCGGGGGACGGTTTGATGAGCGGCACGCAGGTCACCGACCCGTCGAGCTGGCACTCCGTGACCCCCTGCGCGCAGACGCCGTACATCCCGGTCTGGCATGGCTCGCCGCTCCCCTGGCAAACCACGCCGTCGAACCGGAACACCTTGTCGTTGAAGTCGCCGTCGTCCGGCCAGTTCGGGCTCGCGGCGGCGCCTTCCCAGTCCTCCCAGGCGACGTAGTAGCTGTTGGGGTAGACGGTCGACTGATAGGCGAGGGCCATCTTCCAGGGGCCGACCATCTGCCCCGCGCCCGTGCACCCCGTGCACGTCTCGTTGCGCATGTACTCGGAGTAATAGACCGGCGTCGGGGCGGCCGGTGGTTGGTTGGTCAGCCACTTCATGAGCGCGAATCCGATCAAGCCCCCACCATAGGCGGGGTTGCTTCGGATGTTGGCGCTCGTGATGGTGTTGCCGACGACGAGGGGCGTCGTCGAGATCAAGTTGAGGCTGGCCGCAGGTGGCGCGCCGGTTGGCGACGTCGGCTGGTTGTACCAGGCGAGGCTGGCCTGGGCGCCGGACTGGCTGAGCACGAGCGTGGCCTTGAAGTCGCACAGCGGCAGGAACACGCCAGGGTTGGTCGACGCGTCGCTGACGGCATTGATCGTCTCGTTCTGCGAGGTGAAGTACGATTGCAGCGTCTGCTCGCCGTTGTTGACGGTGGCCGGGACGCTGACGCCGTTCGGCTCGACCACGGCGGCCTGCGCGGTTTCCGTGGCCAGCCCGGCGCCGATGACGCATGACAGCATCATCGGGATACACGTTTGGCTAATGGCTAAGCGCGTTATTGGCAGGGTCCCCACCGGGTCTCCAACGTATTTATGTCCACCGGCTGGGGTTCGATCATCAAATTTGATGGGTTCATTAACGAAGGCTGATCGGTCCGGTGGAGGAGGCCGAACGCGTGGCCCACTTCATGGGCTACGGTGACGGCCAGTTGGTGGTCGGTGAGGTCGGTGTTGATGAAAATCTGTCCGTTGGGCGCGTCGTAGAGCCCGTGGAAAGGCGCGCCGGCGGCCTGGAAGTGGACGGGAAGCGTGAGCGGCGTCCCGGCGTCAGCGGCGGCGGTCGGGACCGGCGCCGCCGGGTCGCCCGGGACCGGCGCCGCCGAATCGGCCGGGTCCGCGAGCTCGAGCTTGGTCGGGGCGGCCGCGTTCCACATCGCGATCGCCGCGGCGACCCCGGCGCTCTCGGCCGCGGGGATCCCGGGGTCGGGAACCAAAACGAGCGGCTGGCAGGCGTCGAACGCGATGTAAGGGCCGGTCGGGCCAGGATCGCCATTCGAGCAGCCGAGCGCTGCAAGCAGCGGGACGATGGTTGCGAGGCCGAGCGGGCGGAGGCGGGAAAAGCTTGCCACCGGAGGCGCCAATGCTAGCCGAGCGGAAGTCGGCCGGCGGCGCAAAAACACCGAAAAACAAAGCTCGAGCGTGACGATCGGGTCCAGGCCGAGGGCGCACGCCCCTGGCGCGATCGGGCGCCCCTGGCGCGACCGGGTGGGATGACCATGATCTAGGACGAGGGGGAGGGTGGAATGCGGAGGGTGGTGTCGCGGGTGTCTCGGCTCGTGTGGGTCGCGGCGGGCGCGCTGACCCTCGGCTTGTCTACAGGCGCCCGCGCCCAGACCGGCGGAGCGCCGTTCAACACGACGTCGCCGAGCACCAACCCGCTCGGCCTGCCCGACCCGACGGCGCCGCCGCCGTCGCGGAACGACGTCACGCCGGGCGTCCCGGCGACTGCGGCGCCGACCGCGGGCCCGGCACCGACGGCGCCGCCTCCGGCGGCCGCGGCGCCCGAGTCACCGGCCGCCACGGCGCCCGAGCAGCCGGCCGCGCCGTCGCCGGCGGGCGCGCCTGCCACGGCGCCGCCGCCGGAGACGCCCGGGGCGCCGGCTACCAAGCCGCCGTCGTCCGCGCCGGCCGCCGAGCCGCCGTCGTCCGCGCCGGCCGCCGAGTCGCCGTCGTCCACCTCGGTGACCGTCGTGCCGCCGGGCACGCCCGAGCCCGAGATCCCGCCCGCGGCGCCGACGAGCATCGTCCCGCCGCCGGCCGGTGGGCCGCCGCCGCGGGTGAACGTCAACCCGGCCCCGCCGACGCCACCGCCGCTGCGCCGAAACATCGAGGACCCGACGGTCGCCATCCCGGGGGCGTCGGACGAGAAGATCCCCGTCCAGCCGCTGCCGCCGATGGCCGCGGACCACGGCGAGATGTACCGGCCTGGGATGTACGCGGGGACGCTGGCCAGCTTCGGCTGGGCGTTCGTCGTCGGCGGCGGCTACGAGGACTTCACCAACAGCACCATGCGCGGCCTCACCACCGGCGCCGGTGCCTGGGACGTGCGCGTCATCGGCGGGACCCGGTCGTACCTCGGATTCGAGGCGGCCTACGTCGGATCGGCGCGCAACGTGACCGCGCTCGGCGCGGCGCAGTCGACGCTGATCGAGAACGGCTTCGAGGGGACGTTCCGGGTCAACGTCCCGGTGATCCGGTCGCGCTCGCTCTACGAGCCCTACGGGTTCATCGGCCTCGGCTACTCGCACTACAACATCACCAACTACAGCGTGGCGCTGACGTCGGACTTCGCTTCGGGCGACAACGTGATGACCATGCCCTTCGGTGCCGGGTTCGCCTACGGGTACGGGGGCTTCATCGCCGACGCGCGCTTCACGTACACGGCGACCTACTTCAGCAGCATCATCCAGGGCGGGAACACCACCGGCGGCCTCAACCATTTCGGCGTCGGCGGCAACGTGGGCTTCACGTTCTGAAGCGTGGGGTCCAGTCAGGGTCTGAACGTGGAATCCACATCCGAAAGTGGGGTCTACGTCACGTTCTGATTGCCCCCGCCATCGACGCGCCCGTAGCATGGCAGCGATGCGTGTGCTCGTCGTCGGGGGCTCCGGCGCTCTCGGGCGCGATCTCGTGCGCGCGCTCGTGGCCGCGGGCCACGACGTGACCTCGACGAGCCGGCGGCCGCCGGGGGCCGCCACCGGCGGGGCCGGCCCCGGCGTCGCGTGGGCCCAGGTCGATCTGACGACGGGTGCGGGGCTGGAGGCCGCGATCGCGGACGCCGCGGTCGTGGTGCATCTCGCGTCGGACTCGCACCGGGCCGACGCGGTGGACGTCGGCGGCGCGGCGCGGCTCTGCGCGGCGGCCCGCGCCGCCGGCGTCAGCCACTTCGTCTGCGTCTCGATTGTCGGCGTCGACGTCATCCCGCTGCAGTACTACCGCTCCAAGTTGGCCGCCGAGGTGGGCGTGGCGGCGGCCGGCGTGCCGTTCTCGATCCTGCGGGTGACGCAGTTCCACGGGTTCGTGGCCTGGCACCTCACGCGGCTCGCCCGGTTGCTCCCTCTCGTGATGCCGGTGCCCGCCGGCTTCCGAGTCCAGAGCGTGGCCACGCCCGACGTCGCCGAGCGGCTGCTGCGCGCCGTCGAGGAAGGGCCGGGCGGCCGGCTCGCGGACTTCGGGGGTCCGGAGGTCCTGACGCTCGCCGAGGCGGCCCGCGCCTGGCGCGACGCGCGCGGCCTCGACAAGGCGGTATGGAGCGTCCCGACGTTCGGTCCCGTCGCCGCCGGGTTCCGGGCCGGGCGGAATACCGCCGGCGGGGAGCCGCGGGGCCGTGTCACCTGGGAGGACTGGCTGGCGACCGAGGCCGCCCCGGCGGCGGGCGGACAGACACGGTAACGGGCCACCAGTCACGCTAAGATGACGGAGTGCCGATCCTGCTCGCGCTGTTCGGGCCCAAGCGGGGGGTCCGCCTCGAGATCGAGGAGCGGGCGACGCTGGGTCGGTCGTCCGACGCCGACCTGCAGCTCGTCGACGGCAAGGTGTCGCGGGAGCACTGCCGGTTCACGGTCCGGCAGGGGGCCCTCGAGGTGGAGGACCTCGGCAGCCACAACGGCACGTTCGTCAACGGCGAACGGCTGTCGGCGCCGCGGCGGCTCGCGGCCGGCGACGAGATCGCCGTCGGCGATTCGCTGTTCGTCGTCGACGGCGGCGACCACGGCGACGCGGCGGCAGCGCGGTTCGGCGACGCCACGCTGATCGTCACCCCCGGCGACGGGGGCGAGGCGCCGGGCGCGGCGGCGGCGGTGGTGGCCAGCGCCCCGGCGGAGGCGGCGCTGGCCGCGGTGACGGCCCTCGCCGGCGAGCTGCGCGCCAGCGCGGATCTGGAGGCGGCGTCGCGCGCCGTGCTCGCGGCGATCGAGCGGACGCTCGACCCCAAGCGGGGGTTCGTGCTGCTGTGGGACGGGGCGCGCGGCCTCGCGCGGCCGCTGGTCGGGAGCTCGGACGACCAGACGGTCTCGATCTCGCGCACGGTGCTCGAGCTCGCGGCGCGACGGCGCCGGGGGATCGCGCTCGAGGATGCGGTCGCCGATCGGGCGCTGCGCGACGCGCGCAGCGTCGTCCGCCACCGGCTGCGCGCCGTCGCCGTGGCGCCGGTGATCGTGGGCGGCGAGGTGGTGGGGTTCCTGCACGCCGACCGCGACGGCCCGGGCTACACGGCCGCGGACGCCGCGCTGCTCGAGTGCCTGGCGGCGCTGTTCGCGCTCGGCGGCCAGGTCCCGGGGCCCGCCGTCCCGGCCGGTGCCGCGACGCCGGAGGACGCCCCGCTCGGCGCGAGCCCCGGCTGGCTGGCGGCCCGCCGCGCGATCGAGGCCAGCGCCCCGACGCCGTCGACGGTCCTCATCACCGGCGAGAGCGGCACGGGCAAGGAGGAGCTCGCCCGCTACCTCCACCGGCGGAGCGGGCGGGCGGCGGGGCCGTTCGTGGCCGTCAACTGCGGCGCCATCCCCGAGACCCTGGCCGAGAGCGAGCTCTTCGGTCACGAGAAAGGGTCGTTCACCGGCGCCGGCGCGGCGCGGATCGGCAGCATCGAGGCCGCCGACGGCGGCACGCTGTTCCTCGACGAGGTGGGGGAGCTCCCCGCGCCCCTTCAAGTCAAGCTGCTCCGCGTGCTGCAGGAGCGGGTCCTCTGCCGGGTCGGGTCGGCCGTCCCGCGGCGGGTCGATCTGCGCGTCGTCGCCGCGACCCACCGCGATCTCGACGCCGACGCGCGCGAGGGCCGCTTCCGCCAGGACCTCTTCTACCGGCTGGCGGTGATCCGCGTGCACGCGCCCGCGCTGCGCGAGCGGCCCGAGGACGTGCCGATCCTGGCGCGGGCCCTGCTCGCGCGGCTCGCGGCGGCGCTCGGGCGGCGCGATCCGGGGCTCGGCGACGAGGCGCTGGCGGCGCTCCGGCGGTGGCCCTGGCCGGGGAACGTCCGCGAGCTCGGCAACGTCCTCGAGCGCGCGCTCGTGCTGCGCGCGCCCGAGGCCAGCGGTCCGCTCGGCGGCGACGAGATCGCGGCGTCGCTCGGCAGCCCGCGGATGGCGGCGCCGGGCGGGGAGTCCGTCGCCGATCAGGCGGGCGGCGCTGAGGCCATCGCCGAGGACGCGCCGCTCGCCGACAAGGTCGCGGCGCTCGAGCGCGTGGAGATCGAGGCGGCGCTGCGGCGGGCCCGCGGGGTGAAGAGCCGGGCGGCGGAGGCCCTCGGCCTCTCCCGGCCGACGCTCGACAAGAAGATCGCCGACCTCGGCATCGACCTCTGGCGCGCCCCGGAGGCTGCCGAGCCCGGCGAGCCTCGCGGGCGGCGCTCGTGATGCGGCTCGTCTGCCCGAGCTGCCGGGCCGCGCTGCCGCCGTTCTCGCCCGACGGGCCCGC
>Ga0306926_10007959_pt1 | contig 11543 bp, 11 predicted proteins | sample flu12Cox44000178_FD_203759 | JGI IMG/M metagenome (GOLD analysis project Ga0306926, IMG submission 203759) | Lab enrichment of tropical soil microbial communities from Luquillo Experimental Forest, Puerto Rico - flux8day.12C.oxic.44.000.178 (v2)... | ecosystem: Environmental > Terrestrial >...
CAAAAAGGGGCCTGAAGACGAAATCTCCGCGCAGAGATCGGAAATCAGACACCACCACACGCGAGAAATGGCCGCAAAGGCGGCCTTTCTGCTAGCGAGCTGTCAACTTCGGGTTTCGGAAGACTGGGTGGTGGCGGACGCAGTCAGAGGCGAACCGGTCTCTGAGCCAAAATTCCCTGTTTCCGCGCTTAACAGGGATTTTTTGGGGAAGATTATCGACCCCGCCCACCGAATAATGCCGGTGGCTAAAGGCCTTCTGCCCAACCGCCACGGTCCGGCGGAACCCAGATAACAGCGAATTTCGGCGCTCGTAACAGGGAATTCGAGCGCTCGTAACAGGGACCACGGGACGGCAAAGCCAAGTATGCGACGTGCGTCGCATACCATCTTGCAAGAACGCAATGCGCATGGCATACTATGCTCATGAATGATTCCATGTATTCAGATGCAGAATTGGAAGCCGCGACGGGCCTCCCCATCCTGCACGTCCGGCGCCTGATTACCTGGCGGGCCGTCACCCCCGCCGAGGGTGGAAAGGGAGTCGTCCGGCAGTGGGATCGACATGCGGTCCGGCATATCGCCTGCGTCAACGCCCTCTATTTGGCCGGTCTATCACTTCCGATGGCGCATACCCTGGGGATGCTAGCGCCAGCACGATTTGCAATCGACATCATTGATCCAGACCCCAAGCTGCCCGCAGCCGCAAAGCGGGGATGGTTTAATCCTCATAGACCGCTTCGGGCGTCCGAAGGGAGTGATGTCGTTTTGATGGTTGGCGACGGATACTCGGTCTTCTGGCGATTGGGCAATGGGAAGCCTGTTTTCGTTGGCAAGCTTTCGGCTGATCGCAGCGTCTTTCTTTCCGCGCTCGATTATTCCAACTTTCATGATTGCGATGCCGCCTCGCTATGCTGGGAGCATCGGCCCGAGTTTGAGAAAGGTTCAGCTCACAAGAAAGCAACGGAAATTCTCCAGCATCCTGTTTCCATCAATACGATCAACCTCAGTCTGGCAGTCAGAATTGCAATGCGTCGCCTGCTCAAAATTCCGGTGTATTTTGCATGACACGCAAAGCCAGACCAGCATCAGACGCACATCCGGCCGAGGACCGATCGACGAGGCGGAAGAACGAACGTGCACCCTCGGATCGGATTGATCGACCAAGGCTCCTGCGGCTGGCGCTCCAGTACAGCGTGATCGAGATGTCTCGGCTGCCGGGCTTTCCGAGCGCAGACGTCATTTATCGCGAGCTCGTATCAGACGCAGCGTTTGAGCGCGACTTTGCAACAGCTAACAGTGTCCAGAAGCAGGCCCGGCGAGCAGAGCTCGCCGATCTTCTCAAGCGCAGTCGAACGACCGATCTCAGCCGCATTTTTATAGAGCTGCGCAAGCTTCGGGAGCAGGTGGCGGTGATCACGGGCGAATCCGCTCCTCCCCTCGATCTTAGCCGTCTTTCGGACGATGATATTTTGCAGCTCGATCGTATTCTTCGCAAGGCAACCCCTGCGGACACTTCGGACACCAACGAAGATCGGGACAATGACGGGCATCTCGCCACGCATCCTTGAGATCAACTATCGCCGGCTATCGGGCCTGCGCCCATTCGGGGGCAATGCTCGTCGACACTCCCGCAAGCAGCTGGCCCAGATTGCGGCCAGCATTCAGAAATTCGGTTTCACCAATCCTGTCCTGATCACGGATGACAATCAGATTCTTGCCGGACACGCGCGCGTCGACGCGGCCAAATCGCTTGGCATGTCTGAAGTCCCGACGGTTCGGCTGTCCCAGATGACCGAGGCTGATCGACGCGCCTACGTGATTGCTGACAATAAGCTGGCGCTCAACGCCGGCTGGGACACCGAGGTTCTCGCAGCCGAAATGCAGGCTCTGATCGAAATCGGCTTTGACGTCGAGCTGACCGGCTTCTCGCTTGCCGAGATCGATCTGACGATCGCAGCAGCAGAACAGAGCAAGCCCAGTGGTAAGGATGGCAACGACGACCAGATCCCACCGCTTCGAACGACAGCGGTGACCCGCCTCGGGGACGTTTGGTTGCTCGGCCGGCATCGACTGCTGTGCGGCGACGCACGGGAGAGCACCTCGTATGCGGCGCTGATGGGCGATGAGCGGGCACAATTGATGTTCACCGACCCGCCGTACAATGTTCCGATCATGGGGCATGTTTGTGGTCTCGGCCGCACCCAGCATCGGGAGTTCGCGATGGCGGCCGGCGAAATGACGTCAACGCAGTTCACCGGTTTCCTGAGGTCAACGCTGGGCAATGGCGCCGCGTACTGTGCCAACGGCTCGATCGCATTCATTTGTATGGATTGGCGCCATATGACCGAACTCAGCGAGGCCGGCCGCACGATCTTCAACGAACTCAAGAACGTCTGCGTCTGGAACAAGACAAACGGTGGCATGGGGACCTTCTACCGCTCAAAGCACGAATTGGTCTTCGTCTTCAAGGTTCGCGATGCCCCTCACGTCAATACGTTCGGTCTTGGCGATACCGGTCGATACCGGACCAATATCTGGGATTATCCCGGTGTAAATTCTCCCCACCCCGGGTGTTCATCCGAACTGGAAATGCATCCGACCGTCAAGCCGGTCGCGCTGGTCAAGGATGCGATCCTGGATTGCTCGCGCCGCGGCGCCATCGTCCTCGATATGTTTGGCGGCTCCGGAACAACGTTGATTGCAGCCGAACGCAGCGGTCGGACGGCGCGCCTGATTGAGTTCGATCCCCTGTATTGCGATGTGATTGTCCGGCGTTACGAGGAACTCACAGGCCGGTCGGGCCGGCTGGAGGCTACCGGGCAGGAATTTGCCACCGTGGCCGACGACGTCGTCGCACGCCAGCGCGTCGAGGAAGCGACCGATGTCTGATGACCGCGAAGCGGATGACCGTCCGAAGGTCGGATACCGCAATCCCCCCCGCAAGCCACCAATTCAGGAAGGGACAGTCGGGTAATATCCTTGGCCGGCCGCCGAAGTCATCAACCAAGGCAGCCGACCGCTCAACCCTTGGCAAGGCCTATATTGCCGAAGCGCAGCGAAAGCTTCGTATCACCGAGGCCGGGGGCAAGGTCAGTGAGCTAAAGACGATCGAAATTGCCGTGCGCCGTCAGGGCATGGCCGCGGTCGGCGGCGACCACAAAGCCCAGAAGGAATTTGTGGCGGGGGTCCGATTTGCTGAGCGTGACGAACGTTCAGGACAGGATCAATTATTCGACGCCGCGCTGGACTACATCGCGCTTTGCGAACGGCTGCGAGACGATTGCAAAAAGCAGGGTCTTCAGCCGCCTGAGTTCGACATCGATCCCGACGACATTCTGACCGATGCCTCGAGCCGAACTGCTTCTTTAAGCCCGCGCGCGTTGAATCGAGTCACAGCAACATCGCGCGCCCTCGATCAACTGAAACAGCAGTTCACTCTCGAAGGTGACACACTCGAAACTCTACTCGCTGCAAATCCCGACAACAGAGTTATGGGGCGAGATCTCGAATTCCTGCGGCAAATGCTGCGAAGGCTGAACTAGTCTAGCTAGCACTACTTTGGCAGATTGATTTGCGGTGGCTTTTCACGGGTTCGTCTTCTGCAGTATGGGCATTGTTGTGGTGGCGGTCGAAGAATGAGATCGACGATGGCTTGGCGCACAGCCGGCAAGCTTGGCTGAGGCGGAGGTCCGTGGATTCTTTTTTTCCGCCCTGCCTGTGCGAGGCGACGGTGTTGCAGGAAAGCGTAGGCGATTTTGTAACAGTTGATAGTTCGGAATGGTGAAATCGAAGTCGATCAGGATGCTGACACAAGTAGCTCCAGCGAATTATCCAATCCTCTTCAACCCGGCCCTAAAGCGCCGGCCGTTCTCGACATAGCGTTGGGCTCCTCCGAGCATCGTGGCCGACTGCTCGGGGCCAAGCGTGCGAATGGCCTTGGCCGGCAGGCCGACCACAAGGGAATGGTCATCAAAGGTCTTGCCTTCGGCGATTACTGCGCCAGCGCCGACCACGCAACCCTTACCGATGCGTGCACCATTCATAACAATCGCTCCCATCCCGATCAGGGTGCCGTCGTCGATAGTGCAGCCGTGCAGGATAACGTTGTGGCCTATGCTGCAGTTCTTGCCGATGGTCAGCGGAAACCCGGGATCGGTGTGAAGAGTGCAGTTGTCCTGCACATTGGAATTGTCGCCGATAGCGATCAGTTCGTTGTCACCGCGCAACACCGAGCCGAACCAGATGCTCGTGTTCGAGCCGAGCCGAACGTCGCCGATCACCTCTGCGCTGCCGGCGATGAAGTATTGTCCGTCCGCAGGAAACTGTGGCGAACGCCCGTGCAGTTCATAAATTGCCATGCTTCGCCCTGTTTTGACCTGCAGCAGGGCGAGAGCGATGCCGGCACGGACCTCTTATTCCTCGACCGGTAGATGTCGAACATCCAACAAAAGTCCCGGCCCAATAGCGGGCCAGGACATCAGCGAAAGCACCCTTCGCAATGGTCAGCCTAGTGAGCAACGAACAGGCTCCTTCGTAAGGTCACTTCAGCGACCAGCGTCCCGGTCACTTGCCATATGCATGTGCGATCTGTCCCACCAGCTTGGCCCAGGGCATGTCCATGGCCCCGTACACGCCTCCGGCCTCCGGTCGCGCGTTGTCCCTCAGGATTTCCACCATCAGCGTCGCGTAGTCCGAGAGAATGACTCCGGCCTGCATCATGCGCAGGAGACCGACTTCGCGCTTTGTCTCACTGAACGTTCCCGAGGCGTCGACGGCTACATAGGCATCCAAACCCTTGCCGATCGCGGTGATGGCCGGAAAAGCGGCGCAGACTTCGAGGGAGATGCCGGCAAAGATCAACTTCTTGCGACCGGTCGCCTCGATGGCGTGAGCCACGCGAACATCGTCGAACGCGTTAACCGAGGAACGATCGATGATCTCGACGCCCGGCAGGGCCTCTATGAGCTCGGGGAATGTCGGCCCCCACATGCTGTCGCGCGCCGTCGTCGTGGCGACGATCGGTAGCTTAAGCGCCTTCGCCGCCTTGGCCAACGCCACAACGTTGTGCTTCAGTTCGCCGGTCGAGTAGTCACGGACGCCAGTCATGAGGCCGACCTGATGATCGACGAGGATGAGCGCCGCATTGTCGGACGTGAGGGGCTCGTAGGCATGGACTTGAGTGGTCATTGCATTCTCCTGGGATGGTTGTGTTTGGGATATCGCCAGCAGCGGAGGCGAGACGCTAAATATTGTGGCGGCCGCCCCGAGCATCGAGGTTTGAAGGAATTGACGCCGCTCCATGGCTATGCCGTAGCCACGCTCAGCTTTTGGACCCGGGTCTCGGTGCCCAAAGCTACGACGACAACACACAAGGCAAGCAGCGCACTACTCATCGCAGTGAGCACCCCTGGAATTCCGAGCTTCGCAAACAGCGGCCCAATTAACAGCGGCACGATGATGCTCGCACTACGGCCGACAGCGTTGCAGATACCGACGCCCCTGAGCCGCAAAGCTGTGGGAAACAATTCCGGAATGTAGATTGCGAAAAGGACCGCCACGAGCAGGTAGATCGGTATCGTAAGGAGAAAGCCGATGATCGGCATGACCGGCGATGTGCCGGAAAGCACGAACGCAACGCTCAGGACTACGGCGAGACACGAGACGGCCACGATGGTCAGCTTGCGACCCAGATAGTCCGCAGCCAGTGCTCCGAGCGCCGATCCGATTGGTCCGCCAAGTGACATCAGCAGTGCGAAGCCGGTACTCCGTGCGATCGAGACCCCTTGGCCAACGAAGAAGGTCGGCAGCCAGACCACAAATCCCTGAACAAGGGTGTTCGCTACCATGAGCGCTACGCATCCAACGATCAGGCTCGCGAGGAAGGGAGGCTGGAACAGGTCACCCGTCGCGTGCGGCACGATTGCCTCGGGAGCCGGAGGCGGGCTGCTAGTGGAAGCAAGACCGGCTTCCCGCTCAAACTTCGAAACAATGGCATCGGCTTCGCCATCGCGCCCCATGACCACCAGCCATCTCGGCGATTCCGGCAATTCGCGCCTGAGAAACCAGGCAACAACAGACCCGACTGCGCCCAGCACGAACATGACGCGCCACCCGAAATTCGGCACCAACAACCAAGCGAGAGCCGCAGAAACCGGCAGTCCGGCGGTGACGAGCGTACACATCATGCCCGACCATCTTCCGCGGATTCGCGCCGGGAAGAACTCCGCCATCATGGAGTATCCAACTACGACTTCGGCTCCCAGCCCCAGGCCCATGAGAAATCGCAGCGCGATGAGTGTCGTCATGTTGGGCGCAACTGCCGAGGCGAGAGAAGCCGCGCCGAACACGAGGAGATTCAACTGGTACGTAAATTGCCGACCGTATCGATCGCCGAGGAAACCGGTGAGCAGCGCGCCCAACGTCATTCCGACGAAGGTCATCGAGATGAAAAGACCGTTCTGTGTTAGGCTAGAGAAGCCGGTCTTGTACGTCGCGCCGAGCACGCTCGCCGCGATGTAGATGTCGAACCCCTCAAAAAACATTCCAACGCCAATAAGGTTGAACACCTTTCGGTGTAGTCGGGTCACCGGAAGCCGGTCGAGTCGCGCTCCCACGCTGATTGCAGACATCCCTGTTTCCTCCCTTTTTGCCGGCCAGCGTTAGCCGACGACCGCGATGGCCTGGATTTCGATCAGCATGCTCGGATCGGCAAATCCCGTGACCGTGATCGCCGCGCTGGCCGGGAAATCTTCACCGAAGATTTCGGTTCGGATTTCAGTCATCCGCGTCGTGTAGCGGGAGTCGGCGAGGAAGACGGTCATCGTCACGATGTCCTTCAAGGACGCCCCGGCCTCCTTCAGCGTCGCCTCGATGTTTTTGTAGGTCTGACGCATCTGCGCCTCGAAGTCGCCGGCCAGCGAATTGCCAGTCGAGTCTTTTTGACCTGTGTGGCCAGCGATCCAAATGACCTTGCCTCCCTCGGTGATCACCGCGGGCGAGAACGCTCGCGACTTCTGCCACGTCCCGCGCACGAACGATTTTTTCATGAACCTCTCCTTTGATTGCGATCAAAACCCTGCAATCGATTGCAGACTTTTCACGGCCAGTCAAGGACCACCTTCTGAACGGACCGAACCGAATCCACTGTCCCGGAGGAAAGATCCGGCGCTCTATTCGACCCAGACCCGGAGGCATTCCAGGCTGTCCCCAAGCACCATTAATTTCATAATCTATTGATTATACGAATGTTTCCTGCGGCGACAAGGTCACCGAGAGGGACACACCCTCGGGGCGACGCGACTCTCAAAACCGATGCCGGGCCCCGGAAAGTTTCGTGCGGTAACGATTTTATTACAAACGATTGCAGCTGCATTTGCATTAGTCTGCAAAATAGGGTCTCTTCTGCGGGAACCGGCAAAGGGGGCTTCTGACGCGATGAAACGCCAATCCAACGGAGCGCGACGACAGCCAACGATGAAGCAGGTTGCTGATGCGGCGGGAGTACATGTCTCGACCGTGTCCCGCGCCCTCAATCCGGCGACACGCTCGATGGTGGTCCCATCCGTCGCCAGTCGCGTAGTGAAGGCGGCCAAGACGCTTGGATATCGTGTCGATCCTGTCGCTGCGAGCCTGCGGACTGGTCGCTCCCATTTGGTAGGCATGCTAATCCCCGACATCGCCACCAATGTGTTTGCGCCCATCTTGAGCGGCGCCATCGAGCGCCTTTCGAACGCCGGCTACTCGGTGCTCGTGGCATACGTTCCCACAGATCCCGAGCAACAGTTGGATCTGGTTCAGGGGCTCGTGGCGCGGCGCGTAGATGGATTGATCCTCGCCACCGTCACTCGGAAGGACCCTCTGGTAAGCTTCTGTTTGGAGCAGGGCATCCCTGCCGTCCTGGTCAATCGGTCGGAACAAGTGGCCCGCTTGTCCGCTGTTGTGTCAGATGACGCCGCGGGAATGCGGCTAGCAGTCGATCATTTGGTCGAACTCGGGCATCGGCGGATCGCCCACATTGCCGGTCCGCTCGAACATTCGACCGGTTTTCTGAGAAAAGCCGGATTTATGCAGGCCTTGGGGACTCACGGCATCGACGCCGCGTCCGCGCCGTGCGAAGTCGCCGGCACGTATACTCGTGAACAAGGCCGCGCGGCGGCCGAGCGGCTGCTTCAGCGACACCGCGACGTCACCGCGATCGTCGCAGCCAACGATCTTCTCGCTCTAGGTGCCTACGATGCGTTACGGGAGTCTGGGCGCGAGTGCCCGAAGGACATTTCAGTGGTCGGACACAACGACATGCCTCTGGTAGACTTGGTGCAGCCCGGCCTTACAACGGTTCGGATCAGCCACTTTGAGATGGGTAGACAGGCAGCCGATCTGCTGGAACAGGCGATCCAAGACACCGGTAGCGCGATCCGCAACGTCGTCCTTCAGCCCGTTTTGATAGTAAGAAGCTCCACCGCCAGACCGCGGCACGCGTCCTCGAAGAAGAGTGAGGCCAAGTTTTCCGCAGTTCCGACCCGCGCTCGTCAGCAGAAGACGGCGCGCCAGTAGTTGTCTTCGATGTAGTCCTCGGCCAACCCGGGCTTCTGTCCGCGCGAGCCGTGCCTCTCTCGTAATCTTATGACCGTATCCACCGCCTGAGGACGTATTCGCAAAGTGCGATCGAGCCCGTGCTCAGTGATCAGGACACGGTAGGCGCCGTCCGCGGCCGATCCGAGCGAAGGGAGGAGTTCGACCAGGAGAGCGCGAGCTTCGTTCGCATTTGCGGGATCGCACAACCAACGAAGGCTTGCGTCATAGCCCCGCATGAATCCATGAATGACTGCATTGTTATCAGAGGCCCACCTTCTGCGTGCCGCGGCGACGACGCCCTGATAAGGCCCGAGCACGGTCGAGGCTCGGACAAGTCGACTCTTTCCGGCCGATTCGGCGGCCAGGCAGAGTGGCGCATTCAGCAGTGTCGCCGCACATCGGCCCTCCTTCAGCGCGGCGAATCGCTCCGCGCCCGTCCCTACCGACACGTAGCGCACATCGGACTCCGCCAGCCCGTGGCGAGCCAGAATTTCCTTCAGGACGAGTGCGTATCCGGTCGTCAGTGCGTCAACCGCGAGCGTCTGTCCACGCAAGCGCGAAACGGAATCACATTCTGGCTGGGCCATCAGGCTTAGCAGCCCGTCGTCCACGCTCATGAAAGCGAAGAAGTCTGCGGGCCCGCCCAGGGAGACCTCACCCTCCCCGCACCCGTACGCCACCACATTGTCCATGGACGTAAGCGCCACGTGGGCGCCACCCGTATAGAGCTCGCGAGCCATGCGTACCGAGTTTGGTGTGATACTTAGCGAAATTTCGAGCCCCTGCGCTGCAAAGAAGCCCTTCTGCTGCCCTGCCCACAGCGGCCAATTGGATGCACCGGGAAACGCAATCACACTCAAGCTGATATTTTGAACGTCTCCCGGTTCCGAAAATCCGGCTATCGACATTTTTACCTCCCGTTGAAGAAATCTCTTGCAATCGATTGCAAGACGAGGCAGAAGTCAAGCCCTTCGAAAGTGGCCTGAAGATTTTCGGCCCCGATCAGGCGGAACAGTTTGCCGCTCGCAGGAGGAAACCGAGTATGGGAATCAAGCTGACAGTCAACGGAACGCCAGTCGAAGTGTGCGTGGACGGATCGACACCGTTGATTTTAGCTCTGCGCAACGAGCTTGGATTAAAGGGAACGCGATTCGGCTGCGGAGGCGAGGACTGCGGCGCTTGCATAGTCCTGGTGGATTCCGAACCGAGGTACTCCTGCACGCTTCAACTGCATGATGTGGCTCGGAATCGGGTCACTACGATCGAGGGCCTGAACGACAGTCTCGCTGAAGTGCTTCGCGAAGCCATTTTGGCCGAGAGCGCCGGACAGTGCGGTTACTGCCTGAGCGGCATATTCGTCACCCTACATCACTGCCTCTCAACCTCCGCGCAACCAAAATACGCCGAAGTCGCTGAAGCGCTTGGGCGTCACCTCTGTCGCTGCGGCGCGAACGCCGCGATCTTGCGCGCAGTCAAGAGAGCACTCGAACGCATCCAAGCGGGAGCGAGCAATGCCTGAAGCTGGCTCCAACAGCGGGTGGAATACACCTCTCACAGACCGTTTCGACCTGTCCAGCCCAGGGCTTGTTGCGCTGAAGACAGGCAAAGTCGAGTTGGGACAAGGGATATTGCTCGCCTTGCGTCAGATCGCGGCGGAGGAGTTGGACTTGAGCGTGGATGCCATCGTGACCGTCTCGGGCGACACCTCGGCATCACCGTTCGAGGGAGGGACGGTCGGAAGCATGTCGATTGAAACGTCCGGCCGCGAGGTTCGGGACGCGGCGGCGGCGCTGAGGTCGGAACTCTTCGATGCCGCCGCGCGCAAGCTTGGAGTCTCCGCATCTGAAATCACCTCCGAAGGCGGCCATTTCTTCGTGGCTAGCAGCCGATCGAAGGAGACGTTTTGGAGCTTGGCGGCAGAAATCGATTTCGACCGGCCGCTCGCGCGTTCCGCTGTGCCAAAGTCTCAGAAGCTCTACAAGACGGTGGGGGCGAACGTACCACAGGCCCACTTGCTCGAGCGTCTCGGTGGCGGTGCATTCATTCACGATCTTTCGTTTGATGGCATGCTACATGGGCGCGTTCTGAGAAAGCCGCACCCGGATGCACGACTCGAAAGCGTCGACACTGATGCGATCGGCGGGCCCGGCGTTGTGCAAGTCGTGCGCGAATGCGATTTCATTGGAGTGGTGGCCGAAAGCGAGCAGGCACTGGCGACGTCGATGGCGCGGTTGGAACGTCGCTGCAGATGGAGTGGAGTCCCAAATGACAGCCCACAGACACCGCTCGACATTCTCGCGAACGCGGAAGTAACGGAACGGGTGCTTCGGGCTGATCAAGGCTCATCTGGTCCGGAGCCGGTGGAAGATGGAGAAACAGTCTCGGCGGTCTACAGCAAACCGCTGATCGGCCACGGATCGATCGGCCCGTCTTGCGGGATTGCGAACGTATCCGACTCCGGAGTGGAAGTTTGGTCACACTCCCAGAACGTCTTTGCACTGCGCGATCAGATCGCCCACGTGCTCGGCAAACCGGCGCAAGACGTGATCGTGCGACATCGGCTTGGAGCGGGGTGTTACGGCCACAACGGAGCAGACGACGCGGCCATGGACGCGGCCTTGCTGGCGCGTGCAGTGCCCGGTCGCTCCGTACGGGTGCAATGGACGCGGAAAGACGAGCTACGTTGCGAACCGCTGGGTTCGCCGATGCGGATCTCGATCTCGGCCCGCGTACGCGAAGGCCGCATAGCTGAGTGGAAATTGACAACTCGGTCGGGGACGCACATGCAGCGCCCCGGTTGGGGCGAACAGGTCAATTTACTTGGTCCGGAGGCGGCAAATGCAGAATTCGCTACGGCCGTTCACATGGACCTCCCGGATCACAATGGTGGCTCAAAGAATGCGGTCGCACTTTACGACTTTCCGCAACACGTGACTTACGAATTCGCCGCCGACCTGCCCTTCCGCCTC
>Ga0306926_10007960_pt1 | contig 11543 bp, 15 predicted proteins | sample flu12Cox44000178_FD_203759 | JGI IMG/M metagenome (GOLD analysis project Ga0306926, IMG submission 203759) | Lab enrichment of tropical soil microbial communities from Luquillo Experimental Forest, Puerto Rico - flux8day.12C.oxic.44.000.178 (v2)... | ecosystem: Environmental > Terrestrial >...
GACTTTGAGGACCTGAAGGCGATCGATCCGCCACGCGGCTACGGTCGCGACTGACACAGGAGGTTCACCCGGCGTCACCCAACACCACGATCAAATTGCTGAACTTGACGCACACAACTCAGTCCCGGGCGCGCCGCTTGCCCCGCGGCAGCTCAAAAGAGAACCCCGGCGAGGGGGATGACGCCGGGGTTCAGGGGAGCAGGCGACCGCGGATGGGGGATCGTATCGGGCCGCTCTCGTCGCTAGGAGAACACCAAGCGGTGCTCCCCTCTACTCGTTAGCATCTTGGTTGGCGGGGAAGTGTGAGCTGCTTCACATTGGAAGGCTTTTTGCCGCGCTCCGTCCGCGCAGCCCGATGAACCCGTATCGGCCACAGCGGCAGCGCCGAGCGTCATCGGCGGGCTGCGATCAGGCTTCACCTAACGACGGCGCCGTCTTTTGGCAGCGGCGGCTTTCGGGGGTGCGTATACCTTCGGCGGCGGCAAAGGCTCGCGGACAGGCTCGGGTCTGAGCTTGGCAAGAATGTCCTTCAAGGTGCGAACCCGCGGCGACAGAGGGTAGCGATCATCCGCGATGGTGCGGGTCAACAGCGCTACGAGGGCAAGCTTCTCGTCATCGGAGAGGTCAAGGGGCATGATCGCGAGAATATAACCCTTTTGCATAAAATACGAGACCTGATCACAAAAGGCTCTCTCTAAAAACGCGGCTCTGGTATGTTCCCCTAGCCATCCGTTACGCACCACCGGAAAGACGAACTCTCCATGCCGAAGGCCAGTTCTATTGTCCGCCGATGCGGGCGGCGCTCGGCGCAGCCGCGTCTCAACTCCCGGCGCACGCCGCTACCGATGTCACCATCGATAACAAAAAGGCAGTCGCCGACGCGATCGCCAAGGCACTCGATATCGGTGCGCCGTTCCAAGCGGCCGTCAGTTGCCCACAGGTTTTCCTGACAAGCGTCTGCGAGGGATCATTTTCGGTTCCCGCCACCTCTCGGCTCGTTATCGAATAGATATCGTTCAACTGCGTGACCAGCGGCGGACCATCCACGCCGAAACTCGGCACTTTCTTTATGACCAGTACCGTGGGAGGCGTGCGGGCGTCCAACTGGGTGACTTTGCCGGAATACGAAGGGGCCAATCTCGTGCAGTTCGGCCAGACCGTAAAGCTCTACGCTGATCAGGCTTCAACCATCGATTTCGCGGCCGGCATTGCGACCGGCAGTTTCGCCGATATGTGCATGATTACTCTTTCCGGCCGTCAAACTGCCGATTGACGCGCTGGCAGGCGGCTACCCGCGCTCACCCGGCGTGTTAACCGCTAATAGAGGTTCGACCGGTTAGCTTTCGCGGCATGATACCCGAGATCGATGTCTGGCGCGTTGCCAACCTCATAGCCTAAGTCTCCCGCCAACGTCCTATGGGGGGTCGCCGAGAGTTGGTGACGGGTTCCAATCGCCGCAAGGTTGTCGCGACTAGTGGCCGGCTCGGCGAGCACCACGCCGTTTCACGCTGCTGACCAATTAACGTTAGTAATTTATTATTAACTTGATATCTTTTTTTAGTGAGTTCATTTCATTTTTTAACCGATGTATTACGCACATCCTAAAGGTATACGGAGTTTGACGGGTTCGTGATGAAAATTTGACTTGATTTTGACAGATCGAAACGCATGATGAGGGGCCCTCAACGCAATTTGAACAGAGGTGGGACTGACTACACATGCAGTGACGGCCCGACGGGAACGTTGATTGCCGAAGACGCGCAGTTAGCGCACCGATCCCGGTCAGCGTCGCCAGCCGTCAAGCGCTCGCGACCTAAACTTGGCTCTTCACCGCCCAGAATACCGCGCAGTTGACCGACATTGGTAAGTTTCGCCAATCGGTTATCAGCGCGGCTTCTAATAGGTGACGTGGCGGTATGCCTTTTTATCTCGAGCGTCGGGATGTCGCCAATCAAGGGCGGGCCTCGATTTATCGTCAGCCGATCCGGTAGCGTAGGCGGCGCTGACAACCCGCGGGCTAGCCCCTTCCTTTTTCGCCCTTTTTCGGGGGGAGACGGAGATTGAGAGAACTAACCGAGGCCGAGCTGAAGGTAACAGACGACGTTGCCGATTTCCTCTTCGACCTGATCGAGGACGAGATCCGCGAGACCGACGCGGAGCCGGAGGCGGTGTGGTGCGCCGTATGGGGTCGGGTCACGCGGAGGCTGGTCGAGCTCGGCTCGTCGCCCGAGGAGTTGATCTGGGATGCGGCGTGGCACGCCCGTGATCACTGAGAAAAAGTCGAGCTGCGATCCACTTTCCGAAGGATGGCTAACCCGGCAACATCACTACCGGGTTTGCTTTTGGCTGCTTCGGCCCGCACGCCGCCTTCTCCTCCGCCGACCAGCGCCGGCGGCGCTGCACCGACGTGATCACTTCGACCTGCTCGATCTTCCCAGTCATAGGCACTACGAAGCGTCTGCGTGCGGTGCTTCGCGACGCTAACCAGTTAACAGTAATAATTTATCATAAATTTAGCGCTTTTTTAATAGTTTTCTTAAAATTTATTAATCTAATGCTCGGCAAGGTACTGAGGCTATAGAGCGTTTGACGAATTTTAGACAAAACTTGGACTTGATTTTTTGACAGATCGACACGCATGATAGGAGGCCTCAACGCAATTTGGACAGATTACACATGCGGCGACAATCCGACGGAGGCCGTGATTGCCGAAGACGCGCAGCCGGCGCGCGGATCCCCCTCAGCGCCGCGAGCGGGTCAAACGCTTACAATGTGAAACTCAGCTCTCCATCGTCGCTAAAGTACCGCGCAATTGAGCGACATTGGTGAAATTCGGCAATCCGCGATCGGTGCCGCTTCTACAGGCGACCTCGAGACGTGCCGTTCATATCTCGGGCGTTTGGACGTCCCCAATCACGAGCGCGCCTGGATCTATTGTCAGTTGAGCGAGGCGCTCTACCACAAGGGCAGCCACGACGTTGCAGTCGAGTGTGCCCGCAGTGCCTTCGATTTGCAGCCTGAAAAAGAAGAAATCGCTAATTTGTGTGCCTGGGTATTCAGCAATTGCGGGGAACACGAAGAAGCGGCAGCAGCTTACGAGCAGCTCCTAGCGATCCGGCCTTATTGGGCCACGGGACATCGTCACGCAAGCGGCTCTTTTGCCGCAGCCGGGCAGCTCGATCGCGCCATCTCACACGGCAGAAAGGCCAGCGATCTCGAGCCGCATTCGTTTGAATTCGCCCTTCACGCGGCTTGTCTGCTCGAAACCGTCGGCCGACCTGCGCAGGCTGCATATTACCTGGTGCGTGCCGCGGCCCTCGATCCTGCTGACGCGGAGGTGCTGCGCCATTTATCCGCAACCCTGTTAGCCCTAGAACAAAGTGAACAGGCGGTCGCATTAGCGCTGCGTGCTGTCGCGCTTGCGCCCGCGGATCGCCTCAACGCGCTCCATGCGACCGAGCTTCTGTTGCGGACAAATCGATATGATGAGGCCGCTGCAATTATCCTCGAGGTCGTCGATATCCACAGACAAGATCCCGTCGCGCTTAGGCTGCTCTCCGCAACCCAGATGCTGCGCGGTCTAACCGAGGATGCCCTCGCCGCGATCGATCGCGCCCTGGATCTCTCGCCCGAGGCGGCAGAATATCATTTGCATAGAGCAAATCTGCTTTATCGGTTGGGTCGCCTTGACGAGGCGGCAGAGGGCTTCAGCCGGTCCGCCGCGCTCGATCCCTCAAACCCCGACGCCAAACGATCGCAATTGACCGTGTATTTCGACAGCGGCCGGTTCAGCGAGGCGCTCGCCATCGGCGGAGAGCTGATCCGAACATCCCCGGACAACGAGGAATATGGCCGGGCGATCCTCCAGGTATTGCACCGCCGGTTCGAAATGCTCGACGGCGATTACGTCGTTTTGAGCGACCGCCCATTGCGCCTGCGTCCGGAGCTGCAGCTGCGACCGACTTTTTTCGCGGCGCTGCAGACCCAGTTGCGCGTCATTTACGCCCTGATGATCCGCGAAACCCGTACCCGTCTTGCAGATTCGAAGCTCGGATACGGCTGGGCATTGCTCGAACCCGTGTTGCACATCCTAATGCTATCTCTTGTGTTCGCTGTGATGATGCGCGGTCGTCCGCCGATCGGTGACAAGTTTTTTATTTTTTATTATACAGGGATCATCCCTTATCATTTATTTGTCCACGCCAGCAGCAGCATGACCAATGCGGTCAGCAGCAGCGCTCCGCTACTACAACTGCCATTGGTGAGTACGTTTGATGTGATCATGGCGCGAGGCCTGGTCGAAGTTCTCACCGACATGATGGTGGCGATAATCCTATTGGCGGGTTTCTTCGCGCTCGGCATCGGCCTCTTGCCTCACGATCTACCGGCCTTGTCGGCATCGGTCGTCGCCGTCTCGCTGTTTGGTTGCGGGATTGGCTTCATCAATGCTGTCATCAACGCGTTCTTTAAGTCGTGGGATAAGATTTGGGCGCAATTGACCCGAGCTCTGTATTTCTGTTCTGGGATCTTCTACGTGCCGGGAATGATGCCGGATTGGATCCGCGATATTCTCGCCTGGAATCCGATATTGCACGCAGTTGACTGGTTTCGCTCGAGCTTCTTTCCGGAATACGAGCCGCATTGGCTTGATCGGTCATATCTGGCGATCGTCGCCGCCGTGAGCGTGGCGGCGGGCTTGTGCATCGAGCGCGGGCTGCGCCGCCATCTTTACGAGCCGCTATGATCACGCTCGACGGGGTCTCCAAAGTCTATCGCACCCGGAGCGGGCGAAGAACCGTGCTCGACAACGTCAGCGTCACTTTTGAAGCCGGCCAAAATTTTGGAGTTCTCGGAGGCAATGGCGCGGGCAAGTCGACATTGATCCGTTTAATCGCCGGGTCGGAGATTCCCGATTTCGGGATTGTCCGACGATATGCCCGGGTGTCGTTTCCGCTTGGCTTCGGCGGCACCTTTCACGGTGCTCTGTCCGGCCGCGAGAACGTCTCGTTTGTCGCCCGAATTTATGGGGCGGGTCTGCGCGGCGTGCTCCACTATGTAGAGGAATTCTCCGAGTTGGGCGAATACCTGCACATGCCGGTCAATACCTACTCGGCCGGCATGCGGGCCCGGCTCGCCTTCGCGACCTGCCTCGCCCTCGACTTTGACCTCTACCTGATCGACGAAGAGACCGAGGTAGGCGACCAGCGTTTTCGTCAGAAATGCGCCGAAGCGTTCCGCGAACGCATGCAGCGCTCCGACATCATTCTTGTGACCCACAACATTCACACGCTGCGCCAATATTGTGACAGAGGCGCCATTCTAGCCAATGGCGAACTCACGTTATTCGATGACATCGATACCGCGCTTGGTCGATATCATCGCATGGTGCAGGAAAGTCTGTAATGGCAGCGGTGCCAGCAGCCGAACGCAAGCGATCGCCCGATGACGGAGCCAGTCTCCCATTGCGAGGCGAGTCCAACCGAGCAGTCTTCACGCCGGCCAGCGCAACCGCGCTTCCCGTTCCTTCGGAAGGAAGCGGTAGAACAGTCGTCTTCGATCATCGACGGAGCACGGTCGCCCCACCACGCCGGCGGTCACGCTTGGGGTGGTTCTCGTTCATGATTATCGTCGCGGTACCGGCCGCGATCGCTGCCACGTATTATTTCCTCGTTGCTGCCGACCAATACGTGGCAGAATTTCGCTTTGCCCTGCGCTCTGCCGAACCGGAGCGCCATGACCCGGCCCTATTTCTTCAGGAGAGCATTGCTCCTTCGGTGATGGGCCTGGATTCGTACGTCGTCGTGCAGTATCTCGCCAGCCGCGCGATCATCGATGATCTGAGCGCGACGCTCGACCTGCGGCAGATGTTTTCGCGCTCCGAGGCTGATTGGCCGGTCCGACTCGATCTGCCGGTGTCGATCGAGGAGCTTGTCCGCTATTGGAAGAGGCAAGTCGACGCGTTTTTCGACGCGACCAACGGGACGATTGTGGTCAGGGCCCGCGCCTTCACACCGCAAGATGCCCTCAGGCTGGCCGAGGGCATTCTTGCCTCTTCCGAGCGGCTGGTGAACGATTTGTCGGCACGCGCCCGCCAAGACGCGTTGCGAAATGCCGAAGAGGAGGTGGACCGGGCCGAAAAGCGTCTCAGATTAGCGCTTACCCGGCTGCGCGAGTTCCGCGACAAAGAGGGAATCATCGATCCGCGCAAGACCGCCGATGCGACCGTAGCACTGGCCGGACGAGTTCGCGACGAGCTCGTTCGGGCCGACACCGAACTATCCACCTTGAAGCACTATATGCGCGACGACGCTCCCTCAATCAAAATGCTGGAGGCCCGTGTCCAATCGCTCGAGGCACAACGCCGGGCGGTCGAGAGCGAGGTCACAGATACCGAAAAGACGCGATCGGAAGCTCTTTCCCAGGTGATGGGCTCATACGAACAGCTCGAAAGCGAGAGAACGTTCGCCGAGAATACCTATCAGCACGCGCTGCAGGCGCTCGACCGCTCGCGCATCAATGCAGACCGCCAGCAAGTTTATCTCGCCACGTTCGTCCGGCCGACGCTTCCTGAGGAATCGTTGTATCCGCGCCGGCTGCAATCGCTCGCCGTGGCTACTGGGGTGGCCTTCGCTGTCTGGATGATCGGCGGCTTCATTCTTCAGTCCATCCGAGATCACCTGCGTCCATAACGTGCATTGATCAGGCTAAAACCGGCACGGGGCCGGAAGAGGAAGCAATCATGACGACGCTGGAGTTTGAATCTCAGCCCTCCCTTTTGCCTCTTGCCGCGACCGGTGCGTCACCCTTGCGGACGGCCAGCCGCAGCGCTCGCACCAGGCTCGCGGTGGTTTCCACTCACGATGACTTGTGCGGCGTCGCCGCGTACACCCGTAGTCTCGAACGACAGCTCGGCGACGTTTTTGATGTAACCGTGTTTCAGTTGAATCAATTCCTACTGCGCAGTACCCATAGCCGAGTCCGAAGATTCGGCGATAGACACATCCAAGCCATCTGCCGAGAGATCAGGCACTACGACACTGTAAATCTCCAGCTGGAACACGGAACATTGGGCCGCAGCTGCGGCGATATCTTTCGTCGTTTTAACTGGATTGTGCGGGCATCACCTCGGCTTTCGGTGACGTTTCACTCGATCATGTTGTCGGAGGCATTCGACTTTGCGGAATGGTTTAGGGAGATCTGCAGGTTCAATTTTGCCAAGGCCATTGCAATGCGGTCCGGCTATATGCGCGCAAACCGGCTCTCCGCCGGCATCGCCAGACGCCTGCGCCGCGCCCAGCGCTTTAAGCCTGTAGCACTGGTTGTTCACACGCGTCGCGACCTCTGGCACATGAAGTACGTTCACGGCATGCGGAACGTTTACGACCATCCACTGTCCTTCATCGATGTCGCCGAAGCGCAGGAGATCCGCCGCACCGCGTCACGGGCGAAATTTCCGGTCTTGGACGCGGTGCCGGCGCCGAGCAAGCTGATCGGGGTCTTCGGGTTTCTCGGCCGATACAAAGGTTTCGACACTGTCGTCCGGGCGCTCCACCACTTGCCCGAGGAATACCATCTGCTGATTTTCGGCGGGGTCCACCCGAATGAGATCAGGCGGCACCAGCCGATCGACCCGGTCGTCTCGTCATTATTCGACGCCGGTTATATCGATACGAGCGTCGTCGAGCGAACACGGACGAGCCCAGGCGCGAGCGCGCCCGCCATCTCAGTCGCCATCGACGGGTCGATGCGCGATCTCCTGGTCGAGCATCCCAAAGACTTGTCCAGTCGAATTCATTTCCTAGGCGCGCAGAGTGACGCCGACTTCGTATCGGGGATGGCAGTCTGCGACGCGGTGGTCTTTCCGTATCTGGAGGTGGGACAATCCTCCTCAGGTCCGATTTCGCAATCACTTGAGTTGGGCTGCCGGGTGATCGCCTCCCGCACGCACACCTTTTTGCAGTTTGCCCGTTATCACCCGGACACGATTGAATTCTTCGACATCGGCAATCATCTCGAACTAGCAGGACGTATACTGGCACGCCCGCAATTCGACACGCGCGAGCGCCCGCTCGCGTTCAACGTCGAAACCAATAAATCGACCTATCTCGCCGCGAATGGCGATATGCGCAAAGCGGAAACGCCAGTTGCGACGGGGCGCGTCCAAGCCCAAACAGCTTCGGCCGAACGGTTGGGAATTTGAGCAGCGGCGGCGAAAAGGAGAGTGACGTTGCTGCTCTCGGCACGGACCAAACGACTCTCCCGGGAAGTCGCCAAACCGACGAATGGCTACTGCAACGGGAAGCTCGGATCGCTTCTCCGGAGACGACCATTGCGCCACGGCGCCGGTGCTCTATCCAACCGCGGAGGAACTAAGATCGGCTGTCTGCGGTTATTCGCCCGTGACGACCTGCTCTGGGCCCCCCTGGCCGCAGTCCGAACAAAGGCGGCATTCAATGGTACGGATGAACGCCTGCGGTCCCCTCGCCGCCAAGCGCCGTCATCTGCGGACCCAACGCCGCCACAACGGTCGTCGGCGTCGTCGGACGCTGGGTTATATTTACATGGCTAGTTTTCGATTAATTCGTAGTAAGAATGAAATCCCGTCGAGTCTGTGATGATAGTGTAGGAGTATGGTGACAACGAGATATCAGGTTTCAATGTGGTAAACGGCCCTGAACAAGATCTCCCCGCGATCAAGGAGTAGGGAGTCCCTTGTCTAAGTATACTTGTCTTAATCGAGAGGGCTCCGTGGGCAAAAGATGCTTCTGTACCAAACGGGCGCGCCAGCGGCTCGCCAACGAAGACGCCCTGATAGGGTGCCAGTACCGATTTATTGTATGCTTCCAATGCAGTATTCCCATAGAAATATTGGCTTACCAAGACCGTCGCTTGGGGGAATTTGAACGGTTTGCAGTCGGTTCGGTCACAGTGCCATAACTTGCAGTCGCGCCCGCCCTGATCCAATCCAAAATACTCATCTGCGAGCCCGCGAGCAGGTCTCCGCCAAACGAGGTCAGGTGATCCGCGAGCGCGCCTGGGACATATTGATTGGTGTTGATCGCCGGCACTTGTTCCAGGCCGGTCTCGTAAAATAAGACCCGTGGTGTATTTTGAATTTTGTCGCGCCCGGTCCCCGCCGAGTTGTCGACAAAAGCCATCTTCAACCCGTTTTGGTGGTTCCATTCGCCAACCACCGCGCGAAAATCGGCATATCGGGGATCGCTGCGCCGGGCATCAGTGGTACGGATAAAATACCCATCTCCCATGGGCAGGATGTGCTGTGCCAACGCCCCTCGATCAATCAGCGATACGATGTCTTGGGGGGTATACCCGGCGAGCATCATCGCCGGGCGGATGTGAAAATCGGTATAAGGCTGATAGGTCGCGCTGTTGAAATATCGAGGAGACCGGGCCGCAGCACGGTCATATCCGTACGTGAACGCACTTGTTATTCCCACTGCTCCCGCATGCTCTCCAAAAACCATGTAAGGCTGCGTCCAGGTAATCACATACGCTTGAATATTCGTGCCTAATTGCGCGTCCACCTGCGCCTTAATGTGAGAAAACTCTTCCGCCGAAATTGCGTAGTTCGCCCCCTTCGTTGGAGTAATCGGAAGACTTACATGGATCATATTAGCGTCTGGGATGGTGTGTCTAAGTTGAAAATATTGTCCTGCGACGATGGACTGCCGATCGCCATCGTTAATCAGAACCGCTACATCCGAGGGGATGATACTGCTCCGTGGAACGAGCAGCGAAATCTTCCGACCTGAGTCATTGCGGACGATAGGAGCCGATTCCATACCGGCGGCGGAGCAGGTCGGCGGCGGAGGAGACGCCGGGACAACCTCCGCTGCAATCAAGACACTCCCCGGCGTACTTCGTGCTGCCGGATTAGTGACTGTATATGCGAAGGTCGATGCTGTCGTCGCGCGGGCCGATGGCACAAACTTCAGGCTCATCAACTGACCTACCGTCAAGGTTTCGTGGATCCTGATCGGCGTCACTCCATCCGCAAGCGTCACTCTGCCGCCATATGGGAGAGCAGCTACCCGGACACTGAGCTGCGACGAGGAGTAGTTGGGATCGCTCGGGGCATAAATTCGGATTGGCGTCGGCCCGGCGCGCTCGCCGGCAGGGTCAAATACCCCGGTGCAGTCACCGGTGGCGGCGAATCGAAAAAAAGCCCATTGATGATTGCCGGTATCGGCGATGTGGTGCCTCTGACCAGAATAGTGACGTGGCCGCTGATCTCCCATATTTGGTAGACGCCATTAACAAAGCTGGACAAGTCCTGCGAAGAGAGGATTGCGCTGCTGTTCGCGGCTTTGATCGTAAAGTTTTGGATGTCTCCAGTATAGAAGAAATCGTAAGAATACAGACTAATATTATGTGTCCTTCCGTCGCTGATGTCAACATCGATAGTAAAAGTGCTCGCCTGCCACGAATTCCATGTGCGGGACAAGCGATCCGAGGTTTCGAGGCATCGGCTATCAGTGCATGCGTCGTCGGCTACGTCGGCGGTGACTCGCAACTGTACGTAATTGGGCAAATTAGTGGAAGAGTTCGGAATTATGTAACCTTCTGATCCATAATGGCCGATCCAGTCTCCCGAAGTCGTGGTGTCGACGCCAAGGAAGGTTGCGCTTGCCTGTGAGCCGGGGGCAACCCCACCGGCGGGAGTTAACGGCCAGGCGTTTTCCGGTTCCGTCAACAACCATAAGGCGGCGGCAAAACACGACGCGACGAAGCAAAACCGCCCCCGCTCCATTACCTTCCTCTTCGCCTGCATCAGCGTAATCATCAGCCGGTGTAGGAGCAACCGCCGCGCGGACAACGGCTGGCGCTCGGCGTGCAATGCCTCGCCGCGCCGCCGGGTACGCGAGTGCTGGCCGAACTCAGTGTCAAGCGGGTAGGTCCGCTGAGGGTGGAAAGTGGGAAGCGGGCCCTCGCCGCCGTCCAGCTCGCCATCAGGCGGCTCGCCGGGACGTAGGCTCTTGAGCGAGGCCCTGACAGCTACCAACTCCCGGATCATACTCCGCCATATCGCGAGGGTTCCGCAAGCGGTATAGTGGGGCTGGTGAGGGTCATGTAGACGGCAGGACTGCGAGGGCGCTCACCACCAAGCAGGAGGGTCAAATCATGGCGAATTACCGGGTTATCTCATCGGACAATCACGTGTTTGAGCCACCGGACCTGTGGACGAGCAGAGCCAGGCCGGCGTTCAAGGACCGGGTCCCACAGCTTGTCCGCGAGTATGACGGCGATTGGTGGTTCTGCAATGGCCACCGGGTGATCGGGCTGGCCGCCGGGACGCAGACAGGTATGCGGTTTGAGGCGCCAGAACAGCTGGTCCGTACCACGACCTTCGACAAAGTCCGGCGCGGCGGCTACGTCCCGGAGGAGCACCTCAAGGACATGGATGCCGATGACGTGGATGTAAGTATTGTCTATCCCACGGTCGGTCTGCTGCTGTACAGCGTGCCAGACAGTGCGCTGCTGTCGGAGATTTTTAGAGGATACAACGACTGGCTCGCCGAGTT